>Ga0181523_10001601_pt1 | contig 23836 bp, 22 predicted proteins | sample PEATcosm2014_Bin_43_FD_119752 | JGI IMG/M metagenome (GOLD analysis project Ga0181523, IMG submission 119752) | Peatland microbial communities from MTU Mesocosm Facility, Houghton, MI, USA - PEATcosm2014_Bin05_30_metaG | ecosystem: Environmental > Terrestrial > Soil > Wetlands > Peat | place... | reverse complement strand
TGCTGCTTGCCGCCAAAGCTTGCGCGCTCTTCCAAATCGTCCGTAATAGCCCTCAACCAGAGCCTGGTCAGAAAGCAGCAAGGTTCCCCATTCGGGGTCAGCCATGGCCAATCGAGCCTGTTCATCCATCGACACCTCGTCGCCCTGCAAGAAAGCCAGGTAGTAACGGGCATCGGCTAAGACTGCCCGCTCTACCTTCCGCGATCGCGCGTCGGTGTAAACGGCCAATGCTTCATCTAGACGGTTCATGTATTCATAATCATAGATCAGGTTGCTAAATGGAAAAGCCTCAGTTGGCCCTAGCCGGATAACCTCGCGATTCAGAGCAGCAGCCTTCGAGTACTGTCCGATCGAACCAAAGAGATAGGAGAGGTTCACGAGTGCAACTGGATCCCGAGGGTAACTCTGTAGCCAATCGCTATAAACTTGGGTGACTTTTGGTAATTCACCGGTGGCGAAGTGATAATACGACGCTTCGATGGCAAAGCGGTCGTGTCGGCCTACGCGATCGCGCACTGGTAGCGAAGCTCGCGGTCTTTCTCCAGCGCCTTGTTAATGATGGCCTCGAGCCCGGGCGATCCACCCACGCAATATCAGCACCAGGTATCAAGTGCCCGTGGGTATCAACCGTAATCTGGATGGAGCTGTGGCCCATCTGTTCCTTCACATAAGTGAGGGATGCCCCGTCCTTAATCAGCAGCGATTTGAACAGCGGCCCTGTGTCCGATCAGGGTGCATAGTCGTTGTTCGCCTGCCAACAGGTCACGCTTCCGGCCGGATACACGGGAATCCCTTCGTCGGTTTGAATCACTTGGACGCCGGTTGGCAAGTTGATCTCGAAATAGGGATAGGGAAGTTGCTGGGGGTTTTGTTGTTCCAGCGCCGCGACTTCATAAATCCACCAGCGGCACCACTGGCCTTGTCCCCAAGTCGACTTGTTGGTTGAGCCAGCGCCGGAATCCTCCTGGACGTAGGTGTAGAGCCACAGGCCGACTGGCCATGGTTGAGGCGTGTTCATGGGGTAAAGTGAAACGGTGAATTCGTAAACCCCAATGGGCTGGCCGTTTACATGCATCGTTAGAGTTGCAAAGTTGATGGGCAGACCGGTTTGGATGTTGAAGTTCTGCTGAGCGAGACCGGGGATGGCGAGCAGCAGACTCAGCAACAGCAGCAAACAACTCTTCCTTAGCCTGTTCATGTCCCGACTGTGGGGATTAGCGGTCGCTCCCAAGAAAAAACGAGGTTGCATCAGTTTTTCCGGCATAGCTTTTTCCTCTCTTTCAATTTGTCTGTCTCGATGGCAACGAATCGGCGGAACTTGTCAGCCGATTAGCTTGTGGGAGCGTTCAAGGTCGCGGCGAGTGTGCGCGGTAACCCAACTCGTTAGCCCAAAAAGCCTTCCACCGTTGCATTTCATACTGCCTCCTTGCATCGATTTGTTTGGGAGCGAGAGCTGTGGCCGTTAGTTGGAAATGGGGGGCAAAGCTTGCTGCTCGCCCCGTTCAAGTGCAGGCGGTCGCAGATTCATCCGCCGAAGGTATACAGAGTCAAGCTGTAGAGCACAAAATCCCCAGGTTCGCCGCTCGCCTGGATAGAGACTTCGGTGACTACTCGCCACGAAGATGGAAAGGTTAAGGTGGAAATATCGGTGGTCAGCTGGTAGTTCTCTGAACCGATGAAGGTGCCATTGTTGTAGGCGGACACCGTAAGTACCGCAGGACCGAAGCCGCCGGCCACCTGCGCACTTACCGGAACGAAGCCTCTGGAGTCGGTCAGAGTGCCGACACAGGCATAGCCGCTAATCCGGCAATATTCCCCGCCCACGAAGACGACATCTCCGCTTTGCGGTCCCAGCCTGTAGCCAGGCCCTGCGCCTGACCATTCGTATGGGTTGACGTAGAAGAAGTTGCCCCAGTCGAGTTGTCCATAGGCGTTAGGCATGGGAGTGGGCGTGTTGACCAGCGGCAAACTGGTAAAGTTGAGAGTTTGTTGCGCGCTAGCACCAACCACGAGAGCCAGCAGGCAAAACATCAAACAAGTAGTTGCGATCAGGGATTTCATTTTGTAGTTCCTCCGTTTTGAATTACCGAACACGCAGCCTTATGCCAAGGGACTTCATAGCAATCCCGTTGCGTTAATTTGTTTGGGAGCGAAAAATGAGGGAGCGTGGGAGCGTGGCCTTGGTTGAGGGCAAAGGTATCGGGCTAAGCGTCATCCGACCACCCAGTACAGCTGCAGGTCGTAGAACACCAAAGCTCCGCCAGCGGCCGTCTCGACGGTAAGTTCAGTGATGCTGCCCCAGGAAGACGGGAAGTTCAGCGTCTGCATCTGGCTGCCCAGGTCGTAGAACGCGGAGCCCACGTAGTTGCCGTTGTTGTATGCGATTACGGTGATGTTGGTCGGACCAAAGCCTCCCGCTACGGTCGCGCTGACCGGCTGAAAACTGATCGAATGGATCCCGCTTCCTCCCGAGTTGACGGTGATGGAGCCGAAGCAGGGGCCACCCCCAGGTGGCAGCCGACATCCGCTTTCACCCACAAAGGCGACATCCTGGTTAAGAATGGGGCCCAGCTTGTAGCCAGGACCGGCTTCGGACCATTCAGCCGGGTCCACATAGAACATGTTGTTCCAGTTGAGCCCGAAGTAGCCGCTTGGCATAGGAGTAGGCGCGCTTACCAGCGGAAGGCTGGCGAAGTTGATCTGATTCTGAGCGCTGGCACTAAAGGCCAATGCCAGAAGGCAAGCAAGCAACACTAAAGTCTTTCTCATTTTGTTTTCCTTTCGACTGTTCATCGTGCTTTCATATAAACCCATGATGCGCTGACAATGCATGGTGCAACGAACCTATAGATCGTTTCGTCGAGCGCCCTATACTTTTGAAACCGCCGGCAGCCGCGGCTAAGCCATCCAGAGAAGGCCAGTCGCGCCGATGTCTTTGTAATTTCCTTCTCTCGCATTAATAGTTGGTGCTTCTTGCCCAGACACAGTGTAAGATTTGGCAGCAACTCCTAAGCTGCAAGGACAGTCGCGTGCAGTTTTTTCTCAATTTCGACAATTCTTATCTGGAGCGACTTCGTGCGGGCGACCCCTGTACTGAGCAGCACTTCGTCACTTACTTCAGCGAGTTGATGCGACTTAAGCTACGGTCTCGTCGACGTTCCGAACACGAAATCGAAGACGTGTGCCAGGAGACATTCACGCGCGTCTTTACTGCTCTGCAATCTGGCGGAGGAATTCGCGAGCCGGAAAGGCTGGGAGCCTTTGTGAACTCAATTTGCAACCATGTTTTCCTGGAACACCTCCGGTCATGCTCGCGCAGTACTTCCTTGGAGGATGAAGACTGTGACGATCTGCCTCGTAAGGGGGCCGATGCTTTGAATGTGCTTATCCAGGAGCAAGGGGCGGAGATCGTCCGGCGAGTGCTTGACGAACTGCCGGAGAGAGATCGCCGTTTGTTGCGGGAAGTGTTTTTTGAAGAGAGGGATAAAGATGAGGTGTGCCGCACTTTTGGAGTCGACCGGAACTATCTTCGAGTGTTACTTCATCGGGCTAAACAGAGTTTTCGAGCGCGGTATCTGGAAATCGAGGGTGAAACTGGGTCAGCCAGCCGGGGAGTAGAAACGTTGTAACGTTGTGCGGCTGTTCCGCACTATTCAAAGGAGATTAGACGATATGGACCACAGTGAGGCGCTCCAACTGATGGCGACAGAGAAGTATCTCCTTAACGAATTCCCACCTGAAATGAGAGATGAGTTTGAAGAACATTTTTTTGGCTGCCAGGAATGCGCGCTTGATCTTCGAATGACAGCCGCTTTTCTCGAACACAGTAAGAAAGAATTGTCCACGCCTGAAACCGTACTGGAACGTGCGGATCCGTCGAAGGCCGGTTGGCTTGCTAGGCTGCGGCCAGCATTTGTGTTTCCTAGCTTTGCGATTCTCTTAATTGTGATTGGTTATCAGGCCTTTGTTGTCCACCCTTCGCTGTCGAGTGCTATCGCCGATCTCAAAAAGCCGCGCATCCTCGCGTCAGCTTATTTGAGCAGCGGAACCGCGCGTGGAGACAGCAAGGCGGTGATTACGGACCAAAACGGGCAGCCATTTGTTTTGTTTGTTGACATCCCCACCGACAAACGCTTCAGCTCCTATTCGGCCGAGCTGTTAAGTCCGCTGGGAACAAAAGTGTGGTCGCTTACAATTCCGGCCGAAACTGTCGAATCCGCGAAAGACGCACTGCCGATCCAGGTTGCACCCGCCAACAACGAATCCGGCAAGTATGTGCTCGTGGTACGTGGTATCGCGGACGGTGCTGCTGAGGGCCCTGAAGTCGCGCGTTATGAGTTTGATCTACAACTGCACTAAGTTTGTATCGAGATAAACTGAAAGGAATAGACGAATGGATGACAAGTCTCTAAGAACTCATTTTTATCATGCTGAAACTAGCGCCATCGGCGGACGAATCGACCGTCCTTTCGAACAGATTGTGCCGATTCAGGCTCCGCTGTCTTTGCCCACAGTCGGAGGGTACGGGACGGCACGGTCCGAGGATTTTCGATTACAGGGCATACTTTCGTTTCAGGCTGCACAGACACAAGTGGGGGGAAGCTTCAACGAACGAAACGATAGCTGGACAACTATAGCGTCAGCCGCCATCGAAAATCTAAACGTATTAGATGTAGTCACTGCCGATCGGGTCGTGGCACAAGTCTCGACCGAGCATCCGCGAGAAGGCTATATCCCGAAGGTTTCCTTCGTCGGAACGCAGTTCGTTAACCTCCGCGTTGGGGGCTGCAGGGTCGAGCCAGTTGTCGACCTCGATTTCTGCGAGCAGAGCGGCACAAACCAATATCCCGACCAATCCTGCATTCAAGACCCTGCCTTCTTGGCGAAGGTCAGGGTACAGTACCAAAGTATGCGACCTACTCAAGTAGGGACATCTAGCCCGTGGTGGCGCTCGTCTCTGGATTGGCTAGATAGACGGTATCCTGTGCCAGATCCCAATCTTGGCGACACGTTGGTCAAAGAAAGGGGCATGATTCTATGCTCACTGATCCAAAAGATCCAGGGAGACTGCCCCTGGGTACCCTTCGGCCATGTCATCGTGATTCCCGAGTTTGGCAAGGTGATCCTGGGCGAACTACTTGTCGATCACAACTCTTTTCGATTGACCATGATCCGGCTGGAGCTGGGCTGTCCCACGGAAGCGTCGGTCGGCGCTTGCAACACAGGAATAAATGGCAGCTCCTATCCATAAGGTTCTTGGCGCTACTAATGGCCCCGGCGTTGCTCTCCAGTTGCAACCACGGGGCAAAGTCTGATCCGCAGACAGACTACCAGCAAGTGCGCTTGACGATGATTAGGGGCGACCTGGTTCAAGCAGGACAACAGGCCAAAAAGGGGTTTGATCGATACTCTCCGCGGAGTATCGAGTGGGCGTGGAAGTTCCGCATACTCGAAGCGGAGATTCTCGCATACAGGAAGCTGAATCAGGAAGCGCTCTCGACATTAAATTCCCCTTTGCCTGCGAGTCTGTCCAGCGGCGACGAAGCTATCCGCAAGAAAATGGTAGAAGCCTTAGCGCTTGCACGCCTGGGCCGCGACCGGGAAGCCGACGAGCACCTGCAAAAGGCCGAGGAGCTATGCCAGCTTGACCACTCCTCGCTCGATGGTCAACTCGCCCAGATCGAAGGGGTAATTGAACTTGGCAGAGGTAACTTCGCGAAAGCTGATGTTCTCTTCCGCCAATGCTTACGATCGGCGCGCAGTCAGAAAGACCACCTGCTCGAAGCCGTGGCCTTGTTGAATCTCGGACTTACTGCTTTAAAGCAAGAGCATTACGACAACGCAATCTCATGGTCCACTGATGCCTACCAGGCGGTACGCACCCTCGAAGCACATTTCGCGGAGCAAAAAGCTCTTGGCAATCTGGGCTGGGCCTATTACAGAATGGGCGATACAGAAAAATCTGCCTTCTATTTCCGCCAAGCCGCGGATGAAGCTCGAGAGCTGGATGCGAAGAATGACTTGGTGAAGTGGCTGCTCGCCCTGGGTGTCGTTTCTCAGGAGATGAATCAGACCTCCGCTGCGGAAGCCTATTACCAACAGTCGCTGGTACTGGCGCAGAGGTCGGAAGACACAGGAGACCTGGTCGAAGTGCTTACGGCGCTTGGCGCTATCTCGATTGAGCAGCAGAAATGGGACCAGGCGATTCGTTACGATCAACAGGCGATCAGCCTTTGCCAATCACACGGCGACCATCCGAGAGAGCTTGACGCTTTGCTTAGTGAGGGTAAGATCGCTGCGCATCAGAATGATACTACCCGCGCTCAGCAGCTGTTCCAGGAAATCGTGGCCGATCAACAAAGCGACATGGCCTTGAAGTGGGAAGCGCAAGAGAGCTTGGCGAGACTCTACGAGGACGAACATCAGACAGCTGGCGCGGAGCGGGAGTATGAACATGCCTTTAAAACGTTTGAAACTGCGCGCTCTTCTTTGCAAGAAGAGGAACTTAGACTACCATTTCTCTCTAATGCCGCCCACCTTCAAGACGATTACGTTCACTTTCTAGTAAATCAATCGGCAACCGTAAAGGCTTTGCAGGTAGCAGACTACAACCGTGCTCAGACACTCGCCGAAGGGTTGGGGTCCGGGCACAAAGTTCCCGCTTCACGGCTTTCCGCGATGGAGAATCCACAGGAGCTGGCCGCACAACTGGATGCCACAATCTTGTTCTATTGGTTAGGACCGCAATATTCCTACTTGTGGGTAGTGTCGCCGAATCACGTAGCCTTGTTGCCGCTTCCCTCGACCGCGTCTATCAATACTTTAGTCCGCAACTACCTCAACGAACTGCAGGGGCCCAGAGATGTGCTGCAAGCAGCCAGCCAGAACGGACGTGACCTGTATAACATCCTGGTTGCGCCGGCTCGCCGGGAAATCGCGGAGAGCTCGCATACCATGATCATTCCCGACGGCGCGTTGAACGACCTTAATTTCGAGACTCTGCTGGTAACCGGCCCCAAGCTGCATTACCTGATCGAGGATACAACCATAGTGAACGCCAGTTCGCTCAGGCTGGTGACAGTATCATCGCAGGCCCAGACTGGCCGGCGAAAGCTTCTGCTGATCGGAGACCCAATTTCACCGAATGATAACTACCCTGAATTACCCGATGCCGCGGTAGAGATAAACAGGATCGAGAGTCATTTTGCGCCGCCTGATCGGACGGCTTTTACCCGTGGCGAGGCGACGAACCAGGCATACTTAAACAGTAGCCCCGAGCAGTTTTCTTACATCCACTTTGTAGCGCATGCTACTGCGAGCACCCTGAGCCCTCTGGATTCCGCCGTCATTTTGTCAAAAATCGCGCCCGAAGATGACTCCTTTAAACTCTACGCTCGCGATATTGTTCGCCGGCCGGTTCAAGCGGATCTTGTGACTATATCCGCCTGCAATGGCGCTGGTAAGCGTAGGTACACGGGGGAGGGACTCGTAGGACTGTCGTGGGCCTTTCTGCGCGCTGGGGCGCACAATGTAATTGCGGCGCTTTGGCAAACTAGCGATTCAGCCACGCCTCAGCTAATGGATCGCCTTTATGGAGAATTGGCGGCAGGTCACAGTCCCGATGTTGCCCTCCGCGCAGCCAAGATGTCTCTCTTGCACTCGGATTCCGTATTCCGGAAGCCTTTCTACTGGGCCCCCTTCCAGCTCTATAGCTACGAGATGGAACGCCATCCTATGCAAGCCGCCGTCGCGAGCCATGGCCCGGAATGGCCTGGGCGTCGGTGAGGTCGACAATGTGCTCGACCGGCAGCCTATCGACATTTAAGGCCTTTGTTCATCTTGGGCGTGAGGTGGAAGCGGATCATGCACAAGGTGGAGAGTCCGTGCGGAAGAAACTAAGGCTAGGCGAATTAACTCGAATCCACCAACACGGGGAGGGCAACGCCCTAATGCTAAGAAACTTAGCTGGCTTCCCAGGCAGCTGTTCAGGAGCAGAGTCAATGTCGATTCGTGTGACCGGTGTGACAGTCCCGCTGCTACCGTTTATTCGCGTTACGACGCCGTACCTCGTCTCTTGGGTTTCGGGGTCTTTGTAAACAACGTAATCGCCAACGCGGAATTGTTCGGCCATACACTCATGGTGATAGATTTACTCCCCGCGTTTCACAGTTGTCGTCAGACTAGTCCTTACGGTGGGTAGGCGTTTCTGAGTTCTCTGCTTTCGGCCGGGCTTGGCATGCTCTCGTCATCACGGTTCGTATGGCCGGGCCCTTCAAGCGGAAACTGGCGGTTCGCATCTACCCGACGGGAATGCAAAAGCCGGTTACTTGTGATATGGGGATCGCACAACAACGTTCGCGTCCTACGGAAGTTGGAACCCGCCTTGATATCATGACGCGGTGTTGTAGTGGAGAGAGGGAGAGCCTCATGCGAGTGAGGGGCAACACTATCCTGATTACCGGTTCAGCCCTTTGATTTGCTGAACCAAGGTGTCGATATCTTGCGTTGTTAGTTTGCTACCGTACTTTGGCATTCGGCCCTTGCCGTTGATGATGATGCTGCGCAGGTCGTCGGTGGAGGTAGAGGCGACCTTTGCGGAGATTAGCGGTGGCCCGCCGAAGAGGCGACCCTCAGCGGTTTTACCGTGACACTTTGCGCAATGTTGCTGGAAGACAGAATTCGCGGTCAGGCTTCCATCAACTGGAGGGTTCTGGGCAGAAACCGCAGTGAACGCGAAGAGTAAGAAATATACGGCCATGGTCACCTGGAAGATTTTCATGCCGGACCTCGCCGGGATTGATCGTCTTGACACTTTGCTATTTCCATCATCTTGGGTCGTACAACGATACAGGCTTGCCTCCCACCGACCAGGTTTCGGCTCGATCAGAAGCGAAGCAGATTGTCTGTTATCGTGCAACACTGATTTCTGGAACATTTTCAGGCGCAGTCGCTACTGGATTGCTATGTGCCCCAGGATTGCATTCTTCACGCTCCCGATCTTGTTCTCCGAATGGGGCAGGGAGAGTTTTGGACGGTCCTTGTGCGTAACATAGGTGCCCACTCCAAATCCAACCACTGAACCCGCGAACACATCAGCGGGAAAGTGTACGCCTCCAGTCACGCGGGTTGTGCTGACCGCTGTTGCTACGCCGTATACGAGCAGGCGCACCGGCCAGTTCGGATACTCGTGCGCGGTGACCGAGGCCAGCGTCCAGGCAAAAGCCGCATGTCCCGAGGGAAAGGATCCGTTCGTCCAATTGCCCGAGAAAAACTTGCCTTCGCCCTGGCCGGTGTAGGGACGCTGCCGCGCCAAAATGGCTTTCAGAGCGGCATAGAGGATGACACTGTCGACACTCGCCTCGGCGCTGTGTATGCCGGTGTTGGTAGCGTGATCGTTGTGCGTGAACAAGCCCGTGACGAAGATGCCCGCAGCCGCGGCGCCCAGGCCGTATACGCCAGCATCGGAGATATTAATGCTGGTGCTGTGCCAACTTGCCGGAACCTGATATAGCACGCTTTCATCGTTCGCGATCAAAATGCCAGTGGCGCCGATTGCGAGGGCGTCCCACTTAAGCGCGCTGAGCGAAAACGGCGCCTTGATGATGTGGAGTTCATCCTCGCCGATGGTCTTAACCGCCGTTCCCAATGAACCGGCAAAAGACTTCGCTTGATCCTGCTGCGGTGCGGGCGGCCCATCAGGGATAGGCGCGTCGCCTTCGACGGCAGGTACGACGTAATCGACGAGACTCGCCTGCTGCAGAGCCTGCGCGGTCGACCACGAGTGCACAAGCAATACCAGCAGGAGGGCGGTTGTCCAAGTCGAGCGAACAATTTGTTTGGGGTGGATAGCGATTGGGCTTATCGAGACTCTTGGTTGGGAAACTCTCGTCAAGTGCTCGATCGCTGGGCAGTCCGCAGAAAAACCAGCGGTTACTTTTGCTTGCCGCACAGATTCTCGAAGGCCGCCGATACGACTTGTTTTCTTGCTCCCGTTCGGCCTGGGTATCACTAAAACACCTCAGAGGCAACCAGACTAGTGGCCAAACATGAAAAGTCTATTTCCTGAACATGACAAGGTGTTCATGTGCTAACTCAGGATTGGGAAAGGAAACTGTCGCGCAAGATTCGGCGCAGCTTTCATGTTGCGGCGGATATGCTGCCCTCGGCTTAAACTTGATCGCTTATTACTTCTGGTGAAGGACGGAGTGCCTGATGTCGGGCCAAAACTCCTTTACGACGTTGAAGACCCCGTCCAGTGCGAGTTGCTCTTCCCACCTCTGGCCGGTCTTGGTCCAGGTGCGATATTGTGCAGGGTAATAGAGGCCCGAGATTCCCGCTGCGGCACCGTTGCCGACAATTTCCGAAAAATTGATTGCTGAACCACCGCTATCCGTGCGTGTGACAGCCAGACGGCTGAGGGCGTATCCGGTGCGCTTAAGGAAACCGCCGCGGCCCAGCGTGAAGTACCGCGGATCCTGCTTGAGGGCGGCCGCCAGGGCGAATTCCGTGAAGAAATTTCCTACGGCTTGGTCGGCGAAGATATGGTAGTAGTACCGTGCGAACGAATCGGCCCCATCGCTGAACTGGGGAACGCTCCTCTGCGCCATGCTAATTCCGCTGAGAAAACCTACATACAGGAACGTGGAGTAATCGAAGCTGTCCTCTGCAAAGAGCTTGAACTTACCCGCCGCGTCAAGGGGAGGCACGATGGCATCGGCGCTTACCGCGCGATAGTTCGGAATGATGTAAAGGATGCGTGTGGGTTGTTCCAGGCCAGCAGGAGTGGTTGCGGAATTTTGCTGCGGCACTGAGGAGTCCCTCAATAGGGGATCAGGGCCAGGTGCCTGCGGCTGGGCAGTGCCTGGCTGCGGAGACGTCTGTTGCTGCTCCTGAACAGCGCTGGGTGCATCCGGGAAGGGCGCACTCGATGCGTCGAGCATCGGAGCCTGCTGGGCTGAGAGACCGGAAACCAGCGCCAAGAATAGCGTGAGCGGCACAGCTGCTCGGAAAAACACGTAGAGCCTGTTTGACATTCCCGCGGATACCTTGGATTGACTGTAACACGTAACATTTGGCGTTTCGTTACGCTAAGATGAGGATCTTGTCATCTCCACCGACCAGGCGAGATGAACGGAATGTCATCTGGGTGCTACGGTAATTCCACTTTGACTGCCTAACCTGTAAATCAATGCCGCCGTCATTAGCTTCGAGGGAATCATTGAAATCAGCCGTAGTCTTGACCGATTCGAGATATGCCGAGCGTGTCAATCCGCAGTGGGTCTGTTTACTGGATCTGCTGGACATGAATGTGCGTTACAAGCGGTGTGTGGGAGTGGAACTCTGGTCCGAAGACGGTGATCGCTATCTGGACTTTCTTTCCGGCTACTGCGTGCATAATGCGGGACACAATCATCCCCGCATTATCGAGGCTTTGAAAGAGGAACTTGACGGCTGCGGCCCTGCCATGCTGCAGAGCCATGTCCCGGAGCTTGCGGGTGAGCTCGCTGAGCGCCTGTGCAACCTAGCCGGCGGCAAGCTGAACAAGATTTTCTTTGCCAGCTCCGGAAGCGAAGGCGTGGAAACTGCGATTAAGTTTTCCCGCGCGGTCACGGGGCGAGACGCGCTTCTCTACGCCGAGGGTGCGTTCCACGGCCTCACGTGCGGCGCGCTCTCGCTGATGGACAATGAGTTCTGGCGCGCGGGATTCGGTCCACTGCTCCCTGAAACCGAAGCAGTTCCATTCAACGATCTCGCCGCAGTCGAGCAGAAGCTGCAAACGAAGAAGTTCGCAGCCTTTTTTTTGGAGCCAATCCAATCAGAGGGCGGCATCAGGTTGCCTGCTGCCGATTATCTGCGTCAGGTGCAGGCGCTATGCAATCGCTATGGCACCTTGTTCGTCCTCGATGAGGTGCAGACAGGAATGTTCCGCACCGGAAAGTTTTTAGCAGCGCAGCACTTCGATGTGCAGCCAGACATGGTGATTTTGGCGAAGGCGCTCAGCGGAGGCCTGATCCCGGTTGCGGCTGTGTTAATGACAGACGAGGTGAACGAGGGTGTTTACAGCTCTGTGAAGCGCGCCATCGTGCACACCTCGACGTTCAGCGAGAACGGCATAGCGATGCGGGCGGGGTTAGCGACCCTCGATGTGTTGGAAAATGAGCAACTCGGCGCCCGCGCCGAGCGCCTTGGCGAGCTATTGAGGACCCGTCTTGCCAAGGCTCTCTCGCCGTACGAGATGTTCAAAGCCGCACCGGGTCTGGGCCTGCTTTCTGGCATTGAGTTCCAACCGCCGTCACGACTGACACTACGCCTTTCGTTTGAAGCGTTTCGTGCCATTCATCCTGGAATGTTCGGGCAGATGCTGGTGATGCGGCTGTTCCAGCGCGAGAAGATCCTTACCCAGATTTGTGGCAACAACTTCATGGTCTTAAAGTCGGCTCCTCCACTGATAGTGAGCGAGGAGCAGGTGGAGCAGTTCGTGGCCGCGGCGGGGCAGGTAGTCGCCGACGTCCACGAGTCAACAGCTTTTTGGACGGATGCCCTTGCCCTTGGGCGCCGTGCGATGGATATTTGACATACGGTGGAAAACAAAGTTTGGGCTGCTGCACCACCGAATCTGTTGCATGAGGCGACTGTGCGACTTCTGATTGTCGAGGATGACTCAGCAATTCGAGAGTTTTTGCACCGGGGCCTGAGCGAAGCGAGCTATCAGGTCGACACCGCCAAGGATGCAAAATCGGCGCTAGCCTTGGCGGGCGAAGAGCTCTACGACGGCTTTATCATCGACTTAGGCTTGCCCGATATGGATGGCCTGGACTTGATCAGCCGTTGCCGATCGCAGGGTCATACCGCCCCAGTATTGATCCTTTCGGCTCGTCGCTCTGTCGACGAGAGGGTGCGTGGTTTGGAGCAAGGCGGCGACGACTACCTCACCAAGCCCTTTGCGCTGGCTGAACTGCTGGCCCGCGTACGCAATCTGCTTCGGCGAAGCACACCGGGACAGTCGGAGGCGGTGTACTTGCGGGTTGCCGACCTGGAGCTTGATCTGGTGGGTCGCGAGGCGCGGAGGGGTGGCGAACTGCTCCAGCTTACGACGCAAGAGTTCTCGCTTCTGGAGTATCTGGTCCGGAACTCCGGGCGAGTAGTAACGCGCACCATGATCCTGGATCGTGTCTGGAAGATGCGCATCGATCCTGCCACCAATGTTGTCGATGTGCAGATTTACCGCTTACGCAATAAGGTAGACGGCGAAGGCAAACGGCCACTGATCCACACCATTCGCGGCGTGGGCTATGTTCTCAAGGAAACATAAATCGCACGGTATATCGGCAGCGTGGCGCATTGCCATCTGGCCGACTGCGGCATTTGCCCTCGGCAGTGCGGTGGCCATCGCTATCATGTACTTCCTGATTGCACGTGATATCCAAGAGCGCAGCGACGCGTGGCTAAGCGGTGAAGCAGGAACACTAGCAGACGTCTCGGCCAGAACGCCTCGCGATGCACTCTACCATCGTCTTGTCGGAGAGGTCGCTGAGCTTGCGGCGCGCGAGGTATCTGAGGCCGACGAGTCTCATGGCCAAACTCCGAGTTCGGTTTTCTTTCTGCAAACACAACCTGGTCAGGACCCCATCTGGGTGGGCCCAAGCCCCAAGGATCCATTCATTGCGGCGATTCAGCAAGCACAGCTGAACCCCGGGGCATTGGCGGATGTGCGTGTTCCAGGATGGAAGAAAACCTTTCGCGTCGTCTACAAGAGCCGCGGAGATGGAAGCGGTCTCTATCTTGGGCTCGCCGATGTAAGTGGCGCCCGCGTGTTGAATCGCCTTACCGAGCGTTGCTTGTTGGTCTGGGGTATCACGGTGGCGCTGGGATTTCTCATTACGTGGCTGGTGGCCTACCGCACGTTATTGCGTGTTGACGGCATCAGCGATACGGTGTCCCGCATCGGCACCGATGACTTAAGCAGTCGGCTACCTGAGGGTGTGTATTCCGACGAGATCACGCGGCTGTCGCGCACATTCAATCGCATGCTCGACCGCATTCAGGCATCAGTACACCAGATGCGAATTCTGACTGACTCGGTTGCGCACGACTTAAAGAGCCCGGTCACCTCGATACGGGGCAGTCTTGAAGTAGCGCTCTCGGATGGAACCCATGGCCATTGGCACGAGCGTGTCGCCGAAGCGATCGAGGGTTTGGATCGGCTTTCGCAATTACTAAATACGACCCTCGACCTGGCAGAGGCGGACGCCGGAGCGCTGCAAACACGGAAAGAAACCGTGGAGCTTTCCGAAGTGGTGCGACATTTGGTGGAACTCTACAAGCCTGCGATGGCAGAGCACGGGCACGAAATCTCTACGAATCTCCAGCCAGTGCTGATCGACGCGGATTTGTCCCTTCTGAACCGGACAATTGCCAACCTGTTAGACAATGAAATTGCCCATCTTCCACCTGGGTGCCGGATCAACATCTCGGTACGCGCCAAGCCCGGGGAAGCTGAATTTACAATCGAGGACAATGGTCCGGGATTTCCACCGGAACTTCGCAGCCGCGCTTTCGAACGTTTTGTTAAGGGACCGAATTCCGTTGGACACGGTCTAGGATTGGCTTTTGTAGATGCCGTGGCCAGAGCTCATGGAGGAAGGGTTGAAATCGCGGACCGCGATGGGGGCGGCGTGCTGCTTACTCTCACACTAAACGAAGCCGTTACCGAGAATGCCAGTCGTTAAAGCTACTTCAGCAATGTCACCTTGACTCTCCTCCCCACGATTCCACTGGCGCTCGTAAACAGGGTTCGCTTCTGAGTTCTAGTGTGTGGCGGAAACTGTGCCGGGTACTGTGATGTGGCCAACGGCGGAGACGCTGATTTTCACTTTATTGTCCACTTTCAAAAGGAAGGTGCTTGGGTTCTTCATGCCCCACTCTTGATAGGGCACATCAAAACTCGCGCTCGCCTTGACTTCATTGCCGCTCCTCTCAACCGCCAGAGACAATGTAATGTTATGGCCGGCGCCACGGATAAGAAATATGCCCTGTACTTGTACGCTCGATGTTCCTTGGTCCGCGATCTTCCCCGTCACATGCGCGGGTGAAAACGTGATTTCCGGGTAGCGCTGGCTCTCCAGAATCTCTTTGTGCATTTTCTGGTCGCGAGCATGATTGCCGCTCTCGCCGCTCGTCGCATCCACAATGATTTCGCCGCTTGCGTTGCCAGAGTTCGGATCGAATGTGATGCTGCCACTCCTCACTTTAAAGGTGCCATGGACGGTGTGCAGGACATCCCCCAGCGTCCACTCGATTCTGGTTTGGGCAGGATCGAGATTGACTGTTATCTGCTGTGCCGCCGCCATCGAAGGCAACAACACGAACCAGGCAAGTAGTGCAAGAGGACCAGTGGGTAACCTTCGGCCTGGACGAATTGGGAACTTGAGCTTCAGATTGCTGCTCCGCCGACTTGCCTCGAGTCTATTCAGCAAGCAAATGCCATCTCAAAGACACGGTCTCCCGCAAACCAAAGCTCAAGGGCGAAACAGCTCCTGTGTGAAGCGCCAGCAACCGGCGGAAATATTCTGGCTCCGACGCCAGTGCGCGAAACACTCGGCGACGAAAATGGGGGTACTTGTCCATGGCCAGCATCAGAGTGCTCATCATCCGCGGAAGGCGCGCAATGCGCCGGTGCGCCTTTTCATATTCCATGAGACTGCCCGCTTGCATCGCCTGCGCAAGAGCGATTGCCTGACGGAACGCCATCGACAGCCCTTCGCCCGTAACCGCATCAACCGAACCCGACGCTTCTCCGACGAGTGCGATGTTGCCTAGTTGAACGGTCGGGAGGCGACGAGTAATGGTCAAAGCTCCCAACTGACGATCGCCGGGCGCCGCATCTTTCAGGCGGGACCGCAATACTGAAAATTGGGTGAGGGCCTCCTCGAATCCAACCTCGCGGCCGCGTGTGATTAACGCGACGCAGATCTCGTCATCCGATACCGGAGTGATATACATCTGACCGCAATTGCTCCAGTGCACTTCCACACAATCTGACCAGGGCGGCACTTTGTAGTGCCGACGAAATCCAAATCGACGTTGTGCTGAATGTCCGAGGTCAAGACCGGCAAGCCTGCGGAGCAGAGAGTTGTGGCCATCAGCGCACAGCAACCAACGACAGCGCACGTGCCGCTCGCCGATCGCTACTTCTTCCGCGGATAAGCCGGTGATCCGTGTGCCCCACTGCAGGGAAACGCTTGTCTCCGTCGCCCTGTCGATCAGCAGTTGATGCAAAACTGTTCGCCGGATTCCATAGCCGGTCCCGTGAGGGAAATCCGCTTCCACTCGAGCGTCGCCGTCGAGGAAGCGAATGCCGCGAAATGGCGCTGCTTGCCCTGGGCCGATACGGACACCGAGTTGGCGAAGTGCTGCCAAGCCATCCGGCATGATTCCCTCGCCGCACGCTTTGTCGATCGGGGGCTGCGCGCAGTCAACGACAGTGACGGCGAAACCCGCTTGCCGAGCTGCGATAGCAGCTGCCAGCCCAGCGGGTCCTCCACCGGCAACGAGCACTTCAACTTCACTTATGGATTTGTACATTGACTCTACCAGCGTAGTAGCACGAGTTCCGAGCAGAAGCCCGGGCCCATGGCTGCAAGGATGCTGTAGCTGCCTGCTGCCGGACGGCGCCGGTTCATGAACTCTTCCAGCACCAGCAGCACGGACACAGACGAGAGGTTGCCGACGCGCCGCAGGGTTTGCCACGAAACCTCCAGCGCACCTTCGGGAAGGTCTAATGACTCGGCGGTAGCTTCTAAAACCTTGGGACCGCCGGTGTGCATGATCCACGTATCGACATCGGTGCGATCGAGGCCATAGTCGGCGAGAAGGCCGTCAACGTCTCGCGCCAGGTGCTTGCGGACCATGTCCGGAACCTCCGGCGTAAGCACGATCTTAAAGCCCTCTTCCGAGATATCCCAGCCCATCACCTCCTCGGTGCCGCGATAGAACGATGACCTTGTGCCGAGTACCTGAGGACCAGTCGCACTGCGTTCGCTTCCGGCAACAATCACAGCCGCAGAACCGTCGCCAAAGAGCCCGGACGAGATGAGATTGGCTACTGAGAGATCCTTCCTTTGCCACGTAAGCGAGCAGAGTTCCACCGAAACCAGCACCACGCACTGCTTGGGGAATGCGCGAACATAGTCTGCAGCACGAGCGATGCCTGCTGCCCCCGCGACACATCCGAGGCCGAAGATCGGATTTCGCTTGATGTCTGAGCGCAGATTCATGCGATTCATCAGCCGCGCGTCAATCGAGGGACTCGCCACGCCAGTTACCGAGACGAAGAAGATCGCGTTTAGGTCGTCTTCGCAAAGGCCAGAGCGCGTGAGCGCCCGGCAAATCGACTGTTCCGCAAGATCCTCGGCGGTCTCGATCCACGCGTTGTTCGACTTTCCCCAGGTCATCAGATCGTCATAAGCTTCGAGAGGCAAAGCGAAGTACCGTCCGTCGACACCAACCCGCGACAGGAGTCGGTCGAGGACCTTCGGATTGTCCAACTTTTTACCCCAGTGCTGTTTGAGAGCGCTTGCTACTTCTTGCTGGCGATAATAGTGACGTGGAAATGCACTGGCCACGCCTGCGATTCGCGTCATTTGCGCGTTGCCTTCTTCCTTGGATCAGACTGTTTGTCGGAGGGAAAATGCCCCATCCTTGCCAGACTAGCGGCTGTACATGAAAGGCCTATTTCCACAGCATGACAAGTGGTTCATGTACGGAGACGGGTGATTTCTTTGACTGGCCGTTGCCCCAATCTGTTTTGTGGTGTTGTGCAGCCCCTGCATGACGTTGGTGTCATGAGCGGTGCTTCCCGGGAGCACTACACAGGAAAGCCGGAATCCGATCCTTCACACGTAGCGAAACAGCATCATGAAACCAAAATCCATGTGGCTCTGTTGGTGACAGTGGAACAGCGTCGCTCCCGGATTCGCTGCAACAAAGTCGATCTCCGCATTGCTCTTCGCCTTGACCACCACCACGTCCTTGCGCAGCCCGGAGAGTGGCTTGCCGTCCAGGCTGGTCACCTCGAACGTGTGGCGATGCAGGTGAATTGGATGATCGTCGCTGCTCTTATTCCGCATCGTCAGTCTGTAATGCTTGCCTTCCTTCAGAGGAATTGTATCCGTCTTCGGAAACGACTTGCCGTTGATCATCCAATAGTCAAAATCCCCATGCCCGCGAAACTTAGACTCGAAGACCAGTGGAATCCGCTCGTCTGGCTCCGGCGCCGGTTCCTGTTTTGCGAATATCGTGTAATCCCATAACGTCTCTGGCGGATCGATCCATTTCGGTTCGCCCTGCTGGTTGGCATACTCCACCACTATCCCCATCCCTGCCTTGCGAACTTCCGCCCGTGTCTCGCCCAGCACCCACACGCCTTGCCGATTCATCTCCACCAGCACTTCAATGCGCTCCGCGGGGGCCAGTCGCACGGCCGGCACCTTCGCCTGCTGAGGCACCGCGTTCCCATCCATGCTCACCACGGTGAATTCATGCCCAGCCAAGGCCAGCCAATGCGTCGCGGTCGCACTCGCGTTCAGCACGCGCAAGAGCGCCCTCTGTCCTTCGCGTACCTTAATCGGATCGGCGTGGCCAAGCATGCGATCATTGATCGTCGAATAGTCATAGAACGCATCCATGGTCGCATCCCCGCCGCCCCCCATAAACGCATTCCAGTCGTGCAGCGTGAGGAATATCTCGTGATCGTACGCGCCGGGTTCTTGTTTCGGCTCAATGTAGAAACATCCGAACTGGCCGGTATACGTACCGCGCTTCAAATCATGCCCGGCAACGGTATGCGTGTGGTACCAGCGGAACCCCGCCGGCCGCGGCGTGAAACTGTAGCGCCGCTGGCTGTTCACCGGGATCATCGGCGAGCCCTCTTCCATCGCACCATCTTCTTCCGATGGAATCCACAATCCATGCCAGTGCACAATCTCAGGTACATTCGTATGGTTCACAACGTCAATCGTGATCGGCTTGCCTTCCGGCCACCGAATCATAGGCCCGGGAACGCCTCCGTTGTACGCAACGGTGTGGATTACCTTTCCTGGCGCAATCTCCAGCTTGAGTGGCGCGATTTCCAGCAGCACATCCGCCGGTGCCGGCGTCTGCATCCACAGCTTTGGGCTCGCTGCAGCGCCCAGCATCGCGCAACTTGCGCCGATCAGAAAATTGCGGCGATCCATTTGCATGTGTCCTATTGCGTGCTGTCGGAACTGCCGGCGCGATGATGCGTCCAATCGAAACGTCGGCCCAGGATGCCCTTCACAATCAGATGATCGGTACTGGCCGTGGCGCCCCACCCCACTCCAAAGTTGATCTCCCAGTTCGGAGAAACGTTCAGATCAATCGCCGGGAAAAATTGCTGTTCCTGATCGTGTAACGGAAAGAAACCGGTGATTGGTCCAAAAGTACCGTAATACTCCAGGCCCCCAGAAATGTATTTGTTGAAGTCGTAGCTGAATTTCGCATCTGTCGTAAACACCACGCCGTCCGGAACGCTGGGCCCATGGAAGGACCGGTCAAAGGCCGGATTCACCGCAAAATACCACCTGCCGATCTGCTTATCGACGATCGCTCGCAGCTCCATCGTCCATGTGTCCTTCACAAACGACGGCCGCTGATAACCAAACTCCATAGAAAGGCTTGCCCCCACGGGCCAGTGCCAGCTATCTAGCGCGCGCACTCGAGGGCGAATATGATCACCCACCCATTGCCAGCCGTCTCCGCTGCGCGCGCTGGTGAAAACGTAAAAGCCTACCTCCGACCAACCGTTCAACCCTTGGGTGATCTCAAGCGTTTCGTGCTCGGCATGGTTCGTGGGATACACTCCCTGAGATGTGAACTGCGAGCCGGGTGCCGGGTAGGTCCCCTCTACCGTAAAGTTGCTATGCAGTTCCAGCATTGTGGTCTTCGGGGCAACCGTGTCCGAACCGTAGACCTGGATCTCGTAGTTGTCCTGCGCCCTCGCGGATCTGAGAGTGCCAAAACACAAGACCACAAGAATCCACAATACACAATGCTTGGCAACCGGTTTCGCTCTCATCAAGGCTGCTGCGCCCTCCTGGACGGCTGATTGCATTGTTGTCCCGGTCGCCTTAAAGATGCACGTCTCCAAGGGTTGGAGTCTGTGATTTATGGCAAATTCATGTCCGCTCAGGCCACTTTCATCCCAAAGGGTTGACAATCGAAGATAGGTGTCTGGAGCGGTTGGTCGGCAATCCCTTCCCTTATCGGGTTTGCCGTCGCTCGGCCACAATCCCAAGAGACGTTCTAATCGGCTACGGAGGAGCCCTGCGTTTTTATGGCCCTTACTTGTAGCTTGGGGTGGTAAAGCAGAAAGGGGTTAGTTCTTTCCCTCCGCGACTTGGAGGTCCAGGGCAGAACGCTCTCCATTAATCACTACGGTTCCGGAGTCGAGCAGCTGCTGGCCGGTGCAATCATAGTTGGCGAAGCAGCGCATCATCCGGAAGGGAAAGAAGAACTCAACCGCCAACGGGCTGGAGCCATCGACAACGTGGATCATACTGCTGAAGTCGACTCCATCGAAATCCGGATCCTGCGGGAAGTAATCCAGCAATGGCCGCACCAGATGAGACACGTGTTCGTCGAAAGCCAGTGCTGCCAGCTTGTAGCGTGAGGTGCCGGCAGCTGCATCCAGCCGAGTGGAGATCGAGAGCTGCAGGTAGGCCCCTTGGCGAAATCCAATGAAGCTAGGCGGCGCATAGGGCAAGAAGTGGGCTTCCTTGTCGAGGTCCTTGGCCATGCGAGCGATCGTGTCGTCGTTCTGGCGCTGCAGGTTGGATAACGACTCCGGCGTGAAGATCCGCATGGGTGTCGGAGAGGTCTTCATCAAGTTGGCCGAAACCGAAGGACTGTTCGACGGCCCGGGATTTGACGTTACAGCGACAGTTTCGCTGAGGGTCTGTTTCTTCGCGGGCTCGGGAGGATTGCTCTCCTTCCATTCCTCGGTGGGAGCGCCCTCCTGCAGCCACAGAGAAAATGGCTGCCCATTCAGAAATACTTTCGCCTCCAGAATCGCCGCCTGCTTCTGATCGTCAGTCTTGGCATCCACCAGTTTCTGGGCAACGGGAACCGGAATGATGATAGTGACGTTTTCGGGCACCTCGGAGCTGACGCCCATCATCTTCTGCCGAACGTGATGCGATACCTCGATGGCAAAAGCGGAGAACTCGGAATCATCCGGGAAGCGCGGGACCTCCACTTGCAGCAACGGCATGATCACCTGCTGGAAAGTTTCCTTCAATCGCGCGTAGGAGTCCATTCGGTCCGCGGAATAGGCAGCGTAGTAGTTGCCGGTGATCTCCAGCACGGTTTGACCTTTATAAATGTCGAAACGGATAGAGCGCTGGTCGGCGAGCTGCATCTTGGGAAGGTCGACGTCAAGCACGCGGCTGAAGTAAAAGGGATAAGGAAACTGATGGGCTTCAATTTCCGTGCCTATAGCCATTAAGGTCTTGAGGTGGATCTGCTGCAGGTGCTGCGCCTTGGGGTCAGGCAACTCAACCGGTGTTACAACCTGGGCGCGCACCGGAGCAATCGCTGCCAACAGAACCACAATGCCTTGCAACCACTTCATAACAGCGACTCTCACTCCCGCAAAGAGGTAGTCCAGATGGCAAACTTACTTCTGGGCGTACACCAGGCCGCCGCTTTCATAGGGCGGATCGGCTACTGCGCGGATGTACGACGCTAGCGCGGCTATATCGCTCTTGGAAAGCGTGTATCCCCAAGGCGGCATCTCTGCCGACTTGTTCAACGCCGGACCGCCATGGCTGATGATGGCAATCAAGTCGGCGTCGCTCATCTTGTTGAGCGCGTCGCCCTCCGTAAACGGATGCGGCTTCGCCGACAGATTGTCCATGTTCGATACCCGTAGTGGGGTTGATTCCGGATCGTGACAACGAATGCAGTACTGCCCGTTGAGCTGCGCTCCCAGCGTTTGCTGATAGCCAAGCGCGATTTCGTCCAGAGGAAGTTCGAGCTTCTTTCCCGATGCATCCGGCGTGCTGGCCACGATTTTGTATCGCGCGGCTTGCTGGCCAAGCGAGACCGTGCTGGTGACCTGTCCGCTGGAGTCGGTCAACCCTGAGACAGGAGTAAACGTGACCCCCGCTGGTCCGCTGAAGTACACGGCGGCTCCGGCGACCGCGCTGCCAGAAGCGCCGTTCACTTGCACCACGACCGGTTGGTCCAGCGGCATTCCGATATAGCCGATCTGCTTGCCGCCGCTGGACTCGACGATTGCGGTTCCGCTGGCTGTAGGCTGAAGAGAAACAGGCTGCGGCTTGCTCTCGCGCGAGCACCCACCAGCCACCAGCATCAGTGCGCAAATAGCGACCAGGGAGCGTTTCATTTCTTCGGCGCCTCCTTCGAGCCGGTGGAGTTAAGAGACATCAGGAATGCCGTCAACGAGTGGGCTTCGTCATCGGTCATGTGCTGGTTAGGTTCGACCGTCCCCGGCCGCAGAGACCGCGGGTCCTGCAGCCAGTGATAAACCCAGGCTGCATTGAAGCGCTTACCGGTTCCGGCGAGCGCCGGACCAATGTAGCCCTTGTCTTTCGCATAATCAGCAATGTGGCAAGACTGGCAGGCAAACTTCGAGTAAAAGAGTTCCCGTCCTTGTTCTACAACGGCGGGTGTGAACTCTGATACGGGCAGAGAATCGCGGTCGAACTGTGGCGTCTGATATACCGTCATCATGTAATCGGCGAGGGTATTGATCTCCTGATCGGTGAGATTGAACTTCGGCATACGCCGGATCAGCGCCGGCCGCAGGGTCTCCGGATTTTTCAGGAACTGCACCAGCCATTCCCGCTGCACGGCCGTTCCTTCCCAGGTGAGATCGGGCGCCATGTCGCCGCCGTGGCCGTTGATCATGTGACAAGATAAGCAACGGAGGTCGCCCATAAGCTGCCCAGCGTGTCCCGCAGGTTCATACTTCGTTTGCTGGACTGAGGCAATCCGCATGGCAGGTGGTTGGGTTTGCGCCCGGTCGGTCTGCGCCAGCAGGGCGGTCGTAATGGCATCGACCTGCTGCGGCGTCAAGTTGAACTGGGGCATTTTCAGCGAGGGGCCGAATGCGCGCGGATTGCGAATTTTACCAGCTACGTAGCCGGGCAGGCTGTGCTCAACGCCTTCCACGAACAACAGTTGCGAAAGCGGCTTGCTGCCGATGCGAGTCAGCTCAGGTGCGAAGTTCTCGGGCTTCTTGATGCCGTTGATTTCGTGACAGCTGGCGCAACCGTTCTCCATCACCAGGCGTTTGCCGTGCTCGATTTGCACAGGAGTGGCAGGCTCGAGATGCACATTGGCGACGAAGTCGGGTTCCGTCTTCGACTCCAGGAAGCCGACTAATGTGGCCACTTGAGTGGCGTCGAAACGATAGTGCGGCATCATGGTTTGCGGATCGTAATGGTCAGGATTTGCCACCCAGTCCTGGAGCCATTCTGGTTTGGCCTTTGTGCCGATGCCTGTGAGCTCCGGCCCAACATTCCCTCCGACCAATGACCCGGCGGCATTCTGCATGGCGTGGCACGATGCGCAGAAAGATTGCCCGTAAAGCGAGGTGCCGGCTGCCGGATCTGCTGCGGGTTTGGTGTCGGTTTGTAGTGGCTGGATCGGCGGTTGGAGCGGCGTGCTTTGCGCCATCACGAATGCGGAGATGTCTCGGGCATCGTTGTCAGTAAAGTGGTAGTTCGGCATAGTCGCCGTGCCGGCATACGCCTGGGGATCTTTGATCCACGCATAGATCCACTCGCGGGTC
>Ga0181523_10001599_pt1 | contig 23846 bp, 21 predicted proteins | sample PEATcosm2014_Bin_43_FD_119752 | JGI IMG/M metagenome (GOLD analysis project Ga0181523, IMG submission 119752) | Peatland microbial communities from MTU Mesocosm Facility, Houghton, MI, USA - PEATcosm2014_Bin05_30_metaG | ecosystem: Environmental > Terrestrial > Soil > Wetlands > Peat | place... | reverse complement strand
ACTGGGCCGGCGCGGACGTGCCGCAGGTGATGGAAGTGTTGTGCACGAAGGAGCAGGACGGGCGGCCGGGGCGCGTGGTGGAGATTACTTTGGCGGCGCCCAGTTTGTGATGATCGTTGCGGGTGAGGGATTGGGTGTAATGCGCGGCCGTTTTTTGCGTCTATTTAGAGGGGAAGAGGTCGGAAGTATAAGGGTGTAAGAGTGCAAGAATATAAGAGTTTAAGAGTGTAAGGGTCTGGCAGTTGGGTGGGAGTGGAAAGGATTAGAATGCTGCGTTCCTGTTCGCAATTGACCAAGTCCGAAGTGGAAGATAGCGATTCCTTGAGCGAGCGATGTTGTCGTTTGGCGTTGCATGCCGCGTGCGCTGCGTTGCTGGTGATTGCGGGGTGTTTGCAGGGCTGCGGCTCTGAGGCGCCAAAACCTGAGGCGGAAACCACGAAGCCTGCCGAGCCCGCAATTCCCGAGGATGTTCAGGACGCCGCGAAAGTGATGTTGGGGAGTGAAACGCAGGTATTGCTGTACGGCGACCTGGCGAAAACGGGTAAGCAGCAGGTGCTGGTGGCAAACGTTGTGCCCAATACGCCGAAAAGCGTGGTGGCGGGGACGGTGGTGACGCGCGCCGTGGTTGCGGAGAACGACGACGGCAAGTGGGTGGAGCTGTTCCGGTGTGACGAGTACTTGAAAAACTCGAAAGGGTTTCTAGCGCTGACCCCCCTGCAAGCCGTGACCGGCTGGAAGCTGCAGTACGAGAACGGCCCAACGCAAGGACTGTCGCTGTACTTCACGCCCATAAAGGCGGGCACAAGCGAGCGTTCACTGCCAATCGCAGTGCGGTGGAATCCGGAGACGAAACGCTACCAGTCGATGGATGCTTCGTACACGAATTTTCTGATGGAAGCCGCGTCGCTGGATCATCCGAGGTCCACATTGCGATGAGCACGGCGGCGGCAGTGCTGCGCGCAGGCGGGCCCGGGAATAAAGGGGCCAAGGTCTCCTCGTGGGAGAACCTGCGGGGACTGTTGCCGTATCTGGGGCGCTACAAGGGCGCGATTGCATGGGGCATGTTGACGCTGGTGCTGATGGGGCTGATCGGGAACGTAGTCCCGCTGACAACCGGAATCATCACAGACACTCTGGCGGGAAGCCCGCGGCCGTTTGAACTGGCGATGCACGGGGCGCGCGACGTGCCGCCACTGAGTTGGCTGAGTGACCTGCTTCCCTATTACCAGCCGCACAGCCGGCGAACACTGGGGATTTATTGCCTGATTCTGATCGTGTGTATTGCGCTGAAGGGCCTGCTGTCGTTCGCGACGCGATGGACTTTGATCGGGATTTCACGGGACATCGAATTCGATATTCGCAGCGATCTGCTGGACCGGTTGCTGGTGATGGAGCCGGAGTTCTACGTGCGGAATCGCACGGGCGAGTTGATGTCCCGCGCAACGAACGATTTAAATTCCGTGCGCATGGTGCTGGGCCCGGGAATCATGTACAGCGGCACGACCATCGTGACGATGGTTTTGTCGATTGCGGTGATGCTGGTTTTGTCGAAATCTCTGACCTTGTGGGTGCTATTGCCGGTTCCGGTGGTGGCGCTCACGGTGCGGCATTTCGGAAAAGTGATCCACGAACTTTACGAGAAAATTCAGGCATCGCTGGCAACGCTTTCCGCCAAGGTGCAGGAGAACCTCTCCGGTGTGCGGGTCATTCGAGCCTATGCGCAGGAAGAAGCGGAGATTCAACTTTTTGACGGGCCGAACCGCGAGTACGTGTCGAAAAACGTGCAACTGATCCGCATGTGGAGCATGTTCATGCCGTCGCTGCAAGCGATGATCGGGGTTACGTTCCTGATCGTGCTGTGGCAGGGAGGCTACCGGTTCCTGCACGGACAGATGTCGCTGGGCGCATTGATCACCTTCAACACCTATCTGGGACTTCTGGTCTGGCCGATGATCGCGCTGGGTTGGGTAACGAATATATTTCAGCGGGGCGCGGCTTCCATGGGCCGTTTGAACTACATTTTGCGGGCCAAGCCGCAGATTGACGATCGCGACGCCATAGTTCCGGCGGACAAACAGCCCGATGGCAACATCGAGTTCCGCAATTTGAATTTCACATATCCCACAACTCTTTCCGGGGACGGCGCGTCTCCTTCCAACGGCCACGCACCGAAACAAGTGCTGCGCGACATCAACCTGACGATTCCGGCGGGCTCGACGCTCGCCATCGTAGGACCGACAGGGAGCGGAAAAACAACTCTGGCGGCCCTAGTGGCGCGATTGTGGGAAGTGCCGTCTGGCGAACTTCTGTTGGACGGCCACGCCATCCGCGAGTGGCCGCTGGAAACGCTGCGGCGAGCGATCGGCTTCGTGCCGCAGGATACGTTCCTGTTCAGCGAAACGGTGGGTGGAAACATTGCCTTCGGGTTGCCGAAACACGATCCGAATCAGGTACAGGGAGCCTCAGAGATTGCCAGCCTGCATGGCGATGTGCAGGGATTTGCGAATCAGTACGAGACAATGGTCGGAGAGCGCGGCATCACGCTTTCCGGCGGACAGAAGCAGCGCACGGCCATTGCCCGCGCGATTGTGCGCGATCCCAGGATTCTGATCCTGGACGATTCCCTTTCCGCCGTGGACACGCAGACGGAAGAAAAGATCCTGGGGCAATTGCGCGGGGTGATGCGCGGGCGCACCACGATACTGATTTCCCACCGTACTTCCACGGTGCGCGATGCGGACCAGATTGTGGTGTTGAAGGATGGCCAGATCATCGAGCGCGGCACGCACGATGAATTGCTGGCGCGGCAGGGGTATTACGCGGATTTGTATCAGAAACAGTTGCTGGAAGAAGAACTCGAACGCGCATGAGCAACGTGCAACAAGAAGAAGAGGCCCTCGGCAAAGCGTACGATTCGCGCCTGATGAAGCGACTGCTGGAATATTTGCGGCCGTATCGCTGGCGGGTAATCATCGCGATGGCGCTTGTGGCAATCGTGACGCCACTGGAACTGGCGCCACCCTGGATTTTTGGCCGTGCCATCGACAAATACCTGGTGCCCAGCGCGGAGGCGCACCTCGCGGAATCAGCCGCGTGGCGCGGCATTATCCTGCTCAGCCTGCTTTACCTGGGTGTGCTGATCTTCGATTTCCTGGCGCAATACGTGCAGATTCGCATCATGCAGCGCGTCGGCCAGCAGACCATGTACGACATGCGCAAGGAGATTTTCGGGCGGCTGCAGCGGCTGCCGATGAGTTACTTCGACCGGAACCCCGTGGGGCGCTTGATGACGCGAGTGACCACGGACGTGGATGCGCTGAACGATTTATTCGCCGCGGGGGTCGTGACGATGATCAACGACTTCTTCCTGCTGGTGGTGATGGCCGCGCTGCTGTTCCGCATTGATGCGAAGCTGGCCCTGGATGCTTTCGCGGTTTTGCCGTTCATCGTTGTGGTCACACTTATCTTCAGGAAATACGTTCGCGACGCCAACCGCAAAATCCGCACCGCGATCGCGCGGATTAATGCGTTCCTGCAGGAATACATTTCCGGAATGGCGGTGGTGCAGCTTTTCAACCGCGAGCGCAAAGCGCGCGAGGAATTTGCGCGGCGGAACAAGGACAACATGCTGGCGTGGCGGGATGCCATCCTCGCGTATGCGCTGTTCTATCCCGCCGTGGAGTTTCTGAGCTTCGCGACCATCGCCCTGATCTACTATTCGGGGGGCAATCGGATACTGGGCGGAACGCTGAGCCTGGGCGTTCTGACCGCGTTCACGATGTACGCGCAGCGCTTCTTCCGGCCGATTCAGGATTTGAGCGAAAAATTCAACATTTTGCAGTCGGCGATGGCGGCTTCAGAACGCATTTTCAAGCTGCTGGATGAGCCGATCACCATTGATACGAACGCGGACGCGCAAGCGATTGTGAAACCGCGCGGCGAAGTGGAATTCCGCAATGTGTGGTTCAGCTACCGGAATGTGCCGGAGCCGGCGGACGAGGATTGGGTTTTGCGCGACGTGTCGTTCCGCATGCTGCCGGGACAATCGTTCGCAATCGTGGGCCACACGGGCGCAGGAAAAACGACCCTGATTTCGCTGCTGCTGCGCTTTTACGATATTCAGCGCGGGCAGATATTGCTGGATGGCGTGGACATACGGCTGCTGAATCTGCAGGAGTTGCGCAAACAGTTTGGGATCGTGCTGCAGGATCCTTTCCTATTCAGCGGCACAATCGAATCCAATGTGCGCTTGGGTACGGCAGGAATCACGCGGGAAAGTGTGGAGCACGCGCTGCGGGAAATCGGGCTGGGCGAATTCATCCGCTCGCTGCCGGAGGGTGTAAGCACGGACGTGAACGAACGGGGCTCGACGCTTTCGGTAGGGCAGCGGCAACTGATCAGCTTTGCGCGGGCGCTGGCGCACAATCCACGGTTCCTGATTTTGGACGAAGCCACGTCCAGCGTGGATACGAAGACGGAACTGCTGATTCGCGAAGCGTTGAACCGTTTGTTGACAGGACGCACGGCGCTGGTCATTGCGCACCGCTTGAGTACCATCCAGGACGCGGACCACATTCTGGTATTCCATAAAGGGCGCTTGCGCGAGCAGGGAGCGCACCAGGAATTGCTGGCGCAGCGCGGAATTTACTACCGGCTGTACCAGTTGCAGTATAAGGAGCAGGAGCTCCACGAACCGCTGGCCACCGATCGCCTGGCAGGACCTTCTGCGCTGCCAGCTTCGCTCCCCACCAGCGATTAAGCAACAACTTTCTCTCATGCCACCAATTCCTCTACTGCTTTCGGCGGGTGAAGCCTCCGGGGACATGTATGCGGCGCGGCTGGCGAAAGCGCTGCAAGAACGAATGGACGTGCAGATCTTTGGGATGGGCGGGCCGCAAATGCGCGCGGCAGGTGTGCAAATCGTCACCGACTATTCCGAAGTGGCGGTTGTGGGAATCACGGAAATACTGGGGCATTTGCCCTCCCTGCTGCGGGCGATGGATCGTTTGGTGAAAGAAGCGGAACGCCGCAAGCCTGCGTTGGCAATCCTGACGGACTTTCCCGGGTTTCATCTGCGACTGGCGCGCAAGCTGGCGCCGCGGGGCATACGCAATGTCTATTACATTTGCCCGCAATTCTGGGCCTGGCGGCCATGGCGGGTACGGCTGATCCGCGAACGATTTGTGAAAGCGCTGTGCATCTTTCCGTTTGAGGAGAAGTTTTTCCGGAATGCCGGGGTACCCACGGAGTTTATCGGGCATCCGCTGGTGGGAGCGGTGAAGGCGACACAGAGCCGGGCAGAGTTTTGCGCAGCGCACGGGCTGGATCCTGGCTCCAAGATTGTTACAGTGTTGCCAGGCAGCCGAACGGGGGAGTTGGCGCATCACTTACCTGTACTTCAGAAGGCTTGCGCGCTGATACAGAGTAAGTTGGACACGCAATTCGTGGTGGCGGCAGCGCACCCGCATATTGTGGAGCGATTGAAGAGTGGGTGGCCAGCGGGGCTGAAAGTGCGCGTGGTCGAGGGAGCAACGTACAACGCGGTAGCCGCCGCAGACACGGCCATTGTCTCCAGCGGGACGGCGACAGTGGAAGCGGCGTTGTTGGATGCGCCGATGGTGGTGATTTACAAAGTTTCGCCGCTTACAGCGGCTTTGGCCAAGCCACTTGTGCGCACGCCCTATTTCGCTATGGTGAATCTAATAGCGGACCGCAAGGTGGTCCCGGAGTTAGTGCAGGATTTCTTTACTCCGGAGCGCGTGGCTGCCGCAACCCTCAAACTACTGGAAGATGCCAAGGCGAGGGAGGAAATGCGAGCCGGGCTGGCGGAGGTGCGGGAGCGATTGGGGCCGCCGGGAGCCGTGGAGCGGGCCGCAGAACACATTGCGGGTTTACTGAGACCAGGCACTGGCAACGCTTCGTAAGGCATTGCTATCCTATCTACATGCACCGGACGTGAATCTTCCGGAAAGGTATACGATGACGCGACGCCAAACGGGCTGCCTTGCGCTGCTGCCAGCCCTCTTCTTGTTCCTGACAGTGCTGTGCGCGCCCCTGCGCGCGCAGACGGCGCACCCACCGAGTTTTCTGGCCCAGAACTACGATCTTGCCGCGTATCTGGACACGACCGGGCAATCCATCAATGCGGTCGTGAAGATTGAGTTTCGGGCCGTGGACGTTTCGACGAACCTGCGTGTGGAACTGCACCAGAACCTTGACGTGAAGGAAGTGAAAACGGCGGAGGGAAAGCCGCTGTCGTTCCAGCGGGACAATGAGAATCCGCTGATGGTGAACGTGATTCTGCCCGCGCCGGTGGCTGTCGGGAAAACGGTGACGCTGACGTTCAGCTATGCGGGGCTGCTGGTGAATGAAGAGAACAGTCCCGTGCCGGGAATCCGCGTGGCGTCGATCAGCAAGGAATGGGTCTATTTGTTGTTGCCATCGCGGTGGTTTCCGCTGACGAATTATCCGGCGAACCGCTTTACGGGGACATTCCGGCTAAATGTGCCGGACACGATGGCGATGGCGGGAACGGGAAAAGCCGCGGCGCCGCAACCGATGGCACCGCGAGCGGCTGCCGAAGGCGGGCGATTGATGTACACGTTCCGCTGCGACCGAGCCGAGCCTAATGGCTCCTTCGTGGGCGGACCTCTGCAGTTAAACCCCGAACAGGCTGAGGGAATCAACGTGGCGGTGTATGCACCGCACGCGGATTCCGGCAAGGCGCAGGTCTTCGCGAACCTGGTGGCGCATCAGGAAATCATTTTCGCGGACATGTTCGGAGAGTTGCCGGATTCCGATCTGGCGGTGGTGCAATTGCCAGACGGCACGGTGCGGGAATTCTCGGCGCCGGGAGTAATTATGCTGGCGCATGGCCTGTGGGATCCGAAGTTCAGCGATCGCACCATGAGCCGGCTGGTGGCGGGGCAATGGTGGGGAAGCCAGGTGCTGCCCGCTTCGACGGCGGACGTGTGGATCAGCGACGGCCTGGCGCGTTATTGCGAAGAGCTTTACGCCGAGCAGAATCTGGGCAAGGAAGCGGGGCTGCGGGCCGTGGATGAATTTGCGGTGGGCTCGCTGATGTTTGATGATGCGGCTCCCGTATCGCAATCTGCGCGGCTGATACCCTATTCCGCGGAATATCGCTCCACGGTGATGAATAAGGGCGCGATGCTATATCACATGCTGCGCATGCAGATGAATGATGTGGCGTTCAAGTCGCTGCTGCATGGTTTCTACGACAAATACAAAGGCAAAACCGCGACGGTGCAGGATTTCGAGGGCATGGCCATTGCCGCAGCAAATGCTTCCTTGAAACCGGGAGAGGTACCGCCGAACCTGCAGGGCTATTTCGCGCAATGGATGAACTCGACAGGCGTTCCGGAATTCACGCTGGAGTACGTGACCTACCGGACGCGGAAAGGGTTCCGAATCGTAGGGAAAATCAAGCAGCCGCTGGACACGTTCGCGATGCCAGTGCAGTTGCGGATTGATACCGAAGGAAATCCGGAGCTAAAGACAATCGACGTGGTGGGCACGGAGACTGAGTTCACAATCGAGACTTTTGGACGGCCCAAGTCCGGCGGCATCCATATCGATCCCAACAATCTGATTCTGAAGAGTTCGCCAAATTTGCGGGCGCGGGCGGCGATTGCGCGGGGCGAGGAACTTGCCATGCTGGGCAGGTACTACGATGCGGTGAAGCAATATCAGAAGGCCCTGACTATTCAGCCGAACCGTTCCCTGGCCAACTTCCGGATGGGCGAAGCGTTTTTCAACCAGAAGAATTATCAAGCGTCGGCGAACGCGTTTCGCGAAGCGCTGGCTACCGTGCCGGAGCCTTCGGAGAAGTGGACGGAGGTTTGGGCGCACATCTACCTGGGGGAGATTTTCGATCTGCTGGGGCAGCGGGAACGCGCGCTGAACGAATACAGCAAGGCGCGGCAGACGAACGACAATACCGGCGGAGCACAGGAGAGGGTGGAGGCGCTGGTGAAGAAGGCGTACACGGAAGGTGGCACGCCGACGACGACGCCCGCGACGGATACGAATCCCACGGCGCCGGCAAAGGGGAAGGGCGCTGATATGCCGGAGCCGGCTTCAGGAGAAAGACCTACGTTGAAGAGGCCGAATCCGTAGGAAGCACGCACAAAACGGTGTTGACCCCTCCCCCCTTTTTTTGTAAGTGCTGATTCTAATGGGGATGAAGTTGTTTGTTTTCATACAGATTTGAAAGTGTTGATTCTGGAGGGGTTGGCGGTGCGTCAGGGCGAATGAAAGACGAAGATTTTATCGAACCCATCTAGAGGTGAAGGCTGTGCCACGATCCCTCCACTCCGGCCCGCAAACGGCGCGGGCCTCCGGTCGGGACGACAATGCAGCAAGAGGCGAGTAAGAGACATGGGCTGCCGGCTGCTGGATACTGTACATCATCCAATAAGAAGAACATTTGGCGAGGTTGATTACGGCTTAAAAGCGGCGGGGAGCCGCCGCACTCCAAGGTGAGCGTTTCCTGGCGGGAATCGAGTGCGTCAGTGAGTGGGTGGCGTGGGGATTTGAGGGGCGGGAGACTCGGAGTCGGATGAGGCGGAGTCGCCGCTGTCATGGTCTGAGTTCTCTTCGGAGTGGGCAGGTTCCTCGGAGTCATCATTCTCGGAGTCGTCATCGTCGGATGCGTCGTCGGAGTCGGAATCCTGTTCGTAGTCATCAGGGTTGAAAGTGGAGTCGATGGCGTCGCGCAGAGCCTTATCGCCGTAAGTGAAGACGTACTCCTCTTTCGCGAGGGGTTGCGTGCGGAGGAGGAGTTGGCCGATGTTGGCGAGGGTGTTGGCGACCTTGGGCTTAATGAAGCCCTTGGCTACGGCGGTGAAGAGATTGCCAAAGGCTGAGCTGAGATCGCAAGCATTGAGGTAATCAGAGTTGAGAGGCGCGGCGACATCTTCGCCGGCTTGCTCGGCTTCTTGGCGCTGACGGAGTTTGACGAGGTGGAAGAAGCAGAGGTCATACTTGGTGCCGGAACGCAGAGAGGTGCAGCGGCGGCCATCGGCGAACGTGAAGGTGCACAAGGACGCGCGGTCCTTAGAAGATTTCTTGGACATCGAGAACTCCAGATAAGAGATTCAGAATTTGGGGAACCCCGGGAGGAAAAACCGCGGGGCGCGGATATCTACGCAGAACAGTATGGCAGAAGGTTATTAGAATGTCAAGAGAATAAATATAAATAATTTGAGGGGAGGAAGGAGGAGGAAAAAGAGAAGTGAAACGCAGAGACGCAGAGGTCGCAGAGAAGAGAATGGTGGAGTTGCTGGCTGGGCTAAAGCCCAGCGCCTACAGGGGATAGAGGGTGGAGAGTTTGGGGTGGGGGACGGATTTTTGTTGGATTAGGACCTGGAAGCGTTCGCCCATACCTTCGGGGTAGATTAGGGTTTTGAGCTGGAGGCGGGCGCGGACGCGATCGGTTTCATCCATGCCCTCGTCGTAGAGGTCGGCGAATTCGTTGGGCTGGCCGAGGGCGAGGAGGAAAGTGGTCTGGGATATGAGGCCGAGAGGTTCGAGGCCGTGGTGCTGGCCCCAGAGGCGAAGCGCGGTGAAATTGACGTGAGCGGTGAGGTCCTGTTCACCCGGCGAAATGAAGAAGCTTTCGCTGGCTTGATGCTTGGCGTAAGCGAGCATGGTTCCGGCCATGTGGTGGGAATCAAAGAGTTCGGCGGCTTCGTGGCCGTAGTCGATGGTGAAGACGAAGCCGCGAGTGAGGCGGCGAGCGATTTCGGAAATCCAATCGCAAGCTTCGAGACTGACTTCGGCCTGCTGGCCTTCCTCGAGAGTGATGTGCTGCGTGGCAAAGTATTCGGCGATGGCCGGGGTGGAAAGAGGCATGAGGATATCCAGGAAGGAAGTTCCGTTGTGTCCGACGAAGATTTCCTGCAGGCGGCCTTCGTGTTGACGAACACGATGCACGGGAAAGGCGTCGAGGAGTTCGTTGGAAAAAACACAACCCGCGGGAATGTGCGGGGGGATTTCAATGGAGGGGCGGCACTTCCCTTCCTGAAGGAACGGCGCAAGTTGACCAGCCATCTGGTCGCAGCGCGCGGGGGAACGTTCGACGGCGATATAGCGCAGGGCAGCGTAAAACTCCGGCAATCTGGATTGCGCAAATTCGAGGATGTGTTTTGCCAGGCGGCCGACACCGGCGGCTGCTTCCACCAGCAAGAACTCATCGGGGCGATTGAGTTGCTCCCAGCATTCGGCGAATTGACGGGCGAGCAAGCGGCCAAAAATAGGATGAACGTCGGGACTGGTGTAGTAGTCGGCAAAACGGACGGATTCCGGCTTGCTGTAGTAGCCATGAACAGGGTGATAGAGGCACTCGCGCATGTATTCTGCAAAGGTGATGGGGCCAAAGCGGCGGATGCGTTCTGCGAGGAGTGCGGCGAGAGGAGTCACGCGGAAACGGCTCCTGTGGGGAGATCTTTGCGGAGAGTGTCCCAAGTGGATTGGAAAACGTCGCGAGCTCGCGCATCAAAGAGGACGAAGTAGACAGACTGGAGCGAGGTTTCGCCCTGGAGATGCTGGATGGTTTCGGCGAGCATGATTTGCGCGCATTCGTCCAAGGGAAATGCGGAGACGCCGGTGCCGATGGCAGGAAAGGCGATGGATTTGAGTTTGCGTTCCGCGGCGAGGCGAAACGAATGCGCTGTAGAGGTGCGCAGAGTTTTGGCGGTGGTGCGCACGCCGCCGAGGCCCATGCTGGCGGCGTGAATGACGAAACGTGCTTTGAGTTTGCCCGCTCCGGTGATGGCGGCATAGCCTACGGGGATGCTGCCGATTTCGTTGCACTCCTGCTGGATGGATTCGCCGCCCTTGCGATAAATGGCACCCGCAACGCCAGCGCCGAGGATGAGATCGTTGTTGGCGGCGTTGACGATGGCGTCGACATCCATGTCGGTGAGGTCGCCCTGCTGGATGAGGATGCGGTCGGTGAGGGGGGGCATGGAGGGTATTGTAAAACAGTTGGTGGGAGCGGGGGTGATGTTGCGAGGAACGGAGCGGGATATCAGTTATCAGATATCAGGAAGCGGGTTCTCTCAAGATCAGTCGAGAAATCCGCTCAGCTGTCCCTCGGAGATCTCATTTGGTGAGGTTGTGATAGGCGGGTTCGTCAAAGCCGAAGAGAATTTGGGAGCCACGAATCAGAAGCGGGCGACGAATCAGGTTGGGCTCCTTGGCCATGAGCTTGATGGCTTCGGCACGTGATGGCGGATGGAGTTTCATGTTGCGTTTGCGGAAGAGTTCGTTACGTGTGTTGAGAAAGAGTTTGTAGTCACGCTCGCCGATGAGCCGGTCGAGTTCCGCTTCGGTGAGGCGCTGCTTATCGAGATCGCGTGAATCAAATGCAATATTTTCTTCGAGCAAGAGACCTCTTGCTTTGCGGCAGGTCGTTCAAGTCGGCTTCTGGTAGAAGGCAATTTTGCCAGGCATTTCGAGGTCTCCTGTTTTGCGAGATTAGATTTTAGCGCATCAGTAGCGCGGAATCTGGGGATCGATTTCGGTGGACCAACGATCGATGCCACCGGCCATGGATTTGGCGGATTTGACGCCTTGTTGGCGGAGCCAGTTGGCAACATCAAGGCTGCGCATGCCGTGGTGGCAGAAGCAGATGACATCCTCGTCGGCATCGAGTTTTTGGAGATTGGCGGGAATGGTGCCCATGGGGATCAGAACGGCGCCTTCGATATGGCAGAGGGCGTGTTCGTGGGGTTCGCGGACGTCGATTAGGAGAAGTTTTTCGCCGCGGTCGAGACGGTCTTTGACCTGGCGAGGTGTGATTTCGAGATCGGTCATTGGGGCTCCTGAGATAGCGTTTGCGCGATAAAGAGTAAAACGCAAATCTGGGAATTTTGCAAAAAGCCAAGACGAAATCGGCCACCACAGATGAAACGGAAAGGTAACCCAAGGCCCGGGCAAAAAAACCGCACCTGGGGCACCCGAAAAAGTTCTCAGTTTTAAGTTTTCAGTTGTAAGTTTCAGAGAAGAGAATTCCGGGAGGACAGTCAGGAGTGACTTTACCACGGGTCATTGGATGGCGGTTTTGGGGGCGATCCATTGTTTTTCTACGGACTGGATGTCTTCGATTGTGGCTAAGTCAGCGGGTTGGGGGAGCATTTCCTCTAGATAGGCGGGGAATGCCCGTTCATCGAGCAATTCGCCGTGGACGTCGTAGGGCTTGTGGGCGTGTTCGCCGATGTGGCGATTGAATTTGACGTCGGGAACGTAGAGGAGCGGCTTGCCCGCGGGGACATTTTTGTTGATCATGTCCACGAGCTTGACGCATTCCTGGTGATAGAGTTCGCGGCTGTGCTCGTTCATGCATTCGAGATTCACGCCGACGAGGGCGGTGGGCTCATCGTAGCGGCCTTTGAGGCCCCAGACGTAGAACCAGTGCGCGGAGCTGGAACGATCGACGCCGAAGAGATCGAGGCTGACGGGAACCCACTTGTTGATGTACTTCTGGATGATGGGTAGAGGAATGACGCCGGCTTTGACGATGCGCTTGATGCCGTCCTGACCCGTGCCGAGGTGGAAGGATTCTTCCTTGAGCATGGGAATCATGGATTGGGCGAGGGGCGCGAATCCGGAATAGCTGAGCATGGTGAGCTGGTATTTTCCATCGCGGTCCACGAAATCGGTGTAGACGAAAAAATCCAACCAATTATTGACGTCCTGATTGAAAGCGCCGAGGAGACGTTTCTGATCAAAGGCGCGGCGCTCCAGCATTTTTTGCGCTTCAACGCGGCCGCTGTAGCCGAAATGATTCATCAATAGGTGGCACATTTGCCAGCCGTGGCGCATTTCCTCGGTGACCACGCGGCAGAGGGACTGGCGGTCGTGTTCGCTGGGAGCGGTTTCAAATAGGCGGCGCTGCTGTTCAACGGAAGCGAACTCGGTGTCGCCCTGATAGACGATGAGATTGAGGAGGGCGTCGCGCATGCGCTGGTCGGGGATGCTGACGACCTTTTCCCATTTGGGGCGGCCTTTGTAAGCGCCGAATTCGACTTCGTTGGAACGGGTGGGACCGAATTTGGCCTCGAAATGGTAATTGGTGATTTCGGGATAGTCCACACCGATGTCTTTTTGCCAGACGCGGAAAAGATCAACCCAATCGTCGAAGGTGGTTAAGCGAGTTGCAGGCATGAGCGATTGCCTCCTGAATCGTTGATAACAAAGAATCGAGAAAACCCAAGAACCGACCTGAAGGTCCGCCGCTACAAACCCAAGAGAAAAGCAGGGATGCCGGGCTAAAGCCCGGCATCTACAAAAGCGAGAGTTCAGCGGCCATGGAAATTCGGGGGCCGCTTTTCGAGGAAGGCGCGAATGCCTTCCTGGCAATCTTGCGAATGAAAACACTTGAGCTGGTGCTCGACTTCCCTTTCGAGGGCTTCGATAAGAGCGTGCTGATCGCGCGCGAAGAGGGCTTGTTTCACGGCGCGGATAGCGATTTGCGGGCCGATGGAAATTTTATGGGCAAAGGCGCGGGCTTCGGCTTCGAGCTTATCGGCAGGGACAACGTGATTGACGATGCCGAGGCGATGGGCGGTTTTCGCGTCGATCATATCGCCGAGGTAGAACAGCTCCGCGGCGATGGATGGGCCGACGAGTTGGGGTAGGAAATAGGTGCCACCATAATCGGGAAAGAGGCCGACTTTGGCGAAATTCTGGCCGAAGACAGCGTCCTCCGAAGCGATGCGGATATCGGCGGCAAGAGCGAGATTCATCCCCGCGCCTGCCGCGGGACCATTGACGGCGGCGATAACGGGTTGCGGCATCGTACGCATTTTCAGTACAGCTTGCATGCCGGAGCGGAGGAGGGGGGCTAGTTCGGTGGCATCGCCGCGTTCGCGGCCTTTGCCAATGGCGCCAAGATCTCCGCCAGCGCAAAAGGCACGGCCGGCACCAGTGAGGACGACGACATGAACGGAAGAGTCGTCGGCGATGCGGGTTAAGGCTTCGTTGAGAGAGGTGGAGAGATCGTTGTTGAGAGCGTTGAGGCGATCGGGACGGTTCAAAGTGAGTGTGGTGACGGCGCCGTGCTGCGCTTCAAGAACCGGCGGAGCAGCGGATTGCGGGGCATGGCTCATCGTACGGTATTTTCTCCTGCCGCCTATTGGGTGGGATGCGATTCGCGTGCATGTTGGGTGCGTGCGACGAGCTGAGCAAGTTTGCGAAAATGTTTCAGGCGGTCGCTTTTGCCGCGAGCGTTCTGACCGCTGGTGGAGGGCAAGACGTAGACGTGGGCGCCGTAGAGATTGGATTTTTGCAGGCCGTACTTGCATTTGCGCTGGGCAAATTGTTCGTAGACGATCTTGCCATTAAAGGCCACGACGTGCGGCGTAAATTCGCCGAGCTTCTGGGACAGAACGATGCGGCCCTCGGCAAAGTCCTCGCGGGTAAGCTCTTCGACGCCCTTGGTGGGCTTCTTGACGAGATCGGTGAGGCCGATGCCGAATTCGATGATGCGGCGGTCGTCGGGGTAGTCGAACGGTTCGGGGACAACGCCCGATTCATAGAGCATGGGCCAGAACTGATTTCCACGCCCGGCGTAGTAATGGCCGGCGCGCACGGAAGATTCGCTGGGATTGCAGCCCACGATGACGAGCTTCATGCCTTTGCGGAGATAGTCAGGAAGTGTCTTCATGAGAAGTTCACTCGATTGAGAAGCAGAATCCTCTCTTCGCCAAGAACGGCCGGTTGTAGTGCCGTGCGAGCCGGTGCATAGATTCTACTTGCCTTTGAAATTTGCGGCACGTTTTTCCACATAGGCCGCGAGGCCTTCCTTGGCATCCTCACTGGTAAAGAGAAGTTGTTGGAGTTCGCGTTCAAGGCCGAGGGCCTCGGCGAAGGGGATTTCGGAGCCAGTAACGACGGAGCGCTTGATGCGGCCGACGGCGCGGGAAGCCTTGTTGGGAGGGCAGAATTGGCGGGCATAGGCGAGCACGTCTTCCCAAAAAGTGTCTTTTTCGTAGAGGTACTGGATGAGGCCCATCTCGAGGGCTTCTTCAAAGCTGAAGGTGCGGCCGGTGGCCATGAGTTCGATAGCGCGAGAGCGGCCAACAGCGCGGGAAAACCGCTGCGTGCCACCAGTGCCGGGAAGGACACCGAGATTGACTTCGGGGAGGCCGATCTTGCCGCCTTCCTTCTTGGCGATGCGGATGTCACAGGCAAGGGCGATTTCCAGGCCGCCGCCGACGGTGTGGCCGTTGAGAGCGGCGATAGCGAGCTTGGGCGTTTGTTCGAGGCGGGAGAGGGTTTCGTTGGCGTGGAGGCAGAAATAGTACTTGAACTGAGGGTCGGCCTTGGTAAGCATGGGGATACTGGCGCCAGCGGAGAAGAATTTTTCGCCGGCGCCACGGAGAAGGAGAACGTGGACGGAGTCCTCCATACGAGCTTTGAGGATGGCGGAATCCAGTTGCAGCATCATGTCGTAGGTGTAGGTGTTGGCGGGAGGATCATCCAACTCGAAGATGGCGATGCCATCGTCGACGCGGTATTTGACGAGTTCCTTCACTGGAGCGTTAGTGGTGGTCGCCATGATTTTTTGTCCTATCTCTTCGTCTTTTGAGTCATCTGGTTCTGCCCGTTAGGTATCGCCCGAACCGGTGGCGGGGCTGATGGCCCGCAGAGACACACCCGCAAAACTACCTGCGGCAATGACCTCGGCGGATTGACGAAGGATGTGGAGACGCTTGGCCTGTGAATCGCGCGGAATGGGGAGCGAGGTGGCCATGACGCCTCGAATGATCGTTCGAGAACTCTAGGGCGATGGTGCAAAAGTGTCAAGGCCAGAGTCATCGAAGACTGCTTGATGAACTCTGGCCTTGGATGTGATGCCGTTCGTTATGACTGCCTTAGTTTAGATAGGGCAAATAGCGCCAGAGGTCGTTGAGGTAGCCGTTTCCAATGGTGCTGGTGGAATCGTAACCCTCGCCGCCGAACATGAAGAGCAAACCGTTCTGGCCAGTTTGGGGGACATACCAGTGAGTCGCATTGCTGCGGCCGCCTGGAGTCCAGATTTCGTAGGTCAGATACGGGCGAGTCTCCGGGCCGTAAATGCCGTTATCGCTGCCGGTGTTGGAACCCTTAATCCAAGTCCAAGTGCCCGGCAGGCCGGCGGTAGAGTTAGGGGTGTAGACCCAAAGGTCGTTAAGGGCTCCGTTGCCGTTCGTTCCGGTCGAATCGAGACCCCATCCACCAAAGAGCCAGAAATTTCCGCCAGCGTCGGTCCAGCCATTAGAGCCCCAACGCGAGCCGGGGAAAGTGCCTGATGTGGCCCCAGTGAGGCCCACCGTGCCGGCAGCCCCAGTGGTGCTCGGAGGACCAACCAGTGGCTGGAGTCCATAAACGCCAGTCTGGTTGGCAATGCCGACCTGGGTGCCTTGGGTGGCGCCCATCACGTAGGTCCATTGTTTGCTGGCAATGTTGTAGATCCAAAGGTCGTTCAAGATCCCGTTGGCCGTTCCAATAGAATCTTCGCCTTCTCCACCAAAGAGCCAGAGATTTCCATTGGCATCAGACCAGCCAACGGCTTCATGGCGTCCGCCGGGAACGTTGGTTGGGGCTGCGGCACCTGCAGTGCCGTAGACCCCGTTTTGGTCAGCGAGAGCAGAGCCGGAGACAAAGGACCACTTGCCGCCCGTATATTCCCAGAGATCGTTCAGGTATCCGAGGTTCCCGCTCCCGTCGAAGCCATATCCGCCAAATAGCCAGAAATTACCAGAACTGTCTTTCCAGGAGGTCGGGTTTACACGAGCGCCAGGGACTTGATTAACTCCCGTGTAAGTGCCCGGCTGGTCGGCCGACTCAGAGCCGCCAACGAAAACCCACTGGCCAAGGCCTTGAGCGTTGGAGAGGTTTACGATGTTCAGGCCGCTGGTATTGTATTCCCAGAGTTCGTTGAGGAAGTGGGCACCAGGATCTTTTCCACCGAACATCCAGAGATTTCCGGAGGCGTCGGTCCAGGTCGCCGTTCCCAAGCGTCCGCCCGGAACAGGAGTGGGATAGGGGAGAAGAGCGCCCACATTCGTATAGACACTGAACTGGGCCTCGGTTTGGGCGTTAGCAATAATGGCTGCGCCGTAAGTAGTGTTGTAGCCGCCGACCAACTGCCATTGGCATTGATCACCAATCATTGGGCAGACCCAGAGGTCGTTCATTGGGGCATCCAGCGTGTCGGGCGCGGGGTTTCCGGTGAGTTCCCAGCCCTCTCCACCGAACAACCAGAGATTGCCAGCCAGGTCGGTCCAACCCGCAGCAGAGTATCGAGCGCCGGGGGTATTGGCATAAGGATTTGGAATGGTCTGAGGCGGGGATGTGGGGAAGGCGCCGTACTTAGGCGTGGCAATCGTGCCGGCAACATTCAAGCCGTCGATCCACGTCCAGTCGTTGTGCGCGCAATCGACCACGATGTTGGTGATGTCACCGGTGACTACGCCTTTGTAATCCCAGAGAGTGCAGCCCTGCGATTGGGTGCTAGGCGAGTGGAGAATCGAGATCTCGTACTGGTCATTGAGCGCCTCAGGCGTAGCAAAAGTGAAAGGACCGTTTGCAGAGACAATCAAGGAGTTACCCAAGTTGGTCTCGATAACGAATTGGCCGTCGGTCTCGGGACCATTGGTTGGGGGAATACCTTGCAGTCCAACTACGTTTCCGCCAACGCTATATGTGATTGCCGGGCAGGTGATGGCAATTGACGTGACGTTAGACGTGGCGGTGCCGCTGCCTGTGCCGGTGGTGACAACGCAAGTCTGCGCCGGGTTTGTGGGTTGCGCGAAGATTGTTACGGTATAGGCGAATCCGGTGGGTACGGGATTAACGAAGGTGAATTCTCCGTTGGCGGTAATCGGAAGCTGCTCGGCGCCGGTGTTTTGGAGGGTCAAGCCAGTGCCGACAACGCCGGTGACGGTGCCGCCGATGGTGTAAGCCAATACACAATTGATTGCAACACTGGTTACGTTGGCGGTAGCCGTTCCGGTACCGTTGGTCACGGTGCAGATCTGTAGAGGGTTGGCCGGCTGTGTAAGAACCGTTACGGCGTAGGCGTCCGTTGGGCCGGTTACAGGGGTCTTGAAAGTAAAAGAGAGAGGGCTGACGTTTGTGCCGGTAACCGTCAGGCTGTCGCCACCATTGTCCTGTAAGACCAAAGTCGAGTTGTTGACGAGGCCGGTGATGTTGCCGCCAATCATGGCGGTGACGGGGGTAAAGGTGCAGTTTACCTGGATGGTGACGTTACCAGTAGCTTTACCAGAGCCGCTGACCACAACGCAGTTGCCTGACGCGGGCTGAGTAAGAACCGTGACGGCATAGTTGCCGCCGTTCGCAATGGTGACCGCAAAGGGCAAGGTGGTATTCGAATTGAAGGTGAGCTGGTCCGCGGTGTTGTCCGCAAGAACCACGCTGTTGCCAGTAAGAAGCCCGGTAACGGTCGCACTGATAGTGAAGGGACCGGTAGTTCCGCCTCCACCGCCGGTACTGGTTTGTGGCACGCCGCTGCACGCGGACAAGAGAAATGCAACCAATACGAGAAAGGCTGGGGAAAAGATCTTCGCTGCGGACTTCATTGTCGTATCTCTCCTTTGCAACTGGCAGCGGCTTGCGCGAAACAGAGAAACCTCAGAGAAAAAGCAAGATTCACGCTGCTCCAGAACCGGGTTGTGAGGTGAGCGATGAAGCAACTGCGCAAAGCGCAGCGAGTCCTCAGGACCGGGTCAAAGACAACTACTGGAACTTGGACTCCAGCATAGAAAACTGCGGGGCAGACTAGTACTAGAAACTCCAGTACCTGTGCTCATTCATGCACGATATTCTTGGCTCACAAAGCGGGCGGGTGGTGTGCGGAACGTCACAAGGGAGAAGTGGAACGAATGCTCGAAGTGTTGGTTGAAGGGAATAAACGCACTATCCGAGAGAGGAATAGAAAGGCATGGAGCGGCCGAGGCCCTTTTCCTTGGCCAAATGATAAACCTTGACGGCGACGGCGAGGTCCCAGGCGGCAATGCCATTGGATTTGAAGAGGGTGATTTGGGAGTCGGAGGCGCGGCCGGGAATCTGGCCGGCGACTAGCTGCGCGAGTTCGTGGACTTCGTTCCAGCGTTCCGGATGCTGCTGAAATGGGATGATGAGGTCGCCGGCTTCCTGTTTGGACTGTTCGATGGAGTCCACGAAGATGAGATTGGCCTTGTTGATGGCGGCGGCGTCGAGTTCCTGCTTGTGCGCGTGATTGGCGCCGATGGCGTTGATGTGAATGCCCGCGGGCAAATCCTCTCCGGTTAAAACAGGATGAGAAGAAGTGGTGGCTGTGGAAACGATTGCGGCGTTGTGTACGGCGGCGGCGGCGGAGTCCATGGGATAGACGTTGACGCTCAAGTGCTCTGACATTTCATTGCAAAACTGCTGGCGGCGCTGGGGATCGCGGCCATAGACATAGGCGGAATCGAGGAGGCGCACGGAGTTGATGGCTTCGAGTTGCGTTCTTGCCTGGGTGCCGGTGCCTATGATGGCAGCGGAATGAGCGCTTTTCTGGGCAAGATATTTCGTGGCGAGGCCAGAAGCGGCGCCGGTGCGCAGGCGGCCGAGGTAATCGGCTTCGATGAGGGCTAGGAGCTCGCCTGTGGTGGCGCTGAAGAGGGTGACGAGGAAGCAGAGGTTGCCCTTGACGTAGGTGTATTGCTTGGAGGCGACGAAGCCGGCTTCTTTGTCGAGTGCGGCCATGATGTGAAAGAAGCCACCATCGCCGAGTGGGAAGCGACGGCGCGGGTGGATCATGACGTTGCCGAGGGCCTGTTTGCGGGAGATGTCCTCGACGGCGTTGATGGCCATGGGCATGGTGAGAAGTTGGCGAACTTCGGATTCGTTGATGTGGAGGGTCATGGGGGATTCGGGGAGTAATTTAGCATAGAGAGGAGGCAACAAAGAAAGGAGAAGAGAAAAGATAACGCAGAGGCGCAGAGTTCGCAGAGGAATGAAAGAACGAAGAAGAAGTGCGGAGAGTCGGTGGCGTTGGGTTGTAAGAGCCCACCCTTAGAAACCAAGGGTGGGGCACCCTCAAGTACATCTGAGTTACGGCGCAAGATCGGAAACCCAGAAAGACGGTCCCCTCCAGGTTCGGAGCGAGCAGGAGTGACTTTGCCGCAAACGAAAGGCGCCCGCTTCCCTCCTACGGCGGGCAGGCACAAAGCGGCCGCTACAATGGCGGAGATTTAATGGTGGGCGGGGGATTTCTTGGAGGGATTTTCTTCGCGGATGCGGCGGACCACCGTTTGGATCAGGTTATAGGCGCGTTCTTCTTTGTTGTTGTCCATCAGATGGAAACGGAATTCGGGATTGCCTTTGGGGCCTTTGCCGACCTGGATGGGGAAGGCACCGCAGAGATCGTTTTCAATGTAGGCAGTTTCATAGCGGGATTTCTTGGGATTCCAGGTGAAGACGCGGAGGGTGGTGAAATCGCAAGGCTCGCCTTCGGGGCTGCGGGTTCCGGCGACGAGATATTGCGGGTGATCCCCATTGGGATCGGCGACGCGGTTGAGTTCGAACCAAGCGAGGGGACGCACGTTCGCAGCATTTGTGCCTTCGCGGACAGCATCGGGAATATCGAGTGAGACGAATCGGCCAATGACCCAGCCCGCGATAGGAATAGTTTGATCGCCGGGCTGCGTTGTAGTGGTGATGGCGGAATTGCGAACGACGCCTTCACCGGGTGGACGAGTGGCGACGCCACGAATGAGGAACCAATCTTCCGTCTTTGTGTCCTCAGAGTCGCTGGAAGTATCTTTCTCATCGGAGACCTGAATCCAATCGGCGACGGCACGGCCGAGGATTTCGAGTTCGGCGCCGCGGCCAAACTGGTAGAGACGGGGCTCCGTGCGGCCCGGAGCGACACGAAGATTTGTGGTGGTCTTGGTACGGCCGCGCGCCTGAACGGGCAAGAATTTGGCTTGTTCCAAGAGTTGGGCGCTGCGTTGCCAAAGTTCGGGCTCCATCAGATAGCGGGCATCTACCCATCCGGTGAGGCCAGCAGCGGTGCGGACTTTTACGTTGTCGTTGCGGCGAGCGAGGACTTCGACGCGGTCGCCATAGAGAAGCACACCAAGCTGTTCGCGGACTTGAGCGACGCCACTCCAGAGAGTGACGCTGCGTTCGCTGACATAGGCGGCGCCGAGTGATTCGTGTTTTGGGCGCACGAACCAGGCAAGAAGAACCACGACACACAGAATCGGCACAGCAACCAGAAGCTTACGCTTCATTCGCCATCCCCGAAGGTGGCTCCGACGGCGCGCGCCGCATGAACGATTTCGCAGCCAGGTTCGATGAACTTCATTTTTTCCAGGGCCTCGTCGAGGGACACAGAAGCCATTTTACCGGCTTTGAGGCAAACCATGCGACCGAATTGACCTTTGGCGACGAGATCGGCAGCGGCAACGCCGAAGCGCGTTCCGAGGATGCGGTCGAAGGGAGTGGGAGAACCGCCGCGCTGGACGTGGCCGAGGACGGTGACGCGGATTTCCTTGTGGAGCATTTCGCGAAGAATATCGCCGATGACATTGGCAACGCCGCCGGGACCGACAGGGGGAAGGACTTTACCATGGGGATCATGGGTGGGAAGCTTCACGCCTCCGGCGACGACGACGATGCTGAAATGCTTTCCGCGGAGTTCACGGGCGCGAACGGCGTCACAAATAGCCTCAAATTTAAAGGGGATTTCGGGGACGAGGATGATGTGAGCACCGCCAGCAATCCCGGCATGGAGAGAGATCCAACCGGCGTCGCGGCCCATGAGCTCAATGAGCATGATGCGATGATGGCTTTCGGCGGTGGTGTGGAGGCGATCGATGGCTTCGGTGGCGATGACGAGAGCGGTGTCAAAACCGAAAGTGACTTCAGTGGCGTCGAGATCGTTGTCAATCGTTTTGGGGACGCCGACGATGTTGACGCCGCGGCGGGCGAAATCGCGGGCAATGTGCTGTGTGCCGTCCCCACCAATGACGATCATGGCTTCGATGCCGAGGCGGCGAGCGTTATCCATGCACAGGTCGGAATAGTCGTGGACGACTTCCTGGCCCTTTTCGATGGATTTGTAGGCGAAGGGATTGCCGCGATTGGTGGTGCCAAGGATGGTGCCGCCGCGGGGAAGAATGCCGCTGACGGTTTCCTCGGTCATTTCTTTTGCGCCTTCGGGCCAGATGAGTCCATCGAAACCGTTGCGGATACCGATGACACGCATGTTGTGCTGATAGATGGAGGAGCGAACGATGGCGCGGATGACAGGATTAAGACCGGGAGCGTCGCCGCCGCCGTTGACGATCGCTAAGGTGCGAACGGAAGATTTCATGGAACCTCGCTGAGGACACTTAACTACTTTGTGAATTGTACCTGATTTGTAGAATAGCCGAAGTGACACAGCGCACTTTTGTGAGTATGGAAATAGAAAAGAAAGGAAAGTAAGGTGGGAAACGCAGGGGGACCAAAATGAAATTTCTGAATGGATTGCAACCGCCGGGGCTGTTGGTGTTGAGAGTGTGCCTGGGAATCATATTTGTGTACCACGGTTATCCCAAATTGGTACACGCGAATGCGGGGATGAGGGAGTTTTTCGTGATGCACGGTTTGCCGGGATATCTTGTGCCGGTGGCGGGAATACTGGAGAGCTTTGGCGGGGCATTGCTGATAGTGGGATTGTTCACGAGGCCAGCGGCTTTGCTGTTGGCGATCGAGATGGGAGTGGCGATCTGGAAGGTGCACAGCGGGCACGGGTACCTGGCGGTGAAGGAGTATGAGTTTCCACTGGCCATGGGAGCGGCGTGCCTGGCGCTGGCGACGGTGGGGGCGAGCGTGGTCTCGATGGATCATTTGATTTTTGGGGAGAGCGGGAAGAAGAAGCGATTTGCGAAGAGCGGGAAAGAGTGAGGCAAGAATCTACGGCTGCCTCGCGATTCCTCGCACAAAAAGCGTGCGATGGAAAACCGTACCTCCACTCCGGGCCGGCAAAAACCGCCGTCCCTCCGGTAGGAATGACAGGCTTTTGATTAGCAACGAGTGGGAAGGAAGAGCGAGTTGTGTTGAGCCTTAGACTTGCTGGACAGTGCCCGGGTCAGCGACTGGCAGAGTTGGCGGCGCGACGGGGAGCACAATCCACAATATCAGGTAAACAAGAAATCCCGTGCCGGCAAAGAAGACAGCCAGGAGCCAGACGACGCGAACTAGGGTGGGATCGAGATCGAAATAGTCGGCAACGCCGGCACAGACGCCGCCGAGCTTCTTGTCTCTGCTGGAGCGCATGAGGCGCTTGGCTACGGGAGCCACTGGAGGAATAGCGGCGCCGGGCAAATCGGGCTGTTTTGCGCCACAGTTGTAGCAGAACCTGGAACCTGGGGCGATGTCCTTCTGACATGATGGGCAAAGCATGTGGTTACCCCCACAGAGCAGTATCGATGGGATTCTAAACTTATATACGGAAAAGGGGAGGAAAAAGTTCCAAGGGGGTAGGACCAGGTGAAGAAACCCAAGACCCAGGCAGCTAATCCGTGGCTGGGAGAACGAATTTCAATCTAATCGATCTTGCATGGGGCGGTGCCACGATCCCTCCGCTGCGCAACGGCATAAGGCGCCGTTGCTCCGGTCGGGATGACAGCGATGGGGAGATTGCCCCGAGACCCAGGTAAGAAATTGAATCTGCGGCACCCGGCAAAGAAGAAGGGGGATTCATCGCACAAAAGACGTGCGATGCAAAACCGTTCCTCACTTCGCGGACTGCGTTCGGAATGACGGAGACGGGCAGACGCTCCTTGTAGAAATGGGGT
>Ga0181523_10001597_pt1 | contig 23855 bp, 22 predicted proteins | sample PEATcosm2014_Bin_43_FD_119752 | JGI IMG/M metagenome (GOLD analysis project Ga0181523, IMG submission 119752) | Peatland microbial communities from MTU Mesocosm Facility, Houghton, MI, USA - PEATcosm2014_Bin05_30_metaG | ecosystem: Environmental > Terrestrial > Soil > Wetlands > Peat | place... | reverse complement strand
AGAAAGTCCATAATCTGAGCAAAAAGGGTTTTGCCTGTATTCATCAGTGCCTCCGGAACAACGCGTTCCGAAAGCGTCACCGATATGCAGAGGTAATTTCAAATCGACACCACCCGAAAAGCTCCGCAAACCCTTATCCATCATGATATCTAGCGTATTAATAGTCATTTTAACCGGGCACTAATGATATTGCACAGTAAGTAACTTAAAGTGCCAAACGGAAAGATTCCTATCAAAAAAATTATGATTGAACTCAAAATAAACACTACAAGATTCAGTCTTTCCCAGTTATGACATTTTAATATTGATTTGCATTCTGGACAGGCAAATTCATCTCTAACCTTGAAAATTGAGTTATTCGCAGAGCGATGCGAACACGTCACTTTTTAAATAATTTTATTTGCAATCATCATACTCTCCAAAGGATAACCAAAATCCCACAAGAGTGCTCCAAGCTTTTCGACATGAGACCATACCGCTTTCTATCTGTCAGTTGAGCCTCAATAAATGCCGGAACCATTCTTACGAAAAGAACCAATGATGATTAATGCGATCCCGTCAGCAAGCAGTACTAAATTTAGTGTCATGCTTATTCCATGTAATGCACTGAACCGTTTTCTGGCCGGCGAGTCAGAGGGAGTTTTTTCAAAAGATGCTATCTCCTGTTTCGTTTTCTTCACCTCAGGGTAGAGGTAAAGGTTAATGAACAAGCTGATCAAAATGCCAATAACAAGCAGAACAAGTGTGAGCTTACGCCGCGCATTTTTTTTAGCGCAGATAAGAAAGAGGACAAAGGCTAGGATTACCGCAACGAGGACGTATGGGAAATAGAAGGGGAACAGTTTATCTACGATCGCGCTTGCGGTATCTCGCTCGAAAGAGCTAAATATAAGAGGAGTAATTAAGAAAGTGTATATGAAAATACCGCCAACCCAAAGGGCCAGCATCAGGTTGTAAAGAGCCAATTCCCCTTTTTGCCAAAGCTCTACAATTGTCTTTATCCGCATAAACCGTCCGTTTTGTTTACAATGTTAACACAAGCGACGTATAAACATCGTTCTAAAGGCTCGGCGGTCTCTAAGGATTCGCGTAGAACCCATTACAATAAGTATTGGCAATAACTACTTAAAATTTCCATCATGGCATACGGCGCCCGATCTAGAGATTGCTTCTGGGAACCATCGCTGCCATAGCACTCAACGGTTCCACATAAAAAGAGCATCCTTTCCAAAACTACAAGTTATTCTCCGCTATGCCAGTTTAAACTTTTTTACTTGATTCCGCAACTCACAAGATATGCTCGCCAGACCGTTTGCCCCGCTAGCAATTTCATTCGCACTGACACTTATTTCCTTTGCGACTTCTGCAATGGTTTCTATATCACCACTAATCCCCTCAGACACTGTAGACATCTCTTCTGTCGCCGATGCGATGTGCTGCACTACGGACTGCAACCCATTTGCACTCGCTACGATTTCCTTTAGCGATCCACCAGCCTGTTTTGCAAGCTCTACGCCCACCTCTACTTTTTTTCTGCCCTTTTCCATAGAGCCGACTGCTTTTTGAGTTTCATTTTGCATGGCGCTGATCATTTCACTTATTTCGGTTGTGGAGGTGGTCGTCCTCTCTGCCAGCTTACGAACTTCATCAGCAACAACAGCAAATCCTCTGCCCTGTTCACCTGCCCGCGCTGCCTCTATGGCTGCATTGAGGGCAAGAAGGTTGGTCTGATCGGCTATGTCCTTTATTACATTGCTGATGTCTCCTATTTGTTTGGAACGGGCTCCCAGCGAAGTCATCACCGTTGATAGGTCATTCACTGTGTTTGCTATTTCCTGAACCTCCACTACCGTCTTATTTACAACTTCGGCTCCATTACCAGCGATTTCCAATGTATCAGTTGCCGACGATGCCATCTGGGAAGCGTTTCTGGCCACATCGATAACGGTCTGGGATAACTCCGTCGCGGCGGTTGCTATTTGGTTCGCACGTCCTGATTGTTCATTTACCCTTGTGGACATCTGACTGACCGTTGATGATAGCTCTTCTGAACTGCTTGCCACATTATGACTTGATTCCTCTATGTGCTTCATTATCGCCTTGAGATTATCTGTCATGCGTCGCATGGAAGCTAGCACACTGGTGGTATCATTGTTTTTTGTTTCAATGACCATAGTCAAGTCACCCTCAGCAACTTTCTGAGCAACTTCTGAGACAAATGCGGGCTCTCCGCCTAGCTGCTTCTGAATTCCTCTGACTATTAGTCCATTAAATGCTACACCAATAACAATCGCAGCCAATATGAGAATCAGCAACAGCGAGACCGATCTCTTTTTGATAGCTCCAATGGCGGGCTCAGCAGCTTCCATTTTTTTTACGCCATTTTCAGCCAACTCTTTGGCGCTGCTCTCAAGCTTGTGTATTGCATCCTTGAACTCACCGATGGCCTTATTTCCATCTTGAGTTGTTTTTATTACACCCGAGTGAATTCCATCAATGGTTTTTTTGAAGCCCGATTCGTAAGTCGCCAGCATAACCTTCATGTCTTTAACGGCATCTTTATCCTTTTGTTCAGTGACTAAGGTTTCGAGAGTATTAAGGGTTGCGGACAGCTGCTCAAACTCTGATTTCCACTTGCCCAGATATTCTACTTCTTTTTCTTTTGAACCCATATTAATGTATAGGTCCTTTTCAAAGCGCCGCAACCCCAATACGTTAGCGCGGGCGGAAGCCGCGTTCTCAGATATCTTTGCATCGCTTCTGATTATGTTCTCTGTCGTGCCAGAAACTGCCGCAATGCCCCAGTATCCGATAATTCCAACTATCAACAGCAGTAATAAAACAATGCCAAACCCTAATCCAATACGCGTTGCAACTTTCATGTTATCTAAATTCATCTCCCCCCCAAGGACATTTAATCACGCAATTTAATCCACTATGTTAGTCCATATTGGCAAGATAGTACTACAAAGGATCAACACTATTCTATAGCAAAACAAGTTCGTTATGCATTTCAATCAGTGCTATGTCTTTGACCCCACAATGTATTACGCCGAATTGTGCGCTAAGTCTATTTCCTGCAACCGGGTGCCAAGTCCAGCTATGCTATCCAAGTCGACAAGTATAACAAGACGGTCTTCCATCTTAGCGATGCCACGAATAAAGTCATTACCAGCATCTTCTGACGCCATTGCGGGAGCGGGGTCCACAATATCTGGTGATATCCTGAGCACTTCAGACACGTAATCTACGACTACCCCTATAGTAAGTCCCTGCATGTCCATGATCATGATTCGAGTCCTACCGTCGTTCTCTCGATGCGGCAAACTGAAATTTTTTCTGAGATTGATGACTGGGATGACACGGCCTCGGAGATTAATTACCCCGTCCAAGTAAGGCGGCGCATTAGGGATCTTAGTGATTTCACGTGGCCGATTAATCTCCCGAACCTTAAGAATATCGACGGCGTATTCTTCGCTACCCAGACCGAATGTTACTAACTGCAGAAGATCACGAGAACGTGACTGTTCACTGACTGGTTTTTTTTGCAACATGGCCAACTCACTCATTTTACCCTCCTAAGCGGGAAAAGACTTCTTACTGTTGCATAGCGTCATATCCCATTCTAGTTGACGCACATGCATATGACGTTATCGACGTCAGAAGACATCTCTTGAATTCGTATTTCAATGACCTCTCAAAACACATGGGTTGATTATCTTTGCTATTCAATTAGATAGAAAGAATGCTTCTGGCTGATGGCTTAATTCGGAAATTTGTTCTGATAATTTTGCATATACTAATCCGGTCATTAGTATATTCACACATGACGCTCATAACGTACCTTTTTAAAAGGCTTTTTAGAGAATGTCATGTGACTTTACTTATGACCTCCTTAGTATATCACGATGGCCGTGATCTCGACCACTGGCTCGAAGCGGAGAAGAGCGTACAGTCCAAGGAGGCTGTAGTCGCTTCAACTAAGTCTTCGATCTCCAAAAAAGCGACTTATTCGGGCCCGGCAAAAAAGAAGGTTGCTGCATAGGGGACAAGGACAGCTGAAATAGGCAAAACAACGGGGAAGATGACGGTAAAGGCAAAATCCGCAAAAACCTCATAGCAAATGTTTCAGTATGGATAGAGGAGTTTTTGCCGGTTCTCTTCCACTAAGAGCATCGGCATTATCTTTGAAGATTTTTTCCATTATGGCGAGAGTTGCATTTTGAATGCGATCATCATTCGTTAAGGAATTTAACAGCTCTGCCGAAATATCCGGGGTGAAGGGTTTCAGGTGTTATATTTTGGCCAGATCGAATACCAGTTTGATAGCAGCTACGATCAGGGCAGCTTCTTCTTTGCTCATCTCGCCCAAGCTCCCTCGTCTTTCTGTCATTCTCCGGAAACGCGTGAAGTCTGTCGGTAGTGCCTCGGTGTCTATCAAATACGCGATCCCCTGGATAATCTCACCTATTCTTTCCGGTGATTTTGCCTCTCCTTCGAGTTTGGCGAAATACTGAACCTTGATTTTCGCCCTGGTAACGTCGAATTCCACATCCTTCACGCGATGAAGCGCCAGAATGGCGTAATCGCCTAAAGCTTGCCAGAATAACTCGTCGTACCCTTGCCAATTTGGCAGGGAGAAGCGTAGTATAGCTGGTCTTTTCCTTCCTATTTGCGGGATGAATTTTTCATGCGTAATAACTAAAGTCCCAAACGTATTCTTGTCTATCTGATCAAGCATTTCATATAACTTACGCCGCTGTTGTTTCCGAAGGAGCTTCTCTATCTGCTCCAATACGTTGCCCTGACCGGGTTGCGTGCCTAATTTGTCCAGAACATTCTTTATTGATTTATCCATCACATTCTTCCACGGATTTCTATGTCTGCTTCGGAGACGAATAAAAAAGCCGTATGATTGGGACAGCTTTTACAATCATACTGGCAATCAAAACACTCTTTGTCTGCACGATGAATGATTAGTCTGTTAACATTGAGGACTCGTTAATAGCAATGGTATCTCGCCTTATATCGTAGCGATAAACATGGCACATTTCGAAGTGCTTGCTCATGCAGAACTTAATATTGACCTCCTCAATGTTTCTGATATAATCTTTAACGATATCACACTTAGCCCCGTTTCTGCTTCCTGTCAGATGGGGGCATATAATTGTATTGAAATCAGACTGCCCAAAGCACATATATTCCTCCTTCTAATACAAATATTCAGCCTACTATAAAGTACCGGTTAAAGCGCGGGCAACACCCTGAAAACTGCATAAGAAAGTACTAGAAGGCAGCTTTTTTCAGGTGTAACCCAGGACTTTAATTCTTCGGTAGAGTTGCAGACGCGACCTCTTTGACACCATCCACCGCGCCGACCAGCATTTCCTTGACAGCCTTAACCGCTGAATTGCCGATAGTTCCTGCGGCCTCTATTGCTCCTCCGGCAGCGCTCTTTGCGACCTCCGTTACGTTCTTACCTGTCTCTTCGGCCGCTTCGATCACACCGTCTACAGCCCTTCTGGCAACAACGCCAACATCTGCTCCGATCTCGGCAGCCCCTTTTACAGTGGCAGTAACCGTCTGGCAACTTTGCGTACATCTCCACCAACGTCTCCTATTCCCATGACCACCCCTTGGGCCACATTTTTGATACTAAGGAAAAGCCCAGTGCCGACTTCTTCGGTAGCCTTGTATAGCTCCCTTGACGACATCCTTGGTAATCTCTAGTCCTTCGTTTATAACAGTTCCCGTAGCTCGGAAGGCGTTGGAAACAGTGTTTCTGACAAGGCTGACTATCTCGGCTTCTATCTCGTTGATCCCTTTGAGACCACTGATTATGCCTGCCTTGACGCTCGCACCTGCCTTCCCCACGTCCTCTTTGATAATTCTTGCTGCTTCCCTCACATTCTCTTTGCTGGTGTCCTTGCGCGCCATGACTTTCCTCCTTGCGGTAGGGTGGATAATAGCTCATCAAACGCATTTTTCTTTATTGACCGCGTTCATATTTGTTGATGCAAATGTCTGATCACAGTTTATCTCAAAAAAGTATGTAAACATATAACTTGTGCAAACTATAGTCATTACTTACCTATGACTCAGTCTGTATTGCCTCCATCGAAGAGAAGCAGGTAAAAATAACCCCGCATATATTTGCACTGTACGAAATAGAAGAATCAGATATGGACAGCCAGGGGTCCTAGTCAGCTTAGATTCGCCTTTTGCTGTCGCCCACGTCTTCAGCGTAAATGAATAATTCTGCACTTCAGCTTTAATGTGGCTTAACCAGAAAGTCGGTTCTAATGAGACGGAGGCTCAGAAATTAGACGTGTTTCTTCTGGTGGGCAGGTCGGCGCACTTGCTCCAGAGCGTCGAACAGGCACTTGAACTCGCCGGTAAGCTTATGGCGGGGATCCAGATGAATCATCGGCCTTGGCCTGCTGATGTGATTCCTTTATTTTCACAGACGCTGACAGAAGGGTTTGAGGCCCGGTAAGCCCTCGTCGCGCAGTTCCTGAACCAGCTGCTGCGCCAGTCTAGTGCGCGGCGGGAATACGGAGGGACTTCATACCTGCGCACTATTCTTGATCTCATTCTACTTTGCCTTCATTAAGGAATCCTGGCCGAAAAAGAAAAACCTGATATAGTATATTACGCAATGGGGATTTCCGGTAATACTCATCGGGATTTTCATAATGTCCGTTGTGTTTGTTTCTGTGAGCACCTAAAGCTAACATGCTCGCTGTTTTTTTAGAGACTTGTAAGCGAAAGCATCGAAAGTAAATCATCGTCCGCCATAGAGACTTGGTGGAACCACGATTGCTGATCGAAGCAGATCGCTGTGTGTTACAGGATGGAAATCACCAAGCAATGTTTCGGATCCGAGTCGATACTTATCCTGTTGGGGTGGCAAGTTTGTTCCGGAATTAATGGCAGGAATAAATCGGAACAGGCGGCGAGAAAGAATCGGAATAAGTGGCAGTAATAGTCCGGAAAATGCAGTAACGGAGCACTAAAATACTCGACCTCATCTCAAATCAAAAATTCAGACTATTCATCCCGATTCCGCTCGATATGATTTCCAGCTCTCACTCTGGATTATGCCCCCCTCTCGTGATGTACACTAATAATAGTGAAGATTTTACTGTCCATTTCCTGCTTCCTTATTCTTTTCTGTCTCTCCTGCCAGGGAAACCCCCAGCAATCTGGGCCTTCTGACGGGCGAAGACCTCCGGTCCATCTGAGCGGACCTCCTCTAATTATCTCAGTCCTGCCAGTCGAAAGCCCACGCTCGATGTTCGAAAAGTTTCTGCCGCTTAAATATTATCTTGAGCGGGAGCTGGGGAGACCAGTAGTGATAACGATCGCACGCGACTACGACTCCGCCATAGAAGGCCTCGTGCAGGGCTCTGTTCACCTCTCTTACCTCGATCCGGCAGCCTATTGCGAGGCGAGGGCACGGTATAAGGGAAAGCTCATCCCCCTGGTTCGTGCTGTCGGAAGTGATAGTGCGGCATCTCGAAGTGTTCTGGTTGCCAAGGACCTGAAGGGCATAGAGAAGATAGTCGATGTCAAAGGCAAACGGCTTGCCCTTGGGAGCGAGCGGTCTTCGTTCAGTCACCTCATCCCGCTTGCAATGCTCCACGATGTCGGAATCAATGCAGGGGATTTTGCCCAGGTCGATTATCTGCAGCAGGAAGACCGTATCGCCTTGTCCGTGCTTGTCGGCACTTATGACGTGGGCGGCTTGAGTGAAGCAGTAGCAAAAAAATATGCCGCAGACGGTTTGAGGATTATCAAACGCTCGGACCCTGTGCCTCAACTCTTTCTTTGCGCCTCGGCTACACTTCCGCAAAAAGACCGCAATGCTCTTGTCAAAAGCCTGATCGCCCTCAAAGACAAGGGCATACTTGCTTCGATCGAGCAGGACATGGAGGGCTTCGTTCCGGCTGAAGACAGGGACTTTGACCTCGTCAGAATAATGATCAAGAACCTAACCGGGAAAGATTATATCGCATACGGCCCGCGCACAGTGCGTTTTGCGGTCCTCCCACTTTATCCGGCAACGACCATATACCGGCGTTACGAGCCGCTAATGAGATATCTTTCGGACAAGACGGCCTACGAATTCAAGCTAGTGATTCCGAAGGATTTTGAAGAATTTACACATGTAGTCAAGAGTGGCAGAGTCGATTTTTCATACCAGAACCCCTATATATTCGCACAGATTGACCGCGATTACCCCATCACAGCCCTCGTCTCGTCCATAGGCCGGCCTGATGAAGAGACCGGAGGTATTGACTCTTTTCGCGGGATCATTATTACAAGAAAGGGCAGCCCCATAAAAAATATAGCCGACCTGAAGGGTAAGCGCGTCATGATAGTCTCGCCAAAGTCGGCCGGTGGTTTTTTGTCGCAGAAAATCTTCCTGGCTAAGCGCGGCATAAGCGTCGAACGTGATCTCACGATTATTGACGCCAAGCGCCAAGAAAAGGTGATCCTCGGCGTATATAACGGTCTCGCTGATGCGGGTTTCGTACGTGAGGCGGCCCTCCAGGTATTGAAGGACGAAATCGACATGAAAAACATTCACATCCTTGCGACGACAAGTCCGCTCCCGAACTGGCCGATAGCCTGGACAAAAAAAGGCAATCAGACACTGGCTCTTAGGGTACGACAGTTGCTGCTCGATTTCGATGACAAAAACATCCTGAGGTCTTCCCATATCCGTGGGTTCAGGGCTGCGAACGAGCAGGAACTCGAAGAACTGAAGAAATACTAGTCATGAAAGAACGTATCGCATCTTTTTTCAGAAAACTGCCTATTGCTCGGAAATTTACCCTTTCGGTCGTCTTACTTATCCTAGTGATAATGATCGTCGTCAATGCTTTGATCATCACTTATCAGAAAAACGCTCTCAGGGAAGAAATGGAAAACAGCCAGCTTCTCCTCATCCGGAATTTCGCAAAGGACAACATCGAACCCCTGATGTTCCTTGATCCGCTCAAACTCGACGAACATCTGCAAGTTGTCTCGCAGACGCCTGGCTGCGTCTATGCTCTGGTGGCAGATCGCACCGGAAGGGTGGTGGCCCACACCGACCGGAAACGGCTTGGTACGATGATCAGCCGCTATGCTGTTTCTCCATCCCCTGCGCCCACTGCTAAAGTTCAAGGCCCCATTCAGACAAACATCGAAACTTCCATTAAAGAGATAACGGTCCCAGTCGAAATCGGCTATGAGAGGATCGGCACAGCAGTAGCCGGTTTCTCTAAAGAACGGATGGATGGACTCATCGCCAGCAGCCTGACAGGGTTGGAACGTTATATCACAATAATATCGGGCATCATGCTTTTGACAGGCATAGGCGGCGCGTTTATGCTATCCAAAGTGCTCACAACACCTATGCGGAATCTCAGGCGAAGAATGGAAAGTGTAAGAGCTGGCGTGCTTGACATCGAGATAGAACAGAACGGTCCTGACTGCCACAAGGTACTTATGTGCGGGCGCACCGACTGCCCGGCATTTGGGAAAGGCCGCTGTTGGACCGTAAAAGGCACAAAATGTTACGGCTTGTCACAGGACAACATGCAGGATAAAATTGAACTCTGCCGTAATTGTCCTGTTTATATGGAGGCGAGCGGAGACGAAATTGGAGAACTTATAGAGTCTTTCAACGATATGGTGATACGCTTGAAAGAAAGCATTGACGATCTTGAAAGGAGCAACCGCGAAAAAGCCCGTCTCGAAAAGCTCTCGGCACTTGGAGAGATGTCCATGACCGTAGCCCATGAAGTGAAAAACCCCCTCAATGCAATCCGCGGGGCCGTATCATACCTAAAGAATAATTTCGAGGGGGAGGTGCTGAGTGAATTTCTCTCGATTATCGAACAGGAAACGAAACGACTGAATGAAATCGTTACAGAATATCTTGTTTTTTCAAAACCTGCGCCATTGAAGCTGATCACTTCCGACCTAAACCGCACTATTGTCGATATGGTCAACCTGGTCAGGCAAGAAGCTTCGGAACACAATGTGGAAATAGTGACAAATCTCGATGAGGCATTGGAACCATTTTGCTTCGACTTGCAGCAGATCAAACAGGCCCTCTTGAATATCCTGGTCAATGCCCTGGACGCTACCCTTCCCGGAGATACGATCAGGATTGCCACAGGAGTGCGTGACGGCAAGGTTGATGTTATCATACAGGATAGCGGTCAGGGTATCGATAAAGAGATCATCCCCGAAATATTCAAGCCATTTTATACAACAAAAACACGTGGATCGGGGCTGGGACTCGCCTGTGTCGAGCGCATCATCAGGGACCATCAGGGCGAGATCTCGGTCCGGAGCGAAACTGAAGAAGGCACGGAGTTCATAATATCACTACCCATGGAGCATTAATGAACGGAATTAACGGATCGGTCCTTCTTGTCGACGATGAGATAAACACTCTGAAGGTGCTCTCAGCCATCTTGAAGGACAACGGTTACGATGTTGCCACAGCCCGCACTGCCGAAGAGGGACTCAACAGGTCTTCCAGGGACGTATTCGATGTGGTAATAACCGACTATCGATTGCCCGGCATCGACGGGCTCATGTTTCTCTCCGAATTGCACAAAAAGAGTCCGGGCGTTCCGGTCGTTATGCTGACGGCCTTCGGGACAATCGAAATGGCAGTGGAAGCGATGAAAACGGGGGCCTTCAACTACATTTCCAAACCTGTAAATCCCGATGAGCTGCTCACCGTCACTAGGGAGGCCGTTTCAAAGCACCGGCTGCTTGTTGAAAATATCTCACTCAAATCCCAGCTGAAAGATCGGTACAACTTTAAAAACATTATAGGTAAAAGTGATGTCATGCAGGAGGTATTCAACCTGATCGAGACCGTTGCGAGGAGCAACTCCAGCGTGCTCATTACCGGAGAGAGTGGCACCGGCAAGGAACTCGTCGCCAGGGCGGTCCATTATGAATCTCCGCGGTCCGATAAGCCTTTTATTCCGATCGACTGCACCGCCATTTCTGAGCAACTCCTCGAAAGCGAACTCTTCGGCCACGAAAAAGGAGCCTTCACAGGAGCATATGAACGAAAGTCCGGTCAGATCGAATATGCCAACGGCGGGACTATTTTTTTGGACGAAGTCGGTGAACTCCCTCTTTCTGTCCAGAAGAAATTTCTCCGTTTCCTCCAGGAACGCGAATTCCTGCGTGTCGGTGGCGGCAGCAGGGTCAAGGTGGATGTTAGGATAATTGCCGCCACTAACCGGGACCTTGATGCAGAGATTCAGCGCGGCAATTTCAGAGAGGACCTTTTTTTCAGGCTTAATGTCGTCAGGATTACAGTTCCTCCACTTCGCGAAAGAAAAGACGACATCCCCATTCTTGCAGCGCATTTCCTAGCTAAGTATGCAGCAGCAAATACCAAGGTTATAACTTCCATTGACAGCGACGTCATTGACGCCTTCTTGCGATACGACTGGCCCGGCAACGTGCGGGAACTCGAAAACGCCGTGGAGCGCACGGTGGTCCTCTGCCCCTCCAGCACGATTACAATGCCCTTTCTGCCCCGTGCCATCCGCGAGCTGAAGGTGACACAGACGGATGGCGGCGAGGAACTGAATCTTGTCGAAACCGAGAAACGCCTGCTTCTTCGCGCCCTTGAAAAGACGGCTTGGAACCAGACGCGAGCGGCGGAGGTGCTAGGCATTTCCCGCAAGCAACTACGAACAAAGATGAAGCACCACGGACTGCTGCCGGAAGAGTGATTATCTCCCCAGGCTGATGCTAAGGCATGTTATAACATGGCTTGAACGATTTAGACTAAGGCAAGCGCTGCATTAACACTGTCATCAGCAAATTGCTCAGTAATTAAACGGAATGTGGTGTGGATCTCCCTAGAAATAAAGTGTATGAATGTCCTCTTAGTGAATCAAATTATCGGAAGCATTGCATCTCAAATCGTGCACTGACCGGCAGGTCAAGTCACACCTTATGGGAAAAGCTCGATCTGATCTCTCCTAAGCTGCTCAAAGCTATCAGGCGGCAAAAGTAATTTATTCCTGAATACCCTATTCATGACAGAGACCAACTGGCGAAATTTATAAGCGTCGTGGTGGGAATCTCCCTTTTGTTCAGAGTTAAGCCAACTCTGCTCGTCCGATATCCTCAGCTCTACGCTCAGAGTGTGCTGCTCGGTCTTCTTGCCTATTAAGTCCCGCTTCGAATATGCAGACGTGCCGGGGACCATAATCTCATTTGATTCAGATGTCCTATGTATAGGCAACGAAAAAGTTATTTTACACTGGAATTTTTTATGGCCAGCAGATGAATGCAGGTTTTTCGCTGCGTTGACACTGAGCGCATCAAAAAATCTCGTCGCATTGATCAGCAGTTCTTCATCCCCTGGTGTTTCATTCTTGCCTTCACTTTGGGAAAGGCTGCTCATCAGTATTCGCGTGGCTTCGATCATGTCCGCCGGATCGTCGAAGAGAGTCTGCGTTATCGAATGCGAAACCGTATTTTCCTGCAGTATCACGCCCCTCTTCTGCAACGCATGGAAAAGCTTCAGGGTATCGTCCCTGCTTTTCAAGATGAAGGTGATTGCAAGTATGTCCCTTATATCATACGCTTCTTCTTCAACGCTCTTGCCCAGTTTGGTGAACATGCTTTCAGGGCTCTTCAGACGGGCCTTGATCTCGGCGATATCGACCTCGACGCCGTCACCGCTGTTGAATACCAGGCATTCTTTTTTTGCGTCGAACATCACAGACTCCTTCAGTTTGTGGAAAAAGTCTGATATTTTTACAAAAGCCCTCTTCGCGGCTTCATTTTCAGGGAGCTGTTCCGGATTTCCCCAGTCGTAATTGTACAAATCCTGCAGGCTCTGTCCCTGCCCTTCCAAAAATACTCCTAATTGGGCATAATCATTTATATCCTGGCTGTCTTCTTCTATAGACTTTACCAGGTGCCCCATCTTGAGAATGGAACAGGCCAGCTGCTGCCAATCAGGCGGGACCTCCATATTTCTGTCCTGATAACCATAAAGTACGTGCGGATACTTTTTTGATGAAGCAAGAAGCAATAAATGACGAGGGTCTTCGATAACTATCTGCCGGAATGTCCGATCCGTCAGGACCCTTTCAATGTCATTGATAGTCTGCAGGCAATCCATGTACAGGTTGACGTTGGCGGAATTAAGTGAAGCCAACATCTTGAGCTGTTCCCTGCAAAACGGGAACATCCAGTCAACAAAATATTTGTAAACCTGTTCAATGTAACGCCGCGCCCTCTCTTTCTCGCTCTCCCTGAATTCATCGTAGCCCTGGGTATCAAACCCCCGGTTGCCAAGCATTCTGGTCGCCTGCTTAAGTGCTGTTTTATAGCCGTCTGAGCGCAATAAAAGATAAGGGGTCATTTCGGTCCGGTCCAGGATAGAACCGAAAATCTCGTGATATAGTTCCTGGCGTGATGATAATGTATCTTCCATTGGCCATTTCCATTATATCATGATTACAGGGATGGTTATTATCCCTGCGAAGACCCTTCTATAGCGGATTTTTTGTCCCATTCGGGACAGTTTTCCGAGCCATTTGTCCCGTCCGGGACAGCCCGACTTTCCGGCACGGTCCGTTGCCTTACTAATTTTCTTTTATTTTACTGCATGTTACGCAATATTCCATTCGCGCCTCGCATGCGGCACTATACTTGCTCATATTCAAGGATTTCGATTTAATTCCAAGGGGGAGCCTTATGAAACGTATTTGGGTGTCATTAGTGATTGCCCTAAGTGCAACAATGTTCATGATGTGGCAGAACGGCGCCTTTGCCGAGAAGGCAAAAGATGCGGGGCCGGCAGCAGCAAAGGTTGAACAGAAGGCGGAGACCGTATCTGCAGGCACGACGCCGACTATCTCTATCGACAAGACTTCTCTTAGCAATGGAGGCCCCATTACTGTCACCGGCGCAGCGCCGGCAGGTAAACCCGTCTATCTCGAAGTATGGTCGGACGATAAGGTGCGCGTCTCGCGGTTCGACGCTGATGTTGACAAGACGACCGGCAAGAGGCCATATATCCTGTACATGACTGAACAGATGCCGGCCTATTACAAAATTTTTATGCCTAAAGATAAGAAGGAAACGCTTGACGGGATCAAAAAAGAGGGTAAGAACTGGAGTGTTTCCAAGACACTGAAAGACCTTGGTGCCGACATTGCTTACTCTGCGCCTGCCAAGGCCAAAGTAGATCGTTACCAGGCTACGCTAATGGGAAGCATCATTGGATCGCGCGGAGATCTTCTCCCCCAAATGGACGAAAAGGAAAACAGGCAGCGTTCGATGCAGCTTATAAAGGTCCGCTTCCGTTCTCCCGACAAGGTCCTGGGCGCTGATGTCGAAGTGGATCCGGCTGGTACCTACAGGGCCGTTATCAATATCCGCGAAGGTCTTGCGCCGGGCAAATATTCGATCGCTGCAGTAGTCGACAAGGGCGTACAGAGTCAACCCGTCAGCTTCGAGAACAAGATAGTCTTTCCCGTTATGTATCTAAGCAATGCCGGTACCAGCCTCAACCTAGTCTGGCCTTTCATACTCTGCCTCGGAATATCTATCTTCGGCGTTCTCATGGGAGCAGGTGGGGGCTTCATTCTGAACCCGATCCTCGTATCTCTTTGGCCGTTGCCGCACACAGTAGTTGCAGGCACAGTGATGCCGACCGTTCTCTTCTCGCAAGCCAGTGGAATCTACAACTACTCCAAAATCAAATTCATCAACTGGAAACTCGGCACAGCTATAGGACTTGCGATGCTCGTAGGGGGATTTATCGGCCCCAAGCTGACTGAGCTCATTACCCTGGATCAATTCAAATTCGTCTTTGGATGGATCCTTCTCATACTCGCTTCGCTTATGTTCTGGCAGACTACGCCGGGGTATATATCCAAGAACAAGAAGGAACAGGCCATTCTCAAGGAATTCAAGAAAAAGGCCGAAGCAGCTGCTAAGACCAAAGAGAAATAGGAGGATATCATGATCGTAGAATTTTGGGGACACGAATTCAAGGTTAATATAATTCTGGGTTGTCTGGGCGGCTTTCTGATCGCGATAGTATCGTCGATGTTCGGATTCGGCGGCGGTCCATTTATGACTCCCCTGCTGGCAGTGGGTCTCGGTCTACCGATGTATTTGGTAGTTGGAAGTTCCCTTCTGGCAATCTTTTTCAACACGCTAATGGGTACGATGCGCCATTATCAGTTCGGGAACTTCGACCTTACTTTTTTTCTCATAATGTTCCCGGCGGCAATACTTGGCGGCTTCATAGCTCCACAGATCGCCAAACGTCTCAGTCCACTTGTCGTTAAGAGGGTTGCAGTCGTGGGGCTATTGATTCTTTCCCTGAACCTGCTCGGACTTTATTAGGTTCAATAATCCCCTCTTTTCTTTGAGAGGGGCTGTGGGAGTTACTCATTAAATTTGTGTTAATCTGATTTTAGAGATACTTTTACTAAAGAAGACCGGAGCAAAGGGATATATATGATAAAACAGAAGTCTGTATTCAGCATGTGCGGTATGTGCGCCGTCCGCTGCCCGATCCGCGTCGAGGTCGAAAACGGTTCTGTGACCTGGATCGAAGGCAATCCTTATGTACCCGGCATCGAAGGAGCGCTCTGCGCTAAGGGCTCGGCCGGACTTGCGTTTCAATACGACTCGGAGCGGCCTCAGTACCCGATGATACGGACAGGCGAACGCGGCTCCGGTCAATGGGGAAAAGCGACCTGGGACGAAGCCCTCGATTATATCGCAGGCAAGTTAAAAATAGTGAAAAACAAGGACGGTGCAAAGGCCATCGCTCTTGCAGACCGGAGCGGTCCCTTTACAGACCTTACAAAAAGCTTCATCAAGGCCTTGGGCTCGCCAAATTATAGCGACCACGACGACTCCTGCGCCAAAAACGTAAATATGGCCTGTCAGTCTCTCTTCGGTTACGGCCGGGGTGAGCTTGGCTATGACTTTGCGAACACTAAATATATAGTGCTTTTCGGCCGCAACATATTTGAATCCATCCAGGTCAAAGAGGTGAATACTGTACTCGACGGCATTGAAAGGGGCGCGAAGCTGGTCTACGTCGACATCAGGGCCACTGTCACCGCGTCGAAGGCGGACAAGTTTCTAACCATAAGGCCTGGCACCGACTATGCCATGCTCCTTGCCCTTGTCTACGTAGTGCTGAAGGAACGGCTCCATGACAAGGAATATGTCAACCGTTACGTGCTCGGCCTGACAGAACTGGAAGCCTTTGTGGCTCCTTATACGCCTGAGTGGGCTGAAAAGGAGACCGGCATAGCAGCGCACGATATTTACACGGTAGCCCGCGAGGCAGCTGAGGCTAAACCGAACGTTATCTTCCACGGCGGGTGGATGCTGTCAAGGTATATCGATTCCTTTTACGCGAGCCGTATGCTCTATATCCTCAACACCCTTCTGGGTAGCGTGGAGGCAAAAGGCGGCCTTATCATAGCAAAAGGTCCGAAGGACGCGGGCGTGAAGGGACTCAATTCGCTCGGAGCAAACATTCCCGATGTCGCAGACAAGATCGTGGATGCGGAGATGAAGGAAAAATCAATCGGGACCGGCCACATGGTGAACCTTTATAAGGCAATCAAGACTGGGGAACCATACCCTGTGAAGGCCTTTATCGCCTACCGCTTTGATCCGATGGCGGCATTCCCTGACCCGGATGAACAGCGGTGCGTGCTGGATAATCTCGATCTCCTCGTGGCAATCGATGTCAATTACAGCGATACTGCCTGGTATGCCGACGTAATCTTGCCGGAGGCAACCTATCTGGAGCGATCCAATATTATCGCAACGCAGAAAGGTCCAAAGCCCGGCTTTGTCATGAGACGACAGGCGATGGCGCCTCGTTGCGATAGCAAGCCCGCATGGGAGATATTCGCGCTTCTTGCCAAACGCATGGGCGTAGGCCAATACTTCCCCTATAATAGTATCGAAGACATATGGAATTACCAGCTAGCCGGCACCGGTGTAAAGATTGAGGACTTCGGTGCCAAAGGCCTTGTCAGTCTGACCAAAGACCCGATTATGATGCCGCGTGATGCCATCACGTTTACAACTGCATCGGGGAAGATAGAGCTGGTCTCATCGAAGCTCGAAAAGGTGGGGTTCCGCTCATTCGCACCTTATGTGACACCGAAAAAACCGGCAGAGGGGTTCTTCCGCCTCACCTTCGGACGGACTGCCGTACATGCTCATGCACAATCACAGAACAACCCTTACCTAAACGAGATCGTCCCTGAAAACACACTTTGGATCAATACGGACGAAGCAGAAAAACTCGGCATCAACAACGGAGATATGGTAGAGGTGAGCGCCGAGGGGTACAGCGGCGATATCAGGGCCTATGTCACGCCGTATATCCATCCTGAGGCGGTCTTCATGCTCCACGGCTTTGGGAATGAGGTCCCGCTGAAAACCAGGTCCTTTAAGAAGGGGTTGCGGGATACAAAGTTCCAGAAGGGACTCCTCGAAACCGTCGATCCTGTGGGCGGCGGTGTCGCCTATCTCGAATGCATGATCGGCGTGAAGAAAGCTGGAGGCAAACAATGAGTATCTATTACATATACCAGGATCAGAAGCGGTGCATAGGCTGCTACGCCTGCGAGGTGCACTGCAAGACAAAGAATGTCCTTCCGGTGGGACCTCGCTTCTGCAGGATCATCCCAGTTGGGCCGAAGCTGATGAGAGGGATTCCGAAACTCAGCTTTATTTTCATACCGTGCTTCCATTGCGAAAAACCATGGTGCGTCTCAGCCTGTCCGACGGGGGCCATGCAGAAACGTGCGAAGGACGGCATAGTCTTTGTCGACGCGTCGCTGTGCGTCGGCTGCAAGTCATGCATCACAGCATGTCCGTGGGGTGTACCTCAATGGGACCACGCCTCGGGTAAAGCGGTCAAATGCGATTACTGCAAGGACAGGGTCGACAAGGGGCTGAAGCCTGCATGTGTGACCAAATGCACTGCGCATGCCCTCAAATGGATCTCGGCAGCGGAAGCCTCCGAGCTGAAGAGAGTGCAATACGCCCGGGAGATTGCTGAAGAGCCTGCGTAATGATCACACTGTCAATCAACGGCATCCCAATTCAGGCTTCCGAAGGCATGACCGTCCTTGAGGCTGCACGGCAGGAGGGAATCGAGATTCCCACCCTCTGCTATCTCAAGGCACTTGGTCCCTTCGGTGTCTGCCGGCTTTGCATAGTAGAGGCAAATGGACCTGGACTCATACCTGCTATACTGCCGTCCTGTAATCTTAAGGTCTTTGAAGGACTCGTCATCACCACTGATTCTGCGGTCATTCATGAGATTAGAATGACGATGATCGAACTTCTCCTGGCGAGCACACCTTTGAGTGAATCTCTAAGAGGGCTTGCAATAAAATTCGGTGTTGAAGCATCAAGGTTCATGCCGGCTAAAAAAGATCCCTGCATTTTATGTGGTCTCTGCGTCAGGGTCTGCCGCGACCGAATCGGAGCATCAGCGCTTTCGTTTGCCAGCAGCGACAGCAACAGACATGTGGTCGCCGAAGAGATACGAATGGACAAAGACGCGTGCCTAGGCTGCGGTACCTGTGCAAACATATGCCCCGTGCAGGCCATTAAGCTTGAGGACATGGAGAGCGACAGGAAGATCGTCCTCTATGGTAAGGTTGCAAGCAGGTTTGAACTGGTCAAATGCGATATATGCGGAATGCCGCATATGACACAGGAATTCATCGACTCGGTGGTGTCGCGGCTTAACAAAGAGCAGAAAAAAGGAGTTAGGAATCTCTGCCCGGAATGTGCTCGACATTATTACGCTGAAGCGATGACGGGTCAGTTCCCTGCAGATATCCGTGGTAACAGATGATGGGAAAGACGTTCAGTTACTGGAATTCCAAAGAAATCGAATCGGCACTGCCGCTCAAATACGGTGACCGGGAGGTTGCCGCCATTATCGGATGGGGCGGTATACAGGTCTTCGATACCAGGCTGGATATTGTCGAACTCTGCTATCAGTACGCACAGGCTGTGCAGAATAATTCATGCGGTCAATGCATCCCCTGCAGAACCGGTATGAGGGTGCTCGCCGATCTCTTTGCAAAGATCAGGGATGGGCGCGGTGAAGAAAGGGACCTAGATTATATCAAAGGCCTCTCAATCACTATTTCAAAGGCCTCAATGTGCGAGATAGGTCAAAGCTCTCCGCGAGTGTTCCTCTACCTCCTTGAAAATTTCCGGGACGCTTTCGAAGCCACGGTGAAAGGCGGGAGGGGATCAGGTCCGGAATATTCGTTCCATTCACTGCTCACGGCACCCTGCATGCAGGCCTGTCCGATCCACCTGGATATCCCCAAATACATAGAAGAGATCAAGGCCGGAAGGTTCAGGGAATCTCTCGATTGCATAAAGAGCAGGCTCCCCTTTCCCGGCATCGTCGGAAGGGTATGCGTGAGGCCCTGCGAATCCAACTGCCGCAGGGGGCTTGTTGATGAGTCCCTGCAGATAAGGCACCTTAAAAGATTTGTGGCCGATTATGCACTCGAACGCACGCCAAATACACGTTTAGCTGCCGACCATCCAGAACAGCTGGCATCGCCTTTATCACTACCAAAGGTTGCCATCATCGGCGCAGGCCCGTCGGGGCTCACCTGCGCGTCCTTCCTCGCAAAGAAGAGTTATGAAGTAACGATCTTCGAGATGCTTCCCGAATCCGGTGGAATGGCAGCCGTCGGCATTCCGGATTATCGCCTCCCGCGTTATATTGTTCGGGAGGAAGTGGCTGAGATAGAACAGCTTGGTGTGAAGACCCTCCACGGAAAAGCCCTCGGCCCGCATTTCACGCTGGACGATCTTGAAAGTGCGGGCTACAAAGCGGTCTTTATAGGCATGGGGTGCCACTGCCACAAGAGCCTGGACATCGAGGGAGAAGACTGTGGGTATTACGGGTACGTTCCGGGTGTTTATTTTTTAAGGAATATAAACCTCGGGCTAATGGACGAGGTCCCGAAAGGGAAGAAGATGGTAGTGGTAGGCGGAGGAAATGTCGCTATAGATTGTGCTCGAACTGCCTTTAGAGTCGGATTCGACGAGTCGCATATCGTCTACCGAAGGTCACGAAGGGAAATGCCTGCGGACTCCGTGGAGATCGATGATGCAGAGGCGGAGGGTGTGAAATACCATTTCCTCACGGCGCCCAAGCGGATCATGGGAGAAAACAAAAAGGTCACGGGGCTTGAATGCGTCCGCATGGAACTGGTGGAGCCGGACGCATCGGGAAGGAGAAGGCCTGTCGAGGTGCCCGGATCCGAATTCGTCATCGAGGCTGATGTCATAGTAGCAGCCATCGGACAGGAGGGCGATTTCAACTGCATGTGCAACCTGCCGGGTGTCGAGGTCACTAAGAAGGGCGCAATCATCGTCGATGAAAATCTTATGACTACGAGGAATGGAGTCTTTGCGGGTGGTGACTGTGTTACAGGCCCTGATGTTCTTATCAAGGCCTGTGCACACGGAAGGCTTGTCAGCATGGCCATAGATAAATTTCTGACCAAAGGAAAGACCGAAACACCCGGCGAAGTCCTTGACGAGAAGTTCCTGGCAGGGTTAAAGGTGTACGATCCCGCGGAATCCATCGCGCTCCCTGAAGGGCCCGGACGGGTGGCCGTCACTCATGAGCATCCATCCGAAAGAATAAATGATTTCCGTGAAGTAGACAAGGGATATACAGCCGACGAGGCAGTTTCAGAGGCATCGAGGTGCCTGCGATGTTATCGGCTTGTGATGTATGCCTGTACGGATGATCCATCCAATGCCTGACAAAGAAATAGCCAGACATCAGGCCGCCAAAGATTCCGGAATCAAGACCATTCTCTTTGTCTGTTCAGGCAATTCGATACGCTCCCAGATTGCCGAGGGGCTCGTAAACCATTTTTTCGGCAGGGAATGGACCGCTTTTTCGGCAGGCACGATGCCGATGCCCGTGCCAAAAGACCTCGTGAAAGTTATGCGCGAAATCGGGATAGAAATAAGCAATAGGAAGGGGAAGCATGTCAGCACTTTCAAGGACTGTTCATTCGACCGGGTAGTCGTGCTCTGCTCCGATGTAGACAGAATGTGTCCCAACCTTCCCGATTGCGCCGAGCAGGATCGTATTTATTTTCACGATCCTCTATCGTCAGCGATGGCGTCGGAGAGTTTCTTCATAAGCTTTACTTCATCATTTCGAAAGCTTAGGGATGAGATGAAAGAAGTGCTGACGGCATATATGAAGGACGCATGATATGAACAGGCTCCTTGGCATATTCTCAAAGAGCGGACGATGCCCGCCGCTAAAAGCGGTCCAGGGAGATGCTGCTAAGAAATACGCCTCTTTCAAAATTCTTCTGAACCACAATCACGCAGCTCTTGATGCAATAGCCGACATGGAGAAGCTTTATTACTCAGGAAATCCGTTCAGCCTCACATCTGTGAGGATAAAGTATGAGGAACTTCTCGAAGCGGTTACAGGAGTTATCTATGCACTTGAAGCGCTTTCCGGCAAGGATTATTCTGCGTTGTCGAAAATTGCGTCGGGTATAGACGGCGAGCTTTTTAAGGACTTCAATCCCAAGTGCACCCTTCCGGCGGGCAACCTGGTAATCGGCCTTGAAGACATTACCGACGACATATATCGCATGGTCGGTGCAAAAGCTGCTAACCTTGCATCTATAAACAGAGGGTTGGGCCTGGCTGTCCCTCCGGGATTTGTCATCACTTCACTTGCCTTTGAGCGATTCCTGCAGGTCAACAGTTTGCTTAAACCGCTAAAGGATGAATTGTCGCAGGTAACCTCGGAATCAATTGAGGCAATCGAACGGGCCGGCGACCGGTTGCGCTCGATGATCCTCAACGCCCCTGTGCCCCCGGAAATACAGAGGGAGATTGTCACGGCTTACTCAGCCCTTGAGGCAGTGGCCGGAAAAGGTGTGCGCATCGCCATGAGAAGCAGTGCTGTCGGCGAAGATACGGTAGCTGCCTTCGCAGGCCAGTATGATACAGTCCTTAATGTGACTGGAGAAAACATCATGGGTGCATACAAGACAGTCCTGGCAAGCAAATATTCAGCCAGGGCGATTGCCTACCGTCTCCATTACGGGCTAGATGACCGTGAGACGCCGATGTGCGTTCTGGGGATCGTAATGATAGATTCGATGGCAAGCGGCGTTCTTTACTCGGTAGACCCGTCCCGGACCAGCTCCTGCCCCGTAAGAATCAACTCCATCTGGGGAATAGGCGAGCACCTCGTCGACGGAAGCTCTTCTCCTGACGTATTCATCGTCGACCGGATCGATGAGAAGATCATAGAAAAGCATCTTGCTGAAAAAGAATCGAGGCTGGTAACCCTTCATGCCGGAGGCACCGGAATTGAATCTGTGCCCGAAGAGGAACGGCACCTCTCGTCCATAGATGACAGGACGGTCGCACAACTAACGAAGTATGGACTGATGTTGGAGGATTTCTTCGAAAGCCCGCAGGACGTGGAATGGGCTGTCGATGCGGAAAGCAGGGTCTTTATACTGCAGTCACGACCACTCAACCTGCCCGAAATGAACGTGCAACGCTCGCAACCATCGGTTCCTTCCAATAATCTCGTGCTCCTTTCGAAAGGCAAGACCGCATCTTCCGGCATCGCAACCGGCAGGGTGTTCATTTTGGAGAAAGAGGGAGACCTTCTGAATCTCCCCGCGGATGCGATCCTCGTCGCAAAGATCGCTTCCCCCTATTTTGCCAAAGTAATAGGAAAGATACGCGGCATCATTACGGATATCGGAAGCGTTACCAGCCATATGGCATCCGTAGCTAGGGAGTTCGGCATACCTGCAATTGTAGATACCGGAAATGCAACTACATCATTGACGCATGGCGAGATCGTAACCATGTCGGCGGATACGGTTACTGTGTACAAGGGCGTAGTCAGAGAACTCGTGGATGAAATCAAGCCCACGAAAAAGGTGATCTTCGACAGCCCTCTGCATCGCAGGATGCGAGGCATCCTGGACCGCGTTTCCGTGCTGAATTTAATTGATACAAAATCGCCGTCTTTTTCACCCGAAGGCTGCACAACCTGTCACGACATAGTGCGCTTCACCCATGAGGCCGCCATAAATGAAATGTTCGGCATGTCCGTCACATCGGACAGGATCGGCGCATCGGTCAGGCTTACAACAACTCTCCCACTCGATCTTTGGCTGATAGACCTTGGAGAAGGCCTCCGAGAAGGTCTGACGACCTGCGATAAGGTCACGCCCGAGATGATCGAGTCCTCCCCGATGAAAGCTGTCTGGAGGGGCTTTACACATCCTGGCGTGAACTGGGCCGGCACCATGAACATCGCCAGCAGTAAATTGACGGGTATGCTGGCAGCGTCGGCCCTCTCGGAATTAGGCGAGATTGCTGGCGAGGCGAGCTATGCCCTTGTATCCGGGGATTACCTGAGTCTCAGCGTCCGCTTCGCCTACCACTTTGCGACTATCGACAGCCTTTGCTGTGATAATGAATCCCAAAATTATATCTCCCTGCAGTTTTCGGGAGGCGCTGGGGATTATTACGGGCGCTCTCTTAGGGTCCATCTAATGGGTAATATTCTTGATAGGCTTGGTTTTCGGGTCACTGTCAAGGGTGATCTCCTGGAGACCTTCATAGCGCGATATGATAAAAGATCAATTGCGGAAAAGCTCGACATGACCGCCAGGCTGCTGGCGTCCACGCGTCTTCTTGATATCACGCTCTCGAACCAGGATGAACTGGCAGAACTCACCGAAACTTTT
>Ga0181523_10001595_pt1 | contig 23861 bp, 12 predicted proteins | sample PEATcosm2014_Bin_43_FD_119752 | JGI IMG/M metagenome (GOLD analysis project Ga0181523, IMG submission 119752) | Peatland microbial communities from MTU Mesocosm Facility, Houghton, MI, USA - PEATcosm2014_Bin05_30_metaG | ecosystem: Environmental > Terrestrial > Soil > Wetlands > Peat | place... | reverse complement strand
GGAGTGAGTGCATTATTGTCAGCAGGCAAGGATGCTGAAGCACGTGCGACCCTGGATCAGGTCGCTGCAGACTCGAGTGCGTCATCCGACGAGGCGCGGAAACTTCTCGTCCAGCTCAACCAAAGAGACGCGAACGATCGCAAGTCTCTCGATGAAGCCGCTTTGCTGATCAGGCAGGGCAAGAATGGGGAAGCCCAACGTCTGCTGGGTCCGCTCGCAGGACGGAAGGGGCCTCTGTCAGCAAAGGCCAGTGCGTTGCTCAAGCAGATCGCTGGTTCTGGCGAGGAATGGCTGCGGGCGGGTTTGACGGCTTATTTTCACGGCGATTTGCAGCAGGCAGAGAGCAATCTGACCAGCTACATCAATATCAACGGAGAGCGCGACGCATTGGCCTATTTCTTTCGCGGAGCAACGCGAGCATCGGTGTATTACCTCTCGGGTGAAATTGATGCCTCTGCAAAGCGCAATGCGTTGGAGGATTTTAGAACCGTCAAGCAGCGGCACCGAGATTTCCTTCTACCGGAGAAATATGTTTCTCCCAAGGTCATTTCCCTCTTCGAAGGCGCGGGGTAGCGTTGATGCTCCATGACTATTGCGCCCGGCAAGGAGCAGAGGCGCTGCCCGGCGGGCAGGGCAACTGTCAGCGACCAGGCTCAGGTCCGATTCGCCGCCAGCAGGGTGTGCAGTCGGCAACTTCAGTCCAGCCCCAACTGGCGAAATGTATGATCCGCCGCCGGATTGCAAGAGGGTTGAAGTTGGTCACAGCTTCGGCGATCGCTGCAGCGTCGATGAAATCGCTCTTGTTCGACTTCCGGTAAGGCTTCACAAACTGTGCCGGGATCAACCGGACCTCGTGACCTGGTCGGCGCAAAACAGCCGATATTTGGGGGATAGTAAATGTCTAGGAAAAGCAGGAAAGTCGTTGGTGGGGCTTCCTAGCGCAAAGCTTTTCGGCCATTTTCTGGTGAGCGAGTTTTTCAACAGCCACAGGCGTTTACAGCGAGGTAAAACCAGGATGCCGTCCAGAATCGTTTCGGGGATTTCGTTGGTTTGTCTGGCCCTGATATGCCTAGCGACACCTAATTGCGGAAATTCCTCTCGAAGTTCTGCCAGCACCCCATATGACGTTGTGGGGAATTGGCAATTCACTGTCTCCACCAACTCTGGGCCTGTCCTGTACCTTGGAAGCATAGACCCCAAAGGAACAAGCCTGTTTTTCGCCCCCGACGTTTACGGCGTCGGGGTCGTAGATCCGAGCGCATTCGTTGGAGACACGTGGGAATTGCCCGTCATCACAGGTGCAAGCTCCTTTTCCGGGGCCAGCACTCTTTACGCCGCGCCCGGCACTCAGCTTCCATCCGGCGGCACATCACAATCCCTGTCTTCTCAGGGAACGGTTATTTCAGACAGCTCAATCAGCCTCACAAACTCCAACGGCAACTTCACTCTTACTCCAGCTACTCCTTTTACTGGAACGGTCAAGGCGCTTTCGGGCGTGATGACGGGCTGGTTCAATGACGGAATGGCTGGTGGACCTTACTGGCAACTAGCATTCACACCAACGTCCGGCGGCGGCAGCCAAAGCATGAGCTTCACTACCTCGGGTCTCGCTACTTGCAGCGTTGCGGGAACATTTATGCAGGTCGGAACCAGCAACATTTTCGATGTATCAATGACGTTTACTGGCGTTTGCCAGTTTGCTCCGACCGGCACGTCGTTGACTGGGCTGGGGTTTGAAAGCGGTATGGATTATTTCAGTTACAACGCCGGTCAGGCAGGTACATATCTCTACGCCGAGGTCTTGGTGCCGAATGGCGGTGCGTTTGTCATGGAAATATTTTAGGGTCTCTTCTATTCGAGAAGAAGGTTCCTTGCCTCCCGTCGCGCACGAGAAACCGGCAACGCGCGAGGCGTTCTACAGCCGCACGCACGCTTCTACCTTTTTTCCTTTGCCGCTCACGGTGTGACTCACGTCACTGACAGAATAGATGAATCTGTGGGTAATAGGGGCGAAACAGCTTGCCCCTCCGAAGAGCCGTTTCCACCTGCTGAGACGCACCCGCGCGGACGAGCTGTCTGAACTTCTCGGTCAGAAAATCAAGGAGGTTACTGCGATGTGCGGACGATGGCGGAGTCTGGCTTGTATCCTGAGTGCTGTGCTTCTGATTGTTCTCTTGGCCCTGGTGGCGGGATGCGGCAAAGGGAAAACCACGATCGTGCAAATCACCAACAAGATTACCAGCCTGCCGGCGGGACAAACCTATCAGTTTACGGCCGATGTGGAGCATGACCAGCAGATGGGGGTCAAGCTGTCTTTAACCGGAGCCGGTACCCTGGTCCTCACAGGCGAGACCGCAACCTATCTGGCTCCTCCGGCCCCACCGACGCCGAATTCTGTGACCGTCACGGTGACGGCAGGGAACGGTTCAGGAGTCTCGGACTCTGACACGTTTACGATTACGTCCGCCGCCGGGCCGGTCGTAAGCATCTCGCCCACCCAGCCCACCGTTTCAGTATCGGCAGGCACTCCAGTCACCCTGAACATCGCGGTGACACAGGACGATCCAAGTGATCTTCTAACCGCTGGCGTCAGCAGCTCATCGACCTGCGGCGGCGACATCTGCGGTTCATTTGGCGCGATTTCTGGCACTGCGGGGAGTGGCGTTTACACAGTTCAGTTCTATCCGCCAAGCTCGGTGACCACGTCCACGCTGCAGACTATCAACGTCATCTCAAGCCTGTCCGATTCCACCATGGGGACGGCGTTTGTGACCATCAATCCCTAGCCGCCAACCCGCTGCTTGCGACTTGAAAATGCGAAGACCGACGAAGATGGGCAAGCCGTCCACGAGCAATGCCACGTGTCGAAACACGCAAAACGTGAGCCCCATGTCGTCGGAGACATAATGGCCAGGATCACAGGGAGAGGGATAGCGAGGAAAGAGCGACTAAGGCGATATAACGCCAACTAGCAACTTAACGCAATGGGCACAATGAACCGCAGTCGATCTCTACCGGCACCCGAAAAGCGGACGTGCGATCCTCGTCACCTGATGTGTGCCAGGTAACAGATAGCTTGGTTTGCCCCAGCTATAGTCTCAATGCGGTTACCGGAAAGAAATATGGCTGGCGGGGTTCCTAAAATGCCCCGCCAGCCAAAAAAGTTTGCGAACTCAATGGTTCGTCTTCAGTGATGACCGCTTGGGTCACAGTGGGCTTAGCCCTACATATGCGGTGGCGGCAGCGTGGTTTGGCAGGTCTTCTCTGTGCCCGGAGGACACAAGAAAATCGGACCTCCATCCGCGACGGGAATCGACTGAACGCTTGCTGCCACGAAAGTTCCTACCATTCCTACCATCAGAATCGCGATCCTGATTGCCAGCTTTGCATTCATCTTTATCTGCATTGTGGTGCTCCTTGGGGACCTGGGATTTGCTGCTCTTGCTCGGGCCGTCCTTCGCAAGTGACTTTGGTAATGCAAGCTGCGTACCAAACCTGACACCGGGGTTGGACAGGGGGTCGTCAGGAGCGATTTGACCGAAACAAAGGGAAAAATCTGCTTTGCTAGCGGGTTAGACCTTGATCTCCGCCCATCGAGGGTTCAACAACTTCAAACAAAAGTGCTAGCGGGTAACATTTAGGTTAGGTGCCTGGGGTTAAGGAGGATGGGCGAGGCGCCGGGCGCGAGGCACGGCGGACCGGGAAGCGTCCGAGTATACTCATTGCGTCATGGGCCATTCGGGCGAAGTGGGTGTGTCTCCTGTGAGCGGGGCTCGGCTGGAAGTGGTCAGCGGACCCCTCAAGGGGAAGCTGTTCGCCCTGACCGGGGATGAGGTCTCGATCGGCCGCGATCCATCCAACCAGATCTCGCTGCTCGACTCCCTGGTTTCACGGCGCCACTGCGTGATCCGTAAGGAGGCGAACGGGTTCCGGTTGCAGGATCTGGAGAGCCGCAACAATACCTTTGTCAGCGGCGTGCCCGTCATGGATCGCGTGCTGGTCCACGGAGACCAGATTCGGGTGGGCAATTCAATCCTCATCTTCCAGGGCCCCGGCAGCGACTCCGTTCCCGTTAACGCCTCGCTACAACTCGACGCCACTCCGGCGCCCGGCGCGGCGACTGTAATTCTGCGAAAGGAAGATATCCGCTACCTGCAGCCTTCGCGGCCGGACGGCCTGCCGGCTACCGCGAAAACGGTTCGCGACCTTAATGTGCTGCTCGAGTTCAGCCAGACCTTGAACTCGGTGCGGGGCCTGGCGGCTCTGCAGGAAAAAGTTCTGGAGGCGGTTCTCGCCGTGGTCCCTGCCGATCAAGCGGCGGTGTTATTGACGGAAGATGGAGTCGCGGGATCCTCCTCGATTTTTTCTTCGATTATGGGCAGGCACCGCCGCCTAGGGCGTAATCAACCCATTCACGCCAGCCAGACCATTCTGAACCGCGTGCTGGAGGAGAATCTGGCGGTGCTTTCCAACGATGTCGAGAGCGATGCCGCTTACCGTGAGGCTGACAGTTTGCTGGAGCGCCGGGTCCACTCCGTGCTGGCCGTGCCTCTCGAAGTGCAAGGCAAGATGTTGGGCGTGATGTACCTGGACGCCAGTTCGCCGGACGCGCGCTTCGACTCTGACCTTCTGCAATTCGTTAGCACGCTCGGAAATATCACTGCGCTCGCGATCGAGAACGTTCGGCACATTGAGAAACTGGGCGGGGAGAATCGCCGTCTCTTTGAGGAACTGAACATCCACCACAGCATGATCGGGGAAAGCAAGGCCATGCATGAGGTGTATGACTTCGTTTCGCGGGTGGCGGGGCGGGATTCCACCGTGCTGATCTCAGGCGAGAGCGGCACCGGAAAAGAACTGGTGGCGCGAGCGGTTCATACGAATAGCGGCCGCACTGACAAGCCGTTTGTCGCCATCAACTGCGCGGCCATCACCGAAACCTTGCTGGAGAGCGAGTTATTCGGACACGAGCGGGGAGCGTTCACCGGCGCGGTCTCGCAGAAAAAAGGCAAGCTAGAGGTCGCCGAGGGCGGCACGGTTTTTCTGGATGAAATCGGGGAACTGGCCGTGCCTATGCAGGCCAAGCTGCTGCGGGTTCTACAGGAGCGGGAATTCGAACGAGTCGGCGGAACGCGGTCCATCAAACTCGATGTCCGGCTGATCGCCGCCACCAATCGCGATCTGAAAGAAGCGTCACGGACGGGAGCCTTTCGCCCGGATCTTTATTATCGGCTGAATGTTGTGTCGCTCCACATGCCGGCTCTGCGGGAGCGGCGCGAGGATATCCCACTGCTGGCAGCATTTTTCGCGGCACAGTATGGCGAGAAGGTGAAGCGGCGCGTGGCCGGCATTTCTCCTGAGGCGCGTGCTTGTCTCCAGCGCTACGACTGGCCGGGCAACGTGCGCGAACTGGAAAACGCCATCGAGCGTGCGGTGGTGCTGGGCTCGACCGAATTGATCCTGGTGGACGATCTGCCGGATTCGATTCTGGAAGAGACGGCTGCTTCCGGCGAACCGGTGAGCGCGCTGCACGATGGCATCCGCGACGCGAAGAAAGTGCTGATCGAGCGGGCCATCGAGCAAGCCAACGGAAATTATACCGACGCCGCGAAACTCCTCGGCGTACATCCCAACCACTTATTCCGTTTGATTCGCACGCTGAACATGAAGCCAAAGCGGGAGCGGTGAATTCTCAAGAGACTTCCCCGATCAATTGACTCCGCGACCTAAGGACAACTCGTAAAGGTGCTGGGACACGCGCCGGCATCAACCGCGGAAGCTGGCAGATAAGGCTCCGATTCTCCGTAGCCGATGGCCGGACTTGCCGGCTGAAGAGCAAAATTGGTGCCCGTCGCGCTCACGAAATTTGGGTCCACGTTGCATTGATTCGGATCGGCGCCGGTCGAGCAGTTCATGGTGTCGGGTGCAAGCATGATATTTCCGTCCGGGCCCCAGCCGTAGGGCGGGGCGCCGCCGAAGCTGATGTTGTTGCTCCAGACGTTGCTGACCGTGCCGGGCGTGCTGGCGCCGTCGAACGCGACGTTGGTCATCAGCGGACAAGGATAGGGAGGAGTGTTGGTGTAATTCACTCCTTCGCAGCGCGAATCGCTGGGGGAAGTTGCGGGAACGGGGTAGGCGATGTTGTTGATAATCACGTTGTTCTGACCGTAGAAGCTATCGATCTCGCCGCGGCCAATCCCATTGTTGAAGGGGTCGAGATTGTTGTTGTAGGCCGTATTGTTGGCTATCGTGACGTAGTCGCTGCGGAAGACGTGAACACCCTTGCCGCCGTTATTGTAGGTGACATTGTTTGCCACCAGCGTCTGGTAGGGGTAATCCACGTTCGTGCTGTCGGCGTTGTTGAATGTGTCGATGATGATGCCGTTGCCGTCGGTGTCGTAGGGGTTGGAAGCAGTTCCGCATTGGTTGATGATGTTGTCGTGGGCGACGTTCCACGCGATTACATTGTGGAAGGGCGCCCAGGCCAGATCGGCGGCAGTTGGCGTGTAGCCCGCGAATGCTCTGGCGATAACCATGCCGAGACCCGAGCCCTGGGCCGAGCAGGCGACGTTGGTATTGTCGTACGCGAGATTGTGCAGAAAGTACGTATACTCTCCGCCGCCCGTGCCCACGCCGGCTTGGCCATAGCCGTGGATGATGTTGTTGATGATCCAGATGTGATGACTGGTAGTTCCGCCAGTATCGGCGCCGTCGGGAAAATACACGCTGGCGCCGACGCCGTAAAGCGTCATGCTGCTTGCGGCTAGTTCGAAACCGTCGAGAACTAGATAATTCGGGCCGGAACCCGTGCTGGCGACGTTAAAAGCCGGGTCCGCATTTCCACCCGAGGCTGTGACGATGCAGCCGTCGAGAGTCTGGCAACGGTAGACCACGTAGCCGGTGGGTGCGGCGAGGTTGCCGCCGTGAGTCGGCATAATGCCGGCCGCATATGTGCCGGGAGCGACATTCACGCAGTCGCCCGCCACGCGGCCTCCGGCGGCGGTGTCAGCGTTCTGCATGGTGAGCCAGGGGCTCGCCTGGGTTCCGGGGTTCGAATCACTCCCGTTGGTCGCGACGTAATAGTTGTTGACGCAGGTGTAGGGCGGGTTCGCGAAAAACGCCGAGCTCGGGCCCGGCATGTCAGCGGAAGTGGCGACAGGCCGGGCGCTGACTGGCGCCGAGTTGGCGCTCGTGCCGGCGGAATTCACCGCGGAGACGACATAGAAATACTGGGTGCCATCGGTGAGGCCGGTATCGGTCCAACTCGCAGTGGTGGGGGAGGCAATTTTGTTGTAGTTGCCGCCAGATGTCGTGGAGCGTTGAACGTCGTAGGAAGTAGCTCCGGACGATGCTGTCCAGGAAAGACTGATTTGCGCGTATCCGGCGATTGCGGCCAGACCTGCCGGAGTGGGCGGAACGGTAGTGCCGCCGCCCGATCCGTTGCTGCCGCCACAACCGGTGAGGAGGTTTGTGATCTGTAAGCAGGCCGCCAGCAGGAATGTGGATCGAGTAAACATAAGTTTGTCCATGAACGTCGCGCCCGGATTCGTCGACGATTCTCTCGTCCCGATTAGAGTAAGCGAGGTAGAAGGCGAACACCAAGTGACGGAGGGCATTCGTGGGGCGTGAACGGAATCCCTTGCGAACTCACATCAGAGGTGGGCACGATCCTGGCGACCGCTACCTCAGCCCGCGCACCAAGAACAGATTCGCCAGGTCGCGCTGGAAGGTAGTGGCGTAGGCTTTTCCATCGGCGGACAAAGCCAGCGGTCCAAATAATTGGGCTCCCGGTTCAGGGGCCTTCACGACCAGCCATGGCTCTTTGCGGCCAGTGCTTAGCTCTAGACGGCTGATCTTGATGCTCGCAGGTTCGCGCTGTTGCAGGAACAGGTATCGCCCGTCGCCGCTCCAGCGCACCACACTTTCGCCCTGCAAGTCGGCGATGGTTTTCGAATCCCCGCCGCCCACCGGCGACAGTAATAGTTTGTGCGGGTCCACGGTGACGAACCATTTGCCATCGGGCGAAACCCGCATTCCGTGCGAGCCTTCGGGTGTGAGCGGCGTCGACTTGTCGGCTTCCGGATCGTACATCCAGCTGCGGGTGGCGTGCCCCGTTTCATTGCCGGTGAACAGAATGCGTTTGTTGTCGGGGAACCACTCCACGCCGTCGAAGTGTATGCCTTCGATTTTTGCGAAGCGCGATTCTCCCGGGCCCGTCGGAAGCAACATCAGAGTCGAGCGTTCCGCCTCGTGGTGGATGCAGGCCACCCATTTCCCGTCCGGCGAAAGCGCAGGCCGGTTCCCATAGCCCAGTTGAATGGCTGGAGAACCGTCGGCCTTTCTCAGGTAGATGGCGGAGTTGCGCCCCTGGCCGCTGGAAAGCTCGACGAAAACCAGAGTCTGAGCGTCGTTAGAAAGATCGTAGAGCAGGGAAGAGTCGAGCCAAGCTAAGTCGCGTTGCGCGGGGCCGTTTGGTGGAAGATACAGAATGCCGAGCCGGGAATTAACCGTACTCAGCAAGACGCGGCCATCGCGGGCAACATCCTGCATCACAATCATTCCGCCAGTTTGAGAAACCAGCCGTTGGGAACCGGAGAGAGTAACCGCGTAGAGCGCGGGATCGCTGCCGGGCTGGCCGCCCGAGAACCAGACTTCGTTATTGTCCCGCGACCAGTTCAAAGCGCCGGTGGTGCGCCATCCGCGGGAGAGAATCTGACGCGGATGGTTGGGGCCGACCACGCACAAGGCATAATCGCCAACTTCGACATCGAAATCAAAGAACGCAACCAGCCTGCCGTCCGCTGACACTCGCGGCATCAACGGAGGCCGCTTCTCCGTCTCGTACAACGCGGTGCCGATGGGATATTCCAGACGATACTTTCCATTGATCGCGCGGACCACGGCGAGCGACTCTCCATCCGGGCCCCAGTCCGCGCCGCTCACGCCTTCCAGTACCTCGCGCGGAGCGCCACCACCAAAGGGTACGCGGGCGAGGGTGCCGACGTCCTCCCCGCCGAGCAGAATTGCCATCTCGCCGCGTGGTGAGATGGCGAGCACGCGCGCACTGGGAAGCCCCAGCGGCTGCGCTTCGCGATTGCCAGGCTGCGCGGAAAATAACGTGGAGGGCGCGCCGTCCCACTCGGCGCTATAGACAACGGTGTCACCGGGAGCGAACTTCGCGGATGTGACATCGCCGCGCCGAAACGTCAGCCGCTTATACGACGGCGGTTCTGGAGGAGGACTGTAGCGGCGCTCATAAGAGATGCGCAACCCGAGTCCCAGCAAAATTCCCGCCAGCAATCCAACAACTGCCCAGAGCCTGACGCGCGACGGGCTGCGCGGTGACATGTTCTGCAGCGACATGTTCCGTGGCGACATGCTTCGCAGCCCCACGGATGGAGTCGCGAGAGCGAAGTGGCTGGAATCCATTTCGTCGCGCAGTTCTTCCAGCGCCACTTTCACGTCTGCCATGGTCTGCCAGCGGCGCGTGGGATCTTTTTTCAGACAGCGGCTGATGATTCGATCGAGTTCGGGAGGAAGGTCCGCTACGGCCTGCGAGGGCGGCTGAGGATCTTTGTAGAGCACCGCCGAAAGCGACGACAGTTTCGAGCCACCGGAGAAGGCGCGCTGGCCCGTCACCATTTCGTAGAGGACCGAGCCAAAAGAAAAAATGTCCGACCGGGTGTCGACTTTTTTGCCGTCAGCCTGCTCTGGAGACATGTAGGCAACGGTCCCCATGATCGTGCCTTCTTCCGTGAGGGGCGATCCTTCTCCGTGCATAGTTTCGGCGTAGGCGTCGGCGTTCGCTGGCTCGCTGAGCTTGGCTAACCCGAAATCGAGAATCTTGACCACGCCCTGCGGAGTCACAATCACGTTCGACGGCTTCAGGTCGCGATGCACGATGCCCGCGGCGTGAGCGGAGGCCAGCGCGTCTGCCATCTGCACGGCGTACTTCAAGACATCGCGAATGCGCAGCCCTTTCTTGCCGATCAGGTGATCGAGCGTCTCGCCGGCTACGTACTCCATCGCGATGTAGGAGACCGGCTGGCCATCGACCACTTGGGTGTCGATGTCATAGATGGTGACAATATTCGGATGGTTCAGGGATGAGGCTGCCTTGGCTTCCTGTACGAAGCGCCGCTCATGTTCGGAATTGAGAGCGCCGGTGGAGAGAATCTTGATGGCCGCGGTTCGGCCCAGCCGGGAATCGACCGCCTTGTACACCACACCCATGCCACCGGCTCCGAGCTTGGCTTCGATGCGGTACGAGCGGAGTGATTTGCCGATCATGTGCGTAGCCCTGAAGCGTGGTTCCGACGAATCGTGGTTCCGACTCGCGGCATGAGGTCTGCAGTGTCGCCGCCGCGACCAATGAACAGCTTCCCATGAAAGCCGTCACAAGAGTGCGGAGAAAGAACTGAATGCAGGAATCCGCTGGACGACTTCATCGTCTCTCGAGAACGCAAGCGATGACGATCTGCCGGCGCGCCGAAGACTTAAGTGATTGCAATTCTAACCCAGAAAGGCGAAGCCTTAAACGTCTCATTCTCCCGCCCGGGATGATGCCTGCCCGCGCAAACGAATGAGACTCTAGTGAGTTCCTTGACAATAGGGAGCGAGTCGCCTAGCATCGCTGGCTTGACCGAAAACGTTGGCCGCGAGGCGCGAGTTTGGGTCGGGCAGCGAAGCGCAACTCACAGCGGTAAAACCTCCCTAGTATCAGGTGAAGCGGCATGAAGTTGCTGTCCAGAGTAGTGTGGGCGGAAGGCATGTATCTGGCGCCGCAGCATTTTCAGGCGCAGAACCGTTACTTTGAGGAAGCCGTCCACTTTGCCACGGCCAGTCTGTGGAACAATGCGTACGGGCTGGCCGGCTGCCAGCTCGACGCGGATGCCCTGCGCAACGGCACCGTGAGCCTGCTGCACGCGCGCGGTATGTTTCAGGATGGCCTGCCGTTTGACATTCCTGAATGCGACCCTCGTCCCGATCCGCGCAACATTGTCGAACAGTTTCTGCCTGCGACCGACAGCCTGACGGTGGCCTTGGCGGTGCCGCGCTGGCTGCAGGGTCAGCAGAACTGCGATCTGGAGCCGGTTGCGTCGGGAGGTGCCCGCTACACCAGCACGGTCGAAATGGTGCACGACGAGAACACCGGCCTCGATGCCAAGCCGGTAAAGCTGGGACGCAAAAACATTCGGCTGGTCGTGTTGCCAGTCGAGGATGAAAATCTTCTGACCATCCCTATTGCCCGCGTCATGCGCGATCAGTCCGGTCACTTCGTTTACGATCCCGCGCACATTCCGCCATGCTTGAGCCTGAGTTGCAGTGAACGGCTTACCACGATGTTGCAGCGGCTGGTTGGAATTCTGGAAGAAAAGAGCGCGGTGGTTACTGAGGAGCAGCAGCAGACTGGAAAATTTCAGACGGGAATGTCTGCCCGGCAGGTTGCGCAGTTCTGGTTTCTGCATGCCATCAACTCCAGCCTGACGCCGTTGCGGCATATTCTGCTGGCCAAGCACCGGCATCCCGAAGAACTGTTTCGCGAGATGTCGCGGCTCGCCGGGGCGCTGTGCACCTTCAGTCTTGACAGCAGTCCGCGTTCGCTGCCGGCGTACAACCACTACGACTCTGAAGCAGGCTTCACCTCCCTGGAAGAGCACATTCTTAAGCATCTCGAGATTATTGTTCCTTCGCAGGCGGTGGTGATTCCGCTGAAAGCGTCGGCGCGCTATTTTTACGAAGGCGAGATTCGAGACCAGCGTTGTCTGAGCCGCTCGCGCTGGATTCTCGGGCTGCGCTCGCCGGTGGGAGAAGCGGATGTTATTTCGAAAACTTTGCAGCTGGTGAAAGTGTGTTCCTCGCAATTTGTGTCGGAACTGGTGAAACGTGCCCTGCCCGGTCTGACCCTGACGCACATGCAGGTTCCTCCGGCGGCAATATCGGCGAAGGTCGACAGCCAGTACTTTGTGGTAACGCGCAGCGGGCCTTGCTGGGAGCACATCATGCGGACGCGCAACGTGGGCGTGTATGTCCCGGGGGAACTGCCCTCGCCTGAGATTGAATTGATTGTGTTGCTCGAGAGTTGATATGGGATCATCCGGTCAAGTTACGCCGTTGGGAAGCTATCGCGGATCGAGTCCGGCCATGGACCGCCGCGGCTGGAACCTCGCGCTGGGATTTCAGGAAGTGTTCACCGCCGTGGTGCGGGTGCGCTACAACCGCCAGGCGGTGCAGGACGCGGAAACCTTTCGCGCGCAGATGCGGCAGGCCTTGCGTGTCGCCGAACAGGATGCGCGCAGTCACGGCTGTAGCCCCGAGGATGTGAATCAAGTTATTTTTGGCGTGGTCGCCTTCCTCGATGAATCGGTGCTGAGTTCTGGAAATCCGGTGTTCGCCAACTGGCCGCGGCTCCCCCTGCAGGCGGAACTGTTCGGTCATCAACTCGCCGGCGAAATGTTTTTCCAGGAATTGCAGAAAGCGTTGAACCGCCCCGATTCTCAGGAGGTGGCCGATCTGCTCGAGGTCTACTACCTGTGCCTGCTGCTGGGCTTCAAGGGACGGTACGCGGCGGGCGGGGACCTGCGGTCGATCATGTCGGCGATTCAGGAAAAGATCCGGCGAGTGCGCGGGCCGGCCGGACCGCTTTCTCCGCGGGGAGCGATTCCGGCGGATGCGGTACGCAGAACGCAATCGGACCGCGTCAGCGTCTGGCTGGGAAGATCGGCGCTGATCGCCCTTGCTCTGGCCGTGGTGCTGTTTGTTGTTTTCAAAATGTTCCTGATGTCGGGTGTGTCGTCACTCTCGGCCTTGGTGGCCGGACTGCTGAAATAGGGGGATGGGATGTTGTACTTGGTGACCATTCTAGTACTGATCGTTTATCTGGTGCTGGTTTGGCTTCTGGGCATGTGGCTGCCGGTGCACGGCTCGGATGTGTGGATCCTGCGCGGCGTGCTTGCGTTGCTGGGGCTCATCGCCGGCGCGGTCGTGTTGTGGTACCTGCAAAAAGCCAAGAAGGCGAAAGAGGCTTCCGGAGAAGGCGCGTCGCAAGCGGGCGCGGCCGACGATCTGGATACCTTGGTGCGGGAGGCGATCCGGCGGCTGAAGCACTCGACGCTGGGCCGCGGCACCAACCTGGGCAGCCTTCCGCTGGTCTTTGTCATGGGGGATCCGGGTTCGACTAAGACGACCGTCCTCATTCATTCGGCGCTCGATCCGGAACTGCTGGCAGGGCAGGTCTACCGCGACAGCGACGTGTTGCCTACCTCTGCGGCGAACATCTGGTATACGCGAGAAGCAATTTTTGTGGATCCCGCCGGCTCGCTGATGGGCGAGGCGGATCGTTGGAGGCGCCTGGTCAGGCTGCTGCAGCCGGGGCGATTTTCCGCTGCGATCGGGAAACGTGCGCAAGCCCCGCGGGCCGCCGTGGTCTGCTTCGATTGCGAAACTTTTCTGCAGCCGGGCGCCAGTGAGGCCACTGTCTCCGCCGCCCGAAGATTGTCGGTGCGCTTGCAGGAAGTCTCCCAGCTGTTGGGGATCAGCTTTCCGGTCTACGTTTTGTTCACCAAGATGGATCGGATCTCGTTCTTCGCCGATTTCGTGCGCGGGATGAGCAAGGATGAAGTCTCCGAAGTATTGGGCGCGACGTTGCCGCTGCGCTCGCTGAGCGCAGGGGTGTATGCGGATGAAGAAACGCGGCGTCTCACCAAAGCGTTCGACGAGATTTTCTACTCGCTGGCGGAACGACGCATCCTGCTGCTTCCCCGCGAAAATGAAGGCGACAAGCTGCCCGGCATTTACGAATTCCCCCGGGAGCTGCGGAAGCTGCGCACGTTGCTGGTGCAGTTTCTGGTGGACATGGCGCGCCCCAGCCATCTGGGCACCAATCCTTTTCTGCGCGGCTTTTATTTCACCGGCGTGCGGCCCGTGGTCATGGAGGACGTGGTGGTTGCGCCGGTCGCTCCGCAGGAAGCGGCGGATGCAGGATACGGTTCGGGCGCCACACAAATTTTCAGCCGCGTGGGGTCGCAGGCGCCGCCGCCGCCCGGGGCGCGCAGCGGAGGCTCACGCCGAGTGCCGCAATGGGTTTTCCTGACCAGCCTGTTCAACGATGTGCTGGTGAAAGACCGCGTGGCGCTGGCTACCAGCGGATCCAGTTCGCGGGTGAATCTGCTGCGGCGCATCGCGCTGGGAGCAGCTCTGTTTATCGCGCTGATCTGCTTGACGGGCTTTGTCGTTTCGTTTTTCCGCAATCGTGCGCTGGAAACGCGTGTGCGGGAGGCCGTCGCCGACTTGAGCACCCTGCAAACCGCGAACAACCAGCCCGCTGGGATTGGTGACCTGACCAAGCTGGATAATTTGCGCAGCGAGCTCGTCGATCTCTCCGACTACCAGGAAAATGGAGCGCCCCTCAGCCTGCGCTGGGGTTTGTACGAGGGCGATCAAATCTTGCCGGATGCCCGACGAGTGTACTTCGAGCGCTTCCGGCGCCTCCTGTTTGCCGAAACCCAGAAGCGGGTGACGGACAATCTGGATGCTCTGGCCGGGAAGTCCGCGGCCAACGCGCCGAACGACAGCTATCAGAAAAGTTATGATGAGCTGAAAGAATACCTCATCACGACCGAACCCGCGGATCACGACAAGAGCACCAAAGAATTCCTGACCCCGGTTTTGATGACGCACTGGGTCGCCGACCGCGACATCGACAAAGATCGCAGGGACCTGGCGGCGTTGCAGTTCGATTTCTTCGCCACACAACTGGCGAAGGAGAATCCATTTCCGACTGGCAATTCCAAGCCTCTGATCGAACAGGCGCGCGCTTATCTAAAGCAGTTTGCCGGAATCGATCGCTACTACGCACAGCTCTTGTCGAAGGCTGCGCAGAAGGACGTCAGCTTTAACGATCAATTTACCGATTCCGTCGGGGTTATCGTGAGCAGCCACAAGGTGAGAGGAGCGTTCACCCGCAGCGGCTTCTTGTTGGTGCAGGATGCTCTGAAGAAGGCTGAGAACTACATGGGCGGGGAAGAATGGGTCTTGGGCAAGAACGACCTCAAGGACATGGACCAGGACGCCATGCGCCAGAAGTTGACCGACCGCTACAACCAGGACTTTGTGAAAGAGTGGAATACCGTGTTGAGAACCTCGTCGGTCGCGGGTTATGTGAGCAACGGCGATGCCGACAAGAAGCTGGAAAAGCTTACGGGGCCAACCTCGCCGCTATTAGAGCTGCTGTATTTTGTTTCGCACAACACCGATCCCGCGCCCGTCGACGTGAAAAAGCCTTTTGATGCAGTGCAGGCGGTCGAACCCGCGGGCCCTCCGGATAAGCTTCCTGAGAAGTACATTCTTCCTACCAATAAGGACTATGTTGATGCGTTAGTGAAGCTGCAATCGGACATTCATGCGCTGGCGCAGAATCCGGGCGCGCCAGATCCGACCCAGCTTACGCAAGCCGGGAACTCCGCAGATGCCGCGTCTCAGGCCGCGAAAAAGACCGTCGATTCGGGGCCGGTCGATCAACTGTTCAAGAACCAGGAAGAAGTAGGGCGGTTGCTGCAAGAGCCGATCAAAAGCGTGGAAGCGCTGTTAAAACGCGGGCCTGTCGACATCGTCAACGGGTCGGGCAAGAGCTACTGTGCGGCGTTCGCGGGAGCGGTCGGTAAATATCCGTTCGATCCTAATTCGCTGCAAGACTTGTCCATGGATCAGATGTACGCGATTTTCGGGCCCACCAGCGACGCACTGAAAAAACTGAAAGATGACGTGAAGCCGTTTACGCTGATGGTCGGAAACAGATATGCCCCGAATGCCCAGGCGGCGGTGAAACCTTCTCAGAATTTCCTGAACTTCCTGAATCATGTGACGCAGTTGAGCGACGCGTTATACCCGACTGGATCGCTGCCTCCGAAATTCTCTTACACTCTGAAACAGGTGCCCAGCAACCTGGAAGGAGTTGTGTTGAAGATTGGAAACGAAACGCTTTCGGGGGAAGGCGCGCAGAAAACGTTCGTCTGGACGGGAGCGAGCGAGGATGTGTTGGTCACTTCCAAGAGCGGAGACGTGCTGGATTCCTTCCCTGCGGGTCCATGGGCCGCCTTCAAATTCGTAGCGCGGGCGCATCCGCTGGCCGGAGGCAAATTGGAATGGGTGAGCGAATCCAACGGAAGGATTGTCGTGCTGCCCAACGGAAAACAGAAGTCCTATGACTATCAGTTGCAGGTTGCCGGTGCGAATCCATTCTTTGAGCTGCAGGGTATGAAGTGTGTCAGTCAGGTCGCGGGCCACTGAACGACCGACCAACTGCAACGGCCAATAGTTTTAGGAAAAACCTTGTTAGCCCGGTTTAAGTGATTTTCAGGTGGACGTTTTCTGTCCGCCCGGCCCTGACAAGCGTCCTAGCAATCGATCTTTCCACGAGGGATGAACCGCGCGGATCAGCAGGCAGGTGATGTTGTCGTCGCTGTTGCCCGCTTTCGCTGCTGCAATCAGATCGGCGCAGGCCTGTTCGAGCGAGTCCTGGTTGACCGCCTCGGCCATCTTCTGTTCTTTGACGTAGCGCGACATTCCGTCGCTGCAGAGCAGTAGCACGTCCTCGGCATTGAATTCGTGATCGGCCAAGTCGGGCTCAACGCTTTCTTCGGTGCCTAGGGCGCGCACGATCACGTTTTGCATTTTCGACTGTTCCGCTTCTTCCAAAGTAATCAAGCCGCGCCTGACTTGCTCCATTACCAGGGAGTGATCGTTGGTCAGTTGCACCACATCCTTGTTGCGAATGAGGTATACGCGGCTGTCGCCGACGTTGGCCACGGAAAAGAGATTACCGTCGACCGCGACCGCCACAATCGTGGAACCCATGCCCGCGTGGTTGGGATTCATGGCCCCCGATTCGTGGATCGCCTGGTTGGCCAATTGAATGGCGGTGGCCAGGCTGACTGCGCGTGGCGATACGCCTTCGAACCGGGCTCCGCCCACGGGCGCGGCGCTCTGGTCCTGGCGGAAGTAGTCCAGCACAGTGTCCACGCCGATCTTGCTGGCCAGTTCTCCGGCTTGCTGTCCGCCCATGCCATCGCAGACGACGAAGATGCCGTGGCGCAGGTCATATCCAAAATTGTCCTCGTTATTTTTTCGCACGAGGCCGATATCGGTGTTGCCGGCGGCTTGGATTAATAGATTCATGGGGGACTGTAAGCGCTAAATCCTACCGCACCCCAAGCTCCGGGTAAACAAATAGAAGGACTGAGCGCAGAAGAAAATTTTAGCTGGTTCTCCCAAACATCTTGCCCTTCTTTGTTTTTCGAAGAAGAGCCTGCCACTCATTCTGCAAATTGATGCTGGCGTATGGGGTGAAGGGTTGAGCGGTGGTTAGCGCCAGGGCTGCCTGTTTTCGATCGCCCGCGTCCATTGCGGCCTGGGCGTGTGCGATTGCCGAGGACAGCTGGCGGTCGGCTGCAGACTTGCGTCGTGAAGTGAAGACCGGGACGATTCGCGTCAGCAGCGAGGATTCCGCGTTGCCACCCTGCAGAGTTCCAGCGCCGCTTTCGGGGCGATCCAGTGCGGCATAGGCTCGTCCTACCGCCCGCAGCGCTGCCGATTCACTCTCGCTGGCGGCGCGCAACTGCTGCAAGGCACTCTGAACCGGAAGGGCTTCCAGAGTGGTCGATGCTTGCGATTCCAGGAATCTGATCGCCTCCGCATAGTGTTCCTCGGTGGTGAGGACCTCGACGGTTTGCAGTGCGGCATCGACGTCACGTTGCAGCGATTGCAACCGGTTGCGTGCATCCTCTAACAGAAAAACCAGGGAAGCGGCCGAAGGATCTTCGCTGACGGGAGTGAGCAATTCGACGACGGCTCGGTACGATCCCTGCGCCATCAATTCCTGGGCCTGGCGAAGCAATCCTCGCAACTGGCTGGTCTTGAGGTGCTGGTCGGCTTCCTGCCGCGCGAACTCCATCAACTCCGCGATTTCGGGCGAGAAGATGCCCTCCTTCTGGCAGGTCTCCAGAAGGCGCAGGGCTTCAAGATACCTTCCGCTGCTCAAGGCTTCATGGGCGCGCGTGAGATATTCGGCTCGGGATTGTTCCTGACTGCGCGCCGACATCTGGCTGACGATCGTGGATTGCAGAGTCAGCAGGCGATCGTTTCCGGGAGTTTGTTGCAGCTCATCGCGCACCAGCCTCAACGCTTCCTCAGGGGAAGTCTCCATCAATCCACGGCATTGCAAAGCCACCTCGTCGACGCGGCGGCGGACCTCGGCTTCGCGCAGTTTCCGCGCCAGACTTCCCTTGAACTTCATGAGCATGGGCTCGGTGGGCATGCGTTCGAGGGCAACGTCCACCAGTTGCACCGCCCGGAGAAGTTCCTCGAGGGTGGAGGCGAGCGAAACCTCATTTTGCAGCTGTTCCAGGATCCGGCGCCGTTGCTCCTGCTCGCGTCCTGACTTGGCTGCCGCCTGCAACGTGATCAGTTCGGGATTCGAAGGATCGACGCGCTCGACCTCGGCAAGCGCTTCCATGGCGGCAGTGAAGTGGCGTGCGCCAATTTCCCGGCGGGCGTTCTCCAGGAATTCCCGCGCCTTCGCCTGACGAGTTGCTTCTTCGATCAGGCGTGCCAGGGCGACGTGAGCCGCGCGAACCCGCGAATCGTCGCCATCGACTTCGAGCGCCTTGGCGATGACCGCCTCCGCACCTTGCAGATCGCCGCGTTCGCGAGCGGAGTCAGCCTGGCGCAAGTATCCTTCGACCAGCTCTCTGCGCCGTTTTTTCTGCCGAACGGTTTCGAGAAGCTCCGACAATTCCGAATTCGCGGGATCGAGACCACAAGCTTCCTGCAGATCGCCGATGGCTTCGTCATAACGCCGGTCGGCGGCGGCTTCCTCGGCCTGCTGCCGCAACTTCCGGACCTGCTCCGCACGCTGCCGCATGGTCAGGTTTTGCTGCACCTGAGCAATCAGTTGGCGCGCCCGCGTATGCTGGCTATCCACTTTCAATAACTGCAACAGAACGTCGCGAGCGGTGGTGTATTGCTCTTCCTGCACCAGTCGCTCGGCGCGCTCGATCCACTCACTCACTTGCTCCTTCTTCAACTCGTGGGCGAGCGACGAGACCTCGGCTGCCATCTCGTCGGCCGTGGAGTAGCGGTCATTCGGATTTTTCGCCAGGGTGCGATCCAGAATGCCATCCAACGCCGGAGGATATTCCTGGAGAAATTGGCTGAGGTGAGGATGATTTCCAGACAGGATCTGCTGCACCATGGAATAGTCGCCGGTGAACGGGAGTTGGCCGGTCAGCAACTCGAACAGCATGACTCCAACCGAAAAAATGTCGGAGCGGCCGTCGAAAGCCTCATTTTTCAGGCGTTCGGGCGCCATGTACTGAATCGTGCCGATCACGTGTCCGGTGCGCGTGAGATGCCCGTCGGTTTTTTCCTGGCGGGCGATGCCGAAGTCCAGTAGCTTTACGATGCCGTCAGACTGCACGATGACGTTGGCAGGTTTGACGTCGCGGTGAATCACGTCATTGCGATGGGCGTAGCCCAGCGCATAGCAAACCTGCTCGATAATCTTCAGCTTGAAGGCCAGCGGCAGAGATTGGCCGGAGTGAATGAGCTTGTCCAGCGGATCGCCGGACAAATATTCCATCACGATGTAAGGGAAGCCGTCCTGCTCGCCCAGGTCGTAGACGATGACGATGTTGGGATGTTTCAGCGCTCCGGTCTTGGCGGCCTCGCGATAGAAACGCTGCAGCATTTCCTGGTCGCCGGTAAAGCCCTCGGTCACGGTCTTGATCGCGACCTCGCGGTTCAACTGGCGGTCGAACGCGCGGTAGACCATGCCCATGCCGCCGCGACCGAGCAGATCGATCACTTCGTACTTGCCGATGCGTTTGATCGGTGGAGTGGTCACGGGGATTTATCTTCGACTTACGCGGAAGGCTGGGGGAAGCCTTCTCTAATGATCTAAATGGATCAAGCCGGAATCGATGACGCAGGCTTCGGCACGCATCCAGACGTCCAACAAGTCTACTCCTGTCAAACTGACTGGACCAATCTGACTAGAACTGGTCTCATAAGTAGTTTCCGGAGCCGGTTGTCTGCCCCTCAGGGGCTAAAGCCCGCATCATTGTTGGGCCTGAACGGCACGGCTGAAGCCGTGCCCTGCCCCAAACCATTTATGAGACCAGTTCTAAACCAGCCAGCATAGGTCTCGCCAGCACAGAATCTCGTGCGATCTACGCCGAATTGCCCGACCAGACCATGTTGAAGTTATCTCGCAGGAACTTCTTGGCTTCCTCGCGTTCCGGCGTCGGAGTATCGGGAGTTGAGTTCAAGTACAGGATGTAGGCTTCGGCGGTGCCGTTAGTATCGCCGTCCATGACGGCCTTGCGCGCCTGCGCCAGAATCTTGCCGGGGAGCGACTTAACTTTCTCCTTCACATCATCAATCAAGGCGATGCGGGCTGCGATCTCGACGTCGCCCATGAACTGCACTTCGTCGGGGGGAGAACCGCCTTGCTTCACGCCCTTGGTGTCGGTCGGATTCACGTTTTCCAGCATCACGAACTGCTTCTGGTTCGATCTCTTGACCGAAGGGTTCGATGCGATCATGTTGCCGTTCGGATCGACGATGCGGAATCCAACTTCGACCACGGCGCTCAAGTCAATGGTCCGCCGGGTATAGCTGTAGGGCTTCACCACGTCGCTCAAGGTTGTTTTGGGGATGGCATCCAGCTTGGCGTGCGCCTCCGACACCTTCTTTTGAGCAGCATCGACCGCGTCGGTCGCGGCTTCGATTTCCTTTTTCTTGCCGTGCGCCTGAGTTCCTTCGAGAAGCTTTTGTTGCTTCTGCAAATCCAGATTCGCGTCCTCGTAATCGCGGTTGGCCTTGTTCCAGTCTTCGTTCGGTACTTCCCGTTCGCTGGCGCGGTATTCAGAATCCAGCGACTCGATTGTCGGTTTCGAAACGGGCCGGTGTTCGACGACGTCCCCAATCAGCGTGAAGTTTGGATCGACGGGCGTGGCATCCGAGGCGCGGATGATTCTGACCGGCAGGTTCGTGGTTTCCAGGCCGGTGGCAATCGCGTCCTGCAGTTGATCAGCGAATCCCGCGCTGTCGCGCCGCGAAGTCTGGTCGCGGAAAACCACCTTGATCGAAAGGGTCGAACGCACATTGTGAATGGCATTGTATTTCGTGCGCTCGTCGCGGACATCGGTGCGGTTCGACTGGTACTGCTGGGCTTCGTCCAGGTACAGCCACGCGAGGCCGACACCCGACCCCAGCGGCTTGTCGAGAAATTGTTTCGCTTGCACCACGTAGTAGTCGCTGAGAGTTTGAGCAATCAGTTCGAGGCGGAGCTTCAGGTCCTGATCGTCGGGACGCAGGGTGCTGGCTGCCTGCAGATAGTTATAAGCCTTCTGCACGCCGATCTCGTCGGTTCGCCCCTGGATCGGAACGTGCGCATCTTTTAGTTTCTTGGCTTCGTCCGATGCAGCCTTTACATAGTCCGGTTCGAGCGCCTGCATCTGGTCCTTGACCAGGGCACGCTGCGCTTCCGGGAGATTAGCCAGAACTTCGTAGGCATCAATGAAGTTCTTGTTCTGCTGGAACGCAGTGCTCTGCTGCACCGCGGCACCTGCGGCAGCCTGGTTGGAGGACGACACAAATTCTGCCATCGCCTGCCGGAGCCCGGTCGCGGCTTCGGATGTAGGTTTGAGATCGGAAGCCTTCTTGTACTCCTCGACCGCGTCATGCCACTTCTGGGTGGAAGCGGCGGCCTTGCCGCGATCGAAGTGGAACCTGTAGCCGTTATCGATGACGGAGGCGATCCGCGGTTCCTCCTCGGCAAACGAGCGAAACTCGGCCACGGCGGTGACGGCTTCATCGTAACGCTGAGCAGCGATCATTGATTCGGCGCTGCGCAGAGCGGCGTCGACTCGCTTGCTCTCGTCGGCGATTTTGCTCTGCAGAGTCAGCCCCTGGTCAAAATGTGCGTCGACCTCCAACGCGTGGTCGGCCAACTGGCGGGCGTTGGCCAGATGAACATATCCTGCAGTATGGCCGGCCAGCGCCTGCTTGTAGGCTTGCAGTTCGGCGTTGCCCTTGCCGGCAACCAGCACTAATTCCGCGCGAACATTTTCGTGAAGTTTGGCCGCTCCTTCGTTGCCGGGGAGCAGAGTGCTCACTTGATCGGCCCGCAAAAAGGCTGTCTTGAGTTCAGGATAAGCCGGTGAATTCGTGGAGGCGGAGGCGCGATAGGAGGCCAATCCGTCTTCGCCCTCTTTCAACAGGATGGCGGCCAGAGCCTGCTTACCGAAATCGGTGTGCGCCGCTTTGGGATAGCGGCCCAGATAATCCTGCCACTGGGCCACCGAATGAGCGCGCTCGGCGCGAAGATACTCTCCCAGTTCCGTGTCGGCCGCAGCCACGAATACGATCTTCACGCCCGGCTTGAACGGCGGTACCTCGGTCGTTCCTTCGGGCGATGAACTCAGCACCTTCCCCTGCAGCGCAGCCTTGTCCGCCAGTTGCGCGGGCGTCAGAGATTCATCTTTTTCGAATTTCAGGTTGGAGGGAACCACGCACTCCGCCGCCGAACCGTGGGTGAGGTTCATCACGCCCTGGGCATCGCGCTCCAGCGACGTCACCGAGGAATTCAGTGGAATCTTGAGCAGCTTGCCATAATTGGACTTGTTGATTTGAGCTGCGCCCCCGCAGGAACGCACCTCGGCCTTGCCGTTAATCAGCACGTCGCTCAACTGAACGAAGGCAGCGCCGTTGGGTCCATCAAACAGTTCGATCGCTGTAAGTGGAACATCCTTGGAGTGGACGGCGGGACCTGTGAAAAGAACCAACGCCAGAGCTATGAAAGCCTTCGTTACGGAAGACGGCAGACCCAATTCTCCAGGAAACTTCGGACGTCGTGGCATAGACTCCCCGAGATAACAGGAACGGCCATAAATTCACCTGCGCAGATGCCCCGTATCATACTCACAGTTGAGGCGAAGTCAAGCCCGCCCAAGTGGTGGAGAGGGGCACAAGAGTGCCATCGATTTGGCCGGGAATCATTTGCTTGGGATGCCGATTTGGCGTAACCTACAACCCGAGTTTCGAGTCCGTCGAAACCTCCCGTCGAATACCTCCGGTCGAAACTTGCAGTCGAAAACTCTTGCAGTCGAAAACTGACGTATGGCGCAGTACGAGCAGAAAACCGACAGCCGGGAATTCGAGGTAGCCAATCCTGACCAGAGCATGGGTGGGTGGGGCGGCAACTCGCCTGCGGAGGCCGCGGACATCGCGATTCGGCTATGGGGTCCGGCACGGTCGGATCGGCGCGGGCCTCTGACCTGGAAAACCGAGAGCGTTTTGGTTTACATGATCGCAGATTTGGTGAGTGCAAGCCGCGGCCGCATTGCCGAGGATTCGGCGACGGTCTTGGCCGCGCATTTCGACAGTTGCCGGCAAGCAGTGGTGGCCGCGAAGCGGGTTCAGACTGCGATCCTCGAGTTTCTGACCTGCCGTCCCGGCGAACGGACGGGCGGAGCCATTCTGATCTATCAGCCGAGGACGGCGGACGCGACCGGCCCCAGCGGCGATGCGGTGCAACTCGAATTGGGGCAGGCCAAGCCCGGTCAGATCCTGCTGGCCGAGAATGTTTCCCGGCGCTTGCGCGATGTTCCCGGCATGGAGTTTCTGAGTCCGCCCGCCGGCGGGAGCGGTCACGGGCCGACTGGATTGCCCGAGGCCGGATTGACCCAGGCTGGATTGACCCAGGCTGGATTGACCCAGGCTGGATTGACGGAGTTGGTGTGGACCACGCCAGAGCGAATTGCGTTGATGCGAGAATCGGTTGGCGATGGGGCTGAGCCAAT
>Ga0181523_10001588_pt1 | contig 23958 bp, 21 predicted proteins | sample PEATcosm2014_Bin_43_FD_119752 | JGI IMG/M metagenome (GOLD analysis project Ga0181523, IMG submission 119752) | Peatland microbial communities from MTU Mesocosm Facility, Houghton, MI, USA - PEATcosm2014_Bin05_30_metaG | ecosystem: Environmental > Terrestrial > Soil > Wetlands > Peat | place... | reverse complement strand
GTTCCCACCTGCCTCTGAGAGGGAAGCTAGGATGGATGACCCCACGCGCCGGTGTGAAAACGACATCGGCATCTGAAACGCGCCTTCGGGGCTCCCGGTCCCAAGCGGGGGCCCCATTTTTTCCTTAATCAATCCTTCACTACCCTGGAAATCCTACTTGGATGGCAGACGAGCTTTCACCTGTTTGGAGAGAGCTTGAAGGTCCTCGTTGCTGACCTGGAACTCCCCGTTCAGAATGACTGCTAGGCGCCCTGAGCCGGCATCCGTGAATCGTACGTTCTGGATCCTGGCGTGTTCCCGGATTGCGGGAGGCAAAGTCGCGCCAAGGTCGGCGCCCTTTTGCAGCGCAGCTAGTAGGGCGGATTGGATCTTGTTGCGCAGCATCTCGCCCAGGTTTCCGGAACGCAGTAGTTCCCCCAATGATCCATCCGCTTCGATGGGTCCAACTTCCGGCATGAATCGCAATTGCGTGCCGTTGTCTTCGACTGCGGGGGTGAGCTTCAACTGCATTACAGCGTTGCCCCCGATCAGCTTCTTGGTTTCCTTTTTCCCAAACACTTTGGCGCATACCCAGCGCTCGTAATGGAGTTGCACTAACGCCAGGATGGCAGGTTCAGCAGGGGTCAGCGTCGCCTTCTGGATGGCGATGCGGTCGCCGCATGGATCGTCTCTATCCAGTGCAGCACTCAGCAGGTCCGTCACGTTCTGTTGGAGTTCCGAAAGGTCGGCCGTGAGTTCCAACTTGAGAACGTTCGCGCCCTGTGCTGCCGGTAGCACGGTAATGATTCCAGAGGCCGTAATCGTAACTTGCTGGTCTTTTACCTTTAGTGGAATTTTTACCGGCGGAATCTTGAACGTGAGGTTTTTGCTGCTCGCGTAAATCGCCAATCCGCCAGCGATCAGAATCACAACAAGGACCGCGCAACCTCGCCTCAGGAGGGCTCGTCTGCCGGGCCACTCCAGGCAGTCAGAACGGTTCAAGATGTCTTGGAATGTCTGTAGCAGTGAAATACACTTGCAGATAGTCTTTCCCACAGAAGGAATACGCTCCCTGAGGGCCCGCGCCTTTTTCTTTGTAATCCCTTGAGTGGATGAGGTCGCGCAAGCTTCGGTTGCCTCAGGTGACTAGTCCCCTCATCTGTCCCGCTCAGTGCATACAAATCTTCCAGTTTTTTCGGTGAATCCGCGACGGTGAGCGGGTCGCAGCGTCCACTCAGTATGGATTGTCGGGAGAAAAGCCCCAGCTAGTTCACAACGCGCGTGATTGCGATCCCGGCCTGGGCCAGCACGTGCGCCACCTGCGTCTCGCGCAATCGTGACGCGTCGTATTCGAACGACACTTGCTTGTTCTGATCGTCCACGCGGAATCGCCGCAATCCGTAGGTGTTTGCGAATTCTCCCAACCTGCTTAGTTGTTCCAGGCTCAGTGGTGCCTGCAATTCATAAGTGATTTCCACGAGTGTCATGCCTGCATTATACCAGCCTCTACCGGCAGCGCGCAGCGCCGCATCTAACCTCCGAATCCCGATCATAGTAAGCTATCGCGAAGAGGGTTCATGTCCAGTCCACAAATCCCCGGCTTGCCGATCCTTTCTCCCGCGCCGAAGGAGAAGGATCCCGTCTGCGGAATGATGGTGGACCCGCAAAAGCCCGCCGCCAAACACGACTACAAAGGCAAAACCTACTATTTCTGCTCCGCACGATGCGCGGAACGCTTCCAAAAAGAGCCGGAAAAATTCCTGGCAGCTCCAGGGAAAGCGGGGATGGACCACGCCATGGGCGCAGGGAATTCTGCATCCACAGCCGCTCCAGATTTACGCAAAGGTGTGCGTTACACCTGCCCGATGCATCCCGAAATCATTCAGATAGGTCCAGGCGCCTGCCCAAAGTGCGGCATGGCTCTGGAGCCTATGGATTTCGTTGCGGCTCCCGCTGGCGAAGAGCAACCCGATCCCGAATACGTTTCCATGCGCTTGCGCTTCTGGATGAGCGCCGCTCTTTCGCTTCCGCTGCTCATTCTCTCTATGTTCGGCGAAGCCCTGGGTTTGCATCTCGATCCGGCCGCAAGAAACGCCGTCGAACTTCTGCTTGCGTCACCCGTCGTTCTTTGGGGCGGCTGGCCTTTCTTCCAACGATTCTGGGCTTCACTGGTAAATCGCAGCCCCAACATGTTCACCTTGATCGGCCTGGGTACTGGCGCAGCCTACTTCTACAGTCTCGCCGCAACACTCTTTCCACAATTGTTTCCGGCATCGTTTCGCGGCATGCATGGCGGCGTGGATGTTTATTTTGAAGCCGCCGCCGTCATCACCACGCTGGTCCTGCTCGGCCAGGTCCTCGAATTGCGCGCTCGCCGCAGCACTGGTGACGCCATCCGCGGGCTCCTCCATCTTGCCCCGCAAACCGCGCATCTCGTTTCAGGTAGAACGGAGCAGGACGTTCCGCTGGAGCAAGTTCAGCATGGCGATCTGCTGCGCGTAAGACCGGGTGAGCGCATTCCCGTGGACGGCACCCTCCGCGAAGGCGCCAGCGCCGTTGACGAATCCATGGTTACCGGCGAGCCCCTGCCCGTCGAAAAAGCCGCAAACGATAAAGTCACCGGCGGCACGCTCAACACCAGCGGCAGCTTCATCATGCTGGCCGAACGCGTCGGCAGCGAAACGCTGCTCGCGCATATCGTCAAGCTGGTTAGCGAAGCCCAGCGCAGCCGTGCTCCCATGCAGCGCCTTGCAGACAAGGTCGCCGGAATCTTTGTACCCGCCGTTGTGGCCGCCGCGATAATTGCCTTTCTCGGCTGGGGTTTCTTCGGCCCGCAGCCGCGTTTCGCTCATGCGCTGATCGCAGCCGTCTCCGTGCTCATCATTGCCTGCCCCTGCGCGCTAGGCCTCGCCACGCCCATGTCCATTATGGTTGCCGTGGGGCGCGGCGCCTCTGCCGGAGTGCTTGTTCGCGATGCTCAAGCCCTTGAAGTTCTCGCCCGCGTTGACACTCTCGTACTGGACAAGACCGGCACGCTCACCGAAGGCCGGCCCAGCCTCGCAAACATCGCCATTTTTGACGGTGTGACGCTTAAGACCGATGCACTGCTTTCCCTTGCGGCCAGCGTCGAACGCGCCAGCGAGCATCCCTTGGCACGTGCTATCGTCCGCGCCGCGGTAGAAAAAAAACTTCCCATCGCACCCGTCACAGCCTTCCAATCGACGTCGGGCGGCGGCGTCGAAGGGGTAATCCTCGGCAAGAAAGTTCTCGCCGGTACCGCCGCGTTCTTGAAAGCGTACGGTGTCATTGTCCCCGATTCCCCCGACGCATCCGTCCAGGCCGCGCCTTCTTCTGCGATCACGCCGGTATTCGTCGCTGTGGACGGCCGTGCCGCGGGAATGTTTTTTCTAACCGATCAAGTAAAATCCACGACAGCCGAAGCCCTGCAGCTTCTGCGCGCGGATGGCCTGCGCATCGTCATGCTTACTGGCGATCGAAAGGACTCGGCCCAGCGCATCGCTCAGCAATTGGGTATCACCGACTTTGAAGCCGAAGTCCTGCCGCAAAGAAAAGAGCAAGCCATCCGCGAACTCCGCGCGCAAGGCCGAATCGTGGCCATGGCTGGCGATGGCATCAACGATGCTCCCGCTCTCGCCGCCGCCCACGTCGGCATCGCCATGGGTACTGGCACCGACGTGGCCATGGAAAACGCTGGCATCACTCTCGTCAAGGGAGACCTCCGCGGCATCATCCGTGCCCGGCACCTCTCCCGCGCCACCGTCCGCAACATCAAGCAGAATCTAGCCTTCGCCTTCCTTTACAACGCGCTGGGCATTCCCTTGGCCGGGGGAGTTTTCTACCCCGTATTCCACTGGCTCCTCAGTCCCATGATTGCCAGCGCCGCTATGAGCTTCAGCTCGGTGTCCGTCATCACCAACGCCCTGCGCCTCCGCCGCACCCCGCTGTGACGCTAGATTCACAATTTGTTGCCTGACCGTTCGGCGTTTTCAGCGTCTTAAACAGGTAGGAATCGGAACTTTTCGGGCGCCGGTGCGTATATCTAAGCAGCAGCCTCGAGAACGTTACCCAAGGGGTCGGTTATGTCCAGTAATGGCAATGGAATAGGGAATGGAAAAGCAGCCAAGAAGCGCCGCCGCCGTATCATCTTTGTCTCCATCGCGGCTTTCATCGTTATCGGCGGAGGTTACGGCGTCTATGCCGCCCTGCGCCCCAGTCATGAAATTGATCCCTCCAAGCTTGCCGCCGTGGAACGTGGCGACTTGGCGCGCAGTGTCGTGGCCACCGGGAAGATTCAACCGCTCTCCAAAGTCGAAGTGAAGTCCAAAGCCAGCGGCATCGTCAAAAAGCTCTATGTGGATTATGGCGACCACGTCAAGCAGGGCGACATCCTCGCCGAACTCGATAAAGTTCAACTCGAAGCCAGCGTGCGCGCCTCTGAGGCCAACTATCAGGCGGCTCAAGCCGCTCGCGATTCCGCCACGGCTACTCTCGAACGCAACAAGGTCGACGCGGAGGGCCCCGATGTGCCTTACCTCAAACTCAGCATGGAACGCGCCGAAACGATGTACAAGGATGGCGTGATGTCCAAGAGCTTCGTCGAAGACGCCGAAAAGAATTATCAACTGGCCTTGAACAAGCAGGTCAGCGCGCAACGTAACCTGGCCGTTTCTCGCGCGGAGATCGCCAAGGCTGAAGCGCAGGTAGCCCAGGCCAAAGCCGCACTCGAAAACGCCGAAGAAGATTTGCGCAATTCCACCATCATCAGCCCCATCGATGGCTTGGTTCTTTCGCGCGACGTCAATGTCGGCGATGCCGTAAGTTCTATACTCGTTCTCGGCTCCCAAGCCACGCTGATCATGACCCTCGGCGATATCAGCGAAGTTTACGTCCAGGGTAAAGTGGACGAGGCCGACATCGGCAAAGTTTACCTGAACCAGCAAGCCCGCATTGTCGTGGAATCCTTCAAGGACAAGAAATTCACCGGCAAGGTGACGAAAATTTCCCCCATGGGCAAGGAAAAAGACAACGTCACCACGTTCGAAGTGCGCGTCTCCATCTCCAATCCCACCCTCGAACTCAAGGCCAATATGAGCGCCAACGCCGAAATCCTCCTCGAAGAAAAGAAAAACGTCCTGATGGTCCCCGAAGCTTCCCTCATCTACGACAAGGACCGCAGCGCCTCGGTCGAACTCCCCGAACCCAAAGCCGATAACGGGCGCAAGAAAGTCCCCGTGAAGCTGGGCATCTCCAACGGCGTGAAAACGGAAATCGTTTCCGGCCTGAATGAAAAACAGCAAGTCATCCTGCAATAGCAAGAGGCGGCCATGACGTTCCGGGATCTATTGCGCGACACCATCGCGACGCTCTGGGCGCATAAACGGCGCACGCTGTTGACCATGTTCGGCATCGCCTGGGGGATTATCTCCATCACCGTGATGGTAGCGGCGGGCGAAGGCCTCGGCCGCGGCATCCAGAAACAACAGGAAAACTTTGGCAAGGACGTAATGATTATTTTTTCCGGCCGCACCAGCATGCAGGCCGGAGGCGCGCGTTCCGGCCGAGTAGTTCACTGGATGGAGGATGACTACAAGGAAGTTGCCAAGGAATCGCCAGCCTGCAAGTACGTCATGCCCGAACTTGGCAACAACGTGAAAGTGCACAGCACCTTCAACAGCGGCGACATTGATACGGTAGGCTCCCTTCCTCCTTTCGCCATAATCCGCAGCGTTGACGTTGCGCAAGGGCGTTTCTATAACGACGAGGATAACGAAGAGGGCCGCCGCGTCGCCTTCCTCGGCAGTGATACCAGGAAGCAACTCTTCGCCGAACGCGAGGCCATCGGCCAAACCATCGAACTCAATGGCGTTCCCTACACCGTGATCGGCGTCATGAAGACCAAGGATCAGAACTCCAGCTACGATGGCGTGGATATCCGCAAGATCTTCATCCCTTTCAATTCCATGAAGCGCGATTTTCCAAATAAGCCGCCAGCGGTCGAGCACACCGTCGAGCGCATCCTCGCGGCGCCCTGGTCGCTTGAAACCCATCCCGATTGCGTGCGCCAGATTCGCCGCACCCTGGGGCGCTTGCATGACTTCGATCCTCGCGACGAGGAAGCCGCCAGCATCTGGGACACCGTGAAGAACGCGCAAGCCAACCGTATGATTTTCGTGGGCATGGAAGTGTTCATGGGTGCCGTCGGTGTGGCTACGATTTTCCTGGGTGGGTTGGGTGTGATGAACGTCATGCTGGTCAGCGTGCGCGAGCGTACCCGCGAAATTGGTGTGCGCAAAGCACTTGGTGCCACGCGCGAATCGATCCTGCGCCAGTTTTTTCTGGAGACCGTCATTGTTGTGTTCATCAGCGGCGGCGCGGGGCTCGTCATATCCTACGGTTTCTGCGCGCTCGTCAATCTATTGCCCAAGATTCCGTATTTTGACGGCCTGGATGCCAGTTGGAAGCTCGCGGCGCTCACGATCAGCTTGCTGGGCGTAATCGCGGTCCTTTCCGCGCTCTATCCCGCGAATCAAGCCGCCTCCGTCGATCCCATCGAAGCCCTCCGCTTTGAGGCAGGTGGATGATGCTATTTGAAGTCTTCAAAGAAGCCTGGATCGCTCTCGGACGCAATCGCGTGCGTAGCATCCTCACCATGACGGGCATCGCTTGGGGAATTGTGGCTGTAACACTGCTCCTCAGCTACGGCTCCGGTTTCCGCAGCGTCCTCATGTACACATTCGAGGTTTTTGGCAAGGGCGCCGTCATCTGCTGGCCGGGCACCACCAGCGAGCAAGCCGGAGGGGAACGCGCCGGCAAGGAAGTCCACTTCGAGCAGGAAGATGTGGATTGGGTGAAGGCGCAATCGCCGCTCATCAAGCGCGTCACCATGGAGACCGTGCGGTGGAAAGGGATTTCGCGAGAGGAACGCCTGAAGGAGACAGCCATCCGTGGCGTCTACCCCGAATACGGTGAGATGCGCAACGAGGTGCCTACCGAGGGCCGCTGGATTTCTCCCGACGACATAGCCGATCGCCGGCGCGTCGTATTCATTGGCGCCCGCCTCAAGAAAAAACTTTTCAGTGGCACACCCGCTGTCGGCGAAACGGTGCGCATTGATGGCGTACGTTTCACCGTCATCGGCACCATGGACATGAAATTTTCCGATAGTTGTTATTTCAACTGTGACGATGAGTCCGCTTTCATTCCTTACACCGCTGCCGGGGACATGTGGGATGCGCGTTATGCCAGCGTGGTGGTTTTCGAACCGGTTGCTCCGCAATTTGAAGCTCCAGCAATGCAACAATTCCGCAACGCCATCGCCAACCGTCAGCATTTTTCCCCAAGCGATAAGCGCGCCATCACCATGTTCGGCCGCCAGGAGTTCAAGCCCATTTACGATGGCATCACGCTGGGAATCGAAGGGCTCCTCTTTATGATCGGCGCCATGACCCTGGGAATCGGCGGCGTCGGCGTGATGAACATCATGCTCGTTTCCGTGGATGAACGTGTTCGCGAGATCGGCTTGCGGCGCGCTCTCGGCGCCAGAAAAGCCCACATTCGCTGGCAGTTTCTACTGGAAGCGCTGGTGCTCACTCTTGCCGCCGGGGCCATCGGAATGTTTTTCTCCTGGTTGCTTACCTCCTCGATCGGCACCCTGCCGTTCCTCGGCCCTGCCTATGAGGACGATTCAGGCAAGGTGGACATCCATCTGCAGCTCTCCGTTATGACCATGGTCATGTCCAGCTTGATCCTCATCGTGGTCGGCGTGATCAGTGGCTGGGTCCCCGCCATGCAAGCGGCAAAACTCGATCCCGTAGAAGCCCTGCGCTACGAGTAGAAGGCTATCCTGATATCCGCCGTCGTCGAATTTGTGGCCTGCCAATCGCGCGTCTTCCCAAAAACTGTCATCCCGGCCGAAGCGGCCCGATTGTCCCTTCCGCGCCGCTTTTTGGCGCGTCGGGCCGCGTAGTGGAGGGATCACGGCACAATTCCGCCCACGCACCCAATCCCCGTGGTTTGGGGCGGTCCACAATCCTCTCAATAAACATTCCCCAGTCCTTAGAGCGCCACTGGCAGAAAGCTCTTGTCCGGATTTGGCGACTCGGTTCTATTTTTGTTAGCTTGTTCCTGATGGGCTAACGCGCAAAAGCCTCCGGGGCAGGAAACTCATGGTCAAAACGGCAATGATCGTTGTGGATGTGCAGCGCGATTTTTGCGCGGGCGGTGCGTTAGCGGCTTCCAACACTCCATCCCTGCTTGCGCCGCTCCTGGATTGCATTGATGCGGCCCGCCGCAGCGGCGTCACCCTCATCTTTACTCAGGACTGGCACCCTGCGAATCACGCTTCATTCCAGGTCAACGGCGGAAAATGGCCCACCCATTGTGTCGCGGACACACCGGGCGCCGAGTTGATGCCGCCGCTCACTGCCGCCCCGGACGACATCGTCATCCATAAGGGAACTTCGATTGAGGGGGAAGGCTACTCCGCTTTCGATGCCACCCAACTCGAAACCCATCTCCGCGAACTGAAAATCGGACGCGTGAGTGTTGCCGGCATCGCCACCGAATTCTGCGTCCGCGCCACCGCTCTGGACGCCAATCGCTCCGGCCTCGAAACGATTCTCCTCACCGACCTCATTCGTCCCGTGGACGAAAGCGCCGCACCCAAGATCCTCTCGGAGCTAGGCCGTGCCGGAGTGCAGCTCATGCCTTCGCCACGCTGGCTCCTGCTTCTAAAAAAATAGTGTCATTCCGCGTGCCCTGAGCGAAGTCGAAGGGACCGGAGGGACGGCGCTTTTGGCCGTCCGGGAGTGGAGAAACGGTTTTGCATCGCATGTTTTTTGTGCGATGAAATCGCTGCACTACTTCAGAATTTGAATGAAATTAATTCTGTCCAAGCAACGCATCAAAATACGCCAGCATATCCGGGGAGTTCCAATCCTGAAATCCAATAATTTTGCGCGCAATTTTGCCTTTGCGGTCAATGATGTACGTCTCCGGATACATCGCAGTGCCGTAGCTTCCGCCGATGGGCGAATGGTTGTCCTTTGTGCCCGGATCGCGGAAAGTCGGGTATGTCACTCCCTGGTCGCGCAAGAATTTCTCATAAATCGCGGGATCTTCGTCGGCCGCCACTCCCAGCACCACGCCATTCCGCGACGCGATGTACTTCTGCAGGCGATTGAGTCCGGGCGTCTCTTCCACGCATGGCGGGCACCAAGTCGCCCAGAAATTCAGCACCACCACTTTGCCGCGCAAGTCCGAAAGACGCGCCGGCTTTCCGTCCAACTCCAGGGCAAAGTCCTCCGCTCTTTTTCCGGCAACCGACGATTCCCCTTGCCGGTAGTGCGGCAAAGTAAAAAACGCCAGTACGGCGAAGGCAAATCCCATGCTGCCGTAGGCAAACAATTTCCGGAGGACGGTATTCATATATAGCTATAATAGCGTAGAGAATCCCCAGCGGAAAGTCTGGCCGCCTCCAACCCTTCATGAGGGAATCCGCTCCCAATTCGCCCCAAGTTTCCGCCATCGTCCCCGCCCGCGACGAAGAAGCCGTCATCGCCGCCTGTGTCGAATCGTTGGCCCAGCAACCCGAAATCGCCGAAATTCTCGTGATCAACGATCAATCCTCCGATCGCACTGCCGAAATCGTCCGTGGACTTATCCGCCAATCTCCCCAGGTGCGCCTGCTCGAAACTTCCGGACCTCCTCCAGGCTGGGTCGGCAAAAACAACGCCGTGTGGCTCGGCGCGCAACAGGCCACGGGCAATTGGCTCCTCTTCACCGATGCTGACGCAGTGCACGAGAAGGATTCTGCCCCGCACGCCCTGCAGATCGCGGATCAATCGCACGCAGCGCTGGTCTCCTTTTCTCCCGAACAAATAATGGACACTTGGTACGAAAAAGCGCTCATCCCCTTCGTCTACGGCCGCCTCAACCGAAATTTCTCCTTCGACGAAATCAACGATCCGCGCAACGAAGCTGCTGCCGCCAACGGCCAATTCATCCTGATTCGCCGCGATGCCTATAATGCCGTCGGTGGCCATGCCAGTATCGCCGGGGAAGTGCTCGAAGATGTGGCTCTTGCCCAACTCGTCAAACGCGCCGGCTATCCCATCTGGTTTGGCAGCGGCAAGGGATTCGTCCGCGTCCGCATGTACCGCTCCTTCCCAGCCATGTGGGCCGGTTGGAAAAAAAATCTCTATCAATTGGAAGGTGGAAGTCTCGCGGAAGTCTACAAGCAACTCATAGCCGAAGGTGCCTTCTTGTTTGGCCCGCTCGCTCTCATCCTTCTGGTCTTCTATAAATGGCATCGACCCGATTTCGCCATCTTCCTTGGACTTTTCTTCTTCCTGCTCACCCACGCCATGCATTTCCAGGCTCTGCGCCGCAACCAATTCTCTGCCGCCTTCACCGCCTATCTCATTCCTGGCTCGCTCCTCTACACTGCTGTCCTCTGGGCCTCCTACCGCAGCCATGCTCGCGGTAAGCTGAGATGGAAGGGCAGGGAGTATCCAGTGGGTACTCCTCGTGCATCAAAAGGATAGCGGACAAAACTGATGGTTTACTTGACGCGCAAAATCGAGTTCTCGGCTTCGCATCTCTACCACAACCCCGCGTTCACCGCGGAGGAGAACCTGCGCATTTTTGGCAAGTGCAACAATCCCCATGGCCATGGCCACAACTACACGCTCGAAGTTACAGTGGCGGGCGAACCGGACCCGGCCACGGGCATGGTTTTGGATTTAAAGGAGCTCAAGGAGATTCTCGAACGCGAAATCACCCAGCGCATGGATCATCGCTTCCTGAATTACGAAGTTCCTGAACTCAAGGGCCAGATTCCCACCTGCGAAAATATCGTCCGGGTCATCTGGAATCTACTGGAGCCGCGCATTCATCAGGGAAAGCTTCACCGCGTTCGTTTGTACGAAACGCCCGACCTGTACGCCGAATGTTACCGGAATGGAGCGAAGCCCGCGTGACTGAAGCGCTCAAAATCGAGCTTGGGCGCCGCTATCGTTTCGCGGCGTCGCACCGGTTGCACAGCGAACGCTTGAGTGCCGAAGAAAACGCTCGCGTCTATGGGAAATGCAACAATCCTTTTGGCCACGGGCACAACTATGTGGTGGAAATCCGCGTATCAGGGAACGTCGATCCCGCCACAGGCATGATCGCGAATCTTGCGGATCTCGACGCTTTCGTCGAACGTGAAGTGATCGAACCCTTTGATCACCAATCGCTCAACGAAGACGTCCCCGCATTTTGCGAAAGAGTGCCGACCACCGAAAATGTCTGCAAGGAAATTTTCCAGCGCCTGAAACATTTCCCGAAGGCCAGGCTTGAACGCGTCCGCGTCGAAGAAACGTCAAACAACGCGTTCGAGTATGCCGGGGAAGATATTTAGGATCGCGCTGCGGTCCAATCGAAAGGGAAAAGGCCAGTGAGCAAACCAACGGAAATCATATTGCACGAAACAAAGCTCGAAATGCCGCAAGGAAGCATCGCCGACCTGGTGCGCAAGATGCTCGTCGCGCTGGGCGAAGATCCCAACCGCGAGGGCCTCCGCAAAACGCCGGAACGCTTTGAGAAGGCACTGAAGTTTCTCACCAGCGGCTACCATCAGAATCTGGACACCGTTATGAACGGCGCCACCTTCAGCGTCCATTACGACGAAATGGTCGTCGTCAAGGACATCGAATTCTTCAGCCTCTGCGAACATCATCTCTTGCCGTTCTTCGGCAAGGCCCACGTTGCCTATCTCCCCAGCCAGAAGGTGCTCGGCCTCAGCAAAATCGCCCGCTTGGTGAACATGTACGCCCGCCGCCTGCAGATTCAGGAGCGCATGACCAGCCAGATCGCGGACGCCATCTCCGAAAAAATCAGTCCGGAAGGCGTTGGCGTCATCATCGAAGCGCGTCACTTGTGCATGCAGATGCGCGGCGTCGAAAAACAGCACGGCCAGGCCGTCACCAGCGCCATGCTCGGCTCGTTCCGTCACAATAAGCAGACCCGCGATGAGTTCTTGTCCCTAGTTCGCAACCAGCGAGCACAATAGCGTTTTGCGCGTCTAAGTCAGATATGAACGGCCGCCGCTCACGCCTAAAGCAGATTTTGCTCATATTGAGTGCGTCTCTCGCGGCCGTTTCTCTTTGCCTGGCCGCTGCACAACCCAGCGAGGAAATCGCACGCCTCGCCAAGGCCATGGGATGGAAGCCCGGCCAGACCGTCGCCGACATCGGCGCGGGCGATGGTGTATATGCCTTTGCGGCCAGCCCGATCGTGGGCGAGGACGGCAAAATCTACGCCACGGAGTTGGACGAAAAGAAATTCCAAGCGATTAAAGACGAAGTGGCCAAGCGTACCCTGAAAAACGTAATCGTCCTGCAAGCCGCCGAAAAAGATACCAATCTTCCCGCGAACTGTTGCGACGCCATCTACCTCCGCCGCGTCTATCACCATCTCACCGCGCCCCAGGAAATCGACGCCTGCCTGCTGCGCAATCTGAAGTCCGGCGGCCTCCTGGCAATCATCGATTTTCCTCCGCGGAAATGGTTGACGGAAACCTCCCCGGTCAAAGGCGTGCCCAAGAACCGTGGCGGTCACGGTATTCCACAAAAGATTCTAGTTGATGAGTTGACGGCGGCCGGTTTTACCCTACAACAGACGTTTGACGATTGGCCGGATGACGATTATTGCGTAATCTTCCGCAAATCCCCCGCGCCCACGAACTGACGGCGCCCCAATCTACTTCTTATGCGCCGCCCGCGAACGCCGCACCCGGTCGCGGTTTCCGCAAGTCGCATCATTGCACCACCGCCGCACGTTGCCTTTTGTACGATCCACAAACACCCACGCGCACTCGGCATTCGCGCAGATTTTCAATCGTCCTTGTGGCGCTCGAATAAGCGCATCGGCGAACGAACGCGCAATCCCCGCCAATTCCGCCTTCCATCCAATTTGCGCGGGTCGCAACTCCAGCGCGAGCCCATTTTGGTTCTCCACAACGCGTGGAAACACAGGTATTTTTAACCATGCATTTAGCCGGACAATCTCCCTGGGGCCGAGCGATCCTCGTGCGGCATTCTTCTCCACCAACCGCCGCAGCAAGGCACGCAACGCCCGCAGGCCTTCTTGCGCGGCAGACGCTTCAAACGATTCGCGTAGCTTCCAATGCTCCGCAAACGTGCGCAGCCACTTCGGGTCGTCCAGACACTCGGTCGCATGCCCGAACCCGTCCAGTAGCTCGCTGTTCACCAGGTCGAGCCACGGAGCCGCGCCTCCAAAGCCGCGCGCGGAAAACGGATTTTTCGGATGGGTCATGGTAATGGAATAAAGTCTCTTGACACGTTACGCGAACACGCGTACCGTCTGACACGAGATTAGCATAGTTAAATCATTACAGGAAATGGCAGCGGATGAGTGACACGACACAAGCGATAGCGCAAGCCGCCGCCCCCGGCGGACTGGCGGCGGGGCGGAAGGCCGGCCGTTTTCGCGTCATCCTCGCCTTCCTGGCCATCTACGTCATCTGGGGCTCCACGTATCTGGCAATCCGCTATGCCGTCGAAACCATTCCGCCCCTCTTTGCCGCCGGCTTTCGCCATTTGACCGCCGGAAGCATCCTGCTGGTGTGGTGCCTCGCAAAAGGCCTGCGCCCCACCTGGCCGCAAATTCGCGCCAGCATCGTCATCGGCTTCTTCTTCTTTCTGCTCGGCCATGGTTCGCTCCATTGGGCTGAACGCATCGTCCCCAGCGGTCTGGCCTCCTTGCTCATAGCCAGCGAACCCATCTTTGTTTTCCTGCTTTCTTCGGCCGCCGCACGTGTCTGGAAACTCACTGGCATGCTCGTCGCCGGTATTCTTCTCGGTCTTGCTGGTGTCGCCATGCTCCTCTACGGCACTTCATTGGAATCCAAGCCGGGAATGACACTCGCCTCCTTCGCCATCCTCTTTGGCGCTTTCGCCTGGTCCATTGGCGTAATCTATTCCCGCAGGTCGCATCTCTCCGGCAATCCGGCGCTGCTCTCGGCTCTCTCCCTTCTCTCGGGCTCCTTCATGCTTCTCATCACGGCCACTCTCACCGGCGAAGCCCGTGGCTTTTCGCTCGCTCAAGTCACTCCAAAATCTTGGCTGGCTCTCGGCTATCTAATCCTCTTTGGCTCCGTAATCGCTTTCTCTGCCTACAGCTGGCTCCTCGAGCACTATTCCCCCACGCTGGTGGCCACGCACACCTACATCAATCCCGTCGTCGCCGTTTTTCTTGGTTGGCTCTATGGTGGAGAAGCGCTCACGTTGAAAGTGGGCCTCGCCGCCGCCATGGTCGTAGGAGCCGTGGTGCTCGTCGATCGTGGCACCAATCAGCTTCGTCATCTCTCCTGAAATTCCTCCAAATCCCTCATATTGCAACACTTTTGCTTGCTCCAAAGCCTCGGGTGTGGTCAACTCTCCGGGAAGCGACGCTATGATTGGTCAGCGATTCAGCCACTACGTGATTAATGAAAAGCTCGGTGAAGGTGGCATGGGCGTGGTGTATCGTGCCCGCGACGAGAAGCTTCAACGTGATGTTGCGCTAAAATTCCTCGGTATTCTCCCCACCGGAAGCTCCGCCAGTCACGAGCGCCTCCTCCAGGAAGCCCGCGCCATTTCCGCCTTGAACCATCCCAACATCTGCACGGTTTATGAAGTCGGCGATACCGATGGCCGCCCGTACATCGCCATGGAATTCATCGAGGGCCGCCCGCTCGGCATGGAGATTCCTACCGAGGGAATGCCTCTTGAAAAGATGGAGCGGTACGGCTTGCAGTTGACAGACGCACTTTCCCATGCCCACAGCCGCGGCGTCATTCATCGCGATTTGAAATCCGCCAACGTGATTGTCACTCCCGCCGGTCGCTTGAAAGTTCTCGACTTCGGCATCTCGCGCCGCGCGGAATCCAAAGCCGCCGAAGGGACTACTCGCTTCGATCAGTCCTGGGAATCCCAGCATACTTTCACCGGCACTCTTCCTTATATCGCCCCGGAAATTTTGAAAGGCGAAGAAGCTGACGAACGCAGCGACATCTGGTCGCTGGGAGTTCTGCTTTACGAAATGGCCGCCGGACGCCGCCCCTTTCGCGGCGCCACTGCCTACGAACTCAGTGCGCACATCTTGAAAGAAAAAGCCCCGCCCATCACTCCCGCTCTTCCCCCAGTACTGCAAAGCGTTATTGACAAGTGCCTCAGCAAGGATCCCGGCCAGCGTTACCAAAGTGCCGGTGAAGTCCACGCTGCCCTGGAAACTGCAGGCACCGCTTCGCGCACCAACGAATACCTCGTCATGGCGGGACAAAAACAAGCGGCAGGCCTGTTTACCCGGCGCAACCTCTTCCTTCTATTCATGCTTGCCGCCATCGCGGTGGCATCGGGCTATTGGCTGCGCTCGCGTAATTCCGGAAAACCCCGTACCATCGTTCCCGGCGCCATCCAGTCCATCGCGGTACTCCCTCTCGCCAATCTCTCTGGCGATCCCTCGCAGGATTATTTTGCCGATGGCATGACCGACGCCCTGATCACGGAACTCTCGCAGATCAAGAAGCTCCGCGTCATCTCGCGAACCTCGGTGATGCAATATAAGCAGACGCAGAAACCTCTTCAGGATATTGCCCAGGAATTGAACGTGGACGCCGTCGTGGAAGGTTCCGTCGTCCGCGCGGGTAAGCGCGTTCGTATTTCCGCCAAGCTCTTCCAGACGCACGTCGAGGGCGCACTCTGGGCGGACAGCTTCGAACGCGACTTCACCGATGTGCTCACCCTGCAAAGCGACGTCGCTACCGCCATTGCCCGCGGCATTCAGGTCGAGCTTTCCACCGCCGAAGCCACCGAGCTCGCACGCAGCCGCACCGTGGTCCCGGAAGCCTACGAGGCCTATCTGAAAGGGAAGTTCGAGCTCGACAAACGCACCCAGGAGGGCTTCCTCGCTGCCGCTGATTATTTCCAGCAGGCTATCAAGACCGACTCCAGCTTTGCCGCTGCCTATGCCGCCCTGGGCACCAATTATCTCTACATGGCCAACTACGAGATGCGCCCTCCGCAGGAAGTGATTCCCAAAGCCAAGGACGCCATCGCCAAAGCCCTGCAACTGGATGAGCATCTCGCGGAAGCCCACGCCTCGCTGGCGGCAACTCGTTTCTACTACCTGGAAACCGATGGCATCGAAGAGGAGTTTCAGAGGGCCATCGCCCTGAACCCCGGCTATGCACAGGGCCTCCATGCCTATGCTCTCTACCTCGCTGCCAGGGGACGAAAACAGGAATCCCTGACGGAAATCAAACTGGCGCGCGAACTCGATCCAAAATCCCTGATCATCAATGCGAACGTCGGCTGGTGCTACTATCTCGCCGGTGATTACGACAAGGCCATCGAAGCCGCTAAGCAAACTCTCCGTCTCGATCCCAGCTTTGGCGTTGCCTACGGCTATCTCAGCCAGGCCTACGTGGAAGAAGGCCAATTTCGCGAAGCCATCGAAGCTTCCCAAAAAAATGTTTCACTCGAGCCTGGCAACATCTCGCGCCAGGCAGAACTCGCCAGCGCCTATGCCCGGGCGGGCCGCAAGCAGGACGCGGAGGAAATCCTCCAGTCATTTCATCAGATGAAAAATTCCCGGTACATTTCGCCCTACGATGTGGCCATGATTTATGCGGGCCTTCGCGACAAGGAGAAAACGCTCGAGTGGTTGGAAAGGGCATATAAGGAGCGCAACGGCCGCGTCGCGAATCTCCAGGTCCATCCGCAGTTCGCTTTCCTGCACGGCGATCCTCGCTTCGAAAGAATCATCGCCGCCCTGAAAGGCTGAGCACGGAGTCTCGAGCGCAGAGCTCGATACATCGTGTCCAGGTCCGCCGATCTCTCGCGGTGCTTGCCATCCATCCGCTCCAGCCACTTCTTGACGCCCGCTCCCTCGTGCACTAGACTTCGCACACTTTGTTTGCTTCGCGCTTTATGTGCAGGTCATAACCCTGCGAATAAGCGCAATGGAAAGGGAGGCAGTATGGCCGGTGAAAGAATCTCTCTCGGTGGTGTCGTCAAGGAAATCGATCTGGTCGCCCGGGCTCTCAGCACTCTCAGAAGGGGCGCCAGTCCGGCGCAAATGAAATTTCTCAACGCCAAAATCAGGAAGCTGGGCCTTCTGAAATCGAACGTCAAAATTCTGTGCCACCACACTCTGAACGTCAATCCGCCAATTACACCTTCCAAGAAATCGAAGAAGTAAGAGTCTGCGCGCATCCGCAAGTTCGTGGCCTCTCCTAACTCAGTGTCCGCCAAGCTGCGCTATCGTTCCGCCCCGACGGTCATCATCTATTGGCATGAGGGGAATCTCGTCTTTGACAATTACTTGGCGGGTTCCAAAATCACCGCCGATCCAATCGTTTGTCGTATCCTAGACTTTTGTCGCGTGTGGCGAAGCGTCTCCCAGGTTTCCGCTCACCTCGGAAATCTCCAGCAGGCCAGCGTTCAACGCACCCTCGAAGCTCTCACTCGTCGCGCCATGTTGCATCGCTCCGATCAGTCGCCAAATCATCGCGAAGCTGCTCTTGCACGCTGGGACAGTTGGCTCCCCGCTGCCGGCTTTTTCCATTTCTCCACACGCGATGTCGAGTTCACCAAAGACCCCGTTGCCGCCTTCCGCAATTTACAGCAGAGCGCCAAATCTCAGCCCATGCCCCGTTTCGGTAAGTCGTATCCCGGAGCGCGCCGTGTGCCTTTGCCGGCTGCTTCCTCCGCCGGAGAATTTCCGCGCATCCTGAAAGACCGCCGTACCTGGCGCAAGTTCTCCGCCAAGCCCGTGCCACTCGCCGATTTGGCAAGCATGCTCGGCCTCACCTTTGGTGTGCAGTCCTGGGCCAAAATTCCGGGCCTCGGCCGCGTCGCTATCAAAACTTCACCTTCCGGCGGCAGTTTGCATCCCATCGAAGCTTACGTTCTCGTCCGCAATGTGAAAGGCGTGAAGCCTGGAATCTACTACTACGATGCCGCGCGTCACTCGTTAGTCTGGTTGCGCCAGGGCATCGCGCGAAATCAATTAAAGAAAATGATCGGTCACCAGTGGTGGTTCGCGGAGACCCCGTTCCTTGTTCTAATGACCGCCGTCTTTGCCCGTCCGCAATGGAAATACCACTATCCCCGCGTCTATCGCGCCGTCCTGCTCGAAGCGGGCCATCTCTGCCAGACTCTTTGCCTCACCGCTACTTGGCTTGGCCTCGCACCTTTTTGCACCATCGCACTCGCGGACACCAAGTGGGAAAAACTCCTCGGCATCGACGGTATCAACGAATCCCTCATCTACGCGGCCGGAGCCGGCCTGCGTCCCGAAGATGAAAGCCTTGCCCACGTAAAAATGGGCGCGGACCCCAGGCTCTTATCGTCCTGACGGGCCGCACCCAATTTTGATTCGCCAAATCGTCTTTACTTCTTCGCGATCGACACGGAAGCCCGCGTTGTCTCCCAATCAAAATTCAGCGTCGCGCCCATGCCTGCCTTATCAAACGAGAGCGTAAAGTTCTCCACCGTTGCGGGCAGCATGGATACCTTCATGTCGATCCGCGCCAGGTCGTTCGATTCGCCGGGATAGTCGGTGCCCCATTCGCCGGTCTTTTTGCTAATGATCAGTGTCCACTTGTCCTTGTCTGGAACGGCAAATATGGTGTAACTGCCAGCGGGCACGGCCTTGCCACCCACGCTAACATCTGCGGTGGTGACGAACGTGGTGGCTTCATTGGCTCCCACGCGCCAGACCTTGCCGAAGGGTGCGATTTCTCCGCCAACATGGCGGCCCTTCAAGCGCGGGCTCGAGTAATCAATCGTAATGGTCTTCCCTCCACCCAGGTCAAACGTAGCCTGTCCCGGTGGGCTCGGGCGCTTCGATTTATCCTGCTGTGCCAGAAAAACGGTGGCGCATAACACCATGCCGAGACAGAGTACGGCCATCTTTCCCAAAACTTTGCTCATGTTCTCTCCCCTTGAGTTTCCATTCCGTGGTCAACGTGGTCTTATCTGGTAGGGCTGGTTCCTTACCACTAGCATTCAACCGGATTTGTCGCCGCGTTGCAAGCCTTCCTGCTTCGCAGGAGGTCGGCGCTTCTTCGTGAACAATAGGACGAACGAATTCGCCCGATTACGACTTCGCTGCGCGTTCCAGTTCCGCGATGTCCAGCTTTTTCATCTTAAGCATGGCCTGCAGGGCCTTCGGGTGTTTGATCAAGTCGGGTAGCTGCGCTGGCACGATTTGCCACGATAGCCCGAATTTGTCTTTCAGCCAGCCGCACTGAATTTCACTGCCACCGGGCGTAAGCTTCGCCCAATACTCATCCACTTCCTGTTGCGTGTTGCAGCTCACCACAAACGAGATCGCCTCCGTGAATTTGAAGATGGGTCCGCCATTGAGCGCGATAAATTTCTGCCCGTCCAGCTCAAACGCTATCGTGAGGATGCTGCCCTTCGGTCCGCGGCTATCGCCCGTGTTGCGCACTTCATTAATGCGCCGCGAGTTCTTGAAGACCGTCAGGTAGAACTCCACCGCCTCTTCGGCGTTCGCGTCGAACCATAGAAACGGCGTAATCCGGCGAAAGCTTTCCAGCGCCCCCATGGCATCCTCCTTGCATCCTGCTTGCGGCGTCCCTTTGGCTTCATCAAAATCGGCGTTCGCTTTGGCTTGACGGACACCAGCGGCAAAGCCCATATTGCTATCATAATTAACTTGCAATACGCAAGTGAAATAGTGACCCTCCCGCCCTGGCCTCTCTTCCTCCAAAGGCAAACTGCGCAATGAAGCTACAACCCATCTCACCTAGGGCGGCAACTGCCAGCAGGCCTTTCGCTTTTATGAAAAGCATCTTGGCGGAAAAATCCTCACTATGATGACTCTCGGTTAAAGGTTTTCTTTCCTGAATGAGTAGCAGCAGTCCTACGGGCGCACCGGGTCGCCGTACACGATTCCACGTCCATGCGTGCCGACGTACACGCGCCCATACTGCTTTGGGTCTCCGGTAATGTGGAGCAAGAGCCCCCACTGGTGTTGGTCGTCGTTAATGCGCACCCAGCTTTCCGCGATGTTGTCTGAGCGAAAAATCCCGCGCACGCCATCAACAACGCCAATCAGATACAGCGCGGGATAGGCGTTATTCGGCGCGGCCTTGCCAAATCCGAATCCGTGAATCTCCTGCACGCCGCTCAATTTCACAAAAGTCTTGCCCGAGTCGATCGAGCGGAATAGCCCATCAAAAGCCGCAAGCCACAGTTCTCCTTCTTTGCCCGGCGCCGCATAAATGCGATCCTGCCCTCCGCGATTGTCACCCCGGTTCCCGCCAGGCTTGGGCAATCCGCCCGGCAGCACCACGGTCTGCTCGGCAAACGTGGCCGCTCCATCGCTGCTCACAAACAATTTGCCCCCGAACAGATCGAGCGCATAGAACTTCTGCGGATTCACGGAGTCGGCAATCACGCGCGTATTCGCCGGAATTCCCTGCGAAGCAGTCCAACTTGCACCGCGATCCCGCGTAAAATAAACAGCGCTTCGTTCTGGTGCCCATACCCAGGTGCTGCCGTCAGCGGATACCGCGATGTGTCCTAACGCACTGCTTGCCTCAGGCGTCGCGGCGGGCGGCTGCCAGGACTTGCCTCCATCAAGCGAGTATCCAATGTTGCTGCCCGGATGATGACCGGATGCCCGTCCCACCCGAACGACCCGAGCAGGATTGTTCGCGGCGCAAGCCACCCCGTTGGTGTTGCCAAAAAGCGGTGGTTGCGAACTGTGATCGGCTGCGGGCTTGTCGAGGTCCCAGTGCACGAACCCGCCATAATCGCCGATCGCTGAAATAAGGTGCGCGCCCATCGGTGGGCTGAGCAACTCCAGCGCAACTGTCTCTTCAATCCCCGTGCTCATTACATTCCATTTCGTTGACTGGTCGCGATCCATGTCCGTCAAGTCGAAAGTCTCCCAGCCGCCGTAGCCCGTGGTGAACATGGCGTGATTCGGATTGAATGGGTCAATCTCGATGTCGAACAGCCAGTGAATCGGCGTATCCGCCACATACGGGGCAAGAGAAGCGTCAAACGTTCCGCCGCTCCCAAACACCGCCTTCCAGGTCTTGCCGCCATCGGTGCTCCGGAAAATGTCGTCGTTGCCGCGGCCGCTGTGCCAGCGATCAAACGTGCTCGCGATCAGCACTTGGGGATTGTGGGCGTCCACCGAGATTCCAACGTAGCCAAATCCTTTTTCGCCGGGCTCCGATTTTTCGGGAGTAATATCGCGCCATTCGCCGCTTCTGGTATTGAGCTTCCACACCGCTCCATCCGTCATTCGCCAAGGCCCCGGCACAGTTCCATACGCGATATAAAGATTTCCATCCGAAGCCAACACAGCCCGGTGCGGGCGATATTTCGTTGGCTGGCCGGAGATAGCACGCCAGCTTTTGCCCGCGTCACTGCTGCGAAACATATTCTCCCGGCCCATCAAAGAAACGCCCGCATAGATGGTAGGGCTGGGTTCGCCTTTGTGCCCGCTGGCGGCATCGAAAATCACAAACACAATTCCGACCCCGCGATGCTGCATGGCTTCCCACGGATTCCCGCTTGGAGCATTATCGGGAGGCTCTGTGATATCGGGAAAACTCTCCACCCGTTTCCAAGTGACACCCGCATCGGTGCTCTTCCACAAGCCATCATGCCGGGTACCAAGATACAAAATGTTGCCGTCATTGGGATCGACCGCCAGCCGCTCCCCATTGCCCCGCCCGCTCTCATTCCCCCCAAATTTGAACGGCACATCGGTGCGCTGAAAAGTCTTTCCGCGATCATTGGAACGCAGGATCGCTCCATTCGGTGTGCGTGGATTAGTGTACGTGCCGCAGGCCAGATAAACGCGATTGGGGTCAGCCGGGTCAACCGCGATGCTCTCCACTCCCATTAAGTTTGTGTCGGGATAGGAGACCCAGTCCATCAAAGGCTCCCACCGCTTGCTCTCATCATTCCAACGATAGGCGCCACCAATGTCAGTGCGCGCGTAGCGGAGGCCCTTCTCCGTCGGATGAAAGATAATCCCATCCACAAACCCGCCACCCACAATCTGCACATTCTTCCAAGTGTAGGGAACAGATGCAGGCGCGCCTGACTGAATTTGCGCGGCCAGCCGTGGCTGCGATGCAAACAACGCCAAAACGACAACCAGGAATACCCCGGCAATTCGTTTTCCGTGCATGAGGTCGCCTCTCAAGGTGGGCTTATTGATCGAACTTCACACTAACTTCTTCTCCCGTGTACTGCACCGTGCGATCCAGTTGTGGCGTGAACGAGAACCCGACCGCTCTTGCCTTCGATACAAGCACCACTTGGAAAGTCCGCTCCAGCAGCATCTCCGGGAACGAGCCCTGCCGTTTGCCAATCGTCAGCGTCTTATTCGCTTCATTCCAGCGCAGCCCAATCCGCGTAAACAATCCTTTTTCGTAGTTGTAGGTCAGACCGTCGTCATCGTACAAAGTAAATTCACCGTCGGCGCCCTGATAAACAAATAATGTAACGGGGTCTGCCTTTTTTTCTGTCGTGTACTGAATCTCCGGGCCGAACGGAACAATCGAACCCGCCCGCACATAAAGCGGTATCGAATCGTAAGCGGCGGGCACATCCATGCTGTCGCCTCCCTCGTGCAGTGCGCCGGTCCAGAAGTCATACCACCCCGCTCCGCTGGGCAAATAGACGGCACGGCTACGAGCCATATACGTTGTCACCGGGCTGACAAGCAGTGCCGGCCCGAACATGTATTCGTCGCTGATTTCGCGTGCTCTCGTATCGCTCCGGAAATCCATCACTAGCGCGCGCATGATCGTGCCGCCGTCCCGCGTCACGCCACCTGCAATCGAGTACACGTAGGGCAACAGCCGATAGCGCAGCCGGTCAAACTTCAACTGCGTCTGATACGCGGGACTCGCCTCATCACCAAAGAACCACATCTCGCGGTTAGGCGATTCGCCATGCGAACGGAGAAATGGCGCAAACGTGCCAAACTCAAACCATCGCGTGTAGAGTTCCCGCCACTCTTCCACATCCTCCGCCTTCGGATTCGCCGCCGCGAACCGCGGAGGAACTGAAAATCCCCCGACATCCATCGTCCAGTAAGGTATTCCAGACAGGCACAGTCCAAGTCCCGCGGGAATCTGCGCACGAAGCGCTGTCCAGGTGGATGAAGTATCCCCCGACCACGTCGCCGCGGCATAACGCTGTTGCCCGGCAAAGATGGAACGCGTCAAATTGAACACACGCTGATTGGGCGCGGCCTCCCGCTGTCCCTTGTATACACCTTCGCTGTTCAGCAGAGGATACGCATTCAACACGCGCCCGCCCGTTCCCAGCGCCGTGGGATTCATAAAATGATGTTGACCTTCCAGCGTAGGAGTCGGCGTCAGGTCAGGCTCGGTTGCATCCATCCACCACGCATCCACGTTCTTGCGGAACAACTCGCGCTCCACCTGCGACCAGAACAACTTGCGTGCATCTGGATTGAACGCGTCATAAAACGTATACGGATAGCCGACCCAATCGTGCAGTCCTTCCTTCAAGTTCGGCTCGTACAAAAATCCGCGCGAATGCATAGCTTCAAAGTTTGCGGTGCCCGGATAGAATTTCCCCCACACGGAAATCATCAGATGTGCGTGCTTCTCGTGAATCGAGCGCACCCAGCCGGCAGGGTCCGGGAAGCGCGCCGGGTCGAATTCGTGCGAACCCCAGGCGTTCTCTCTCCAGTAGAACCAGTCCTGCACGATGTTGTCGAACGGGATGTCGCGCGAACGGAACCCGTCAATGACGTCAAGGCTTTCCTGTGCGGTCTTGTACCGCTGGCGGCTCTGCCATAATCCAAACGCCCACACCGGCATCATCGGCGCCGGGCCGGTGATTTCGCGGTATCCCGCCACAACCTGATCGGGCTCCGGGCCAT
>Ga0181523_10001587_pt1 | contig 23965 bp, 21 predicted proteins | sample PEATcosm2014_Bin_43_FD_119752 | JGI IMG/M metagenome (GOLD analysis project Ga0181523, IMG submission 119752) | Peatland microbial communities from MTU Mesocosm Facility, Houghton, MI, USA - PEATcosm2014_Bin05_30_metaG | ecosystem: Environmental > Terrestrial > Soil > Wetlands > Peat | place... | reverse complement strand
TCCGCGCACACCGCAATCCCCGCCGCATCCGCCGCGCGGATTACCGCCTCGCCATCCAGCAACAGACATCGCCCCGCGTCTACCGCCAGACAACTCGCCCCGGCGCGCACCATCGTCTCAATCGTCTTCACCCCAACCACCGGAACGTCGAAGCGCATATCCTGTTTCGGCTTCGCAATTTTGACCACCGTCAGCGCCCGGCTCAACGTCGAAGCCTCGCCGACGGGTTGCGATTCTATGTATAACGACCGCATCAGTTCGCCCGCCCGTTCGATCGTCGCATCCGTGCCTTCCATCGCCTCGACCGCCACGCACGCCGCTTCCGCGATCACCACTGTCTGCCCAATGTCGTATTCCGCCAGCCGCCGCCCCACCGCGCGTCCATATTCCATGTTCTTGCGTTCCAGTTCGCTCGGAGTTCGCTTCGTGAGCACGCCCGTTTTCGCCAGCAGCGGTTCCAACAGCGCGGTCGAATTCTCCAGCATGATGCCCTCATCTGCCAGAACCTTAGCTACCGCGCCCAATAGCGAATCCGTATTGCGTGTGCCCAGCGAGAGCAGCAGCTTCGCCAGCCGCCAGTCCGGCTTGATGGCGGAAAAAATCTGCTTATGCTTCACCTGCCCCGCCATGATGGCGCGGGTGACGCCCTCGGCTTTAAAAGTGTCGATCAGCTTCGACAGCTCACCCAGAGAAACCCAGTGAACGGAAGCCGCGCCCTTCGACTCGAGCTCAGGAAAAGCTTCTTCTTTAATGGCAGCAACAACGACGTCGTACCCTTGCGCCCGCGCTGCGTCCAGCACAAGGAACGGGAACTTGCCATTGCCGGCGATGAGACCGAGTTTCTGAATGGAGGCCATGCAGAAGACAAGTGTAAACGACTCAGTCACTTGCGACATCCGTGGAGGCCGGATTTCGCGTAAATCAAGAAACTTAATATTTATATTGACAAACTTAATCATTAATTGTAAATATATTGATATTAGTGAGTCTAAATGGATATATCTAAGGCAACTTGTTCGGATTGCAATCGGCCCTTGAAGGTGGCGCGGATGGCGTGCCCATCCTGCGACCTCGTCCTTGAAGGCAGCTTTGAAGTCTCTCCGCTGGCTCGACTCAGCGTTGACGATCAGGCCTTTGTGATCGCGTTCATCCGCCACCATGGTTCGCTCAAGAAGATGGAGAGCCTGTTCAATATCAGCTATCCGACCGTAAAGAATCGTTTGAACGCAATTGGGGCAGCGCTCGACCAGAATTTTGCGGCGCCGTCGCCGAACCTTTATGTCCTGGAACAGCTATCTCGCGGAGAACTCACCGTCGAAGAAGCCTTGGAAAAACTGAGCTGAAAACAAGCAACACGATAAGGAGGAAGTCATGTCAGAAGAACGAAAGAAAGTGCTGGAAATGCTGGCGAAGGGCACAATCTCCGTCGCCGACGCCGAGAGGCTTCTGGAGAAAATCGGGGAGCCAGCCTCTGCTGAAGCAAGAGCAGAGGGGCATTCCGCGTCCGAGCCCGGCAAGCCGCGCTTCATGCGAATTGTGATTGACAAGCCGGGTCAGGAGCAAGTCAACGTTCGCATGCCCTTGTCGTTCATGCGCAGCGGAGCTGGTCTGCTGGCCGTGCTTCCGGCAAGAATCAATGAAAAGCTAGCCGAACTTGGGGTGGACTTCTCGGCTCGCGGCGCGATGAATGAAAAGGAGTGGGCGGAAGCCATCGAGAACATGAACGTCGATATCGAAAAAGGAAACGGGAAAAAGGTAAGAATCTTCTGCGAGTAGTGCTGGTTGCTACTTGATGATCCCCCGTTCCGAGGCCTCGATGAATCGAATGAGCATTTCGATGTCATCCCCGCGATCTTCCTCAGCGCGCAGCTTCTCCAGTGCCTGCGACGTGTTCAACTTTGACGTGAGCAGTACACGGTAGGCATGATGAATTTTCCTGATTCGTTCTTTGGTGAAGCCGCGCCGCTCCAGGCCCACGGCATTTAGTCCATAGGCGTGCGTCCCACGCTCGGCGGAAGTCTTCGAAAATGGCAGCACATCGCGAGTGATGGTCGTGCCTCCGCCAATGAAGGCATGCGTCCCAATCCGCACGAAGTGGTGCACCGGGCACAGCGCTCCAACAGTTGCCCAGTCTCCTACCGTGACGTGTCCGCCCAGCGTGGCCGCATTCGCCATGATGATGTGACTCCCGATCTGGCAATCATGCGCAATGTGCGTATAGGCCATGATCAAGTTATGGTCGCCGACTCGCGTGCATCCTCCGCCCTTCACCGTGCCGCGGTTAATCGTCGCAAACTCGCGAATCACGTTATGGTCACCGATTTCCAGCCGCGTCGGTTCGCCCGCATAGCCGATATCCTGCGGCGCCATGCCAATTGAAGTGAAAGGGAAGAAGCGGTTGTCCGCGCCAATTTTCGTTGGCCCTTCGATGGCGACGTGCGAAACCAGACAACAGCCCTCGCCCAGTTCCACCTCTGGCCCGATCACGCAATAAGGCCCAATCGTGCACGAAGGATGAATCTTGCTTTTCGGATCAATGATCGTCGTGGAATGGATCACCATAGGATGGATCGCCGTAGGATGCGTAGACATCGCGAAATTTGTAATTGGTGATTTGTAATTTGGATCGGCGATCGAACAACTTGAGCTTTCAATTACCAATTACAAATCAGAAATTACAAATTCTCTTCAGACTCCGCGATTCCCGCGCTCATTGCACGCGGCACCAGTCGGCAAGTCACCGTAGCCTCGGCCGCCACCTTGCCGTCCACATACGCCTTGCCTTCCAGACGAGCCGCCGTCATTCGCCAAGCCCGGACCACCACTTCAATCCGCAACTGATCTCCCGGCACCACCGGACGCCGGAAACGCGCTTTCTCGATCCCGGTAAACACCATTAGCATCTCTTCGCGATTCGGAACCTCGGTCAGCAGCAACAGCCCACCCGCCTGCGCAATCGCTTCCACAATCAGCACCCCCGGCATGATCGGCTTCCCGGGAAAATGTCCCTGAAAAAAAGGTTCGGTGATGGTCACGTTTTTCAGCGCGACAATACTCTTCATCCGCACCAGCTCAATCACCCGGTCGATCAAAAGAAATGGATAGCGATGGGGCAGTATCGCGAAAATGTCGCCTATTTCCATCGCGGTTTTCGCCGGTACGGACGTTTCGGTTGCCGCCACTTCGGTAGTCTGGTTCGTGTCAGTCATGCCGTTTGTTTCGAGGCGAAGATTATACTGTAGCGCACGTTAGTATGAGCTTGCTTGCGAATGGAAACAAAAGGATCCCGATGAGCCCCAACAAATCTCCGCTGCAAAATGTCATCATCTTTATTCTTCCGATGCTGCTCACGTCAATCCTCTGGTCGCAGCAGCCGGCAGCCAATGCCCAAACGCCCCCGCAATCCGCCGTCCCCACCCTCCCCGCCGACATTCCCGTCACCGCCGCCCGCTATTCCTTCCTGCTGATGGGAAATCTCGCCGGACAACAAGCCGTCTGGACCGCCTCCGACGGCACGCTCCACATTTTCTTTCAGTTCAACGACCGCGGACGCGGTCCCAAAACCACCAGCATCCTCAAACTCGCCCCCGACGGCATCCCGGTTTCGGAGGTCATCACCGGCAACGATTATCTCAAGTCGCCGGTCAACGAAACGTATTCGCTCGAAACCGGCACTGCGCGCTGGAAGAACGACGACGAACAAGGCGAAAAGAAAATCTCGGCCCCGGCATTTTATTCATCCCTCAACGGCGCGCCATTGGAAATCGCACTCCTCGCCCAGGCCGCTCTCCACAACAGAGGAAAAATTACTCTGCTCCCTGAAGGCGAGGCACGCGTCCAACGCATGGCCCAACTCGATCTGACTTCTACTGAAAAAGAATCGACAGGAAATGCCGCCGCCGGTCACAAAGAACACGTCTCCCTCTACGCCATCAGCGGACTGGATTTCTCGCCCACCTATGTCTGGCTCGGGGACCCCGGCAAGTTCTTCGCCAGCGTCGACACCTGGGGCTCCATCGTTCCCGAGGGATGGGAATCCTCCGTCCAAACCCTCCTCGACGCCCAAAATAAAGTCAAAGAGTCGAGAGCCGCCGACCTCGCCACCAAACTCGCTCATCCTGCGCCCGGAGGGATCTGGTTTCTCCACGCCAATGTTTTCGATTCAGAAACCGGGAAGATTGTCCCTGACCAACTTGTTGTCGTTAACGACAACCGGATCACGAGTGTCGGCAAGAAAGTGACGGCCGGCTCCGTCATGCCCGTTCTCATCGACGCCACCGGCAAGACCCTACTCCCCGGCCTCTGGGACATGCACGCCCACGTAACCGATAACGACGGCCTGCTAAACCTAGCCGCCGGAGTCACCACCGTCCGCGACCTGGCCAACGACACCGAATCGCTCATGGCCCGACGCCAGCGCATCATCGATGGCAAAGAAATCGGCACCCGCATAGTAATCGCCGGAATCATCGACGGCCGTGGCCCCTATCAAGGACCGACCAAAGTCCTGGTCTCAACCGAAGCCGAAGCCCGAGCCGCCGTAGACAACTACAAGCGCCTCGGCTACGTGCAAATCAAAATCTATAGCTCCGTCAAGCCCGAGCTAGTCCCCGCCATCATTGACGAAGCCCACAAAAACGGCCTCCGCGTCAGCGGACACATCCCCGCCGAAATGACCGCCGCGCAATGTGTAGAGCTAGGCTACGACGAAATCCAACACATCAATTTCCTCATCCTGAATTTCTTTCCCGAAGTCAAAAACACCAATACCATCGCGCGTCTGGTCGAACCCGCGAAAAGAGGAGCCGGTCTCGACCTAACCTCGCCCCAAGTGCAGTCCTTCATCAAGTTGCTGCACGATCACCACACCAAGCTAGACCTAACGCTCAGCATCTTCGAAGATCAATACCTTAATCGCGCCGGCCACATACCCATCGGGTTCCAGCCCATCGCTAGCCGCCTGCCCGCGCAGGTTCGCCGCGGCCTGCTCTCGACCGGCCTAGTTCCGCCACCCGGCATGGACGAAACCTACCGAAAGTCGTTCGCCAAAATGATGGATTTCGCCGGCCTCCTCTATCGCTCCGGAATTCCCATCGAAGCCGGCACCGACTCCATGGCCGGATTCGCCCTCCATCGCGAACTGGAACTCGACGTCCAGGCTGGCATTCCGCCCAGCCAGGTTCTGCAAAATGCCACGCTGAACGCTGCTCGCATCATGAGCCTCGATAAGGATCTGGGCTCGATCACCCCCGGCAAACTGGCCGACCTGATCCTGGTCGACGGCAATCCCGCCGTCAACATCAGCGACATCCGAAAGACCGTCGTCGTAGTAAAAGACGGAGTCCTCTACAACCCCGCCGAGCTCTACACCGAACTGGGAGTGACGCCCTAGGCTCGCGGAAAAACTCCTCATTCGGGAAGAACACAGCCCCGCCCTAATCTCGCCGAACCTTAACGCCGATGATCATCGCAGGGGCCAAGCAATCCACTCCCACCGAACCCCGGAGCCGATCCATGCATTCGCCGAAGCATTCGCCGAATTCGCCCGACGCCCAGCACTCCACCTCCGCTCTGCACGAACCCGATCGCCGCCTCCATGCTCGCTACACCGTCCACGTCCAAATCGAAATTCTCCGGGAGGACAGCGAGATCCCCTTGCGCTGCGAAACCACCGACCTCAGTCGCGGCGGCTGTTACATCCGGTTGGTCGGCGCCCTCCCAGTCGGCATCCGCCTTCATGCCACCCTTTGGCTCGACGGTTATCCCCTCGTCATCCGAGGACTCATCGTCACCCGCCATCCCGAATTCGGCAACGGCATCATGTTCGTGGATTTTGAAGGTCAGGGAGAAGCCCTGCTGACACGATACCTGGACGGCATCGCGAAGTAGTATCACCTACAGATTACGAACAAACTCACCAATCCGCATGTCCAAAACAGCTCTTCCATCCCACTTGTTACTCTCCAGATTCCCCCCAAACAAAAGAGCTGGCCAAAGTCCGCTCACACGATCTGCTGCCCACTGACCATCGACCACTGCCCGCCGAACCACTGCCCACTATCCACTGAATCCCTTCCCCATCCGCACAATCGGCAGCGTCAACCCATCCCCCAGCGGCGCCTCGACGGACTCCAACTCCACATACCCTTTCGTCCGATAAAAAGGAACCCCCGTCAGCGTAGCGCCCATCTCCAGCCGCCGGAACCCCGCCGCACGAGCCGCCGCCTCACAAGCTTCCAGAATCATCCCGCCAATCCCGCGTCGCGCCCAAGCCGGATGCACAAAAAATGCCCGGATCTTAGCCGCATCCCGCGCCGGATCAAGCAACGAATCCTCGCGCCCCGCAACGAGTTCCTTCCAACGATCGCCGCCAAACAAAGTTTTCCGCTTGCTCCACCCGCCGCATCCCACCAGCAGCGCTCCCCGAGACTCTGCTTCGGAAGCCTCCGCTGCCGAATCATCCGTCTCCTCAGCAGCAAAATAAGTTCCATCGGAAATCAGTTGCGTGTCCACTCCATACACCGTCCGCAGCGCGCCCTCCAATTGCGCCGGAGAATAATCCCCCGCCTGCAACCCCCGCACCGAAGCCTCAATCAACTCCCGAAGCACCGGAATATCGCAAGCCTCTGCCAACCGAATCCGTATCGCCATAACTCATTCCTGGTGCCCAATCGTCAGTATAGACAAACCATGCCCAGAGGCTAGTGAAGGGAAATGCTGGCCCCTGTCGTTCTATGTTAGTGGTGATGGTTGTCCAGGGAGGACACAAATGGTTGACGCAAACCAGGCAGTCAATCTTGCTCAAACGCTAACCGTACCGTTTGCCGCTGGTTTTGTTGTGCAACGATTCTTGGAGATCTTGGACCCGCTCTTCCCGGATTCGGTGCAGAAGCCCAATCGCAAGAAAGTGGTAATGGGACTCGTTTCGTTGGCCATAGGATTGTGGTTGGCAAGCTCCGGAATTCGAGTGTTCGCTCCGATTGGAGCGAGTGTGAGTGGATGGGAGGATGTCCTTTTAAGCGGTATATTTATCAGCGCCGGAACAGAAGGTTTCAATACCCTGCTAAAATTCGCGAACTACAAGAAGGAAGCCAGCAAAGCCGACGCCGCCGACAAGCAAGCGGCGGTTGGCAACCAGAAATTGCAACTTGTGAATAAGCAGGCCTAGGCACCATATTCTTCTGATGGAGAATAAGGTGGAGAAAAGAATGCCGGCAAGTCTCAGAGCACGAGTCATCATCGCACTGGTAGCCGCCCTCTTCGTCTGCACAATCCCCGCACACGGACAGGGCAATCCCGGCGATGTCTGCCCGCCGAAGGACAATGCGAAGGATGGCAAGCCCCATCACTGCAATGGCATCAGCGTGGGCGCTCCGAAAGTGTTCGACAATCGCACCCTGACTTTAATGCTTGAGTCCCTCAGCCAGACACTGCTCGCTCAGCAGCAAAGCTACATCGATAAGAAGAGCGTACTCGCCGCTCTCTCCAACATTCAGGGTTTCAGCCAGACCGATACCACCACGAACCTCAGCATCACCGGATCGCCGACTCCCGCCACCAGCGTGCAGAACACCGTCAATACTGGTCTCGTCGACGCCAATGGCAATCCCTTGCCCAACACCACCCAGCGTCAGACCAATGTCACGAACGCCAGCGTTACGCCGCAGGCCCCCACGCTCGACACCACGCCCGCCTTTCAGGGATTTAACCCGACTTACGGCTCCAGCGCCTCCGACCTTCTCAACGATCAGGTCAACCTCACCTACCAGATCTTTAACCTGCGCATGATCCTCGAACGCTCCCTCTCCGACCGCTTGGCGTTCAGCGGCAACACACGCCTTCAGGCAGTGCTCGGATTCAACGTCACCATCGATCCGCCCCGAACCGCCAACGATGCCGTCGCTGTGGTCGAGATCACATTGAAGAGCCAGGACGGCAGGGATCTATCGCTGGTCTCATTAATGCCGCAGGAAAAAACCTACAATGCAGCCGCCCTGAGCAGCAAATCGAATGCCTTTGCCGGGTCCGCCGCAGTGAGCGCATTTCAAATCGGACTCAGCACGCGCAAGCGCAGCCAGATCTTCTATTTGTATCGCGATACCGACACGGTTTCCTACGAGCGCATGACCGGTGATCCCAAGATGATCGTCTTCGGCTGGATGTTCCGCCCCGTCCTCGGAAGGCGCTCCATCTCCCCAGGCTTACGGCAACTCTTCGCCATCATGGCCTTGCCCAACGTCGACTGCACCATCGCCGGCGCTGAAAAAGACAAAGACGGCAACCCTTGCACTGCCATTCTTCTTCCGACGGTCCGAACCTACTGGAAGAAATATGACCGCGCCACCCTCACCTCCTTCGAATCTCAGGACGCCAACCTCGCTAGCCGTTTCTGGTACGGGCTCTCCCTCGGCCTCGCTAGACCCCAAATATTCGACGACCACAAGTATGAAAACACGGCAGACTACTCATCGCTGGTTGTGCAGTCGAGCGCGACTTACCAATTGGACCTCACGCCCAGAGTAGATTCCGTTGAGTGGCGACCAATCGGCGCCAAAAATGTGATCGTTTCGGTAAAGGGCAATAACTTCTTCACAAGTACGCAGGTTGCAATCGGTGACAAGATATATGCCAAACCCGAAGACGGGCTCATTCTCAAGTCAAATCAAGGATTTGACTTGACTGCGCCGGTTGATGCTTTTGTAAATGGGCCGGGGACAATTATCGGCCGATACGGTGTCGGCGTACCGCTAATCCAACGCACGCCTCCGGACGGTTTTGGCGAGAACGGAGTTAAAATTCTTGGCGCTTCGATAAACCCGGCCCTTGCTGGCCATCACCGAATTCAAATTCAGATTCAAGGAATACCCGGCGCGGAGGTTCTCAGTCGTAGCACCCCAGTGATCTCGGTTAATGGTAAGGCTCTGGAACCACCCTATCATCGATCAACTGGGAAGGGTGGCGTGGCGGAAATACAGGCGGACGTTCCCGACGCCGACCTCGCTGATGGCGGCGGGTTGGTAGAAGTCTCGTGGCCCTTTTACCCCGATAAATGGACGGATTCATTGCCCTTTTATGATCCCGACAAAGCTTTCGAAGTTACGCGCGTGAGCCCAAAAAGCATCCTCATCCATCGCATCGATGGCCCGAGCTTCAAGAACGGACCGGAAAATACTGATAAGTCAACCTGCTGGCATCTGATCGCCGGCGACGAGGAACTACCGCTGACGGCAGGATGCCCGCCGAAGCCGGCTCCCAACCCAGACCCATCCCAGCCAGTTCCATCCAAGAAAGACAAAACTAAAACAAAGACCCCGGCGACACCCCTGCCCGCGTTTTCCGACTACGTTGTAACCGCCACCGTAGATAGCCTGCCCGACAAAGTTGTACTCGTCGCACCCAGCGGCTCCATCTACAACCTGACAATCCCCGCACTCAAAGCAAAAGACGACAAAGCCGGCCCCATCGAGCTTAAGCAGTACGACGCCGAGTGGATCGAGATCAAGTCCACGGATCTCACAACCAGCTCCGCCCCAGCCACCGGCGCCGCCCCGGCAGCCAACGCAAAGAGCGGACCCGATTTCAGAAAAGTCACCTTAGTCGAAGCCAACGGCAAGCCCTTGGCCTTTGTGCTTCCGCCGGAGGAAAAGACAGCATCCGCCGACGCCAAGGCTGGTGCCGCAGACAAAACCAAGAAAACACCGCCGCCGATCAAGTCCATCAAAGTGGAAATTACTCGCGAGCTCACCTCCAAGCCGGGCACCGTCGACATCGCCTTCCACGCTGGCGCTCAGCTTCTCGGCACTCGCCAACTGCACATCACCCAAACTGACTGGAGCAACAAAGGAGACAAATAAATGGCAAAAAAGCATCCCACACCCGAAATGGTCAATGACCTGGCCAAAGTCTTTGAGAAACACAACTGGTCAGGACAGCCGATTGGCCTGACAAAGAAGCCGGTCAATTTGCAAGCCGTGGCGTCGGATGATCCCGATAACGATCTATGTCCAGACGGCAGCGAGCCGCAGTGGGTCACTTATAAGCTTCCCAACGGCACTTGGGCCACAAAGAAAATATGCCCTTGAAATCCCGGGCAGGCGCACCCGCAGCCACGAGGAACTCCGATACCGGCTAAACTTCCGCCCTCACTTCCCCTTCAACATCCGCACCACCCGATCAAAATCCTCCAGCGTCCCATACTCAATCACAATCTTCCCCCTCCCATTCCGATCCCGGATCCGCACCCTCATTCCCAGCACCGTCTCCAGCGACCGCTGCGCCGCCTTCACATTCGGATCCACCCACCGCGCCCCGCCTCCCATTTTCGGCTCACTCGGCCCAGTCGGCGAAATTTTGCCAAGTACCAGATCCTCCAGTTGCGCCACCGACATCTTTTCGTCCATCGCCTTTTGCGCGAACTTCCAGATCTCGACGTTATCCCGCAGATGCAACAGCGTCCGCGCGTGGCTGTACGTCAACCTCCCCTTCTGCAACGCCCCGATCACGCCCTCCGGCAGCACCAGCAGCCGCATGTAATTCGATACCTGCTCCCGCGACACGCCAGCCCGCTTCCCAATCTCCTCCTGCGTAAGCTTGAACTGCTTGCTCAAGTTCGAGAACGCCTCTGCCTGCTCCACGCAATTCAGGTCCTGACGCTGCAGGTTCTCCACCAGCGTCATCTCCGCCGCCTGCTGCTCCGAGACCCGCTTCACGATCGCCGGGATCGTCGTGTTCCCCAGCCTCGCCGAAGCGCGCAACCGCCGCTCGCCCAAAATCAGGGTGAACCGTCCGTCGTTCCCCGGACGCACCACAATCGGCTGCAACACTCCCTGCACCGCAATCGAATTCGCCAGTTCCTCAAGAGTGTTCTGATCGAATTCCCTCCGAGTCTGGTGCGGATTGTGGTCAATCTGCTCGATCGGCAGAACATAAATCGTGTCCCCTTCCGGAGTCTGTCCCGAAGCCTGCAACGTCTCCAAAGTCCCAGGAACCGCCGATCCATCGGACTTTGCCGGTGGAGCGACGGGCGTCCCCGCACGTCCACCGTCAACGCCCGAGGAAGGAAGAGAAGAAGAAAGCGACCTTCCGCCTCCCTGAGAACTGGGATCCGAGACCTGAGAACTCGCTCCATCGGGTACCCCATCCTTCCGCGCACTTTGCGGAAGGGTAGGAGCCGTCGGCACCACTCGTGGCCCCGGCAGCAGAGACTCCAACCCCCGCCCCAAAGCCCGCCGCTTCTCCGCCAACTTCTCGCTGGCCTTCTCCGGCCCAGTTTTCTGCGCCGTCTTGTCGACCGCCGCCGCATTCGATGTCGTCATCAAGCAATCTCCCCTGTTTTCCCATTCCCCTATAAGGATTTGTCATCCTGACCGAAGCGAAGGATCCGTCCGCGCCCGCCGCAGGGGAATGAGAAACTCTTCCGTCCCCATATATATCGATGGATATGAATATTTACATCCATCGATCTAAGCCGCTTCTCCCGGCCCGCTCACCGCTCGCGCCGCATGCCGGTCCAGGATCTCCTTCGCCAGCCGTATGTAACTCTCCGCTCCCCGCGACCGCACGTCATACATCAGCGCCGGCAGCCCGTGGCTGGGGGCCTCGGCCAGCCGTATGTTTCGCGGGATCGTCGTCGTGCACAGCTGCTCTCCAAAATATTTCCTCAGCTCCTCCGCCACCTGCTGCGCCAGGTTTGTCCGTTCATCGAACATCGTGATCACCACGCCCTCAACCACCAGAGCGGGATTCAGCCCCACTCGTATCCTCTCGATGGTGTCAAGCAGCTCCGACACTCCCTCAAGCGCAAAGTATTCCGCCTGCATCGGGATCAACACCCCATCCGCAGCAACCAGCGCGTTCAACGTAAGCAGGTCAAGCGCCGGCGGACAGTCCAGCACGATGAACTGAAAGCGATCAAGCAAACTGGCAAGCGCATCCCGCAGACGATACTCGCGCCGCTCCGCCGACACCAGTTCGAGGTTCGCGCCGATCAGATTCTTGTGCGATGGAATCAGCCATAGCTGTTCGAGCGCGGTGAGCTGCAGCGCCTCCTCGGCGGAGGCGGCCCCCATCATCACGTCATAGATGCTGATGCGCTCGGGATCCTTCACCAGACCCAGCCCGCTGGTTGAGTTCGACTGCGGATCGCAGTCCACCAGCAGCGTGTTGACCTCGGCGGCGGCGAGTGAAGCGGCAAGGTTGATGGCAGTCGTAGTCTTGCCGACGCCACCCTTCTGGTTGGCAACTGCGATGACGCGTCCCATGGTTTTATTTTCTGCGTTTGCGCGTCAGAATATGTGAACCCATCCGCGAAATCAATGCCAGATTTTTGTGCAACCGCAACGGAGTGTTTCACGTGAAACACTCGGAGCATCAATTTTTTCCGGAGTACCCCCTAGCGGACGTGAGAAAGAATCCCATTTTGTTGGCAGCTGATGTGTTTCACGTGAAACACTGATGACTTGTCGACAGCAGGAGCGGCCGCATCTTGAAAGTGTTTCACGTGAAACACTTTTATTTTGTACGTCTCATTGTGAGACCATTGGATGTTAAGACCACTGCTTATTCGTAATATATATATTATTTGGTCCAGCTTTCCACTATTTGCTTAATAATGTCGCTCCTATCCCACTTCAACAGCGTACACCAATCGACAACACCCTCTCATGTGACTGGGGGACTGGTATTGGCGAGTGCCATTTCAGGGTGGTCAGGGCGGTCAACTGGGGGATCTGGGCGGCTCCTATTAGTAGGGCTAGGCTTGCGTGCAGGGCCAAGAAGGCTACGGCTTGGGGGAGGATGGTGTCGAAGCGCTCGACGGCTCGAAGGGTTACTACATCGGCTCGTGAGAAGTCTGGACGCGCAGCCAGAGTTTCGGCTCGGTCGGTGATTACATCGATGTTGGTCAATGTAAGCGCGCGGGCCACTTCGCGGAGGAAGGCGGCCTTCTTTTGATTCGATTCGATCAGCGTCAGGTGGATGTTTGGGGCCCAGATTTTCAGGGGCAGGGCGGGGAATCCGGCGCCGGAGCCGATGTCCAGGACGTGAACATGCCCGCCCAAGCGGAGCTTGGACGGGGCACCCTCCAGAGCTTGGATGGACTCGCCCTCGGGAAAGAGGTGGTGAGCGAGGAAGAAGGACTCGCCGAAGTGGCGGGGTACGATTTCTTCTTCTTTGCGGATGGCAGTGAGATTGATGCGGGCATTCCAGCGTTTTAACAGATCGATGTATATCGATATTTGATCGAGCTGGGATGATTCTAGCGATTGCTCCAGGAAAGGTTCGAGGAGAGCGGCGATGCGGGCGGTGTCCATGGAGAACAGTGGCGGTGGGCAGTGGTCAGCCCCCCCTAGTCCCTCGAGAGATTCTAGCGGGAGTGACGGCGGAAGTGTGGTTTCCCGGTTCCTTTTCCAGGCCTTGCGCATCTCTGTCTGTTATGGAGATTCCGTGAATAAGACTTGGCTTATTCTTGCTCTGCTGGTTCTGATAACGCCGATGGGCTTGCGTCGCGCGGTTGCTCTGGATGCTCCTCGCAGCGATGCGCCGGTGCTGGTTGAGTTGTTCACTTCCGAAGGGTGTTCTAGTTGTCCTCCTGCCGATGCCTTGCTGGGGAAGCTGGATGGGTCGCAGCCGATCTCGGGAGCACAGGTGATTGTTCTTAGCGAACATGTGGACTACTGGAACCACGATGGGTGGAAAGATGCTTACTCGTCGAGTTTTTTCACCGAACGGCAGGGCGAGTATGTGCGCCGCCTTGGAGTAAGAGAGCCTTACACGCCGCAGATGGTTATCGATGGAGCGGCGCAACTGAACGGGACCGATGCGTTCGCCGTAGGCCGCGCGATTGAAAGTGCGCGCAGCCATGCCAAGATTCCGGTTCGGATTTCTTCCTTTTCTTTAGCCGATCCGAAAACGATTCGCGTTCACCTGGCGGTGGAGGCGTTGCCGGGAGACTTCAAAGCGCGCAAGGCCGACATCTTCGTTGCGGTGGCGCTCGATCACGCGGAATCGCACGTTTCGGCCGGCGAGAACAAGGGGCGCGACATCCGTCATGTCGCGGTGGCGGAGAGTATCAGCAAAGTTGGGACGGTGGAGAAGGGGAAGAACTTTGATCGCGATGTTCTGGTGAAGGTCAAAGCTCCACCTGATCTGAGGAATTTGCGGCTGATTGCTTTTGTTCAAGAAGCAGATGCCGGGGACGTGGTCGGGGCTGCGCTGCTGGACTCATTGTAGCTGCACGCTGTCCGGCGGTCTCAACTTCCAGTTTGCCCGTGATCCGCCCGAAGGAGTCTTGCCGTCCTGTCAAACCCACGCGGCAATCCGCTCCGACAGTAGAGGGCAAGCACGTCTCGGGAGTAGGATGTTCTCAGATCCCGATGCGCCCGACGCCGATTATCACCGGGCTCCAGTTGGCGGCTCTCCCCGTTGTCTTTCTAGGACTGCTGCTATGGCTATCGGGCGATTGGCGCTGGGTGGAGGGCTGGATCTTCGGTGTCTGGTGGGTATCCTTCTTTGCCGCCATTCTCTTGTGGCTTCGCTCCAGGGACCCTGCGCTGTTGGCCGAGCGCTTCCGCATGCCCGGCAGCGGCGGTGAATCGCGCTCCGATTTGGCTATCCTCATCGGGATAAAAGTGTGTGGCCTGGCTTTGATCGTTGTGCCGGCGCTGGATGTGCGCTTCGGTTGGACACCCCGTCTACCGCTGTGGAGCGAAGTATGGGGAGGCATCCTGCTCCTCGGGGGCAGTTTCCCGTTCTTCCGCGCGTTCACCGATAACACGTATCTGTCGCAGCTGGTGCGTATTCAGACCGAGCGTGGCCAGCACGTCATTGACACGGGCGTCTACAGCTTTGTTCGCCACCCCATGTATCTTGGGGCAAGTCTAGTGTTCGTTGGTGGCGCGTTGCTGCTCGGCTCCATTTCCGGCCTTCTCTTAGGCCTCGCCATGGTCGGGCTGCTCGTTGTGCGCATCTTTGGCGAGGAGAAGCTGTTGGCACGCGATCTGGCGGGCTACCGGGCCTATCGCGAGAAAGTGCGGTACCGCCTTATGCCACGCGTCTGGTAAGCACCCCGTCAGCTGATCCCGGCTCGATAAGGCAAGTGTGGGCGGTAGGCGTTCACATTCTCTTAACAATTCTCCCGTATAGTTTCGCAACATTTGAAGTGGACTTTTAGGGATTGTCTGATTAAGTCTTAGCTTGGGAGACGGGATGCTTGGCGAGGACAACCCTCAGCGGCTAAAGCCGTCGCTGAAGGCAGGCCAGTGATCGGAGCGGTAAACCGCTCCACCCCATCACTCCAAAACCGGGCGTGCTGGGGACCCCGGCGCTGCGCCACCCAAAAGCGTGCCATCCCAAAGCGCGCCGCCCGAGGGCGACGACAACTTGATCAGAGGTTCCTTCGGCACCGCATCTGAAATTTACCGAGGAGATTCTTGAATATGGCCACTGCACCGAATCCTGAAGCTACTGGCGAAGAGATCGGATTAGTGAGCGTCGCTCCAGCTCGGCCTGCGATCCAAGACAAGCTTAGCAAGGGTCCCGGAAAGATCGGGATGCTGGGCTTTGGGGTGGTGATTCTGATCGGGATTATTTACTCGGCGTTTCATCTGCTCACCGATCTCTCGACCGTACATAGCGGATCGATCATGCCTTACGTTTTGTTGGGCATCGCGCTGCTGGTGGCTTTGGGGTTTGAGTTTGTCAACGGATTTCACGACACGGCGAATGCGGTGGCTACGGTCATCTACACACACTCGCTGGAGCCGCATATTGCGGTGGTGTGGTCGGGGTTCTGGAATTTTCTGGGAGTGTTGACTTCGAGCGGGTTGGTCGCTTTCGGAATCATTTCTTTGTTGCCGGTCGAACTGATTTTGCAGGTGGGAAGCAAGGCTGGATTCGCGATGGTTTTCGCTTTGCTGGTCGCGGCCATTATCTGGAATATGGGGACGTGGTATTTCGGGTTGCCGGCATCGAGTTCGCACACTTTGATCGGGTCGATTATCGGCGTGGGGATTGCGAATCAGTTGATGTCCCCGAAAACGGGCACCAGCGGCGTGGACTGGGGGCAGGCTACGAATATTGGGAAGTCGCTGCTGTTGTCGCCGGTAGTTGGATTTGTCTGCGCATTTCTCTTGTTGACCTTGATGAAGGCGGTGATCAAGAACCGCGCGCTGTATGAGGCTCCGGTAGGGACGGAGCCGCCGCCGTTCTGGATTCGGGCGCTGCTGTTGCTGACTTGCACGGGGGTGAGCTTCGCGCACGGGTCGAACGACGGGCAGAAGGGCATGGGGCTCATCATGCTGATTCTGGTGGGGACTGTGCCTACGGCTTATGCGCTGAACCACGCAATCACGCACAAACAGTCGGATGACTTCATTGCCGTTTCACAGCAGGCGGCGGGGATTCTGACTAAGTATGTCAGTCCGGACGCGGTTATCAGCGATGCCCGCGAAGAAACAACGGCTTACATTCGCACCAAGGAGTTCACTCCCAACACCATGTTGGCCTTGCGTCAAATGGTGAGCGACATCGGGAACGAGACGGCGCTGTTCGGGGAGTTGGCGAAGATTCCCAATGACCGGGTGCGGAACTTCCGCAATGATATGTATATCGCCAGCGAAGCGCTACGCCTGATGAAGAAGAGCGGGAAGCCGGCGATTGCCGCCGCGGATTGGGAAGGCTTGGACAACTACAAGAAGCACGTGGACGCATCGACGCGCTTCATCCCTGGGTGGGTGAAGGTTGCGGTGGCGCTGGCGCTGGGAATGGGCACGATGATCGGATGGAAGCGGATCGTAGTTACGGTTGGAGAGAAGATCGGCAAGGAACACCTTACTTATGGTCAGGGCGCGGCGGCGGAGATTACGGCTATGTTCACAATCGGGCTGGCGGACTGGTTTGGAATGCCGGTAAGTACGACGCATGTGCTTTCGTCGGGCATTGCGGGGACGATGGCCGCGAACCATTCGGGGCTGCAATGGTCGACGGTGCGCAATTTGGCGATGGCTTGGGTGCTCACGCTGCCGGCGTCGATGGTGCTGGCGGGGTTTCTGTTTTGGGGGTTCAGGAATATTTTCTAGATCCGCCTGGTTCTAGACAGATTGGCGAGTATCCACGCGCGCGTTGTAAGACCCCGCCCAAGCGGAGCTTAGACGGGGCCATCCTTCTGAAGTGTTGGCTATCCCCTCTTTTTTGTCACAAGAGACGGTGACAAAACTCACAGCTTTCTTCCGACCGGCGGATTAAGCTGTTGGGTGTTAAATCTCCCTCAACCTCCCCCAACAGTTCATCTGTAGAGTCTCTTGCACTCCGTTCGATAAGAGTGCGCCGACATCAACGGTCCAAACTTCGTGATCCCCGGCGATCCGCCCCCCAAAGGGTTGTCCGATAGGGTCGCTCGAATTCTGTGGAGGGAATATGAGGCGAGTGGCAGTAATATTAGGTCTGTTAGCGCTGCTATTACCAATGGCAGCCTGGGCAGATGGAATTGATCTAACTAACCAGTTTGGCTCGATTAACATCACCACTGCTGGAATCATCTCCAAAGGGTCGGAGCTTAAGAGTTACGACGGGATTGAAGCGCCTCCCGGACGCTCTCTGGGCACGGTCAGCTTCACGACCGGCGCCTTCACGGGCGCCAGCATTTTGACTGGCGGAACCTTTTCCAGCGTCGGTTCCACCTTTATCGTGACCAGTGGCGGCGGTCATTATGGCCAACCTCCCAAGGGAACCATCTTCTCCGGTTCTTTCGTCGGACCCATTCTCTGGACGTTGGTCAGTCAGACGGGTAAGTACACTTATAACTTCACGCTTTCGGGGACGATCTATGGCATGTTGTATACGGGCCGCGACGTAACCGGAACCACAACGCAAAACATAACTCTGTACAAAAACCAATGGAACCAGGATCACATGGGCCGGATCTTTCTCGGCAATACACACCTGAACGTTCCTGAACCGGGCACACTGGGATTGTTGGGCACGGGCTTGATCGCCGTGGCCGGAACCGTGCGCCGCAAGCTCCTTAGGGGGTAACTTGACGCTGTTCCAACTCGCCGGCTAACCCTCGGTTCCCTTTCTGGGGAACTGGGCCGGATTTCGCGTGGCGCGGACAACTCCTGGCCGCGCCCGCGACTTTACATCACATTCTTGCCTTACATTCGGCCCCATATTTGATCAGCAGCGTGGGTGGCGTGCGATACTGAAATTCATGGCGCTGCCGGATTTCACACCTCGCGTGGGGAACGATCCCAAGTCGGTGGTGATTCATTTAACGACTGGGACGGGGATGGAGATTGAGTGGAAGGATGGACACCGGTCCGTCTATACGTTTGCGTTCTTGCGCGACGCTTGTCCTTGCGCGCTTTGCGAGGATGAGCGGTCGAAGGCGGGACGCAAGGCGGGCGAGGCAGCAAAGCTGGCGCCGGGGGCGCTGCCCATGTTCAAGCCGGCGATGAAAGCGCTGTCGGCAGAGGCTGTGGGCAAGTATGCTCTGAAGTTTTCGTGGAACGATAAGCACGATCTGGGAATTTATTCGTGGTTTTATTTGCGCGAGGTTTGTCCGTGCGCGGAGTGCGCGGCGGCGCGGCAGTTGCGCGGATGATGGGCCGGGGGAATCTGGGTAGTAATAAGTGGGACGGGTCGCTGGTTTGGGGACTGGAACCCGGCGTTGCGGACAGCCTTGGCAAGACTCCATGTATCGGACAGAGGCAATATTCTACCCCTACCCCAAGCTCCCCGGGGTTTCACGGCACACCGGGTGGACCGACCCGACCGGGGGTTTTGAGCGAAATCGAGATATTTCGCCAGTTGACTGGCAGTTGTCTGGTGTCTAATGTCCATGGGACATTGCTGAGGTTGCGCTGCTTTCAAGGCTCTACCTTGGGACTTCTTCGCCGCTGGCGGGAACCTAACAGCCTCACATTGGAAACCAAGCGCGGTGGATGAGCTTTCCACACTTGGCACAATGAAAATCGGCGTTGTCCCAACTCCCGCCGTAGGTGCGCATTTCGATCTCAGTAGAGCCGCAGTCTGGACACGGTATGTTCTGGACTGGTAGGTCCCGGCCATTGGCAGAAAGCGCGGTTTGAAATTTTGTGGGCGAAGCCTGAGCAGCCTCGTATCTGTTGCAGCCTTCATAATCCCCCGCGATCTCGAAACCAGCCATCCGTATCGCCCAGCCAAGCCTTTCCCCAGTCGCGTACAGACGCAAGTTGATCGCACGTTGCCTCATCAGTTGCAGGTCGAAAGCAAATTGTGTTACTTCATCGGGCTTCCTGCTCTCAGGCATCAGACTGTCTCCACTTCGTTAAGAGTGGGTAAGCACTTCCGGATTGCGACCGAAGAACGCTGGGGACTACCAAACTTGCGATAAAAGTGAACGCTCCAAAGGCGTGTGGCGAGCGTATCCCGACTCCGACCGGCCTTCTCATGGAAGGCGAGTACACTCAAAACTCCCACCAACGACCTTGTTTGGCGGCGACCCCGGCCGAGAGCACGGTGTGATAAGTTCGAGTCCTGCCTCTGACGGGATTATGCAGGTCGCTATTCCACCGATGAATTCCCTCCTCCGCCACAAAACTCGCGGTTAATGCAATTTGTCGTATTCCGCCTTTGCTTGCCTCAGGACGGGAAGCTCGGGGTCGGCATCCTTCCAGGCGGCGAAGAAGTCCTGATAGGCGGACTTGGCTGCTGCGGTGTTGCCCTGCAGGGCGTAGGCTCGGCCTAGCCCTAGATGAGAGAGGTTGTAGGTGACATCGAGGGGATCGGTTCCGCGGTGGTCGAGAATTTTCTGGTATTCGGCTGCGGCTTTCGCACCGTCTTTCATGCGTAGGTAGGCTTCGCCTCTAATATAGTTGATCCCGTAACCGGCGGAATTGGGGCCGCTTCCGAATTCATAGGATGCGGCGGTTTCGAGGCGCGTTACGGTCTGCTCCGGCTGGTTGCGCTGCAGGTCGCTTATGGCTTGGGCGACTGGAACGTCGACCTTGTTGAGCATCGTATCGGTGGGATTCTGGTGGACCAGCTCTTCGGCAATTTTCTGGCTGCGCGCGGCGTCTCCGGTCTGGGCGAGCGCGGTCATCACTATGGACCGGGTGCCGCGGTCTTGCGAGGCGGCTAGAGCGTCGGAAATTTTTTGGCGTGCTTCCGGGAGGTTGCCTAGTTCCGCCTCGCTCGTGGCCTGATCAGCGAGAATAACTCCGGCGAACTCCTTGTAACCGAGGCGCTGGGAGGCAGTCACACTTTGCGCATAGATGGCGCGAGCTGACTGTAGCTTGCCCAACGCATATTCGCCCCGGCCGTGCATCCACATCAGGATGGGCTCTTCCGGCCGGCCGGCGACCAATTCGAGTTCGTGGTGCGCGGCGGCTTCATCGCCGCGAATGAAGGCTAGTTCAAAGAGTGTGAAGTTTACCGACCAGGGATGCGAGTTCGCCTTCTCGGCCACGGCCCGGGCTTCGTCGAAACGGTTGAGGCGTTCGTAGGCGTCGGCACTGTTCTGAATGGCGTATCCGTCATTGGGCTGCATGCGCAGGCTCTCGGTGGAGCTGGCGAGGGACTTTTCCTGTTGCCCAATTCTTTGAAAGAGAAGAGCGAGATTGTCGCGAGGCGCGGTGTCGCGCGGGTAGGTCTGCGTCCATTGCTGGTAAATGTCGATGCCCTTCTCGAGATCGAGCGTGGCAATGTCATAGTAATGCGACGAGATATAGAACCTTTCGCGTTCGCTAGCTCTCTCCTTCAAGTCGAAGGCCTTGGTGAGATTGGTATTGGCCAGCTCTTGCTGGGTCAGATTGCCGTAGACGGTGCCGAGGGTGGCATACGCCATGGCGAAATTGGGATCGAGCTCGACGGCGCGCTTGAGATAAGGAGCGGCTTTCGCGTCCTCACCCCTGAGGTGTTCGGCCTCGCCCTGGCTGAAGGCTTGCAGGGCTTCGAGTGACGAGGTGGTGGCCTGTTCCAGCGGCGTGGTGAACTTTTGCACCGAGCCGATCGACTCGCCGAGTTTGCCGCGCAGGCTGGAAGCGGCCTGGTCTAACGACTTAAGGACTTGTTCTTTGCTATCGGCTTCGGTTTCTTCGCGGGCCAACACGTCACCGGTTTGGGCGTTCAGCGCGGAAAGAGTGATGACGTAGTGAGAGCCGAGGCTGGCGATGGAGCCGGCCAGCATGGCCTTGGCGCCTTCACGCAGGCAGATCTCACGGGCAACGTCGTTGGTGATTCGGTCGTCTGGTTTACGGCCCATGAAGCCTAGAGCTTGCCGGACGCGGGATTCCGGCAACAGGTTCAGGTAAGGAGATTGTTCGAGTTGGACGGCTAGCGCCTGCTTCAGCGTCCCGTCGAAAACGGGATCGCCGGTGGTGTTGACGAAATCGGCGAGGACCACGGTGTCTTTTTCGGTTAGGGCGTTGGCGCGGCGGGAGCGTAGGAATGTGCCGCCGGCGATGACGACGGCGATGATTGCGACGGCGGCTATGGCGGGAATTTTCCAGGATTTCCTTGCGGCGGCGGGAGCGACGCTGGTTCCGGGCGTCACCACGCCGGACGAACTGGCGGCTGCGGCAGAGGCGGAGGAGATTGGCTGCGGCGTCTGCTGAACACCCTGCTGCATCGCCGGTCTCGATCCCGAGTCTTGTGCCGCTGCTACGGAGCCGGAGCTAGCGGCTACAGCTCGTCCGGTGTCGGTGTCGCGCTTCAGGCGCTGCAGATCGGCGCGGATGTCGGCGGCGTGCTGGTAACGAAGATTGCGGTCTTTTTCCAGCGCCTTGCTGATGATGTCTTCAAGCTTGGCGGGGAGATCGGGATTGAGGCGGATCGGGGGCGTCGGAGCGCGATCGAGAATCGACTGAAAAATCAGCGCCGTGGTATCTCCGCGAAACGGGACCATTCCGGTGGACATTTCATAGAGCACGGCTCCAAAGGAGAACAGGTCGGTGCGAGGATCCAGTTCCTTTCCCTTGGCCTGCTCGGGAGACATGTAGGCCACGGTGCCGATGGCAGAGCCGGCGCTGGTGAGGTCCTCCTCCGCAACGGTGGCTTCGCCGGTGACGCCCGAGGGCTGCGACGATCGCGATGCGGGCTGCGTGACCTTAGCGAGGCCGAAGTCGAGAATTTTCGCGTGTCCGCGCTTGGTCACAAAGATATTTGCGGGCTTAATGTCGCGATGGACAATGCCCTGCGCGTGTGCTGCGTCGAGCGCATCGGCAATCTCGATACCCAACGACAGCAGGGTATCGAGCTCCATGGGACGGTTGCCGATGATATGTTTTAGCGTCGCGCCGTCGAGGTATTCCATGACGATGTACGCCTTGCCGTCCTGCTCGCCAATGTCGTGGATGGTGCAGATGTTGGGATGGTTGAGGGCGGAGGCGGCTCGGGCCTCGCGGCGGAAGCGCTCGAGCGCCTGGCGGTCTCCGGCTACATTTTCGGGGAGGAATTTGAGCGCGACGAAACGGTCGAGGCGAGTATCTTCGGCCTTGTAGACTACGCCCATGCCGCCGCCACCTAGTTTCTCGACGATGCGGTAATGGGAGATGATCTCGCCAACCATTTGGTCTCCTGCGCTGGGCTGAAATCTTACGGGCGGGGATGGGGCAAGTCAACCGGAGGCTAGGCCGGGGGGCGTGAGGGCGAACCGCGCCGGGTGTAAGCAAATTCTCAGTGAGCGCTAACGCCTGATAGCGTCAATTGACAAAGTTGGCCCAGGCGCAGCTGCCAGCGATCTCGGGGAACCATGTTGATTCGTTCTCGCTGATGCCCACGCTCAGGCTCGATTTTGCAACGGCGGCCCGTGTCTTTTGCTGTCCTTGGCAAACCACTGCGTCACTGCACGTTCAATGTGAATGCCGCACCGTGCTGCAATGATCCCGAGGAAGCGGTTACCGTGACCGTGGATGTGATGGGAGTAAAACTTGTCCCAGAACTTCCACCACAACCAGCCATAACAACGAGCCCAAGGAGGCACATGGCGGACGCGAACCGTATGCGCCGCCGGGATTTCCCTCGCCAGGCAACGCAGAAGAACGCAAGCGCAACCGCGGGCCCGGGAAATAGCACGGAAGGCTGGCGCAATGTGGCAACAGAGGAAGTCGAAACTGTAAGCGTCGTCGATGCCGACCCTCCCGAAGGCGTCACCGCTGTTGGATTGAAACTGCACGATGCTCCTGCCGGTAAGCCGGAACAAGTAAACGAAACGGCGGAGGAGAATCCGTTCACCGGCGTCACCGTCACCGTGACGTTTCCACTCTGCCCGTGCTCCACCGTAAGCGACGACGGATTGATTGAGCTCAAAGAGAAATCCGGTAGCAGAATCGTGTACGTCGCCGATGCCACCGGACTCGACGTATAGCCGTTTGCTGCCGCAATCGCCTGAATCGTCTCGGTAGCGGAAACCGTGATTGCACCAGAATAGACGGCGGAGCTCGTCGTGGGCGTGCTGCCGTTGGTTGTGTAGTAAATGGCGACCCCGGGAGTGGTGTCGGAGAGAGTTATTGATTGCGCACTGGAGTAGGTTCCACCTGACTCACTGAAGGTTGGTGTGGCTGCCGTAAGTGCATAGAGTGCCACTCCAACGCCGCTATTGGGATAGCCGTTGGCGACGGCGATGGCCTCGAGTGTTTCCGACTGGGAAACCGTGACGGGGCCATTGTAGAAAGTGGAATTCGATGTGGGCGTGCTTCCGTTGGTGGTGTAGTAAATGGAAGCGTTGCTCATCCCGTTGGAGATGGTTACGGTTTGGGCCGTTTGATAGGCTCCAGCGGGCGGGTTGAAGGCTGGCGTGACCGCGGGAGGCAGAGTGTTTGCGGAGGGTTGATATTCCCAGAAATCGTTAAAGTTAATGTCGTTATAACCCACCGTACCGCCAAAGAGCCAAAAGTTTCCGTTCAGATCTGTCCAGCCAGCTACCTGATCGCGTCCGCCGGGATTGTTTCCGGCTGCGGTTGTTCCCAAAGTGCCATAGATTGGGGGCAGT
>Ga0181523_10001585_pt1 | contig 23966 bp, 26 predicted proteins | sample PEATcosm2014_Bin_43_FD_119752 | JGI IMG/M metagenome (GOLD analysis project Ga0181523, IMG submission 119752) | Peatland microbial communities from MTU Mesocosm Facility, Houghton, MI, USA - PEATcosm2014_Bin05_30_metaG | ecosystem: Environmental > Terrestrial > Soil > Wetlands > Peat | place... | reverse complement strand
GGCTTAGTTTTTCTGCTTCGTGCACGCTGGTTGTCAATCCTCAGCATGCCACCCGCTCCAGGCTCACCTTGTATTGGAAACCGACTCCTCCTTCAGGCTCATCTTGTATTGGACAAGACTCTCACTTCCCCAAGCCCGCGTCGCGTGCGACAATAGGATTTCCTTCCTTATCGCCATGAACCCGGTTGAAAGTTCACCCAGCATCGCCCAGGAACCCGCCATCACTCCCGAAGTGCTCCGCGACCACGGAATCTCACAGGAAGAATACGACCGCATTCTAAAATCCCTCGGCCGCGAACCGACGTTCACTGAGCTCGGCATCTTCAGCGTGATGTGGAGCGAACACTGCTCCTATAAGTCATCCCGAGTGCATCTCCGGCGGCTTCCGACGCACAGCCGCCGCGTGGTGCAAGGGCCAGGAGAAAACGCCGGCATCATTGACATCGGCGATGGCTGGGCCTGCGCCTTCAAGATCGAGTCGCACAATCATCCGTCGTTCATCGAGCCGTTCCAGGGCGCTGCCACCGGGGTTGGCGGCATTCTGCGCGACATCTTCACCATGGGCGCGCGTCCATTCGCCATCATGGACTCTCTGCGCTTCGGCCCGATCACGCCGCAGCCCGGCCTCGATCAGCCAACCCTGCACAAAAACCACTCGGTGCTGGAAGGCGTGGTGAGTGGCATCGCGTCCTACGGAAACTGCTTCGGCGTCCCCAACGTAGGCGGCGAGGTGAAGTTCGAGACCTGTTACTCGGGAAACCCGCTGGTAAACGCTTTCGCGCTGGGCCTGGTGCGCCGTGACGAAATCTTCTACGCCAAAGCCGCGGGCGAAGGGAATCCCGTCATTTACGTTGGCTCCAAGACCGGGCGCGACGGCATCCACGGCGCGACCATGGCGAGCGAGGAGTTCAGCGAAGAGTCCGAAGCCAAGCGCCCCAACGTGCAGGTTGGCGACCCGTTTCTGGAGAAACTTCTGCTCGAAGCCTGCCTTGAAGCCATGCAAACCGGCGCGGTCGTTGGCATTCAGGACATGGGCGCGGCGGGCCTCACCTGCTCGACCTGCGAGATGGGCGGGCGTGGCGGCGTGGGCTTGGAGATCGAGCTTGATCTGGTTCCGCAGCGCGAAACCGGCATGACTCCCTACGAGATCATGCTTAGCGAGTCGCAGGAACGCATGTTGCTGGTGGCCGAGAAGGGACGCGAGGACGAAGTTTTCAGCGTCTTCCAGAAGTGGGGACTCGACGCGGTGACGATCGGCCGCGTCATCAACCAGCCAACCATGCGAGTGCTGGAACACGGCAAGGTCGTCGCGGAAATCCCCAACGCTGCACTCACCGATGCCGCTCCGCTCTATCACCGGCCAATGGAACGCTGGGAGCCGCCGGTTCCTCGTGAAGTTCCGGAGAACATCCAACTGGGCCAGAAGAAGGAATTCAGCGACGATCTGAAGAAGTTGCTGGCTAGCCCGAACACCTGCTCGAAGCGCTGGGTCTATCAGCAGTACGACTCCATGGTGCAGACCAACACCGTTGAAGGGCCGGGCGGCGAAGGTGGCGTGATCCGCGTGAAAGGCACGCTGCGCGGCCTGGCGATGGCGCTCGACGGCAATGGGCGATGGTGCTATCTCGACCCCAAGCTGGGCGCGATGCACGCTGTCGCCGAGTCGGCGCGCAACGTGGCCTGCACGGGCGCAACACCGGTCGCGGCCACCAACTGCCTGAACTTCGGCAATCCCGAGAAGCCGCACATCATGTGGCAGTTCTCGCAGACCGTCGATGGCATGTCCAAGGCCTGCGAGGAGTTGGAGACGCCGATCACCGGCGGCAATGTCAGCTTCTACAACGAAACCCTGGGCGAAGCCATTTACCCGACGCCCGTCATCGGTGTGGTCGGCATTCTGGAGGACGTGCACAAGGCCGTCGGCCCGCACTTCCGCCAGCCGGGACACGCTTTGATACTTGTTCGCGGCTCCGAAGCGGGCGATGCTTCCGATGTCGAGGCCGAGTTCGGCTCATCGGAGTACGCGAAGGAAGTCCTGGGCCAAGTCTGGGGTTTTCCACCGGCGCTAGAGCTGGAGAAAGAAGCCGCCCTGCAGAAGGCCATCGTGGAGATGATCAACTCCGGCTTGGTTGAATCTGCCAAGGACTGCTCCGAAGGCGGTCTGGCGGTCACCCTGGCCGAATGCAGCTTCGCACACGGCGTTGGCGCTCAAGTGGGCCTTGGCTCCAGCGGGCTGGTTCGCGAGTTCGCGCTCTTCGGTGAAGATGCCAGCCGCGTACTTATTTCCTGCGACCCGCAAAACATAGAAAGAATCCAACAAGTAGCGGTACAACACGGCCTCTCAGCAGAACAGATTGGAAGTACGGTCCCCGATCAATTAGAAATCCGGGTGGACGGCGCAGCCGCCGCCACGGCAAGCGTCTCTGAGTTGCAGGATGCATGGGCCGGTGCGCTCGAACAAGCCCTGCATGTCGAAACGGAAGAGCGGCTGGTACCGGCCGCGCTGCAGAAGAGCTAGGGCGATTTGAGTAGAGCAGGCCTTCAGGCCTGCGTTCAGATGATCTAAGAACCCGGGGGCTTTAGCCCCCGAGGTCCCGGTCAGGTGAGCGATGCTGATTCCATCCGACAAGCTACGAGAAGAATGTGGCGTGGTTGCCATCTACGGCAATCCTGAAGCCTCCAAGCTCGCCTACCTGAGCCTGTACGCGCTGCAACATCGCGGGCAGGAGTCGGCGGGCATCGCGGCCTCCAACGGCGAGCGCATCGAGCTGCACAAAGGCATGGGCCTGGTTTCCGATCTGTTCACCGCCGAGGTGCTGGCACAACTTTCCGGCTCGCTGGCCATCGGCCACACCCGCTACTCCACCACCGGCGATTCTGCGCTGCTCAATGCGCAGCCCATCATGGTGGAGTGCAACAAAGGCAAGATCGCGCTGGCGCACAACGGCAACATCACCAATGCGCAAGCCGTGCATGCCCAGCTTGAGTCGCAGGGCTCCATCTTTCAGACCACCAGCGACACCGAAGTGATCGTGCATCTCATTGCGCGCTCGCGCGAGCAGACCCTCGCCGACGCCATGGCCGATTCGCTGCGCCGCATCGAGGGCGCATTTTCTCTGGTCATGCTGACGCCCGACCGCATCTTTGCCGCGCGCGATCCCCGCGGATTCCGTCCGCTGGTGATGGGCCGTATTTCAGGACAGGCGGCGCACACCGCCGATACCATCGTCTTCGCCTCCGAAACCTGCGCCTTCGATCTGATCGGCGCGACCTACGAGCGCGAAGTGAAGCCGGGCGAGCTGGTCATCGTCGGACCGGAAGGCGTTCACTCGCGCTTCTACTCGGCGCAGCAGCCGCAGTCGAGCTGCATCTTCGAGCACGTCTATTTCTCGCGCCCCGACAGCATTGTCTTCGGACGCGCCGTACAGCAGACGCGCGACGCCATGGGACGCCAACTCGCGCTGGAATCGCCGGTGGACGCCGACATCGTTGTCCCGGTGCCCGATTCGGGCGTCACCGCAGCCATGGGCTTTGCCCAGCAGAGCGGCATCCCGATCCAGTTTGGATTGATCCGCAACCACTACGTGGGCCGCACCTTCATCGAGCCGGAGCAGCGCGTCCGCGATTTCGGCGTGAAGCTCAAGCTGAATCCGGTGCGGCATGTGCTCGCAGGCCGGCGCGTGGTGCTCATTGACGATTCCATTGTGCGCGGCACTACCAGCAAGAAGATCGTTCGCATGGTGCGCGACGCCGGAGCCAAAGAGGTGCACATGCGCATCTCCTGCCCGCCGACGATTTCGCCGTGCTACTACGGAGTGGACACGCCTTCGAAGAACCAGTTGATCGCCGCCAACAAGTCCGTGGAACAGATCCGCGAATACATCAAGGCTGATTCGCTGGCTTATCTGTCGCTGGAAGGCCTGCGCAAAGCCGCCGGCGAAGGCGAAGAGCCGTTTTATTGCACCGCTTGCTACACCGGCAAATATCCAACCAACATCGTGGATGTGGAAGACATCACACCTGCCATGGCGGCGGGTGACTGATTTCTCGAAGTTCGCTGCGTCCGTCCAGAGGCCAACGCCGATGAAACTCTTGCCCGCTTTGCGACAGCTCGTGCGCCGTCTCTTGCGGCGTGACCCGGCCGAGCCTCAGGATCCCTACGCTCGCGTTCCCGCACCACTCAGGCATGGGCCAGGCGGCCGCAGTGCCGCCGTCGCTCTCGAGGAACCGCCAGAGCCCAAGCAGCTTCGTGCGTTCGGTCGCTGGTGGACTCCGGGCAAGTAATTACTCCTTCTCCCAAGGCGTCAGACTGAGCGAGTCTCTCTTGGGCGCATTTCATTTTGTGCCAGATGACAAGGAGGCCAAGCCAATGCACGGCAAAGAGCATTCTCGGAGTTTGACTTTCCGCGCAGGCTCGCGCGCGGCTGTGCTGGGTTTGGCGATTGTGCTGGCGCTGGCGGCAGTCCTGATCCCATCTGCGACTGCACAGACCTTCACTGTGCTGCACAGCTTCACTAACGGGCAAGACGGGGGCGAATCGGCCACCGGCGTGACCATGGATAAAGCGGGAAATCTCTATGGGACGGCCTTATACGGCGGCTATACCGGTGGCAATTGCGATTTCAGTTCGGGGTGCGGCACGGTCTTCAAGGGAACCCACAAAGGTTCTGCTTGGTTGTTCAACCCGCTCTACAGTTTTCAAGGCGACAATGACGGGGCTTCGCCCTACGCCGGGGTAACCTTAGCGCCGAATGGCATTCTCTATGGCACCACTCAGGATGGAGGGGGAGGAGGATGCGGCGGCCGTTGGCTGCGGAACGGTTTTCAGCCTGAGACCTCCGGCAAGCGCCTGCAAAACCGCACTCTGCGTTTGGAGCGAAACTGTGCTGTACCGCTTCACGGGAAGCAGTGATGGAGCTACTCCAGGAAGTGGGAATGTTGTTTTCGATCAGGCCGGCAACCTCTACGGTACGACCACAAGTGGCGGCGTGCAGAACTGCGAGTTCGGCTCACCCTGTGGCGTGGTTTACGAACTGACGCCCTCCAATGGCGGCTGGACCGAGAGCGGCCTTTACAGCTTCCAGGGAGGCAGCGACGGAGATACGCCCGAGGCCGGCGTAATCTTTGATCAAGCCGGCAACCTCTACGACACGACCGCTTATGGCGGTCTGGCCTGCCCTGGAAACGGCTGCGGAACGGTTTTTCGGTTGGCGCCCTCAGGCCCTGATTGGACGGAGAAAGTTCTCTACACGTTTCGAGACGGCGGCGACGGAGCAAATCCCGAGGGCGGCCTGATCTTTGACCAATCCGGCAATCTCTATGGCACAGCCGCGAACGGCGGCGCGAGCGACGGCGGAACGGTTTTCGAGCTGACACCTTCTAGCGGCAACTGGACGCTTGCCCTGCTTTACAGCCTTGTTGGAATTGGTAACCCTGGGCCCTTCGGCAACCTAACTATGGACGCAGCTGGCAATCTCTACGGCACGACGGCGGGAGATGGCGCTTATGGCTACGGTTCGGTTTTCAAGCTGACACCCTCAAACGGTGGCTGGACCTACACTTCACTGCACGACTTTTGCTCCAGCGGTATCCCCTGCAGCGACGGAGCATATCCCTACGGTAACGTCATACTCGACGAGAACGGCAATCTCTTCGGCACCGCCTCATGCAGCGGACCGCAGGGCTATGGTGTGGTCTTCGAGATTACGCCGTAGGGCAGTTGCCAGGAGCCGATTGTTACTGGGTGAGCAACTCGGGGCAGAGTTGAATCCCTGCCGCGATTGCGTAATCATTGCTGCGGCATCGAATGAGTCAAGAGGTGACGCATGGGACACACGACGGCTACTCCTACCCGCAGCTTTGGGTTCTATCTGAACGGCGACTGGATCACGCACGGTCGCGAGGTGGTGGTGACTTCGCCCTATGACCACAGTGTTGTCGCCGTGGTTTGTGAGGCGGACCGCGACGATGTTGAGGTCGCCATCGACTCGGCCGTGCAGGCCTTTGCGGTCACGCGCAAAATGCTGTCGCATCAGCGCGCCACCATTCTCCACAAGATCACCGAAGGCATCGCGGCGCGGCACGAGGAATTTGCGCGCACCATCTGCCAGGAAGCCGGCAAGCCGATCCGAACCGCGCGCATCGAGGTGGACCGCGCCATCAACACTTTCCAGATCGCTGCCGAAGAAAGCACGCGCATTTATGGCGAGTACATCCCGCTCGACACCTTGGAGTCCACGGCCGGACGCTGGGGCCTGGTGCGACGCTTCCCGCTCGGCCCGGTTTTCGGCATCACGCCGTTCAATTTTCCGTTGAACCTGGTAGCGCACAAAGTGGCGCCCGCGATCGCCGCTGGTTGTCCCATAATCCTGAAGCCGGCGCCGCAGACGCCGGTGTCGTCGCTGTTGCTGGCTGAAATTGTGCACGAATCCGGATGGCCCGAAGGCGCCTTTGCGGTGCTGCCGTTGTCCAACGAAAACGCCGCTTTGCTCGTCTCCGATAACCGGATCAAGCTGCTGACATTTACCGGCAGCGCGGCCGTGGGCTGGCAATTGAAGTCTCAGGCGGGCAAGAAGCGGGTCACGCTGGAACTCGGCGGCAATGCCGGAGTGGTCGTACACGGCGATGCCGACCTGCAATATGCGGCGCACCGCTGTGTGGCTGGCGGATTCTCCTACGCGGGACAGACCTGTATCTCGGTGCAGCGCATCCTGGTGCATCAGCCGGTGTTCGAAAAGTTCACTGATCTGCTGGTCCAAAGTGTGCACAAGCTGAAGGTGGGTGATCCGAGGGAGGAGAGCACGGATGTTCCGCCTCTCATTCGCGAGCAGGATGCCGTTCGTGTCACCGAGTGGATTGACGAAGCCATCAAGGGCGGAGCGAAGCTTCTGTGCGGAGGGAAGCGAGATGGCTCCGTCGTCGAGCCTGCCGTGCTCACCGGCACTCTGCCCAACATGCGGGTAAATTGCGCAGAGATTTTTGGTCCAGTCGTGACGGTCGAGCCCTATGAAGAATTCCGCGATGCCCTGCTCCAGCTCAATGACTCGGCTTACGGGCTGCAGGCCGGCGTGCTCACCCACGATGCCGTGCTCATCCAGCACGCGTTCGAGGAGTTGGAAGTTGGTGGGGTCATAGTGGGAGATGTTCCCAGCTTCCGCGTGGACCAGATGCCTTATGGAGGCGTGAAGGATTCGGGCTTGGGCCGCGAAGGCTTGCGTTATTCGATCGAAGATATGACCGAGCGCAAACTGCTGGTGATGGCGTTGCATTGAAATATTCGGCAAGGCGTCAGGGCTTGGGCTGGTAGTAAAACGAATCGCGGAATGGAACTCGGTCGTATCCGTTGTCGATATTCAGCGTGGTTTCGGCCGAGCCAAGAAAAAGGTAGCCTCCCGGCCGTAGCACCTGACGCAGTTTCTTGAAGATGGTTTTGCGCGATTCAGCGGAGAGGTAGATGAGCACGTTACGCAGGAACACAACGTCGAAGCTTCTCATTGCCGGCCATGGACCGGAGAGGTTCATGATCTGGAACGTGGCCATCTGGCGTATTTTCGGATCCAGAGTCCACTCGACGCCAGCGCCGCTGAAGTACTTGCCGAGCAGCTCCAGGGGCAGTCCCCGGTTGACTTCCCATTGGCTGTATCGGCCCTCTTTGGCGCGGGACAGCGCTGCATCGGATATGTCCGTGCCCAGCAGGTTTAGCTCCCAGCTCAGTAGCCGCGGAAAATTTTCGCGCAGCAGCATGGCCACGCTGTAGAGCTCCTGTCCGCTCGACGATCCTGCGCTCCAGATACGCAACGCCCGCTCTGGCTCACGCTGCCGCATTAAGTCCGGCAGGATGATTTCCTTCAGCGCCTCGAAGGGATACCCTTCGCGAAAGAACCACCTTTCGTTGTTGGTGATGGCATCCACAACCTTGCGGTGCAGAGAGCTGAAACGGTCGCGCCGCAATTCCTGGGCAAGTTCCTCAAGATTGCTCATGCCCATGTCGCAGAGCAACGGCGTCAACCGGCTCTCGACGAGGTAATCCTTGCCGGGATCAAGCACTATGGCAGAATGCTCACAAACCAGTTGCGCCAGATACTCGAACGTCGCACTCGATATGTTCATATCTCCTTTCCAGGGTCGGCGCTAGCAATGAGCCTAAGCGCCGGCTCTCCGCAACAGTGCACACAATCTCCGGGCCGATCAGCGGCAACGGCAGCACGCGTTCCGCCAGCCCGCTCTCTACAACGAATCCCGGCATGCCCCACACGACGGAGGTCGCCGCGTCCTGGGCCCACACTCGACCGCCGGCGACGGATATGTCTCTCGCCCCGCGCAAACCATCCTGCCCCATTCCGGTCATCACGATGGCCAGAACGCCGCTGCCGAACGCCTCCGTCAGTGAGCGGAAAAAGCACGTCCACGGAAGGCCGGCACGAGTTCTCGGGCGGTGTTTCCAGGCGTCGCAAGTGCGCTGCCCTCGCTCGCAGCGCAACGGCAAGGTGGAAGCCGCCGGGAGCAATCCACACCGCGCCCGGCAACAATCGCTCGCCGCCCTGTGCCTCTCGTACCTGCAAGGCACAAACAGTCGAGAGCCTTTCCGCGAGAAAGCGCGTGAACCTGGGTGGCATGTGTTACACCACCACAACCGGAACTGGCAAGTCAGAAGGCAAAGCAGCCAACACTTCAGTCAAAGCATTCGGGCCTCCGGTAGAGGTGCCAATGGCCACGATTTCGACCCTCGCATGACTGACCTGAACAGTGCTCGGTTCTCGCAAGCAGGTTGGCAAGCAAAGATGGTTGTCTCTGGCACAGAGCGATTTGATCTTGGGCAGCAATTGTTCCCGGATGGAGTGCAGCGCTTCACCCGGACCGAACAATCCTGCTCGGCTTGGTAACGTCATCGGTGGCTCCACGCGAAAGCGCTTCCAGCGTTGCCGCTGCGCCTCGCTCGGTGGTGCTGCTGAAGATGATCACTGGCAATCGCGGATAGCTGCTGCGCAGATGCTCCAGCACGGCCAAACCGTCCATTCCTGGCATCTCGAGATCGAGCGTGACCAAGTCGGGAACACTCTGCTCAAGCATGGCGAGGGCAATGCGTCCGTTCGCTGCAACGCCAGCCACTTCAAGCTCCGGATCTTCGCCGATCAGAGTGCGCAGGATGCGGCGTACTGCCGCGGAGTCATCCACAACCAGCACTCGAATGGGATTCATCATGCTGCCGAGCGACGGCCGCGCAGACGCACGGCCTCGATTGGGTCTATCGTTCGGTCAGGCGGAGCCCTTTAGCGGAGGAGAAAGGGGCTATGACTGAATCGACTGAGCCGCCGCAAACACCAGACGGTGCGCGTTCTTCAGTGCCTCACCGCTTCAAGGGGGGAAATTGGGATTGGCTTTTAGGGTTGGCTTCCGCCAGCGCTGCTGAAGTTAGTCATCTCGGTAGGCTCATTAGCTTCCGACCAACTCGATGCGCCGCCGGAGCGGTCGCCGTATTTTTCGAAGACTACAACGTGCAATACCGGTTGGCTTTCTTCGATGGGATCCACCATGCCCGCTTCTTTCAGGGGCAGCAGATAACTGGTGATCCAGGCGTATTGCTGGGGAGTCAGGCCGCGCCGCGACAAGTCGACAGCTACGCCCGCCAGGTGGGTTGAGGCCGTGTCGCCCCATTCTGGAGCCGCAAAGTGGTTGTAGCGCCGCAACCTGTGCTGCTGTTCCATCGTTCGCACCAGGGAATTCACCTGCAGCGGAGAGTGGAACTGCTCGTAGTACGCCTGGCTGAAATCCTGCAGGAAATCACGGGTCCAGGGACGGCAGTACCGCCGGCTGTCCGACAGGTCGCCGGAGATCTTCAGCGCATCGGTCTCACTGACGGGAACCAGTTCCTGCGACACTTCGTGCTGGATGAGATCAAAGTCGTTGGTCACCCGGAAGATTTGCGAGCGGTCGAGCTCCTGGTTCTGCTGCACCAAAAGTTCGTGTGAACCCGGAAATATCATGCTCGACTTGCTGATGCGCCAATGAAAACCGGGGGGAATAGTGTAATGGGCAGCCTTGCGGATTTGGCTGGTGGCCTTCTTGGTCGTGGAGTGTGTGACTGCGTATCCCGAAGCGCTGGCCAGCGACAAGAATGCGCCGAACAAGGCTACGTAACACTGCCCGCGACGCCGGGCACGCGGCGCGAATTCCGCTGCAGTCCGGCCAGATGGCCCTAAAGTTAGAAGTGACGAAAATGACATGGCCATTGAGACGTCGGATTTCACTGCGAGTCTTCTATTACACCACAGAACCTGCCTGTGGCAAAGTCTTTTGGAGCGGGTCTCCGTGGCTCGAAAGTGGGACCCGCTGCCTGCACTTCGGCTTGCACCTCCCTGAACGCAGCACCTTGTCTATTTAGGATTACGAATTATAGTGACGCGTCGGCGAGGAATATAAACCGGCTCTCACTTTGGAATTGTCATTACGAGCGCCTGGGTTTGGGCGCGAGGAGTCTGCTTTTCGGTGGAAAGGCAAGAAGCACATCCCTCGCTTCGCTCGTGATGACAAACCGTTACAAAATGTCACTATATTGTGCGCGCCTCAGTAGGTTGGTGCTGAGCTCGCATTCGGTGCAAACTGCATTCCCCCTCCGCCAAGCAAAGCCTCTTTTAGTGAACACTCGCTGCCGTCTCTGCCAAAGATCGACTTCTCCGCTCGAATGCCAACGCTGGCGTGGACTTCGCGGTCGGTTGATACTGGAAGCGCGCCAGCAGCTCGTGCAGTTCCTCCGCCATCCGCTCGACTGATTCGGCCGACTTTTCTGTTTCCACCACTCCCGTGGCTCCACAACGCGCCGCTTCAGCGACGGCGGCGATGCTCTTGCTGATCGCTGCGCCGCCTTTGGCCGCCTCCGCCAGATTACGCGTAATTTCGTTGGTAGTCAGGCTTTGCTCTTCCACCGCGCTGGCCACATTGTTCTGAATGTCGCTGATCTGGCCGATTACCGATCCGATCTGTCCAATTGCCGCAACAGCTCCGTTGGTATCCAACTGAATGCTTTCAACCTTTCGACTGATGTCCTCAGTCGCTCTCGCCGTCTCCCTTGCCAGCTCCTTCACCTCATTCGCTACGACGGCGAACCCCTTTCCTGCCTCTCCCGCTCGCGCTGCTTCGATGGTTGCATTCAGCGCCAACAGATTTGTCTGTTGCGCGATTGAGGTGATCACCTTGATCACCTGGCTGAGTTCGGCGCTGCTCTGGCCGAGCTTAGTAATGATCAGGTTGGTGGCTTCGGCGGAGCGTACCGCCGCGGTCGCAACTTTCGACGCCTCAGCCGTGTTCTTGGCAATCTCCGTGATGCTGGCGCCCATTTCATCCGCGGCCACGGTCTGAACGTTCCGGCTGACCTGCTCAGACCCCGCCGAGACCAAGTTGGCCTGGTTCGCCGTCTGCCCAGTGCTGAGGCTGATCTCTTGCGCTATCCTACCCATTTCGGCCGCCGCCTCGGACAACGGCTCACTCATGTGCGCCACCCTTTCCATCGTCGAGCGAAACACTTCGAGCATTTCGTTTGCCGATTCCAGCAGCTCGGCATAGGCCCCTGTGAATTGCGTGGGATCCCCTCTTGTGACCAAATCACCCTGCTTTGCAGCCGAGATGAGCCGCCCCAAATCATCCTGCAACTGGACGATGTTGCTCTTGAGCAGCACCAGCCATTCGTAGATATGGTCCTGGTCAGACGATTTTTCCATCCTTGCGCTCATGTCACCGTTGGCAATGCGGGTGACATAGTCCACCAGACCTTTCAGCCAGTCATGCACGCCGTTGATGGCGTTCTTCATCTTCTGATGGTCACCCTGACACTCAATCTCCACCCGCTCGCGCAGGTTGCCGGCGCAAATCTGGCGAAGCACCCGGATGCCCTCTGCCATGGGCAGCAGCGTGGCATCCAGCAATTGGTTGATGCCTTCGAAGAGCTTGCGATTCTCGCCCTCGTACTTGTTGGCGTCGACGCGTACCCCCAAACGCCCCTCAATGCCAGCCCGGAGCAAAGCTTCGACATCTTCCTGGCGCTGCGTTACCATCTCGATCCAACGGTTGGTGCTCTCTTTGAGGGTGTTGTATTCGCCCTGATACTCCTCTAACGACAGGGCGTTTTAAACGACGTCTCCGTTGCCACGATAGATCATCTCCGTAATCGTGCAATCGTCCGTCAGCGGGGTCTCACCGCGAAAATCCGTAACCGCCTGCTCGATGGCCGCAAAGCCTTCGCGGCAGCATCTTTCCAGGCGGTCGTTTCCGAAAAACTCGCCGCTGGCGTCCTCGGCTTCGGTGACGCCATCGGTGACCAGCAGCAGCCGGTCGCCGGCTTTCAACTGGAGGCGGTGAGCATGGAACTCCACTCCCGGCACCAAACCTACCGGCAGATCACCAGCTTCGAGTTTGGTAACGGTGTCCCCGGAAACCAGCAGCGGAGGCACATGTCCGCAGTTGATCAATTCGAGCTCACCGCTCCCCAGAAGACGGGCGATGACCAGGGTGGCATACTTCTGGCCGCCGACTTTTTCGCACAGAAACCGGTTCACGGCCGCGATCATCTCCGGCAAAGGAGAGTCGCGGGCCAATTGCGAGTACAGCATTCCCTGCAGGATGGAAGCCACGACTGCCGCCGAAACTCCCTTGCCGGAAACGTCGGCAACGATCAGCGACAAGCCGTTATCGGTATAAACCAGATCAAAGAAATCTCCGCCGATATCCTTGCAGGCGTAGCTGACGGCATTGACCTTGGCATAGGGCACTTCCGGCACGGTTACGGTCATCAGCCGCTGCTGGATTTCGGCGGCAATCGCCAATTCCTGGCGATAGCGCTTGGCCGCATCCTCGGCCTGCACCAGAGCGGCATTCTCGACCAGCGTCGCCGCGCCGTTGGCGATCGAACGCAGAATATCGTGGCTTACGGAAGAGAGCTTGCCGGACAGAAAATGGGCGTCGAGGTACAAGACCCCCTGGACGTCAGATTCCCCGGGCTTGGTTTCTTCCTTGACCTTGTTCTGAATGACGGTCTTCCGCAGCGGAATGCAGATGACGCTGTGAAGGTTGTGGGCGACGACACTCTCGCGTCCCACCAACTTGCCGGAATCATCGGTGTCGGTGACCAGGAATTCGGAAGCGCTCTTGGCGGCGTCACGCAGCACCGATCGCGAGATGGTGCTGTCGTCGTCGATCCTCTCACCACGCTTGTCGCGCCCTGCGGCCAGGCGCAGTTCGCCGTCGGGCTGGCGCAGGAAGACGAAGCCCCGTTCGGCGTGAGTCAACCGCAAAGCGGCCTCGAGCAGCGTGTGCAAAACATCATCCAGCACGCCGCTGGTATTCAGCTTGCGCGCCGCCTCGAGAAACACATTCAGCATCTCGAGGTCGGAGCCGGCGCCGCTCGCCGGCTTCCAGGTCGAGAACTGGCTCAGAAACTGCTGCGCCGCGCTGGACGGCGAACGGTCAGGACTGAACAGCGTGTACGTAGCGCCGGTCACGCCAAACTCGACGCGATCGTTGCGCGCCAGTTTGCGGCGGTTGACGCGTTCTCCGTTCACGAACGTGCCGTGACGGCTGTTCTGGTCGACGATATAGGTGCCGTCGCTCTCGCGGACAAATTGGGCGTGCTCGCGCGACACGCGAGGATCGGCCATGACCAGGTCGCGGTCGGTCCGGCGGCCGATGGTGAAAGGATAATGATCGAGCACGAGGGTGCGACGGTCGGAACCTTCCACCACCACCAGCACCAGCGGATCGCTGGTGGATGCGGTATCGACCTTGCGTACCCACATGCCTGTAGTGCCCATCCGGCGTGTCTCCTTCTCAATGCGAAGCTGCCCGTCGCAGAACTGAGTTTAGTCTAATCGCCGATGCTGTATCCACTATTGTTCGGTTCTGGCACGGCGAAAGGCCATTCCGCGCTGCATCGGGCAGAATCACTTTTCCGAGAGAAAGCGCGTGGCTCGTCGTACACTGATTGTCTGCTCTGGGCAATCTTGTTTTCGTGCCAACAACTCTTTGTTCAAGGAGATTCCGTGAAATCGCGCTTCCTAACCATCCTTACGGCAACCGCCGCTGTTCTGTTCTTGATGCAAATGGCTGCTGCACAGACGGCCATGCAACCCCAGCCTTTCTCGGCCGACATGCAATTCAGCTCCACTCGCGGCGGCAGCATGACCCACGACATGACTGGCAAAATGTATTTCGGCTCCGGCCACATGCGCATGGACATGCCGGGCGGCCCGCGCGGCGGAAGCATCATCATCACCGACTTCAAGACCCAGACCACCGACATGCTCATGCCGGAACAGCACATGTACATGGAAAGTAAAGCGGGAGAGATGGCGGGGCATCGGCCGGGCATGACGCCCAACATCAAACCTCTGGATCCGAGCAATCCTTGCGCCAGCCAGGAAGGCATGACCTGCAAGAAGGTCGGCGTCGATCAGGTCAACGGCCGTACATGCGACCACTGGCAGATGACCGACAAGAACGGAAAAGTGTCCAACGTCTGGATCGATCAGAAGCTACACTTCCCCATCAAGGGCGTGTCCGAGGATTCGACCTGGGAGTTGAGCAACATCCAGGAAGGCGAGCCCAGCGCCAGCCTGTTCCAGATTCCTTCCGGCTATACCAGGATGGACATGGGCAGCATGATGCAGATGGGGCATCCGCCGCAGCAATAGCGTGAGGGACCGCTCTAGTAGGTCGTTGAGGAACGCCGCACAATTCCCGCGACCACAATCAGCCGCTGATCAAAATAAAGGTCGTAGAGGATGTAGTTGCCGACACGCCGGCGCCAGGCTGTGGGCTGCCCTTGCAGGCGTCTGATGTCGCTGGGTGTAGCAAAATCCCCTCAATGCGTAATACCCCCTCCGTAACTTGACCGTGGCGCGCCCAGCGCTACACTGGCGACGTGAGGCTTTGTGTCTCTACCGCGAAGAGCAGTTGCCAGTGGTCAGTTGCCAGTTGCCAGTTGCCAGATGAGGTGTCGTGGTGATAACTACTTCGGCGACCACAGATCTCCACTTGCCCGCCGCGACCCGCTCGGTCGCGATAACAATGCTGCGTAAGTCACCGTGAAATAATAGTTTACTTGTAAGCCTATTGGTATCAGGAATTTGCGGGGAAAAAGCTGGTAATCCCATGATAATCCCATGATTCTAAATAACAGGGGGAGGGGGCGGGGGTAACGCTGTTACTACTTCGTCCCAAAACAGGAAAAACGGTGATGACGGAGTGGTTGTTCGTGAATGGTAAACAGATCCATTTGCGGCCTTCGCGCAACCACGCACGAGCAACCGGAACTTTCATCCCACAGTTCCCGTACTTCGGAGTGACGGCAGTTTCAGCGCACCAGCAAGCGAGGCAGCGCACTACAAGAAGGAGCACGTCATGGACGGAAACATTGTGGGTTTGGCGGCTGTGGTGATGACGCTCGGCATCCCGATTGCCGCGCTGTACACCTATTACCGCGTGCGCAAGCTGCGCACCGAAGAGCGGCTCGCCGCACTTGCGCGAGGGGTCAGCGTTCCCATGGAACCGGAGCTTTCCCAGGCGGCGCGCACCCGCCGCTCGGGCATTTTGCTGGTCAGCGGCGCGGTGGGTTACACGATTGCATTCGCGCTTATCGCGCGGGCCGAGCCTGATGCCTGGATCGCCGCGGCGTTCGGTGTCATTCCGCTCGCGATCGGACTCGGTTGCTTCCTGGATTCAGCGCTGGTGCGCCGCGACCTGCGCGCGAGCTGATTGCCTGGTTACGCTGGTGCCTGTCCGCGCGTAGGCTCGGTTTGGGCGAGCGACGCCAGCATCGGCAGTCGCGCCGCGCCATAAAGACCAGCATCGCTGCCCAGCAGCGCGATGGTCACGACGGTATGTTTCTGGCCTGGCTCCACGAGGTCCGGGGCGGTGAGGGAATAAATGGACGAGCGGACCTTCAGTTCCTCAAACATGGTGGGCGCGAAGGCTTCCCACGCGCTGGCAACGCCGCCGCCAATAACGTACATGGGAAGATTCAGCGCGTTCACCATTCCGCCAATGCCGATTGCCAACGCACGTCCGACCTTCTGGTAAATTCGCTGAGCCGATACATGACCCTGAATGGCAAGCTGATAGATTCCACGCGAGGTAAATTCGACATCGCCGCGCGCACCCTCAGCCAAGTCCGGAGCGTTGCCACTGGCGATCGCCTCGTGTGCCATACGCACAATAGCGGTCGCGGAAGCATACTGCTCGAGGCAGCCACGGCTGCCGCAGCCGCAAGGATGCCCTTCCGGCTCCACGTTGAAGTGGCCAAGCTCGCCTGCCATGCCGCTCATGCCCTGCCAAAGGCGTCCATTGAATATCAAGCCGCCGCCGACGCCCGTGCCGAGTGTGTACATTGCCATGTGCTCGGTGTTGCGGCCTGCGCCCAGCCACTTCTCACCCAGCGCGGCGGAGTTGGCATCGTTCTCAAGGATGACGGCTGTTCCAAGTTTGCGCTCGATTCGTTCGCGCACGGGGAAGTTTATCCAGTCGGGAAGATTCGGCGAACGCATGACCGTCCCGGTATCCATGTCAATGAATCCGGGCACACCAATGCCGATGCCGGCCAGTTGCGCCGTGCCGCGATGCTTTGCCAACAACGACTCAATGGCATCGCACATCTCGGTAATGACGAAATCGCGGCCGCGCTGGACTTCCGTTCCGGTGGTGAGCTTCTCCAGCAGTTTTCCGTCGCCATCAACGGCGGCGATGCGCAGGTTGGTTCCGCCGAGATCGACTCCGATTGCATATACGCGCATGAAGACCTCTGGTTCGCACTCGATTCGTTCACTTCTGACAGCGCGGACAATAATGACTGCTGCGACCTGCGATGACAACCCGTTTGATGAGTGTGCTACACACCAGGCACGGCTCGCCCTCACGCCCATAGACCCGATGCTGTAATTGGAAAAATCCCTCGCGCCCTTCGGCATCAACGTAGTCGCTAATCGACGATCCGCCCAGCTCGATCGCCTCTTGCAGTACTTCCTGGACGGCCGAATGGAGTCTGCGCAGCTGCGCGCGCGTGAGCGATGCAGCCTGCCTTCGTGGTCGAATTGCGGCGCGAAACAGCGACTCGTCCGCGTAGATGTTTCCCACGCCGCTCAGCAACTTCTGGTTCAACAGCGCACTCTTGATCGGGGTTTTACGACGGCGGAACAGCGTAAGGAAGCGCTCGCTCTGCGAATCCAGTGGCTCGTCTCCGGGAGCGGCGAATCCCGCAGCGGTCTGAGATTCCATTCTAACCACGGCCAGCCTTCCGAACCTTCGAGGATCGACGAAACGCAGCTCGCGTCCCGAGGCCAGCCTCAGAACCGCGTGAGTATGCTTCGCCATCTCGGCTTCGGGCGATGCAATCAGCAGCCGACCGGTCATGCCGAGATGAACGATCCATTGCCCGCGCGTCGTCAACTTGCGCCTGTTTCGGCTCGGGTGCTCCAGATCGAACACGATGTGCTTGCCCACGCGCCGTACGCCCGCGATGCGGGCGCGCTCCAGCACCCTCGCGATTTCTTTCGCGGGCGACTTGAGCGGCTCCGGCTTCTCGCCCAGCCAGACCGATTCGACAACGTCGCCGGCAACGCGCTGGTTGAGGCCGCGGGCAATGGTTTCGACTTCGGGCAGTTCGGGCATTCCATTCAGTTTACGGCAAGCCCGTGGCTCGGCCGGCGATGTGTTAGAGATTGCGCCACCCAGAGTAGAACCTGTAAAATCTGTTGTTACACGGCCCGTCTGGCTTTAATTTCCCCGAATTTTGGACGTACTTCCTGGTTGAACGGCGAGTTGTGTGCGAATCTGTGCGATTGCTTAGCCTCTTCAGCAGGCGATCGTGGATGGAGCAGCAAGTTGAAAACTAGCAGGACGGCGGTGATCGTCGGCGCGCAATGGGGCGATGAAGGCAAAGGCAAGATCGTTGACGTTCTCTCCGAGCGCTTCAAGGTTGTAGCACGCTACTCGGGCGGCCACAATGCCGGACACACGGTCACGATTCACGGCAAGAAGTTCATCCTTCAGCTCATCCCATGCGGCGTGCTGCGCGAAGGCTGCCGCGGGGTGATCGGCAACGGGGTCGTGCTCGACCCGTTTGCCTTCATCAAAGAAGTGGATGCGCTGCGCGCCACTGGCGTGCGCGTCGACGGAAATCTGTTCGTCAGCAACCGTGCGCACGTGATTCTCCCCTACCATCGCCTGATCGAGTTGGCCTCGGAAAATGCTCCCGGACGGGTAAAGATCGGCACCACGTCGCGCGGCATCGGGCCCACTTACGAAGATAAGATGGCGCGCAGCGGCTTGCGAGTGCAAGACCTGCTCGACAAAACCCTGCTGCGCAAGCACATCGAGAACGCCTGCCGCGAGAAGAACACGATTGCGCACGCGCTATTCAACAGCGAACCGTTAGATCCCGACAAGATGTACACCGACTATGCCGAGATTGCCAATCGCGTGGCTCCGTTCGTCACCGACACCGCATTGCTGCTGAACCACGCCATCGCCAACGGTGAATCGGTCATGTTCGAGGGCGCGCAAGGGACCATGCTCGACATCGATCACGGGACATATCCGTTCGTAACTTCGTCGAGCGCGACTTCCGGCGGCGCGGTCACCGGTACTGGAGTTCCGCCTACGGCCATCAACATGGTGATCGGCGTCACCAAGGCTTATTGCACGCGCGTAGGCGGAGGGCCCTTCCCCACGGAGTTGGAGGAAGAGGTTGGCGAGGTGCTACGCAAGAAAGGTAACGAATTCGGGGCCGTCACTGGGCGCCCGCGACGGACTGGGTGGCTTGATCTGCCGCTGCTTCGCTACTCGAACATGATCAATGGCACGAGCTGGCTGGTCGTGACCAAGCTTGATGTGCTGGATGAGCAGGCCGAGATTCCGGTTTGCGTGAGCTACAAGGTTGATGGCAAGGAGACGCAGGAAATCCCTGCTCAGGCGTCAGGTTACGAGAAGATCGAACCGGTCTATACAAAATTGCCGGGTTGGCAGACAAACACTTTCGGTATCGACAGCTACGACCGGCTGCCGGAGAAGGCCAGGCGTTATCTCGAATTCGTGGAGAAAGAATCCGGTGCGAAGATCGGCATCGTTTCGACTGGTCCGGACCGTGAGCAGACCATGTTCATTCCGGAGTTTACGAAGACGCTCGATGCGTTAAGCGGAACAGCCAAGAGTTAGGGCGCAGGTGGAGGAAACATGGTTGTGCTGGCAGTGACCTGGATGGCAAAGCCCGGACACGAGGACGAAGTCGCACAGATCTTCAGCAAACTGCAGGCCGCCTCGCGGGAAGAACCCGGCTGCCTGATGTACGTTGTGCACCGCCACGAAACCGACGCGCTGCGTTTCTTCATCTATGAGCAATATCGCGACGACGCGGCTCGGGAGGCGCATCGCAACTCGCCGCACTTCCAGGAGTACGTCGTCAAGAGGCTGAAGGACATCGGCGAGCGCAAAGAAGGTGAACTGTACTTGCCACTGACGAACGGGTAAGCGATCACGCGCCAAATCCGGCCGCGCTCTCGCTGGGTTGTTTGAGCTCTTCACGCAAGATGTCCCCTAGGGCCGCCAGCACGGATGCGATCACGGGCCCCAGAAACAACCCTAAGAACCCGAACGATTGAACGCCTCCCAAGATAAAGAAGACCAACACCAGCGGATGCAACTCTACCCGCCCGCCGACCACCCATGGCCGGATGACGTTATCAATGCTGCTGACCACCAGCACGCCCCACAGCAACAGAAACACGCCCTTCCAGATGGAACCGGTCACCAGCAGGTAGATCGCGACCGGCCCCCACACCAGCGCCGAACCTACGACCGGAATGATGGAGGCAAAACCCGCACCGAGCCCTAGCAACAGAGAAGATGGCATGCCGACAATCCGCATGGCAATCCCGGTGAGCACACCCTGTGCGACGCCCACCGAGAGAATTCCATAAACGTTGGCGATGATGGTGTCTGCAATATTTCGATAGAGTCGCGCAACCTGCTCCGGAGAGAGCGGCATGAGCATTCCCGCGCGGTAGGCCCAGTCCTTGCCGTCACGAAACAGAAAGAACACGACCACGAATGTAATCAGCGAGTCGGTGATGAAGCGCGCGACGCCGCCCAGAACGTTGGCGCCCAAACCGACCATGTAGACGCTGACCTTCTGTGCGTTCGACCTGATGATGTTGTTGATGTCGTATCTCGGAAGATCGATCCAGCGGCCTACGAACTGGAGGGGGCGATCAACCAACGTCATGGCGAACAACGTGAACCCGCCTTCCTCCGCGCTCCTGCGGCTCAGGTAGTGCGCGGCGGTCAAGGCTTCGTTCGCAGCCAGCATGGTAATGATGAACGTGGGCACGCCGAACAACAGAATCAGGAGCAGCGTGGAAAGCAAGGAAGCGCTGCCCACCCGTTGTTTTGTCCATCGCAAGATGCGCTCATGCAGAGGATAAAAAACGACTGCGAGGATGATGGCGAACGCGAAGGGCTTCAGGAACGGCTGAGTGATGACAAAGGTGAACCCGAGAACGATCAGGATCAGCGTCACCAGAAACACGATCGTAGTGCGCTTGCTGTTCATAGCGGACTCCGCTGCAAGTGCGATGCGAATTCGTTAGTCTAGCTCAGTGGGGAGAATGACCGGCTATTCTTCGGCACTTATTGCTTGGTCGTAAGCCGTGCAAACTCCGAGATTAGAAAATCATACTGCAACATCGATTGTATTCGAGTAACATACATTGTATGGCGCACTCAAACATTCTCACTCTTCGGGTTGACGACAAGCTCAAGAAAAAACTCGACAAATTGGCGAAGACGACCCAGCGCAGCCGCTCATTCCTGGCGGCAGAAGCCCTCCGGGAATTCGTCGCCCTTAACGAGTGGCAGATTCAGGAGATCAAGAAGGCGATACAGCACGCCGATGCAGGAGACTTCGCCACCGACAAGGAAGTGGAGGAGATGTTCAGGAAATGGGCAAAGCGTGCGCGTTAAGTGGCTGCGGGCGGCGCTAGCCGACCTTGGCGCCGAATTCGAGCACATCGCGAAAGATAACCCGCGCGCCGCGTTCAGAACTGTCCTAAGGATCCGCCGGGCGGTCGATCTGCTTGAAGCACACACCGGGATTGGCCGTCCCGGGCGCGTGCCGGGAACGCGCGAACTCGTCATTTCTGGAACGCCTTACATTGTTCCCTATCGGGTACGTTCCGGCGAAATCGAAGTGCTGAGAGTTTTTCACGCAGCTCGAAGATGGCCGGCCCAGCTGTAGCTCCCGCTTAACCGTTTTTTCCCGCCAGCCCCAGCTCATCCGCCACGCTCTTCATAGCCTCGATACAAAACGCGATATGCTCGTCGAGATCCACGCGCAGACCGGCGACGCCGTTGACGATGTCGTCGCGGCTGACTGCACGGGCGAAGGCTTTATCCTTCATGCGCTTCCTTACCGATTTCGCGTCCACCTCGGCGAGCGACTTGTTTGGCTTCACTAGCGCAGTTGCTGTGATGAACCCAGCCAGTTCGTCGCACGCAAAGAGGGCCTTCTCAAGGTTCGAGTCGCGGGTGACACCGGTGTAGTCGGCGTGCGACATGATGGCCCGGCGAATTTCCTCAGGAACACCGCGCTCGGTCAGGATTTCGTTGCCCTTGTAAGGATGATCGTCCAGGCTGGGATATTTCTCGTAATCGAAATCGTGGATAAGGCCGACGACGCCCCACAGCTCCTCGTTCCCGCCAAACTTTCGGGCGTAGGCGCGCATGCACGCTTCCACGGCAAGCGCATGTTTACGCAAACTTTCTGACTGGGTGAACTCAATTAGCAAACTCCATGCATCATTTCTTGTCATTGTTTTCAATTATTTGCACAACATCACAGATTTTTGTGCTAGTAATGTGCTAGCATTTTTTGTGAAAGGGAACCTCTCATGGAAGCGCCACTCATCACGATTTTTGTCCGGCACAGCCAAGACTGCAAGTATATCGGAGATGAATTTTGCAAACGCTGCAAGTGCAAAAAGCACCTCCGCTGGAGTCAGAATGTCTTGGCTCAGCGTGAAATGGAGAACGAGCGTTCTCCGTTAGTGTAGATTCCGCCCCTGCGGGGCGGGGATTTTCCAGGCATTGGGGGTCTATCGTCCGATGTCTGATCCAGCACGGGGAAAAGCTAGCGCGAGAGCAGTGAACTCCCGCGCCGCGCAACATCGGCTCGATGAGCCCCGCCAAAGTATCCCTCAGCATGGTTGCCTCCCGGCAGAGCCCGCCTCTGTTTCCTCTGGCAAAGCCATTGTAATAGGTGAATCCGGAAAGGTGGCAGCCTGTTGCCGGCGGAGTTGCCGCAAGCGGCGAGCCTGTTCCAGTTTGCGATCGCGTTCAGCATGGATCTCGGCCTGGCGCCCCAGCAGCATGTCCTGCGGGGTCACATACCCGATCGCGCTGTGCAGACGCACCGTGTTGTAACGATCCACATAGGTTTGAATCAAGCGCCGGGCATCGTCCAGAGTCAGCGGCGTGAGCGGTCGGATACATTCCTGCTTGAGCGACTTGTGCCAACGTTCGATCTTGCCATTCGACTGCGGATAATACGGCGAGGTACGCACGTGCGTCATCCCCGAGATGCGAATGAACTCCTTGAAGTCGCGAGCGATGAACTGCGGCCCGTTGTCGGAAATCATCCGTGGTTTGGCCTGCGGATACTTCTCCCTGGCGCGTTCCAGAATCCGTTCGATGTCAGCTTCCTTCATCGACTCGCGTAGGTCCCAATGCACGATCGAACGACTGTAACCGTCCAGAACGCTGCACAAGTAATAGAAGGTCCCACACAGGTTGAGGTAGGAAACATCGATATGCCAATGTTGATGCGGCTGGAGCGGCTGCTCAAAGCCCGTGCCCTTCTTCGACGGCCTGCTCTTCCACTTCGATAACAGTCCGGCTTTTCCCAGCACCCGCCAAACGCTTGCCGGGCTGACCGCCACAACTCCAGCATCCAACATCATGAACGTCAGCCGCCGATAACCTTCCAGCGGATTCTTCAGATGAAAACTGATGATCGCTTCTTTCTCCCACAGCTCCAACCAGAAATCCCGAGGAACCCAGCCGTTGTGTTCGTTGACACACCCGTAGCGTTCTCGCCAGTTATAGAACTTGCTGGCCGTCACACCCAGCCAATGAATGAATCGCCCGACGCCGATCTCGGTCTTCTCCGACCAGCGCCGGACGAAATCCACCACTTGGTCCCGCACCTCATGCGGCACCCATCTGCCGGTCAGAGTTCCCCAAGACTTTTTTTTAACGCGATGTGCTCCGCCATCAACTCGGCCAGGACTTCGTCCTTGGTCTGCACCTTCTTCTCCAAGAACGCAATCCGTTTCTGCTTCTCCTCCACCTGGCGGTGGGGACGCTCCTGCACCTGAAAGGCAGCCGCCCCGTTCTCGAAGAACTCCTTCTGCCAGCGGTAGAACACCGTCGGCCGCAAGCCCAGTTCCTCACACAGGTCCGAGACCGGAACCTTGTCCAGAAGGTGCCGCCTTAGAATGGACACCCTCTCCTCTGCGGTGTAATGCTTTCTTTCTTTTTTCATACGTTCGCTCCGCTATCTTAACGGAGGAACGCTCTCTCCATTTCCAGCTGAGGCAGGACAAGAACGGCAAACAGTATCGCAGGAAGACCGGGTGTCGTTCATGGGCTGGAGCCGAAGAGAAAAAGCGGGAGCTGGAGGCACAGCTTGCGGGCCGCGCCCCCGAAAAACCCGCAGAGGGCTTGCTGCTCTCCGTCGCAATCGAAACCTTTGAGGCCAACAAGGAAGCGCAAGGCATCAAGCCGCGTGTCCTTGCGATGTACAAACGCGAGCTAACCCGCATTTCTCATCAAAGAAAATAGGAAAGGCTGTCGGTTCGTGGCATAACTGTTATTGCGAGTAGCAATTACGCCGACGAAAGGAGACAGCCTTATGACTACAGAGTGTAAGCAAG
>Ga0181523_10001583_pt1 | contig 23981 bp, 22 predicted proteins | sample PEATcosm2014_Bin_43_FD_119752 | JGI IMG/M metagenome (GOLD analysis project Ga0181523, IMG submission 119752) | Peatland microbial communities from MTU Mesocosm Facility, Houghton, MI, USA - PEATcosm2014_Bin05_30_metaG | ecosystem: Environmental > Terrestrial > Soil > Wetlands > Peat | place... | reverse complement strand
AACCAGTGGCGCAGCCAGGTTTAGTTTCACCGGAACCGTCAAGCTTCCCGCGCTGCCCTTGGTGTTGAGTATCTGAATTTGGTTGGAAGGAATTGTAGCTCCCGCAGGCGCGGCAAACCCGGTTTCCGGATCAGCGGAAGCCGTTAGCAGGACATCGCCTGGATTGCCGCTTACCGTGATTGTCGCCGCGGTGTACGTTCCCAACGGAACGCTCACATTCCCAAGAATTTCGTTGAGCTGGTCGAGTTGCAGCAAATTGATGCATGGCGCAGGACTCGGTGCCGTGTATACGGTGACATCACTTCCACCGGCTTGCGGTGTCAACGCGATCGACAGGACCTTCACCCCGATTGTTGCCCAATCTTCGGCCGGCGCATCGCTCACAATCAAACTTACCGTCCCGTTCTGCGATTGTGGAGTGGTATTCCGAGGATTGGAACTGGAACTGCCTGACGAGCACCCCATGGAAAAGAGCGTCAATGCAGCCGAGGCCGCACCTAGCATCACGCGAGCATAATAAGACTTCATGAATGATCTCCTGATGAGGGGGGAGCCTCATTTTGTTTTTTGATTTTGCGGTCTACCACTTCGACTGGGTTGTGACCACCACGAGCAGGTGAGGACTCTACCTGCTCGATTACTGAAACAAACACAGCCTGGCGAAAAGAGTTGCGCGAAAAGTGCCGTAGCGTTTTGGTACGAAAGTACTATCCGTCCTCCCGATTCCTCTTTCGTCGGGATTCAAGGGAGACGATCCTCGTTCAGTCCAGTACGGAATTATGTTCATGAGCGCCCTGGCGGACGTGAACTCTCCGCTACGTTAAGCTAGAATTGCAGGCATGGTCGCTACGCCCAGCACGGTAGAAACCGTTCCTTCCATCGACCCCGCAACTGGCCACATTTGCGCCAGCTATGAGCGCACGCCACCCTTGCAGGTCCCTCAGCTTCTGCTGAAAGCCAGGCAGGTTCAATCCGTTTGGGCGAAGCTTTCCGTAGAGCAGCGTTGCGCTCGAATCGGCTTGCTCAAGAAGATAATTCTCGACGCGCGCGACACTCTGACAGATGCCGTGGTCCGCGAGTCCGGCAAGCCCCGCGTGGAAGCAAAATTCGCCGATGTTTTTGTCTCCCTTGACACTGCGGATTACTTTGCGAAGTATGGCCCTTCACTGCTTAAGCCGGAGAAAGTCCCGCACCACAGCACGGCTGCGAAGTTGAAGGCGGGCACGCTCCTTTATGAACCAATGGGCGTACTCGCGATCATTAGCTCCTGGAACTACCCTCTGGCCATCCCCGTCAGTCAGATCATCGCGGCGGTTGCCGCGGGCAACGCTGTGCTTTGCAAGACCAGCGAGTTCACACCAGAGTGCGGCGCCTTGATCGAAAAATTGTTCCGGGACGCAGATTTCCCCGAAGGGCTGGTGACGCTGCTTCAGGGAGGCGGCGACGTCGGCCAGGCGCTGATCGATGCGCATCCGGACAAAGTTTTCTTTACTGGCAGTGTGTTTACGGGCCGCCAGGTTGCCGAGGCCTGCGCGCGGGAATTGATCCCCAGCGTCCTTGAACTCGGCGGTAAAGATGCCATGGTGGTCCTTGCCGATGCGGACATGAATGTCACGACGAGCGCCGCGGTCTGGGGCAGCTTTACGAATTGTGGACAGGTGTGCCTCTCCGTAGAACGTGTCTTCGTAGAGTCCTCCGTCAGTAAGGAATTTCTTCAGGGCTGCGTGAACAAGACACAGAAGCTTCGTGTGGGCCCCGGCGGTGACCCGCAGACCGACGTGGGCCCGCTAATTCGCCCGCAACATGTGCAGCGCATGTGCGAAGTGATCGAAGACGCCGTGCAGCATGGCGCGAAAGTGCTCTGCGGCGGACGCCCCCGGCCCGACCTCGGCCCCAACTTTTTCGAACCGACGGTTCTGACTGGCGTGAATGCCTCGATGCAGCTTTTCCGCGACGAAACTTTTGGACCGATTCTTGCCGTACAAGTAGTGCGCGACGCGGAGGAAGCAATTCGCCTGGCGAACGATACGGAGTTTGCCTTGTCCGCGAGCGTCTGGACCCGCGACACCGCCTCCGGCAGACAAATCGCCAAGCAGTTGCGCGCGGGGACAGTCCTAGTAAACGATGCTATCTGCGGTTTTGCGATTGCCGAAGCTCCTCACGGCGGTCCGGGGTTGAGCGGTTGGGGGCGAACTCATGGCAAAGCCGGCCTGCTTGAGATGGTACATCTCAAATATTTGGATGTGGATCGCTTGCCGGGAATGGAAAAGCCCTGGTGGTACCGCTATGGTCCCGACCTGGAAAAGGCTGCCGACGCGTTTCTGCGCTTTGAATTCGGCGGCGGACTGGCGGAGCGCTTGCGTCATGCGCGCGGTGCCATGAAAACTATGTTTCGCAATCGCGGGTTTTAGCAGCATTCGGAAGGAGATCACTCTTGGCTGAAGAAATCACATCGACACCCGCGGCGGAAGCCGCGCCATCTCCGGCAACGGAAGAAAAAGTTGCAGTCCCCAAAGTGAAAACCAGAAAACCCAAACAGCGCGCCTGCGACGAAAAAGACGCGAAAGGCAAACTCTGCGCCGGACACCTGAAGCGCTGGTTCGAATTTCCTCCCGATATCGCAAAGCTCGTTGGTGAAGGCGCAGAGGTGTATCGCTGCGAATTCTGCAAGACTCTTTATCGTCCGGATCCCAGGCAATTTCCGAACAGCTTCACCGTACGATACTAAGTTGGACAGGGAGGTCGCTCCGCCGTGTCCGAAGACGATCTGATCTACGACTGGAATCTGGCTGGCCATGTGCCCATCCCTCCAGGCACGCAAGTCCTCGTCAATGACGAAACCCTCCGCGACGGCTTGCAGACCCCTTCGATTCACGATCCCTCCATCGCAGACAAAATCGAAATTCTTCACTTGATGGAAGTGCTGGCCATCGATTCCGTGAATATCGGCTTGCCGGGTGCCGGACCTCGCGCGGCGAGCGACGTCGAAGCTTTAGCTCGTGAAATTGCCGAACACCGCATGCACATTAAACCGAATTGCGCCGCGCGCACCATCGAAGCGGACATCCAGCCGATCGTCGAAATCTCTCAGCGTGTCGGAATCCCCATTGAAGCCGCGACCTTCCTGGGTTCGAGCCCTATTCGCAGATTGGTGGAGGACTGGAGCGTCGATCACCTCGAGCGCATCACGGAAAAGGCCGTTAAATTCGCGGTTTCGCACGGCCTTCCCTCCATGTATGTCACCGAAGATACCGTCCGTACGGATCCCGAAACTGTGAAGCGCCTCTATACCACCGCGATTCGTAGCGGGGCCCGTGCCATCGTTCTTTGCGACACCGTGGGGCACGCCACGCCGGAGGGCACCTACAACCTGGTGAAATTTGTCATCGACAATGTCGTGAAGCCTTCGGGAGAAGATATCCGCGTCGATTGGCACGGCCACCGTGACCGCGGCTTGGCCATCGCAAATTCGCTGGCTGCCATCGCCGCCGGTGCTCGCCAAATTCATGGGGTAGCGTTGTCCCTCGGCGAACGCGTGGGCAATACTCCGATGGAATTGCTTCTCGTGAATTTGCGCCTTATTGGCCTGCGCCAGAACGACCTGAGTTATCTCCGTGCGTATTGCGACAAAATTGCCAAAGCCACGCACACGACCATTCCGCCGAACTATCCCGTCTTTGGCAGCGACGCTTTTCGCACGGCCACGGGTGTGCACGCCGCGGCGATTATCAAAGCTTTGCGGCATCACGATCGGCGGCTCGCGGATGCGGTCTACAGCGGAGTTCCCGCACATCTGGTGGGGTTGGAACAGATCGTGGAAATTGGTCCGATGAGCGGCAAATCTAACGTGATCTATTGGCTGGCCCGACACGGCATCGCGGAAACGGAGGAAGTTGTGAATCGGATCTTTGATGCGGCCAAGCAATCTCCCCGCATTCTCACCGATGAAGAAATTCGCTCCCTTTGTACCCATCCTGGCGCGCCTGCCGAACGCTAACACCGTACTCAGCCGTCGGCTCGTGCCCCTGCGCCATGTTGTAGAATCCATGGGTGTCACCCGCTGGTCGCCGAACAGACCTCCGATCGAGGCCGCTTTTCATCACCCTGTCCTTTCAGACAGTGAAACGGGTTGCTGTTTGCGCTATTCTTTTGGCCATGCCGATTCGTTCTTCGGTCGTCCATTCTTTGTCGCGGCCCTTCCGCGCGAACTCTCTCGCAGACCAACCGCAGGTTCGCGAGGCCCTCAACTGGCTGGATCGAAATCTTGACTGGACCACCGCCCAGCAGATTCGCATCACGGAAATCCCCGCGCCGTCCTTTCAAGAAGATAAACGCGCCCAAGCGGTAAAAGAGATACTCTCAGCCGAAGGCCTTTCTGTATTCACGGACAAGATCGGTAACGTCATTGGCGAACTGCGGGGCAGCCAGGACAAGGAAGTTGTGATGCTAGCCGCGCATCTGGATACCGTTTTCCCTCCGGGCACAGAAATCAAAGTCAGACGGGACGGCGATCGTTTGCTAGCGCCCGGCATTTCCGATAACGGCACGGGACTCGCCGCCTTATTAGCGGTCGCCCGGGCAATCCAGGTGGCGAAAATCAAGCCCCAGCGTACGATTCTGTTCGCCGCCAATGTCGGTGAAGAGGGCGAAGGGAATCTTCGTGGCATGCGCGCCCTCGTCGATGCCTATGGTTCGAAGTTGCGCGCTGTGATCGTGCTGGACGGGTCTGGCATTGATCACGTTACTGTCAAGGCTTTGGCCTCGCGCCGCGTCGAAGTCCTAATTACTGGCCCCGGCGGGCACAGTTGGTCCGATTTTGGCATGCCTAATCCTATTAACGCCTTGATTCGCGGATCGGTGCGTTTCATCAATACCAAAGTCCCTACAAACCCGCGAACCACGTTCAATATTGGCCAGGTGGAAGGTGGAACTTCGGTCAATTCCATTCCCTTTGAAGCCAAGCTGAAGGTCGACTTGCGCTCAGAGGATGAAGACGAGATCGTCCGTATGGAAGCCGCGTTGCGCGAATGCATCGCCGCGGGCGTGAAGGACGAAATGGACAATTCCCGCGACCGCAGCCGGGGCAAGCTCGAGTGGAAATTGAATCTCATCGGCAGCCGGCCTGGCGGGGAACTCACGCAGGATTCCGCGCTACTGACCGAGCTGCGCGCGGCCGACGACGTTGTTGGCAATAAATCGCGCAATGAACGCTCCTCCACTGATGCTAACATCCCGCTTTCCATGGGCATCGAAGCGATCGCCATCGGCGCAGGCGGAAATGGTGGCGGGGCGCACTCCTTACAAGAGTGGTACGAACCCGAGGGCAGGGAAATAGGGCTAAAGCGCGTGCTTCTGACCTTGCTCGGAGTCTCTGGCCTGGCTGCGGAGAAGGCCCAATGAAAAAAACGCCCCGATGCACGGGACGGGCCGCGCTCTTGCTCGCCCTTGTTGGGGTTGCGGCTGCTCTCGCCACTGCCGGACAAACGCTCGCGCAATCCAAAGAACCGGCCATTCACCCGACGACCTACTACCTGCATGGACGGATTTATACCAATGACCCTCAGCATCCCTGGGCCGAAGCCATGGCCGTGCGCGATGATAAGATTTATTGCGTTGGCACCATCTCGCAGGTCCTCCTCGATTGTGGCGGTGCAGAATCTTCCGATGTCGTCCAGTTAAAGGGCCTCTTCGTCATGCCTGGCTTCAATGATGCGCACACACACCTTGGCGGAGCCGGCCGGGACAAATTAACTCTTGTCCTGAATAACGCCACTTCGGTCGACGAGATTCTCAAGCTCGTCAAAGCCGCCGCCGGAAAACACAAGTCCGGGGAGTGGATCCTGGGAAGCGGTTGGGATCAGTCCCGCTGGGCCGATCAAAAGTACCCCACTCGCCTCGAACTCGACCAGGCCGCCCCGAATAATCCCGTTTATCTCGACCACGTTTCCGGCCACATTGCCGTTGCTAATTCATTGGCCCTCAAGCATGCCGAGATCGCCAGCGACACGCCTAACCCGCAGGGCGGAGAGATTGGGCGCTTTGCCGATGGCGAACCTGACGGTTTGTTGAAAGAAACCGCCACGGAAATGGTGACCCAGCGCATTCCTGATCCTTCCGACGATGAGCGCCGGAAGGGAATTGAGCTGGTTCTCCAGGAGTTGGCGCAAAACGGCGTCACTTCGGTGCAGGATTTCTCGCCTTGGGAAAATTACCTTGTCTACATCGATCTCAAGCAGGAAAAGAAACTGACTGTACGCATCACCGAATGGCTACCTTTCACGCTTTCCATCGATAGTTTGCAGAACATGCGCGCTCAGGGAGGCACCACCGACCCTTGGCTCAGGACCGGTGCCCTGAAGGGTTTCCTCGACGGCGCGCTGGGCACACATACCGCAGCCCTTCTCGCCCCATATTCCGACGACCCTTCCACGAGCGGTATCCTCATCATGGACCCCGAGAAGTTGAAAGCTATGGCCATCGAGCGGGACCGCCTAGGTTTTCAGCTTGCCTTTCATGCCATCGGCGATAAGGCCAATCGCCTCGCACTCGACACCTTTGAATCCTTAGTGCGCGTCAATCCTCCCCGCGACCGCAGAGACCGCATCGAGCATGCCCAGGTCATCTCCCCGGAAGATATTCCGCGTTTCGGTAAATTGCAGATCATCGCCTCCATGCAGCCTTCGCATGAGACCAATGACATGCGCTGGGCCGAACAGCGCCTCGGCCCCGAGCGTTCCAAAGGTGCGTATGCCTGGAAATCGCTGCGGGAAGCCGGTGCCAAGCTTGCCTTTGGCACCGATTACAACGTTGAGCCCATTAATCCTTTGCGCGGTCTTTACGCCTGCGTCACGCGTGAGGCGGTCGACGGTGGCCCTCCCGGCGGTTGGATCCCCCAGGAAAAGCTTCCGCTCGCCGATTGCATCAGCGCTTACACCACCGGCTCAGCCTATGCGGAGTTCATGGAAGACGATAAGGGTGAATTGAAGCCTGGCAAGTTTGCAGATTTCGTCATTCTCTCCCAGGACATCACGAAAATCCCGCCGCGCGATATTTTGAAGACCGAAGTACTGCGCACCGTAGTCGGCGGCAAAACCGTTTATCAGAAAAATTGAATCGTATTTAGATCGCCCGTGAACGATTTGTCCTTCAGTTTGTAGAAATATACTCGAACGCGGCGCCCTTTCCAGTTGGGGCAAGCTGGCGGTTGTTCGGAGTCCTGTTTGGCCGTGCTCAATACTTCCAGTTCCGCAAAATCGGTAAATCGGAAATTCATCGTCGTCTTCCCCACGGAAATGGATACTTTCCCCGCTCCTCCTCCACAATCGGCCGTGGCGACATTCCCTTCCACCGCGTACTCGGACTCGCCGCGATGAGCATCATCGGGCGGAGTCGTTGGCGCGCTCTCGTCCACTGAACTGCGGGAACGCGAGCTGCCACTGCTAGGCACATCTACCGTTTTCTGGCGTACTACGGCCCCGCTCGTGGGCGGCTCTTGGCTCCCCGCTTCCTTCATGGCGGCCACCCTCTGGTCGTACTCTTCTCGACTCGCGATCGCCGCCAAAAGCTGCTGCGCGTTTGCCTGGTCCATGGGAGTCTTAGCCGCTTGTTGAATTCGCAGCGCAAGAGTCTTTGCTTCTGCCGTCTTCCCCGAGTTCGCAAGAACGTATCCGTAATTGGTTGCGTAAAAAAGATTACCAGGCTCCAACTCCGTCGCTTTCCGCCCGGCCACAAACGCTTTATCCCGCGTCGCGGGATTTACGGAGTAAACCGAGGCAAGCGCGGCGTAAGCGGGTGCGAACTGCGGATTCATCTGAATCGCTTTTTCCAACGAAGCGATGATCTTAGGCGCCTGTTCCCCCGAGGGTGGTCCACTTCGCAATTGAGCCTCGGCGGCGAAGTAATACGGAAAATAGTCGCTGGTTTGCAGTTCGATTGCTTTCAAAAAAGCAGCCTCCGCCGGCAGAAATTCCTGTTGTGAGTACGCCAGAAACCCCTGTGCCTCGTAAGCAAGCGGTAGATTCGGATCGATCTTTAACGCCTCGTCAACCGCGGCCATCGCCTCTTTTGGTCGTTGCGTGTGTGCGAAAAATAGCGCTCGTTGGGCATCGACTTCCGCTTCGGGCAACACCCGGCTGGTGTAGCTGTTGGGGTCGCCATGAATCGTGGTATTTATTTTCGCCACGTAAAATGCCCGTTGCCGGGCGTAGGCTTCCATCACAAACTCAAATTTCTTCAGATCTCCAAATGTTTTCTGCGCGGCTTCCAGCTGATTTCCGGTGGCGTTCCAGGTGGAGATGAACGTGTTCAGTAATTGTCGCTTGCGGGCATCCGGATCCAGCATCAGGTAATGCACGATGGCCCAGGACTCCGCATAAAACATCGAAGCATGATTCTGTTCGTTGTAGTATGGCGAGTGCTCATCTGCCAGCAGCAGCGTATCAATGGGAATTAGTCGTTCCTGCTGCAGTGTCTGTAGGTGGTAGGCCGGGACTTTCCCGATCTCCACGTCTTTGTCCTGAATCACTGAATTTCCAAAATATTCCGCCAACCCTTCGTTCAGCCACACCGGCAGTCCTTGAAAATTCAGGTTCATGATCGCGTGAGTATATTCGTGGTAGACGAGATGATACGGATTATCGCTCTCGACGTCTGCTCGAACCGCGACATAATGTCGGTCTTCTCCGGTTATATAAATTCCTGCAGGGTGGGCGCGGCCTTTGTTTTCCCAATAAACTGGAATCAGCACTTTCAGGGAATCTTCGTTCTTTACCACGAAGATAATCAGCGGCTTACCCAAATCCACTCGCAATTTCGTAAACGCACTGTGAAAGACCTCCCGGCATTGCTCGAATTGGTCCGCCACTCTCCTCGCTTCCTTCTCTCCCGCATTGCTGATTACCGTGAAGTTGGGCGAACGCACCTCGATCCATACCTCTTTCGATCGTGCCATCGGTGCCAACGCGCAAAGAATCAGGATGAACAATAGACAGAAAAGAACAACCGTAGACCTTAAACGGAAGGACATATAACGAGAATGGACATGACGTTTGCCAGGAGTCAATAGCCACCCGCTCGGAGCGCTCTCTCAATCATCTCCGTGCGCGGCAATCGGGTTTGCGGCTACACTGGCGTTGACTCGTCGCGGAGTTTTTCTCCATGGAGCGCAGACTTAAAGCCGATCTATCGCTGATGTTCTGCTCATTGATCTGGGGCGTCACCTTTGTCGTCGTGAAGACTGGCCTCGATCACTCCTCTCCATTCGTGTTTCTTGCTGTGCGCTTCACAATTGCTGCTGCCCTCATGGCTCTTTTCCGCCCAAATGTCTTCGCCAGAATGGAGCGCGACGAACTCTTTCCCGGCATGCGCCTCGCGTTCTTCATGTTTGCCGGTTACTGCTTTCAAACCGCAGGACTGCAATACACCACCGCCAGCAACTCCGGTTTTGTCACTGGCTCGAGCGTTGTCCTTGTTCCGCTGTTGCTCGGTGTCTTCTGGGGGCGTGCCTTGACAAAGTGGATTTACGCCGGAGCCGTCGCGGCGCTCATTGGCCTCTATCTCCTTACTGTTCCGTTGGAGGGATTGCGTTACTTGAATCGCGGAGATGTCCTCACCTTCATTGGCTCGGGGTTTTACGCGGTACACATCATTCTGGTCGGAGAGTATTCCCAGGAACATTCTGTCTCCGCGCTCAGCTTGATCCAGGTGGCAGGTTGCGCTGTGATGGCCTGGCCACTTACTGCATTTGCTGGAGCGATTCGCTGGCAGCCCGTCCGGTTCGATTGGGGCTGGCCACTTTTCCTCGCCATTCTGATTTGCGCCGTATTTGCCACCGCCGTCGCGTTCACCGTGCAACTGTGGGCGCAGCAATACACCTCCCCGGGTCACGTCGCGATTCTTTTCGCGCTCGAGCCGGTCTTCGCCGTAATCACTTCATACCTCTTATTGCATGAACGTCTAAGTTCCCGTGCCTGGAAGGGTGCTGGCTTGGTTGTGGCAGGAATTGTGATTGCGGAATTATTGGGCGAACCCGCCGCTCCGGAGGCGCCCGAACCCATCTTCGAAGGCCGTGTCTATTTCAAGCCCTGGTGGCGGCCAAGGTGAAACGAAGTTTTCCCTCGTCAGTTGAACGTTTTAAGTAAACCAGGAATCAGTCTAACGAACCTTGCGTAAAGTCTCTTCACTTGACGTTCGTGTAGTACTTCACGTCCACCGTCTCATACATCAGCGCTCTCGCCGCGTGCGCCTTCTCATACGCGTCGATCGAGTTGGCATGCAGCAGGGAAGTGCCGATATCGTCCAGCCCTTTCAGCAGAACTTCCTTCCGCGACGGCGCGATCTCAAACTTGTATTCCAGTCCGTGTTTGTCCCTCACCGTTTGGCAGGGCAAATCCACGGTCAAAGAGTAGCCCTCTTCTTTTTCCGTTCGCTGAAAAAGTTCTTCAATCTGCACTTCACTAAGCTCCGCGGGCAGAATGCCGTTTTTGAAGCAGTTGTTATAGAAAATATCCGCATAACTAGGCGCAAGGATCACGCGAAAGCCGTAATCGCCGATAGCCCAGGGGGCGTGCTCGCGGCTCGATCCGCAGCCAAAGTTGGCACGCGCCAGCAGGACCGATGCGCCTTTGTAACGAGGAAAGTTCAGCACAAACTCCGGATTCGGATTCTCTCCCGGCTGTAAATACCGCCAATCATAAAAGAGGATGCGGCCAAACCCCTGCCGCGTCAGTGCCTTCAAAAATTGTTTCGGCACCATCTGGTCCGTATCTACGTTCACCTTGTCGATCGGCTGGACCACTCCAGTGTGTGCGATGAATGGCTTCATGTGTAATTTCCTCTAAATTCGATAAAACATTCTCAATTTTATTCCACGTGCGCCACATCAAATTCCCTTACATCTACGAAGTGCCCTGCGAGTGCAGCGGCCGCCGCCATCACCGGGCTAACCAGATGCGTGCGGCTATCACGCCCCTGCCGCCCTTCAAAATTGCGATTCGACGTGCTGGCGCTGCGCTCATGCGGCGGCAAAACGTCCGCGTTCATGCCGATGCACATGCTGCAACCCGCATCGCGCCACTCGAAGCCCGCTTCAGAAAAGATCTTATCCAAGCCCTCTTTTTCCGCCTGTGCCTTGATGCCGCGCGATCCGGGAACAATCAATGCCTGCTTGATGCTCTTCGCCACGTGCTTGCCTTCCACCAAATGCGCCGCCGCGCGCAAATCGTCCAATCGCGAATTCGTGCACGACCCGATGAACACGCGATCCACTGGAATGTCCACAATTGGCGTGCCAGGCTTCAACCCCATATACTTCAGCGCGCTCTCCGTAGCTTTCTGATCGTTCAAATCCTTGAAATCATGCGGATCGGGCACTCGCCCCGTCACGCTGGTAACCATTCCCGGATTCGTTCCCCAAGTCACTTGCGGTGCGATCTGTTCAGCCCGCAATTCCACGGTCAAGTCGAACTTTGCCCCGTCGTCGCTCTTCAACAGCTTCCAGCGTTCCACCGCTTCCTGAAACTCTTTTCCCCGCGGAACAAACGGCCGTCCTTCTAGATACGCGAACGTCGTTTCGTCCGGAGCAACCATCCCCGCGCGTGCTCCGCCCTCAATCGTCATGTTGCACACGGTCATCCGCCCATCCATCGACAACGCCCGAATGGCTTCGCCGCCATATTCCGCAACATGAGCCGTTCCGCCACCGATACCGATCTTTCCGATAATGGCGAGAATAATGTCCTTCGCAGTCACGCCCTTCGGCCGCTTCCCATTCACCACGATATGCATCGTCTTCGATTTGCTCTGCACCAGGCACTGTGTTGCCAGTACGTGCTCCACTTCGCTGGTGCCAATCCCGAACGCCAACGTGCCAAATGCCCCGTGCGTGGAAGTGTGGCTATCGCCGCACACGATCGTCTGCCCGGGCTGCGTAATCCCCAGTTCCGGCCCGATGATATGCACGATGCCCTGGTTCTTGCTGTGCATGTCAAAAAGCCGCACGCCGGTCTCGCGGCAATTCTTCTCAAGCGCTTCAAACTGAAGCTTGGCATCCTGATCCACGATCGGCAGCAGTCGGTCCTTTGTCGGCACCGAGTGGTCCATCACGGCAAACGTCAAGTCCGGCCGGCGCACCTTCCGCCCTTCGGCCTTCAGCCCCGCAAACGCCTGCGGGGAGGTGCCTTCATGGATGAGGTGGCGATCAATGTAGATCAGCGAAGGCTTTCCCGGCTCTTCATAGACGAGGTGGTTATTCCACATTTTTTCGTAGAGAGTTTTGGGTGTCATAGTGGTGTCTCAGTATTCTAACATTCCGAAAACTTGCGGCAAGCAGGCGGGTAAATCCGGATTCAGGCAGAAGCTCCAGTCGCTTGATGATCTTCACACAAGTCCACCAGATAGTGCCGCACTCTGTGGTCATACGAGGTTAGCAGGTGCAAGGCCTCATCAGCGATTACTGCGGCTTCGCGGTCCGGACCCGCAAATCGGTCTATGGCCTCCATCGAAGACCACAACGTCTCCACGATGAATTGCACCACCACGCCATCCGACTGCGAAATCACGCGGGCCTCCAGGAACCCATCCACCGCCCGTAAACTGGACAACACATTTTCGTTGAAGTGCCGGAGGTATTCCGGGAACCGCACTTGCGTCGTTCGCGCCGACCAGAATCGCACGACCATTTCAGGTATCTCCTCTAGTGCCCCTCGGTTCGATTCTTGCCTCGCCTCCAACAACCACCGTCCAGGGCCGCACCTCCCAATGTTTCACCAATCCGTTGCGAACGTAGGGATCGTTTTCTGCAAAAGCGGACGCGGCTGTGGGGTCGTTACCTCGAAAGATGAGCAGTGCGCCGTCGGCGGGCTCTGCAAGAGCGCCAGCCAACACCAGTTGACCCCGGCGATTTGCCTCATCTGCAAGCTTCAGGTGTTCTTCGCGAAAAGCCCCTCGCCGCTCGACAAAATCATCAACGACTTCGTAAAAAAGGGCGTAATAGCCCATTCCCATCCTCCCCCTGCCCGGAATGGACCAACACGGAAATAGCGTACCACGTGTTGGACGGGAGGACATGGCAGTGCCGTTGCCTTAGAAAACGCGAAGAAAATTCAGTGTGATAGGCTACCGGTGAAGTGGACTGCCCCACACTTGCATGAAGATGGAGACTATGGATGGGGAAGATTCTGAAATCCCTAGGTTTGCTTTTGCTCGGGGTGATTGCCGTACTCTTCGCACGAACCATCCTGATTCCCTCGAAACAGATTGCGCCGCTGCCGCATACCCCCGAAACCATCAACGCGGATAAAGTCGCTCGTGACCTCTCGGGCGCGATTCCATTTCGCACCGTCTCCTGGGGTCCGGAGGGAACCGACGCCCAGCGTCACGCTACCGAAGAAGCATTCGTCGGATTCCGCGCCTATCTCGAAAAGACATTTCCCCAGGTCTACGCGAAACTTGATCATGAAGTTATCGGCGCCAACAACCTGCTGTTCACCTGGAAGGGCACTGACCCCTCTCTCAAACCAGTTCTTCTTCTTGGCCATCAGGACGTTGTCCCCATCGAAGAAGGAACCGAAACCAGGTGGACTCATCCACCCTTTTCCGGACAACTCGCCGATGGGTTTATTTGGGGCCGCGGTACCCTCGACGACAAAATGGCCGTCATCGGCCTTCTGGACGCCGTCGATCTCCTTCTCTCCAAAGGATTCCAACCGAAACGCACCGTCATTCTCGCCTTTGGTCAAGATGAAGAGGTTGGTGGTCTGGAAGGCGCTGAAAAAATTGCGCAACTGCTCCAATCGCGCAGCGTTCAAGCAGAATTTGTCACCGATGAAGGCGGATTCCTGTCTACGGGCATGATGCCAGGCGTGAGTGTTCCCGTGGCCATGATTGGCACGTCGGAAAAGGGCTACCTCAGCCTGGAGCTTTCCGTAGAAACGGCCGGGGGCCACTCTTCGGTTCCGCCCAATGCTTCCAGCATTGGCATCCTCAGCGGGGCCATCCACAAAATCGAAACGCATCCCATGCCGGCGCATGTCCATGGTCCGATCGGAGAGTTCCTAGACTACGCTGGCTCCAGTGCCAGATTTCCCATGCGCGCGGTGTTCAAGAATATGTGGCTGTTCGGACCTGTCGTTCAGCACATCCTGGAATCCTCGCCGGACACGAATGCCACTCTTCGCACCACCACGGCGGTAACGATTTTCCGCGCGGGCACTAAAGATAACGTGATGCCTGGCCGCGCCGCCGCAATCGTCAATTTCCGCCTTCTTCCCGGCGACACCGTGGCCAGTGTCATCGCGCACGTTCGCAAAGTGGTCGACGATCCGCGGGTCAAGATGGCGCCAATGGCCGGTGAGCCTCCGGTGGAACCTTCTTCTCGCTCCAGCGCCGATTCGCCAAATTTTAAGCTCATGCAGAAAACCCTTGCCGAAGTCTACCCCGAAGCCGTGGTCGCGCCTTTCGTGTTTGTTGCCGCAACGGACTCCAAGCACTACGCTTCTCTCACAAGCGACATTTACCGGTTCTCGCCTCTTGTCATGGACGCGGACGATGTCGCCCGCCTGCATGGCACCAATGAGCGTATCGGCGTGGTCAATTTCGCCCGGTTCATCGACTTTTACTGCCAGTTGATCCGCAACGCCGCGGATTGAGGTGGAACCACCCCTCTTTTATGCATTGATCGACACGCTGCACGTGCCGGATGGTGACGACGACGTCGAACGCGACGTTGTAGCTCCTTCCTCGGTGTAGACAATCGGGTGAATGCCTGGGCGATGAGACTACTGCTCTGCGATGTCGACGCCGAACCACCTTGCGGCATGCTCTGTTGCAATGTCTGAGGCGGACATGAGGCTCTCTTCCCGTGAAGCGTCCTTCGTCCACCTTCTTGCTTATCGGCACTTCTTGGCTGGGCATTAGTGCCGCATCGTGCGTTGTCTTGCATGCCACATTCTAACCAAGTCCCCTATTTGTCCGAGATTAGAGCTACTCGCGAATCTTTGCGCCTTGGACACAGGGTTTTTGGGCAAACTCTCCCTGTCGGGGCTGCAAGCCTTGCCCGCTCCTACAAAACCCTAATCTTTTGCTTTGTAGCCCCGGCTTCCAGCCGGCCCCTGATTTTCTTCAGCTTTTGCAGTAGCAGCCACCTCGAAGATGGCCGCCTTTCCAAGAAATAAAGCTAAGCCTTCACGGTCATCACCCGCCGGCGATCGAAGGCACCAGCAACACCTTATCCCCGTCCTTCAACGCTGACGCTTCGCCGCCCAGGAATCGAATGTCCTCGTCATTTAAATACACATTAATGAACTGCCGAATCTGCCCCTCATCGTCGCGCACGTGCCGCGATAGGGCAGGGAAGCGCGTCACCAATTCATTTAGCGCTTCTGCCACCGTTTTCGCGCCACTCTCCAATCTCGGCGCCCCGTCGGTGAACCGCCTGAAAGCGGTCGGAATCTCAATCGTTATTGCCATTTCTCTTCTCCCGTTTTGTAAATTTGATTTTAGTAGTGAAATACGGCGCGGCGAACTCACGCATTCGAGCGTACGCGCACCGGTTCATCCAACTGCTGCGACAGTAGCGCCTCAAACGCCTCCAACTTTGGCGGAATTGCTTCCGTCGCCGGGAAATCCGCGGCGATGGCATCGGTCGTCTTCAACCCGTTTCCGGTAATGCACACGACCGTAGTTTCGTCGGGCTGGATGCGTCCCTGCTGAATCAGTTTCGCAGTCACACCTGCGGTAACACCACCGGCAGTCTCCGCAAAAATCCCTTCGGTTTGCGCCAGGAGTTTAATCGCATCAATGATCTCCGGATCGGAAATGCATTCCGCCCAACCGCCCGTCTCGGTAATAAGCCGCCGCGCATAATGCCCATCCGCAGGGTTGCCAATCGCCAGCGACCGCGCAATCGTGTTCGGTTTTTGCGGTTCCACCCGGCTTAGCCCGCGCTTCACCGCATCGGCAATCGGCGAGCATCCCGTCGCCTGGGCTCCGAAGAATTTCACCTGCTTCGGTTCCACCCAGCCGAGATGCGCCAACTCACAAAAGGCTTTGGCGATTTTACCAATCAACGAGCCGCCCGCCATTGGCACCACTACGTTGTCCGGCAGTTCCCATCTAAGTTGTTCGGCAATCTCGTACCCGTGCGTCTTCGATCCTTCTGCGTAATAAGGACGCAAGTTCACGTTCACTAGGCCCCACTGAAAACGGTCCGCGATCTGCGTGCACAGCCGGTTCACGTGGTCGTAGTTTCCGTCGATGCGGATGATCCGCGCGCCGTAAACCGCCGTATTCAGTACCTTCGCCGGTTCCAAGTCCGCGGGAATGAACACTGTCGTATCAAATCCCTGTTGAGCGCCTTGTGCCGCCACCGCATTCGCCAGGTTCCCCGTTGACGAACACCCAACCGTGTTGAACCCGAACCTGCGCGCGGCCGCCAGAGCCGTCGCCACCACACGATCCTTAAACGACAGGGTAGGGAAGCACACCGCGTCATTCTTGAAGTAAAGGTTCTTTACTCCCCATTGCGATCCAAGTTTTCTGGATTTCACCAGCGGCGTACCACCAACCGAGGCGGCAGGCTTAAATCCCTCCGGCAAGGGCAGCAGTTCTGCATAGCGCCACATGTTGAACGGTCGATGAGACAGCTCTTCCCGCTTCACCGTTCGGCTAAGCGCTTCGTAGTCGTAACTCACTTCCAGTGGTGAGAAGCACTCCTCGCAAAACGACTGCGGTGTATTTGCATACTTCTTCCCGCATTCCCTGCATCTTAAGAAATAGACTTCCTTCATAAGTCACCTCGCGCTAGGTTCCGCCTAGGCCGCCTGCCTGGGTCGGGGCCTATGTGTGAAATGACGTGACAATTGACTGAGGGCAGCGCGGAGGGTCCCAATAAAAAACCCTCCGTGCCAAAAAGCTTGGAGGGTCTCAGAGGAGCTAACTTCTGTGAACTCTACCAGCTCTTTAGCAGTTTTTTACGTGGAGCAAGTCGCCCTAAATCGCCACGTGATGCCGCTATCACGGCTACTTCTTTTATGCTAGAACTCGAACTCCTTGTCAAGTCGAAAGTTATCTCTGCAATGCGCTCACAACAGTTTGCTCACCTTCTGCGTCAAACACTACAGCATTATCACGCTTCCAGTGAGACCCGGCCAGATGGCCAGTTAACGTCGAGGCGCATCATATTTCGAGAGAAACCCCGGCCTCTTCGCGGTGTTATACTTTCGGCAGGTGGACTGGGCCACGGAATAGATAGGAGCACTTCAGATGGACCAAGTAAGAAACATGGTGGATTGGACCCGGCGTCGGAAACTCATTGCGACCGTGTCGATTGCAGCAACTCTCGTCATCGGAATCTTTATTGGCACGCTCGTGAACGGTAAGGCTTCCGCCATGCGCGGCTTTTCTTTCGCGGGTTCTAACGCGGCTGTCCTCGCGCTTCCCGATCCTGTCCCGTCCTCCAATTCTTTCTCCTCAATCGTCAATCGGGTCGAGCCAGCCGTTGTCAACATCGCGACCACACAAATCATCGATCGCAAGGCCAAGAGGCATCGTTCGCAGGAGGACCAGGACGACCCCAGCGAGGATTTTTTCTATCACTTTTTTGATGGTCAACCGGGTGCCGGCGGCCAGATGCAGCCTCAAGCCGAACGCAGCCTCGGTTCTGGCGTGATTCTCGACAAGGCCGGTTACATCCTTACCAACAACCATGTCGTCGAGCAGGCCAGCAAGATTCAAGTGCAGCTAAACGGTGACACCACCAAGTACACTGCGAAAGTGATTGGCACCGATGAAGAATCTGATCTCGCGGTCATCAAGATTGATGCCGGCAAGGAACTGCCTTTCGCCAAGCTCGGCAATTCCGATGGCGTTCAGGTGGGCGACTGGGTTCTTGCCATTGGCAGCCCCTTTGGCCTGAATGCCACCGTTACCGCGGGCATTATCAGCGCCAAGGATCGCAGCAACATGAGCAATCATCAGTTCCAGCGCTTCCTGCAGACCGACGCCGCCATCAATCCGGGCAATTCGGGTGGTCCTCTTGTCGATATGGCGGGACAAGTGATCGGCATCAACACGGCCATCCTGACCGGTGGACGCGGTTATGAAGGTGTGGGCTTTGCCATGCCTTCCACCACTGCCATCAGCGTTTACGATCAAATTGTGAAGAACGGCCGCGTGACCCGCGGTTCGATCGGCGTAACCTTCCAGGAAGAACTCGGCACCAACCAGATCACCCTCAAGTCCCTCGGTGCGCCACATGGCGTTGTCATTGGCTCCGTTGAACCCGGCAGTCCAGCCGAAAAGGCTGGACTTAAAGGCGGTGACGTCATCAGCTCCATCAATGGCGCGCCGGTCAAGACAGGCAATGACCTCGTCAATCCCATCGCCTCCGCTCCCATCGGCAGCAAGGTGAAAATCACCTACTACCGCGACAAAGAGCTGAAGGAAACCACCGCCACTGTCGAAGACCGCACTCGCGTCTTCCCCAATACCGCTGGGCGAGTCACCAATACTCCTGACGATTCCGCTCCCGCAGAATTCGGACTTCGCGTGGAAAGCCTCACTCCGGAAAGAGGGCAGCGTGTCGGCGTGGAAGGCCAGAAGGGTGTGCTTGTCAGCGAAGTTGAACCCACCAGTTTTGCCGATGACATTGGCTTCGGCCCGGGCGATGTCATCTCCGAAGTGAACGGTCAATCCGTCACCACAGTGGATGAATATCGCAAAGCCGTCGACAAGCTTAAACCTGGAGAAAATGTGGTGTTCAAGGTTCTCCGTCGCGGAAACACGGATCGTGTCATGACCGTCTTTCTGCCCGGCGTGGTTCCGGCGGACAGCAAGTAACAGACACGTTTGTTCCACTATGCGTTCATTGCTTGGCAAGCGTAATCTTCGCGGTTTCATTCTCGCGGCAGTCGCGGCGGGCGCACTCAGTGTGCCCGCTGTCGCCGCTCAAGACACGTCCTCACAAGCAAAGAAGCCCGTGCACAAGCATTCCTCGGGTTCCTCCGCAGCGCATTCGACAAACCCCACGACCGGTAAATCCACCCGGTCGACTAGTTCCAAAAGCTCTAGTAGAAAAAAGACCAAGAAGGTGAAGGGCCAGGCCGCGCCCACTCCCGAGCGCATCAACGAAATTCAGGAGGCCCTCGCCAAAAAGGGAGTATTTAGCGGCACGCCGAGCGGCCAATGGGACGACGCCACTGTGGATGCCATGAAGAAGTTCCAGTCCGCCAACGGTCTGAATCCCTCGGGGAAACTGGACGCGCTGACTCTCCAAAAACTCGGCCTCGGTTCGGAAATCGCTGGCCTCGCCGCTCCCACCCCGCCTCCCAATTCTGCCAATCGATTGCGCAATTTGTCGTCTCTTCCGTCCGACCCCAGTAACTGAACAACAACGTTTTTCTCACCGTGTGTGGCGCGACAGGAAGTCCCAAATCACTTCGCTGGCGTCCAGATTCTGCGTCGTCTTGCCGATGAACATCGCGGGGAGATACTGCCTTCCGCCTGGCCAAGTGTGCCCGCCTCCATTTACCACGTACCCTTGTACCTCGCTGTCTTCCGCGCATGGCGCATACGTTGTTACATCGATGCTTGTGCCATCGCCCGCTTTATCCGGAATATGGTCTTTTTGGGGTGCGTTGGTGCAGTGGTCGACGGCCACAAATTTCTGAACTGCTGCCTCGTGGGACAAAACTAGCCCGCCCGCGCCGTTTCGTTCGATTGTTCCACCGCCAAGCGGCACAAGAGGGTCAGCCGTCCCCTGGATAATCACCACGGATATCGGTTTCACCGGCTTGCAGTTCGCAGACACGCTCTCCCCCAGGGAAGCCCCCACAATGGCTACTGCTGCAATTCGCTCGGACAATTCGCATGCCAGCCGCCCGCTCATGAACCCTCCATTGGACATGCCCGTGACGTAAATTCGTGCGCGATCCACCTTGTATTCGCTCTCCAGCGCACCCATAAGCGCAGAAAGAAATTTCACGTCGTTTACTCCGCTGCGTTCCGCGGGCGTCCCGCCACGTCCATTGGCCCAACTTCGGTCCAGTCCGTCGGGATAGACCACCAGGAAACTGTGTTCATCGCTGACCTTGTCCAGGTGCGCCAGCCTTTCCTCGCCAGGACCCGTGCCGAGCCTTCCGTGTAATGCAATCAGCAGCGGCACGGCCTCCGTCCCGTCGTAATGGCCCGGGACGTGTAGCGAGTACGTTCGATCGTGCTCATCGACGCGAATCTTCCCCCGCTTATCATCGGACCGCGCGCGGACCAGGTACCCGCTCACGACCGCAACCCCCAGGAATATGGGAACCACCAGTGCCACATCCCGCAGTTTCATTCTCGTTTTCCTCGTGCTTGATGCGAATCCTCTATTTAACCCATGTATTCCTGCAAAGTTAAGGCCCTTTTTGCATCCTGAGCGGAGATTCGATGCAACATATCGAAAATTTGCGTTTGCCGGGATCCCGCCATAGACGTAATCTTTCCCCATGTTTGGCAACCCACACAAGTCCTTTTGCGCATGTTGCTGTTGCCTGTGTTGCGCACAAGTGTTTTCTGGTGTGGGGAGGCTAAGCAGCTAGCAAGAAAAGTTTAGCCAATTCGAAGTCTCAAACCCATCGCCAGAATGCCTGGTCGATGGGTTTTTTGTTTTTATGGCCTGGAACTTGGCACTGCGTAGAAAAAAGGAGCAACAAATGTCTGGATATATACACCCCGAAGTTCTCGTCACCACCGATTGGGTCGCCCAAAACTTGAACACCCCGGGATTCCGCATCGTTGAGGTCGATGTGGATACCGCCGCCTATGACAAAGGCCATATTCCCGGTGCTGTCGGCTGGAATTGGCAAACCCAGCTCCAGGATCCCATCCGTCGCGATCTCATCGAGAAGTCCGCACTCGAGCGCCTCCTTGGCGATTCCGGCATCACTCAGGACACCGTCATCCTCCTCTACGGCGATAACAACAACTGGTTTGCCGCCTACGCCTTCTGGCAATTGAAATATTACGGTCACAAGGATGTGCGCCTTATCAACGGCGGCCGCAAAAAGTGGATTGCCGAAGGTCTCCTGGTCACCACCGAGCCAACCTCCGTCGAGTCCGTGACCTATCGCGCTACTTATCCGGACGAAACCATCCGCGCTCGCAAGGAAGATGTCCTCGAGATTCACAGCAAGCGCCGTCGTGGCGATCTCGTCGACGTGCGCTCCGTGGACGAGTTCACCGGTAAAATTCTCGCGCCTCCGGGTCTCTCGGAAACCGCTCTGCGCGCCGGGCACATTCCAGGTGCCGTCAATGTTCCCTGGGGCCAGGCCGCAAACGAGGATGGCACGTTCAAGTCATACGACGAGCTCAAGCAACTCTACGAATCAAAAGGCGTTCGTGGCGCCGCTGAAGTCATCGCCTACTGTCGCATCGGCGAACGCAGCTCTCACACCTGGTTTGTCTTGAAATACCTGCTCGGCTACGACAAGGTCCGCAACTACGACGGCTCGTGGACCGAGTGGGGCAATTTGGTCGGTGCACCCATCGTGAACCTGAACGCAGCTACTCTCCAGGCTGTGCCTGTATGTCAGAGCGCCTAGGCTAAGGTTCCCGTTGTGTGCAGGGGTGGCAAGGATCCCGTCAAGGCGTCCTTGCCACTCGAAGTAATCGTCTAGATGGAGTAGGGATGGCGTCAGTCGACGATTTTCTTCAGGGCACGGCTTCAGCCGGCCCGCAAGGGCGACGAAAGGAGAGCGGCTTAAGCCGCTGAGGGCCCTTTCTTGCTCTTCAAACGGTGGCGCGGTCGCCAAGTGGTTAAGGCATGGGTCTGCAAAACCCATATCGGCGGTTCGATTCCGCCTCGCGCCTCCAACAAAACAAATAACTTCCAATACTCCTCTCGCGTCTTGTCCCCGAAGTTGTCCCCGTTCTAAATGATATCGCTTGACATCACATGATTCTCGGAGTACTTTTGTGTCTGGAGGCTCCCACCAATGGTAAAGGTAAACCGGCCAAGAGGCGCAACACTCAGGCAATCGTACAAAAAACTGACGGAGGCAAACGAGGCAAATGGCGGGCGGCTTGTCATTACGTTGGACGCGGAAACCCGCGCGATTTTGGACAGAATCAAGGCCGAAACGGGCGCGTCTTTTGGCGAAATCATTCGCAGACTAATAGCGGCGAAGGGGGAAAAATCATGAGGAAACGCGGACAAGGCCGGTGTTGGTTGCGCGGCCATACTTATTGGATTCAGTTCTACGACGCGGGCGGAAAGCAGATTCGCGAGAGTGCCAAAATCGCCGAGGAGACCGTTGCGTTGAAACTCCTCAAAAAGCGCACCGCCGAAATCACAACAGGTGTTTTCGAGGATAGGCACGCCGTCCGGTTTGAGCAAATGCAGGCGGAGTATCTTTGCCGATTATAAAATCAACCAAAGGAAATCGGTTTGCTATCCCTCCGTGCCAACATCTCTGAGACAAGTCTAGTACCCTTAATTAATGAGCAGTAGGGCGAGAAAGAAGAGATCAGAGATGAATGGGAATTCTCTTGGTGTTGTTCTTTCCCCTGGGGGTTTGGCTGCCGCGGAACGAAGCGAAGGCGAGCGAAGCGAGCCGCAGCGGAGTGCGTACGTTGAACATGAATGATCGATTGAGGGTGCAAGTCCCTTACAGAGCCTGTTGGAGGCAACTGTGAGTCAAAGGCAACTGCGTGTTAAATGTGAAGGGTTGTTCCCGTGAGGGCGCGTGGAAAGGAAGCCGGCGACAAACTGCAGCACCTAACGCAAGTGAATCCCCGTAAGGCTGGTCTGATCGAGGCGAGCGTGCCCACCAATGCGACGCCCGATATCCAACCGCAATCAGAACAGTATTGGGGAAGGCGGCGGCAGGACATTGATCATTCTTACTTCAAGAGAGCTCCGCAAGTCCGCCTCGGCGGTAGGGTCGGAGAAGGAAACGACGACGACCTGATGCTTGCGGAGAAGTCGGATCTCCTCATACGAGCAGTGAAGCTGACGAAAGTCAGTGGAGCAAAGGGGGAGATGGATTGAAAAGCGCAGGATCACGGCAACTGGCCCTCGCATTCGCCGACAGCCCGACAGGGGGCAGGGACCGCGGAACTCAGGACGAATCCCGAGGGAAACGGTACCTGCTGCATACGGCGAAGGTCAACAACCGCAAAGATCCGGCCACTTCCACGGCCGCCGCGGATAGCGAGCGGGCGATGGAGTCGGTAGCGTCGGCACATAATCTAGCGCAGGCGCTGCTGAACGTATCGCGAAACAAAGGAGCACCTGGCGTAGACGATCAAACAGTAGAAGAGGTGGTCGAACAGGCCCCGAGTCTACTGCCCAAGCTACAAACTGCACTCCTTCAGGGCACATATCAACCGGGAGACATCCGACGGGTATGGATTGAAAAGCCAGGAGGCGGGCAGAGAGGTTTGGGAATCCCAAATGTGATGGATCGATGGGTCCAACAGGCCGTGCTGCAAATACTAGAGCCGATCTTTGAACCTACCTTCCACGCAAGCAGTCACGGATTTCGTCCGAACCGGGGCGCTCATACCGCAATTGCTGAAGCAAAAGGAATGAACCGCGCATAGGGTCCTCCTTCCAGTGTGGGCTTTGCCTTTCTGATCCGGAGCTCTCTGTAAGGAACTAAATTCCCTGGTTAGACGGAGATGGGGACTTAGCCTGCCACCCAACAGTTCCGCCCGATGAAGATGCCAAAATTCGGCGCAGCGGTCTACCTCCAACTGACGTACATGTACTAGCGAAAGTTGTTTACGAGCATGATGTTGTCGATTACGTCGGTCGGCTGCGAATAGAGGATCCAACGCTCGTCTGTGGAGACCGACAAACCGAAACCAATATTCTTCTCCATATCGAAGATTGGACGGATCGCCTTTGTTTTGAAATCAAAATAGCGGAGGGACTTAGGTGCGTCTGACGGCACAAAATAGATGCCTCCCGTAACGACTGCCCAGTCACCCCAACAACACATTTT
>Ga0181523_10001582_pt1 | contig 23982 bp, 18 predicted proteins | sample PEATcosm2014_Bin_43_FD_119752 | JGI IMG/M metagenome (GOLD analysis project Ga0181523, IMG submission 119752) | Peatland microbial communities from MTU Mesocosm Facility, Houghton, MI, USA - PEATcosm2014_Bin05_30_metaG | ecosystem: Environmental > Terrestrial > Soil > Wetlands > Peat | place... | reverse complement strand
TTCCTCCAGACACCCCATTTCTGGTAGTGCCCTTGCCCTGTTGGCGTTGTCCTTCCGTCCGGTAACGGTGGAACTACCTTATGTTTCCATAAGGGTACGGCAAGTGCGTCATGCCAGGCGCACGTAAACAACCACCGACCTTGTCGGTGGCTTTCTTAGGAGAAGACAACAACTCCTGACAATGTCATCCGTCGTTGTCCTTCCATAGTCGTCGCTGTTCTTCCTTACCCTCTTCTTCTTGCTGTTTTCGTACGTATTCCCTGATAGCTTCTTCGTTCAGCCCTACTGTACTTACGCAATATCCCCTCGCCCAGATGTGCATTCCCCAGTATTTCTTTGCCAGTTCCGGAAACTCACGCGCCAGATACTCCGCACTCTTCCCCTTCAGTATCTTCATCACGTGAGAAGGTGAATGCTTCGGTGGTACTGACAAATACATATGAACGTGGTCGTCCTTGATGGCTCCTTCCAGTATCGTTATGTCTTGCCATTCACATAGCTCCGTCAAGATATCCCTGAGCCGTTCTCTGATCTCTCCTACCAATACTTTGTATCGGTATTTCGGCACCCAAACAAAATGGTATTCGCACCGATATACTACATGAGAGGTCTTCAGAAATTTGTTCATCGCTTCTACTATATCATAGGCCTCTCCGCTCGCCAACCTTGTTAGCTCACCTGCGGTGTGGGGCCTCCGCCCCCACGCCCCACCACTGACATTGTCAGTGGTTTTGACCCATTAATAAAACACTTCTGATGCGCGTTGTACTGGAAAAAGGTAACTGAAAATTAACACGTCTGTAAAGTTTGATTAATAGCGGACGTGATATTATGCGTCATCATGCAGCGGTATCAAGTAGACCCGTAATGGCTCTCTTTTGAGCCTGTAAATTTGGCGCTTTGCAGGCTATTTCTCGCCTCATAACACTATGAATATAAAGCTAAATATAGCCATTATAAAAAAATATTGACAAGAGTCACGAAATATGATAAATATTTTATTAGCACTCTCACTGTGAGAGTGCTAATATGCTGATTCGGGTTCTTGCCCAATAAAATGAAAGGAGATGAATTGTCATGTTATGGTCAGAAATGGAGAGACTGGGAAGAGTTTTTGATCCATGGCGTCAGTTAGAAGGCTTGAATCGTCCAGTAAGGTGGGCTACACTTCCGGCAAGCGTGGATTTTCCTCCAACAAACGTATGGGTAACCGAAGACAATGCAGTTGTTACGACAGAGGTGCCTGGGATAGATCCCAATGCCCTTGAAATCACAGTCGTGAAAAATTCCCTGACACTACGTGGTTCACGCATGGCAGAAGAGCTTAAAGAAGGTGAAGCATACCATCGGAGAGAACGGTGGAAAGGACAGTTCACAAAGACCCTTGAACTGCCATTTACAGTCGAATCCGACAAGGTTGAAGCCCGGTTCGCAAAGGGAGTTTTATCCATATTTCTTCCCCGTGCAGAAGCCGACAAACCGAGAAAGATTTCTGTCAAATCTGAATAGTTACAAAAGGAGGTCGAGTTATTATGACTGACACACCAAGAGATATGCAGAAGAAAGCAGCCGAAACACTCGAAACGGGTGAACGAACAAGGGCTTGCCGGATATATACGCCGCAAGTGGATATTATTGAACGAAAAGACGATATCGTCGTAATTGCCGACATGCCGGGAGTGGACGAAACATCCACAGATATAACCCTGGAGAAAAATGTCCTGACCATTTATGGCAGAGTTGACACTAATGAGCTCAAGGACCATAAGCTTTCGTTATCGGAATATGGTATAGGGGATTATCAAAGGGTCTTTACCTTGTCTGACGAAGTGGATAGAGACAAAATTCAGGCCACCGTGAAGAATGGAGTTCTATGGTTGGTCATGCCGAAGGCGACGGCAGTCAAAACAAGAAAGATACCGATTCAGGCCGAAGGCGTAGGCGGGGTCATGAAGCTTAGCTAAACAGCATAAATCACTTTAAAGGGGGTATTTATCATGGCTATAAGAAACCTCGTTCCGTTTGGAAAGAAAAGCTTACCGGCAAAGCGTGAAGATGAGAATCCTTTTGCGATTCTGAGACAAGAAATGGACGCCATGTTCGACAATTTCTTCCGTTCTTTTGATATGGAGCCTTTTGAGAGTCGGCTCGGTGCTTTCACTCCCAAAGTTGATGTAGTGGAGAGCGACAAAGAGATGAAAATAACCGCCGAACTTCCGGGAATCGATGAGAAAGACATAGATGTCTCTCTCCAGAACGATATGCTGACAATAAAGGGTGAGAAGAAAGAGGAAACGGAAGATAAGGGTAAGGACTATTACAGGATGGAGCGGTCTTACGGCTCTTTCAGCAAGACCATTGCGCTTCCCATTGAGGTGGAAACAGATAAAGTCGAAGCCAGATTTAAAAAGGGAGTGCTAAGCATCACTATTCCAAAAACAGCAAGGACTGTTGCGGAAACAAAGAAGATTGCCGTAAAGGTTGAATAAGCGGGTTGTGATGACGGCATGGTAGAGACTGCATAACATTCTATATGCTTGCAAAACAATAGCATTGAATCAAGGAGACTTTCAAACAAAGAAAGAATTCGTAGTATGAGAGTTTCCTGCCGCTTCGCTGGCAGGAAACTCGGACGATGCGGAGGAAAATAGATATAAAGTGCAGGATGAAGCGAGAGAAATAAACTGGGATTCCGGGTGCAAATTGTATCTGGAACTACAGCGTACTAATAATTCACAATTGTTCATAATCCCTTCATAGTGGTTTCAAATATATGTGGTATCTTGTTTGCAAGGGAGTGGTGATCAGCAATAGCCTGGAAGACAAAGGAAGTAATTTTATGAGGCAACAATAATTAAATAATCCTGCTATCACTCATTGCAGGCGCCTGCAGTAGCAGTGATACTTGCCTGTAAATAGCGCAGTACAAAAAATAGGAGCGCGCATGAACAAGGGATTATTGCGCAGTAGAGACAAAATATTGACTTTAACAAAATGACGGAGGTAACAGATGATCGCAAGAAAACAACTGATTTTTGCTGTAACTTTTGCCCTGCTGGGCATTGTTGTAGGGTTGGGAATATCATTAAACCTCAATCTCAATTCTGCGGCTTATTCCGAGGAACCTACTATCTCTAAAGATGCTATCGAACTGCTTTCTAAAACGGATCGTGCAATGGCTGAAGTTGCTGCCGCAGTCAAACCGGCGGTTGTAAACATTTCATCTACGCGCACGGTAAAAACGCAAGGCATGGCGAATCCCTTTCATAATGATCCCTTCTTCCAGAGATTTTTTGGCGATCAGTTCAATGGATTTGGACAACCTCGTGAGTTCAAGCAGGCCAGTCTCGGATCAGGCGTCATCGTCGACAAGGACGGTTATATTCTAACAAATAACCATGTTGTGAAAGATGCCGACGAGATAAAGATCAAGCTCTCGGATAAGCGCGAATTCAAGGGAAAGGTTATCGGGACTGATCCAAAGACAGATCTAGCGGTCGTCAAGATCGAAGCGCATAATCTGCCAGTTCTAAAAGTTGGAGACTCCGACCAGATGAAGGTTGGAGAGACCGTACTGGCAGTGGGCACCCCATTCGGCCTGAACCAGACGGTAACATCCGGAATAGTAAGCGCAGTTGGCAGGGCGGATGTCGGAATAGCCGACTATGAAGATTTCATCCAGACTGACGCTGCTATCAACCCAGGGAATTCGGGAGGTGCGCTCGTAAATATTCATGGCGAGCTTATAGGTATCAACACCGCTATATTCAGTACCTCGGGTGGCTACCAAGGAATTGGTTTTGCAATACCAAGCAATATGGCAAAGGTAGTAATGAACAGCCTCATAAAAAGCGGAAAGGTCGTCAGGGGATGGCTTGGCGTATCGATTCAGCCGGTGACTGCTGACCTTGCAAAACAATTCAATCTCAAGGAGGAAAAGGGAGTCCTTATCGGAGACGTCACGGAAGACAGTCCAGCTGAGAAGGCAGGAATGAAAAGAGGGGATGTGATTATTGAATACAACGGAACCCCGATTTCTGACCCTGCGATGCTCAGGAATCTGGTCGCAGGAACGGCGCCTGAGACGGAGATCTCAGTCAGACTATTGCGTGAAGGCAAACCACAGACATTAAAAGTGACTGTCGGAGAGTTGCCATCATCCTTGCAGAAAATAGGAAAGGAATTCGAAAATATTCTGAAAGGGGTCCAGGTGCAAGACCTTTCGCCTGAAATCAGAAAGGAGTTGAACATTCCTAAACAAGTGAATGGTGTCATCGTCACGAGTATAGAAGAGGGCAGTGCCGTGTCGGGCGTACTGACGCGTGGCGATGTACTTCTTCAGATAAATAAGAAGAAGATCGCTTCGTTGAAGGATTATGAGAAAACATCCTCAGCAATCAAGTCCGGTGAAGACATTCTATTGCTCATACTCAGAAACGGATCTACCTTTTATGCAACGGTCGCTGCGGATTAGAGGTTGCGACAAGACCCTTGGGAAACAACGCTTGGCGTTTATCTGCCATCAACCAGGTGCAGGTCATTGAAAGAGTTATTGCAGGGCAAGCTGTTGCGAAAAGGATAATTGATGCAACATATTCTCATGGATGACTTGAAGGTTGTCCATGAGAATATGCATAATTCTGCAAATATCAGCCACCATCCATGAAGGAAATAGACTATAAGAGCAGGCTGGATGCATATGGAGAAATCAAGATCAAATAAAGCAGATTATTGCTTCGGCAGTTACGATGAAAGCTATCAATTATTTCCCAAGAAATCTGACGCTGTAGTCAATAAATTAACACGCTTGGATAGGTGTCGCAAATCATCGAGCAGCCAATGGACGCTGTTGACCTGATCCTACGGAAAGTATAGGCCCGGTCACACTACGGGCTCTCGGACCAACTTCGCGCACGGGGCATTAAACCCCGTGCTTGAGCGCTGGTCTTCGCTTTTCAAGCTCCGACGCCTTGGACCCCGAAAGCGCAAGGTTCCGACCCGACAAGCCGCGCGGCATACAAACAGATTCGCTCAACTCCTAATTCAGAACCGAGGTCCGTTCTTTTATTTCGGCTAGCTGTGGTGGGCGATTTGGTGTAGCTCATAGCGCCTGCCTGCCTGCCGTTCCAATTCCACCGCTCGCACCCGAAACAACAACGGAAACGCACTTCCAAAACAATCATTGTTGCCTTCGGCGCGCTGTATGCCAGTCATAAGTTCGCCTATTCCCATGCGTCCATAATCAATCCATCTCCGTTTAGCAATAGCTTTTATTTTTTGCAGTATCATAATTTTTCTCCTTTCAAAAGTTTTTACTGCCAGAGTCGAACATCCCACGAGATGCTATTCCTATGGAACTAAATTCATCTTATACAGCAAGCATTTCAAATTGGTTTTTATGATTATTGGGAATGATGCCCTCCTGCACGAGCCCCTCTTCGAAAATGGCCAATAAGGCTTTTTGCCTGTTGACTGCGGTGGGGAGCTCCACAATGTGTTTTTGTAACAAGTCAGCATAAAGTGAGATAAGTCCGTATATCTCATCTAACATCCTGTCATCTGGCAATAGGCCATGGGCCTCCACTACCCTCCTGGTATTACTATCACTGAGCTTCCAGTTTGAGTCCATTTAATATCACCTCCTTTGCATAATTGGTGATAACCGCTTCGCGTTTTACTGATCTTCGACGACAACAGGAACATGGATGCCCTCATATTCGTTATAAATAGAGCATGCATGAAAATTTTTAAAGCATAGCTGTTCCATTTCACTAATGCGCGGAATATGTGAGCAACCCGTTGCTCCGCAAGCGCCTAGAATATCACTTATAAAGTATTTGCAAACCATTGTGCACCTCCTTGTGCCAAATTGAGCTCTCCCGCTAAAACTCTCTCTTTTCTTTGCTTTTTTTTAACGACTCCCATTACTCACGCTCCTGAGATAGCTCCATTAATTTTTATTTTCTCTTACCTGTCTCTCCGGCTTATTTTGCCGCCGCCAGTTCGATTCCCTTGATATCTGCAAGGGGAGCTTTTTCCGTGGTAATCCCGGGCCCTAACAATATCGCGATCCACCTCGTGTTTTTGTTATTCTCGCAAAAAAACTTCACGGTCATCGTCAGAGGTGTGCATAGAACCACACCACAGATGCCCAGCAAACCTCCCCAAAAAATCAACGAAACAATTACGACCAGCGTTGACAGGCCAAGCTTATGGCCCATCAGCATTGGCTCTACCATGTTGCCAAGAATAAATTCTACAGCGAGATATACTGCAGCCACCTCCGCAGCGCAACCTGTACCAGATTTGATAAAAGCGAGAAGAACCGCAGGGACAGCGGCGATAAAACCGCCTACATTAGGTACATAATGCAGCAAGAAAACGAGGAACCCCCAAATAACTGGAAAATCCACACCAAGAATAAATAACCATGATCCGATTATGATTCCCGCTGTCAGACTAATCACCGTTTTAATACCCACATAGTGGTTGATGTCATAGATGAACCTCATAAACAGGTGAAAGTCTTTTTGAGTATCACCCAAAATAGCACGGAATTTGACAGGAAAGCTCGAGGCTTCCAGAAATATGAATGTTACAATGACCAATATCATGACTAATTCGGACAGTACAGACCCCAACCCCTTGAGCAGGTTGGCCGTTAATCTCTTAACTGCTTCCGGGTCGATCTGATGAATCAGTAAGGAGTCGGTGATTGTGATACCATGGGCTGCTAACAGAGCCTGGAGTGATGAAATCCGCGTCTGCAAGAGATCCTGATAAGACGAGAGATCGGCATAAAAACTGTTAAGTGATGCCCCAACAAGCACGCCAATAACCACTAGCACCGTAGCCATGCTCGCAATTACAAGCAGCACGGCGAATACATGGGGAACGCGTTTTCGCTCAAGCCAAAGGACGGGCGGCGTTCCGATTGCGGCCAGAAAGATCGCGAAGAGAAGGCATGCCAGGGTCTCTTGTGCCTGTTTAACACTAATAGAAATGATAGCGAACGCCCCTATGATAAAGAGTATTCGCGTTCCGCGATGTAGATCATTTTGTTCAGTCATAAATACATGCCTCGAAATCTTTAGGGTTATTATCTGTACTTTTTGTTCTATTGCCATAATCGTGCCAGACATAAAATAACTATGATTCAATGAGATACATAAATGGAATCTCGCAACTGTCACATATCACATTTTTTACTGTTAAATATGATCGGATAGTGATATATGATATTTTTGAGAGTCTACGGGTAGGTATTTGACAGACTCGCAGATGATAACAGGCAGCTTCAAATAGAGTGGCGGCGGCTCTCAGTGGATAGGCCGGGGATATTTCTTCAGACCAGAATTGGGAAGTGTATACGAACTAGCTCTTCTTTATCGAGAACCGCCCTCGTTTGAAAAATCCTTTCTTGTCGGCTCTGGCGGGAGAACAGATGTGATTCCTTCAGCGATATCGCGACTCAGCTTAGCAAGGGCATCGCTCATCGCGGCGACGAGTGCCGCATAGCTACTACCCTGCATTTGCCCGCTGATCCGCGATTCCTTTCTCACCAGAAAACTTCCGTTTCCGGCGAACACACTCCACTGGGCTGTCAGCAGCACTGAGTTCCCGAGCGTTCCTTCAAAACGGTCCACGAGCACGTGAACTCTGTAAGAAGCAGGCAATTGACTCTCCAGATATGGTATCCAACGCACTACGGAGAAATGTTCGATTGACAGGAGGCTGGAGATGTCTTCTACGAGAACACGGTTGACATCGCTCTCGATGGGACCGGCCCATCGATCGAATTCCGAAAGTTGAAGTTCGTTCTTGCCTGAGCGGGTCACGATCTGAGGTCGGTCAAGATAGTCGGGTATGCGCACTGGACCTATGGCAATGATTTGAGAATGATCGAGAGCAGTATCACGAGTGACCAACGTCCCGCTGTTCTGCAATGAGCTTAACTGATAGAACTTCGAAGATGGCGAACCGGCGCATCCGGCCAAGATTAACGATATCAGACAGAATTTAATTAGCAGCGGCTGATCCAAACGAATAGTTCTCATCTTATTCTCCTTTATCGGTGCTCTTACCTCGGAGTAGTGATTCAGGGTGGCGTTCAAGGTAATCCGCCAAAAAACGGATTGAACGGGAGAGCTCAGCAGTCTGCTCAAGTGTCCTGCCTATGTCATAGCCGAGATTTGCATTTTGCACAGCTATCTTGTTGAGATTTGCCACCGCCGTTTGTGTTTCTTTCAGAGTTGCATTGGCTGCCGACAAGGTTTCTTTGATGCTCAATGCAATCTCACCGGGCGCACCCTCATCGAACCTGAGTGTTTTTTCTACCTGCGCAAAAGCTGCGCGGGCGGCATCTGTTGTCCCCCTGATATCTGAAGCCAAAGGCCTGATCTCGGTATCGAGATTTTTCACGAGCGCATCAGTGTTCTTGAGCAATTGATTCAGCGAGCCTATGCTTGCCTGCAAGTCGCGGGAATTGACGAGCCTGTTTATTCCTGCGAGTGTTTCATTCAATCGGCTGGCGATCTCATCGAGCGGCAGCTCTTCAAGTTTTCTAGTCAGCTGCTCCAGGCTCGAAGGGATTGTCGGAATCTCGGGATATCTCTTTTCCAGGCCTACAAGTTTGACCGGAGTATTTGGGTAAAAATCAAGATTGACCATGAGTTGTCCGGTGACAAAACTTTGCAGCTGGAGCTGAGCTTTTAGTCCTTTGTTTATTAGCGCCTGCAGAAACTGTTGATCATAGCTTTGCTTCTCCCCAAGCGGCACGATTCTTCGCTCATCGACCTCTATGTAAACCGGTACGAAAGGCTTGAGCTCTTTTTCATTGAATTCCACGACGATGTTGGTTACGTGCCCTACCTGGACGCCGCGGAAGACAACAGGCGCGCCGATCTGGAGCCCTTTCACGGAGCCAGCAAAGAACAGCACATTTTTATGGGCCCTCGTGAAGAGTGTACCCGAACCGAAAATGACAATACTTGCAACCACAAGGAAAACAGCGCCAAGAACAAACGCCCCGATGAGTCTCTTGCTCGCCTGCTTACTCATTCTTTTGTGCCTCCTGCTTTCTTTTCGTCCCCTTCTCCCCGAGTCAAAAAGTTGATCACTTTGACGTTCTTTGATTCGGCGAGGAGTTTTTTGGGATCTCCCGCAGCTATCATAGTCTTTGTATCGGCGTCGAGGAAGACCGAGTTGTTTCCGATAGCAAAGATACTCGCAAGCTCATGGGTTACGACAACTACCGTAGCGCCAAGACTATTTCTAAGTTCGATGATCAGCTCGTCAAGGAGATGTGCGCTGACCGGGTCGAGTCCGGCAGAAGGCTCATCGAAGAAAAGGATTTCAGGGTCCAATGCCATCGCACGGGCAAGTCCGGCGCGCTTCTTCATGCCGCCGCTGATCTCAGAGGGATAGAAGTCCTCGAACCCGGAAAGGCCGACGAGCGACAGCTTCAAAGAGACAATCTCACCAATCTGCTTCGGACTGAGATCCGTGTATTGCTGGATCGGAAGCGCGACATTTTCGGCGAGGGTGAGGGAACTCCAGAGGGCACCGCTCTGATAGAGTACGCCGAATTTCCTCATGATCTCCTTCTGTGCTTCCTGCTCCGCGGACCAGAAACTCATGCCGTCATAAAGGATATCTCCTTTTGCAGGTCTGAGGAGTCCGATCATACTCCGCAAGACGGTACTCTTGCCTCCTCCGCTTGCCCCCATAATTATGAAGATGTCGCCTCGGTTGACGGTAAATGTGAGGTCGTGCAGAATCACGATGCTGTCGTACGCCACCGTCAGATTCTGCACAACAATATGGGGCACTGATTTCTCCATCTCTCTGAGTTCCTCAAATATTCAGAACATGACAAACAACTGTTATCACCGCCATCGCCACGACAATACTGACTATACTTGTCACTACAGCCGAGGTTGTTGCTTCACCAACCGCCGAAGCGCTTCGTCCGGACTGCATCCCGCGAAGACAGCCTGCAAGCGCAACGAGGACACCGAAAACTGCCGCGCTGAATAGCCCGACCCAGAAGTCGCTCATATGTACCGATTCTTGAGTCTTCGTAAAATATTCCATGACATTAAGGTCGAGCATCGAGACACCGACTATCAGGCCGCCGAGTATTCCCATCAGGTCCGCATAAAGGCTTAAAAGAGGCATCATGAGGAAAAGGGCAAGCATCCTGGGCAGAACAAGGAACTCCATGGGAGATATGCCAAGGGTCTTCAGGGCGTCGATTTCTTCGTTAACCTGCATCGTGCCCAACTGCGCAGCGAATGATGCTCCTGTGCGCCCTGCCATGATGACCCCGGTCATGATGGCAGCGAGGGCGCGGACCATACCGATACCGACTAGGCTAGCGACGTATATCTGCGCCCCAAATATCTTTAGCTGGATGGCCCCGATGAACGCGAGAATAAGTCCGACAAGGATGCTGATAAGAGAGACAATCGGTAGAGCCTGAGCTCCGCATTGCTGGATAATGAGAAGCAGGTCGGATTGCCGAAATCGCGCTTTTCCGGTGACAAGCCGCATAAGAGCAACAGCGGTCTCCCCGATGAAGTCTGTCATATCGAGAAGTGACTTCCAGAATACGACTGCTGAGTCACCGAGTCGCTCGATGATAGGGATCAGCGTCGTTTCCTTTTTCTTTCCCTTTCTCTCCGGCACTGTGGATGCAAGGGTGAGGAGCCGTTGCACGCCTTCCGGAAGGTCATCTTCTTGCAAAATTATGTTGTTGCTGGAAGCTAAAGCGCGGACCCTGATCAGAAATGTAAGTAGCATACTGTCCCAGCCTGTCAGATTCTCCGACTTAAACACTATCCGTTTTACTTTTGGCCACATTTCGAGTTTCTTCTCTATCTCTCGCGCATCCGGGGGCCTATTTCCCCTTTTCCAGTTTCCAGCAAAATGAACCAACAGCGTCTCTGAATCCTCTTTGCTGAAATTGAGAGATAAGGGTTCCATCAGTTAATCCTCATTTTCCTTTTTCAATTCATACGAAGTGGCACGTCTAGGATAAGCTCGCTATCACCAGCGAACCGATTCATGCCGTTGTTCCCAGGGCTTGAGCAAACTGACCCTTACTCGGCATCTATCATAAAAGTTACGTACCAGAAACGGTCATGGGAAGGAAATCCCAGCGTGTGACAAAGTCATTCATCCATGTGACAAGGCTCGTATTGCCATCCTGGGATATCACGATAGCAAGCGCATCCTGAATCTCCTTGCAGAGGTGATAGGCTGCAAGATGGCGGGTGCCAACGCCTTCAGCCTGCTCATATACCCTCTGTTCTCCTTCTGCGTCTGTAGCGCTAGCAATAATGTCTTCTTTGCTGAAGGTGCCCTTTACCACTCCTCCAAAGCCGACGAGATCAAGTCCCCCTGTTAAAACAACCGCTCCGTCAACCGCAGCCAAATTGGCTATGAAACGTGCACATTCGAAGAGGGCCTCATCAAGTTCCAGCAGAGTTTTGTTACTGGCGATAACATACTCATTCCATTCGACAACTTTGCCGTGTTCTCCGGATGCCCCATAGTGCTTTGCGAGTTCGTTCATTATGTTGATTGTCAGCCTGTGCAATCGTCGCACAGGCTCTTCTTCCCGGAACATATACTTTATGAAGATGTACGGATTGGGAACAGTTATCATCTGCATCAGGCCAGGAGGGAAAAGAATAATCGTCCCCCCATGCTTCATGTTCCTGATGCTGCTGATTATTCGCTTGATGACCTGCTCATACAGACTCATAACGAAACTCTCAGTTACAGTAGCCCAGGCTTCATCTCCCTCCCTCCTGCTTCCCATATGCATCTCTACAATTTCTTTATTGAAATTTTCCGCCCGTTTTGCTATCCATCGTGAGTGCAGAACATTCGTAGAAGACATTATTATGCGTCCCGCGCTTAATTGTGCCAGTATGCGTGACCCTCGGTAAGCCCTTATGCTCCCTGGGCCCGTAATATCCAGAACAAGAGAATCAGGCATGGGTGTAACTACTTTGCTACCGCCTTGGAACGCCTGTATCCAGCGTGTTCCAGAGTTGATCAGTCCCCATATCTGCAAACCTTTCGCCGGGTCATGACAGATACCTATGAGCGAACTTTCGAATTCAGAGGCGGGGCTCAGTTTGAGCAATTCGTATTCATGAAAAGCACGTGGCTCCGTGAAAACAATTCTGAGAAATCCATAAGGAGGGCCAAGTTCAGGGGGAAATCCTGAGGGATCGCAGAGCGCTATCCTGAAACGTTGCGACCTCAGTTCCTCGCTCATCATGCTCACCTGATAACAGGTTGATATGACGTAATCGAGAACTTCACGATCGGGCAGTTTGAAATATCCTTCAGAGGGTTCACTCTCCGAAAGAATGCCCCAGAGTCTCAGAATCTCTTCAGATAAGTGATGTGGATACGCGTGTTTCATAAAGAATGACCTATTCACCCAATTGAGAATCCTCTGTTAGCTTCTCGTCTAGTCTTTTCCGCCCCATGTCCCCACTCTTCCGTATGTTCTCAAGCTTACATTTCTATTAGCATTGTATCATCCAAAAGATCCCTGTCAAAGAGGATTGTCAGGCTTCTCCATCGATACTGATCTCAATTCTTGAGCCGTCCAACATACCTTCCCTTTCATTGGGCAGCTGCACAGCAACGTCATTATTCTCCTCCGGTAATCGCTGCGCCCGGTATTATCTTCCAGATATTTTCGCAGTATTCCAGTATCGATCTGTCCGACGAAAACTTACCCATGCGGGATACATTCAGGATCGACATGCGCAGCCAGTTGTCCCGATTGCGATATGATGAACTGACCCTGTCCTGGCAATCGATATAGGACTGATAGTCTGCGAGTAACAGGAAAGGATCATAGTTCATGAGGGTTTCCACCAAGGGCCTGAAGAGTTCCCTGTCACCCCGGGAGAAATGGCCTGACCGTATCTGATCGATCGCCTCCCTGAGATTTGGGTTTGAGTCGTAATAGCCCCGGGGATTATAGCCCTTGACCTTCTGGTCCTCGACTTCCCCTGCGGTAAGTCCGAAGAGGAAGAAGTTCTCGGGTCCGACCTCCTCACAGATTTCGATGTTTGCACCGTCAAGGGTGCCGATGGTGAGCGCACCGTTCATCGAGAATTTCATGTTGCCTGTGCCCGAGGCCTCTTTCCCTGCAGTTGATATCTGCTCCGAAAGGTCTGCGGCAGGGTAGATATGATGTGCGTTCTTCACGTTGAAGTTGGGAAAGAAAACAACTTTCAGCCTTCCGCCAACATCAGGATCGTTATTGACCACATCGGCAACGGAATTGATCAGCTTGACGATAAGTTTTGCCATGAAGTAGCCAGGAGCAGCCTTTCCTCCGAAGATACAGGTGCGGGGCACTACGTGCTGATCAGAGGCTTTCTTGATGCGATTGTACAATGTAATGATGTGCAGAATGTTGAGGTGCTGCCGCTTGTACTCATGTATCCGCTTCACCTGGATGTCGAACATCGAATCAGGATCAACCGTGACCCCGGTCCTTTCCTTTATAAGAGCAGCAAGTCTGGTTTTATTATCACGTTTTACAATTTCCCACTCCGCCCGGAACACGGAATCCTCGGTAAAAGGCTCGATCTTCCTGATCTCATCTTCAAAATTTTTGATCCACCGATCCCCTATGGTTCCTGTGAGGAGCTCTGTGAGTCCCGGGTTGCTCAGGGCCACCCAGCGCCTTGGGGTCACCCCGTTAGTAACACTCATAAAGCGATCAGGATAAAGGTCATACAGATCTTTAAGAACCGTCCTGGTGAGAAGGTCTGAGTGCAGCGCCGCCACGCCGTTAATGCAATGACTTCCCACCGAGGCGAGATGCGCCATTCGCACATACTTATCACCACTTTCATCGATGATGGACAGACGCGCAACACGGCCGTCATCTCCCGGAAATCTCAGGCGGACTTCATCAAGAAATCTCCTGTTGATCTCATAAATAATCTCCAGGTGCCGTGGGAGAATATGGCTGAAGAGCTGCAGGGGCCACTTTTCGAGCGCCTCTGGCAGCAATGTATGGTTGGTGTATGCCATTGTTTGCTGAGTGATCTTCCATGCATCCTCCCAATCCATAAGATGCTCGTCCACAAGAAGCCTCATCAGTTCAGCAACTGCAATGGAAGGATGCGTATCGTTCAGTTGGATGGCAAAGCTTTCGTGGAACGTCTCGATCTTTTTCCAACGGAGCTGAAGGATTCGGATCATATCCTGAAGGGAACAGGAGACGAAGAAATACTGTTGCCCGAGTCGGAGAGTCTTTCCTATTTCCGGCTCGTCGTTAGGGTAGAGGACCTTGCTTACTGTTTCGGAAAACACCTTCTCGTCCACTGCCTTGTAGTAATCCCCGACATTAAATGCCTGAAAATCGAAAGACTCCACAGCCTCTGATTTCCAGAGCCTGAGCAGGTTTACTGCTTCATCCCGATAGGCCGGAACCGCTGTGTCGTAAGCTATCCCTTTTATGACGCGCTCGGGGACCCAGCGTACTCTGAAATGGCCCTCTTCGTCCCGGTATTGCTCAGTCCGCCCGCCGAAATTAACGTGATAAGCTATCTCAGGACGGCATATTTCCCACGGATTTCCCAGGCTAAGCCACTTGTCAGTCTTTTCGACCTGCCATCCGTCCCGGATCTCCTGAGCAAAGATCCCGAATTCATACCTGATGCCGTAGCCGATCGCAGGGACATTCAACGACGCCAGCGAGTCCATATAGCATGCTGCAAGCCTGCCCAGGCCGCCGTTGCCGAGTCCTGGTTCAGCCTCCAGTTCGATGATGCTGTCCAGATCCAGGCCAAGTTCTTTCAGCGCTTCCCGTACACCATCCGTCAGACCCATATTCAGAAGATTATTGCCAAGATGAGGCCCCATAAGGAACTCAGCAGAGAGATAGCTTGCCATTTTCACTTCGGGCCGCCGCAACTTTTTCACCGAGCGAATAAAATGCTCGATCATCCTATCACGCACAGTGTACGCAACCGCCATATACCAATCGTTTTGCGTAGCCAGTTCAGGAATTAGCCCCTGAAAATAATTGAGATTGTCAAGCATGGCCTTCTTCAGTGTCGCCAAGCTAGTTCCAGTCCGAATGTCTTCACGTTCTTGCGGAATCGATACAACCTTAGCCGGATCGTTATCTCTCCTGGACTTCTGTCTCTTATTATTCTTTTGTGCCATTGGTTCCTCTTTTAGCCTCCTTAATTCGTCTTGCCTTTTCTTATTCGGTGGGCATTGCGAATGTTCTCCCCTACGACTCCCACTCACTGCGATGTATTCTTAACTTAATGCCGCACAATGCCTATGCGTCCTTCTCTTAACTTGCGGTTTTATTCTCATAGAGTTGCTCTCCTAATTCGAAGGCGCAAGCGACCCGAGTGTTTTGTCAAGTTCGGCCAGCGCAAGGCGATATTCAAGAGAAGCCTGCAGTGCCTCCATCTCTGCCTTTTTTAGTTCCGCAATCGTTTCAGCATGTTTTGCTGCAGTCACGGTTCCAGCCTCGAGGCGGTTTTCGCTCAGCCGGGCATTTTCCCTGCACAGCAAAAGCGCTTCGCTGGAGACATCCATCATTTTTTTCGAACGATCCAGCTTCCGGTATGCCTTGTCTATTTCAATCCCGATCCGCTTGTCTATTCGTGCCAGGTTCTCTTCAGCCTGCGACTGTTGGGCGAGCCTTTGGCCGACGTCTCCCTTTCGCTTGCCCCAGTCAAAGATATTCCAGGTCAGCTGAGCCCCGAAAATGCCGACGTTTTTCTGCAGGAACGGTGCTCCGTCCTGATAGCCATGTTTGGCAAAGAGCGTCACGTCGGGAATGTATTCATCCCGTGCGGCACTGACCGCGTGGCGCGACTTTTCTACTGTTTCGCGGGCGGCAAGCAATTCGCCGTTTCTGGTACGGGCCTGATCATAGGCAAGCATCCTTAAAGGTTCTCTCATTACCGGCAAACCTGTCTCGGTCACATCCAGGATTACGTTACTGGGCAGACCCAATAAGTCGTCGAGTTCCGCGGTTATATCCGAGATGCGATTATCCGCGACAATCAGCGCTTGCCTGCGCTGCAGCAGATTAGCTTGCGCTGCGGTAACCGCCACATCCAAAACGTTGCCAGCTCTCACCGCTTCCTGCGACTCATGCAGGTTTTCCTGCGCCGCAGTAAGTGAGGCCTCAGCGGCATCTTTTTCTTTGTTGGCAACCAGCAAGGCGTAATAGAACTGATGCACCAAAAGAACAATTTCGTTTTCCGACCTCTTAGTTTCTGCTTTTGCAATGCCGCGATCTGCCTTGGCTATCTCATTAGCTTCATTAATCTTGAGAAGCTGCGTTATCGGCTGTGCCAGCGTCGTTTCGCTGTATAGGATTGTCGAGCGGCTCTGGTTTATCTTGACTTCGTTGTTCGGAAATGGGCTCCCGCCGATATTTCCCAGACTCCCCGCCGGAATGGTCACAAGTTGCCTGTTCGACAAAGCCACATACTTTGTGTCATTCGAAAGCATCGGAAAATATTGGGCCCGCGCCGATACTATCTTCTGATCGCTCTCCTCAACTTTCATCTGGGCGATTTTGAGCACCGAGTTCTGCTTAAGCGCCAGTTCGACCGCCTGCGACAATGTCAGGGACTGCTTCACCGGTTCTGCCGAGGCTTCCCTGCCTCCTGCGAAAAGAACACATGCCATGATCGCAACTGTGACGACCACCCCGTGCTTGAGGGATACATCCTTGAGGGAGCGGGATTTGACCGCCACAAATAGGACGGGAATGACCAGAAGAGTGAAACACATCGAGAAAACGAGGCCGAATGACATGACACTCGCCAGAGGGCTCCAGAGGCTTGATCCGGAGAGAATCATAGGTACCATCCCGATAGCAGCAGCCATCGAGGTAAGAAAGATCGGCCGCAACCGACGTGCGCCCGCTTCCCGCGCAGCCAGCTCCAGGCTGGCCCCGCCGGCGATTCTTTCGTTGCAGTAGTCGACCAGGATGATTCCGTTTCTCACAACAATGCCGCACAAACTGATAATCCCCATGAAAGAAGTGAACCCGAACGGATTATGGGTGATGACGAGACCAAGCATAGCCCCGAAAAGGGTGAGCGGGATCGAGGCCATAACCACAAGCGGCTCCAAGATGGTTCTGAATTGCACGAGCAGGACAAGGAATATCGCCACCAGACTTATGGCAAGGGCAACGAGCATCTGCGGGAATGTCTCACCCTGATTATTTTTTTCGCCACCATAGTAGATACGGTAACCTGTCGGCAGCTCCAAGGCTTTGATCTTCGGCATTGCCTGTTCAAGGATTTTCGATGCGTAGACTCCCGGCCTCGGGAAGGCCCGAATTGTCAAGGTGTGCACGCCGTTCCTGCGGACGATCCTGCTGGTCTGCCACTCCGGCTCCAACGTGGCAATCGCCCGTAGCGGGACCCTGGCACTGGTCAGCTCAGAATTTAGATAGGTATTCCCGATATCCGCAAAGGATGAGCGTGAGGCTTGGTCAAGCCGCAGCTTGATGCTGACGGCACGATCTCCTTCCCAGAAGGTGCTTACTGCAGCACCGTCGAATGCACCGGCGAGGGTTTGCGATACCGACGCGTCCGTTATTCCGAGACGGTTTGCCAGTTCGTCGTTGACCTTCACGTCCACCATGTACGAATCATTGAAGTAGTCCCGATGCACGTACTGGGAGAGAGATGTACTCTCCAGGATTCCCTGTACCTGTTCACCCAGCCGTTTCAGTTCTCCGATGTCGTCGCCTGCAATCCGCACTTCGATAGGCGCTTCCATCTGGGAACCCTGCTGGAGTTCCTTTACTATCACCATTGCCTCCGGAGCAACCGCTGCGAGCGCCGGGCGCAACTCCTTTACAAGCCGAGTGGTGTCCTCCACCGAGGCGGTATTGACGATAAACTGGCCGTAGGCTCCGTCGGGCTGCTGCGGATTCACGTTGTAATAGAACCTCGGGGCGCTCTGGCCGACAAAGGTGGCGTAGTGGGCGACTCCTTTTCGTGCGGAGATGGCTTTTTCGATCCGCCCCATGACTGCATCGGTCGCCTCGATACGCGTTCCTTGCGGCATCCAGACATCGATAACGAACTGGTTCCGCTCGGCCGAAGGGAAGAATTGCTGCGGCACGAAAGCAAACAGGATGACTCCGAAAGTGACCGCTGCAATCCCCACGCTGAAGGCTAGCCACTTTTTGTCCATGAAAACCTTGATCCAAACTCCATACTTGTCCTGGAGCCGGTCGAGCAAGCCTTTCTTTTGCTTGCCGTTGTCTTTTGCGGCGTCATGGTCGTGCAGCCCCTTTTTAATGAAGAAGCTGCAGAGCAGAGGGGTTATGAAGACCGCCACGATGAACGAAACCGCCAATGCAATGGCTACCGTAATCGGGAGCGCCATGATGAACTCCCCTACAGAGCCGGTCAGGATCAAGAGCGGCAGGAACGAGGCGATGATGGTTATGGTCGCCGTGAGGACAGGGACGAATACGTCACTCGCGCTCCGCCAAGCCGCCTCTGGCCTGGGCACCTTCCGGTCCAGGAGTTCCACGTAATTATCGACAATCACGATGGCGTTGTCCACAACGATTCCGAGTACCATGATAAGGCCCGCGATAGATACCTGATGCAAGGCTATCCCCATCGCCTCCATGGCTCCGAGTGTACCGCACAAGCTTATGGGTATGGCCAGGGCTGCGATGACGGCGACTCGCAGAGGGAGAAGTATAATGGTCACTATGATCACCGCAATGATCGCGAGCAGGAATTCGTGGCTCAGGCTTGTAATGCGCTCGTTGACGACCCCGGGCTGGTTGGCAACCAGGTCTAGCTGGACGTCGGGGGGAAGAAGCACCTTGAGGCGCTGGAAAACTTTATCCAGCTCTTCACCAAATTCGACGATGTTCTTCCCTTTCTGCATCTCCACAGAGAGGAGCAAGCAGGGATCGCCATCATAGCGTACCAAGAACGTCGGGTCCTGATACCGGCGCTCCACATCGGCGAAATTCTTGATATATACAGGGTGGCCGTCCTTGGAAACATCTACAAGCACGTTCCGAACTTCATTCTCAGTGTTGAAAACTCCGGTGGTCCTCACGGGAATCTTCGACTGGTCCGCCTCGAAATGTCCTGCGCTCTGGATGACGTTGCGTTGCATCAGGGCATTCGCCACCTGGCGCGGGTCGGCTAAATACTGTGCCATCCGTTCCAGACTACTGGTGATCCAGATTTCCTCTCCCTGGTTCCCGTATGTTACGAGCTTTCCCACTTCACGGACGGTGCGCATCTCATCGTGTATCTTATCTGCGTAATCGCGCAGTTCCTGGTACCCGTACCGTTTGCCGTGGACCGCGATGAGCATCGCGACTGTATCGCCGAAATCGGAATCGACTACCGGCCCCATGACACCTATGGGGAGTTCGGTTGCGCGTACCAGATTCATCTCATGGCGCAGCTTAGCCCAGAACTGGTCCGAATTCTTGACGTTGTCCTCCAGTTCGACATTGATGATGACAACGCCGGGACGGCTCGTCGAATAGGTCTTTTCCTTCCGCACCTCGGGGAATTTGAAGATGTGCTTTTCAAGGGTTTTCGTTACCTGTTTTTCCACCTGCTCTGAGGTCGCTCCGGGATACATTGCGTACACGATTCCGGTTCTGATGGTAATCGTCGGATCTTCTGTCCGTTGCATCTTCAGGAAGGCATGGATACCGACCATGACGATCATTGCCATCAATATTAGGGTGACGGCGGGATAGCGAAGCCAAAATTTTATCGATTTCATGATGCTGTTCCTCTCAGGATAAATTCATTTGCGTTCAGTCTGGTTTTCTGTGACCGACACGGCCAGGCCGTTGCTGAGCTTTGTCTGACCGGCCAGAACAATCAGTTCATCACCGGAAAGTCCGCTCTTTATCTCGATGTCTTTATTGACCACCGCTCCTACTTCCACTCTCTTGGTGTATACGCGCTTCTGGTCCGGGTAGTACACGAATACTTGCGTGGCTCCCTGCGGATCACGCACAACTGCATCCCCCGGAAGTGTCACCATAGATACCGTCCGATCCCCGCGTATAGTTGCTTCCGCAACCATCCCAACACGCAGGACGTGTTCGGGATTGGCCACACTGATTCTGGTCATGTAGGTTCGGGTATTGGGATCGGCAGAAACGTTTATGATTCGAACCGCGCCCTCGAATGACTTTCCCTGGAGAGCTGGAACCGTAATCTCCGCTTTCTGTCCCATCCTGACAAGGCGCACGTCCGTTTCAGGTACGCCGACATTCACCTCGACGGGATCCATCTGAACGATCTCAAAGACAGGCTGCCCCTGAGCGGCGGCAGCGCCCGGCTCGATCATACGTTTCGAGATGTAGCCGCTGGTGGGAGCGCACAGAGTCGCATCCGATAGACGTTTCCGGGATAGCTTTTCTGAGGCAACGGCCTGCTCGTGCTGCTGGGCGGCAGAATCAAACAAAGCTTTGAATTTCTGGTAATCGTTCGGGGCAAGGCTATTGGAGTCGTATAACATCTTCATCCGTCGATGCTCATCCTCTGAACGTTTAAACACGACTCCGGTCAAGTCTGCTTGTGCCTTAGCCGCCGCAAGGGCCAGCTGGTAATCCGTTGGGTCGATAGATGCAAGCCTCTGTCCCTTGCTTATATAATCACCTTCCCGCGGGCCTACAAAGACGACCCTTCCAGACACGAGAAACGATACGACAGCCGGTGAGTTTGGCGTGGTGACCGTGCCGCTGACCGATATCGTTTCACGCTCCCGCACTTTTTGAACTTTTCCGACTGTCACCGGAACGGGTCCAATGTCTGCTTGCTTCTTGTCGGCGTCACCTGAGCATGCCGCCAGTGAAATCGCTAAGATTGACTGGCAGGCGATGATTGAGATTGCTTTTATTCTTTTCGTCATTTTACACTCCTTTTTGATCGCTTTTTCCGTTATGTTTCAGTAGTACTTTTTCCCTTCTATAAACGACACTATTTGTGATAAACACCGTTAACGATTTGGACAAAAAAAATCATCTTTGATATCCCCGCAGCAATCCTTCAACCAGAGTATGACCCAGCACATTCCGGTCGACCCATGGAAAACTTGTCTTGTAAACGGTAAGCACTGCCAATCCATGTGTTGCCACAGTTAGAGCCTGTGTTAGAACATCGATATCTATTTCTTGAAGCTTTCCTGTTGCGATGCAAGCCCTCACGATTTCCCGGAGAATTAAATATGAATCCCGTGCCATGGATTCCTTCTCCATGAATTCGTCAGGAGTGCCATACACTTTCGGACTCGTCATGAAAAGAAATTTGTATTCATTCTGATTATTGCACCCGAACGCGATTAGATAGAGAAGAGCTTGACGAAGTGATTCAAGTGGATCACCATGTGTTGTCCTGATCTTGGTGAGGTTGGCGAAAAAGTGCTCCGCAACCTCTTCACATATTGCAAAGAGCAGATCATCCTTGTCTTCGAAATAAAGATAGATGGTTGTCGGCGAATAATCTATCTTTTCGGCAAGCTTACGCATAGAGAAGTTTTCATAACCTTCATTTACAAAGAGATCCCTGGCTGCATCGAGAATCTCCCGACGGAATTCCTCCTTGTACTTGGCTCTTTTTTCCCTGGCTCCCATTGAATCTCCTTATCCAGCTTAATGTCTGGTCTCAAGCTATATATGTTCTGACCAGTATCCTCATTGTGCCTATCTAGTTCTTGCATCCGTATTGCTCCATTGCTACAATCGTGCCAGACATAAAAGATTACTAATTCAATGAGATATATAAATGTAATTTTGCAACTGTTACATATCACATTTTTTGCTGTCAAATATGATAGGATAGTTATATATGATATTTTTGAGAACCCGCGTGAGCAATGATGGACGAAAATGAATTTTTCAGACAGGCAACGCTCCAGATACTGAGTAGCCTTGACCTTTCAAAAGCGGTAGGGCGATGCTTCTCGTACCTCTCCCTAGTTATGCCGGTCGACTGGGTGAGTCTTCACCTCTACCAGGCTGATCTGGCATCGGTAAGAACACTTGTCCTTGCGACAAAAGAAGGCAGCAGAGCGGTAGACATATTTACCCCTATGCCCCCTGCAGCGCGGGAATTGGTTATGACACTCTTTCATACTAGAAACGTACGAACATTTCTCCGTTCGGATGCCGATCCCTTTTTTCCTCTCATATCAGATATTTTTGGTCAACAGTTTCAAAGAAACCCCGCCACATCGACCATTGTGATGCCGCTGATTCTGGAGAACCAGAATATAGGCTCTCTCGCCGTCATCACGGAAGGAGAGATTGATCATACCGAGGAACATGCACGACTCATCTCATTCTTGAAAGAACCTTTTGCCATCGCTTTCTCCAATGCATTGAGATACGACGAAGTACTGAGGCTGAAGGACAGACTTGCGGATGATAACCGGCAGCTTCAAGTGGAGGTGAAGCGGCTTTCAGGGGAAAGGCTTACGGGCAGTGAAGTGGGATTGAAGGACGTCATGAAGAAGGCCAGGCAGGTAGCTCATCTGAGCAGTCCTGTACTTTTGCTCGGTGAAACCGGAGTTGGCAAAGAAATAGTGGCGAACGCGATTCATAATCTTTCTTTGCGCCAGGAGGAGCCCTTCATCAGAGTCAATTGCGGTGCAATTACTGAATCGCTGGTGGACAGTGAACTGTTCGGCCACGAAAAGGGAGCGTTCACGGGTGCTGTCTCCTTAAAACGCGGCATTTTCGAACGTGCCGACAAGGGAACCGTTTTTCTGGACGAGATAGGGGAGTTAAGCCTCCAGGCGCAGGTGAAAATGCTCCGTGTGCTACAACACAAAGAGTTCGAGCGGGTCGGAGGATCAGGTCCCATTAAGGTTGATATAAGAATCATCGCTGCAACGCACCGTAATCTCGAAGACATGGTCAGGGAAGGAACCTTCCGTGAAGACCTCTGGTTCAGGTTGAACGTATTTCCTATATTGATTCCTCCACTTCGGGAAAGAAAATCTGATATCCCTGCCCTTGTACATCTTTTTGTTAATCGTAAATCTCATGAACTCGGAATAAAAAAACCGCCGCTCCTCTCACCAGGGGCAATTGACCTGCTGATGGCATATGACTGGCCGGGAAATGTAAGGGAGCTTGAAAATATTGTGGAGCGGGCACTTATAGTAAACAAGGAAGGAGAGCCGCTATCGTTTGACAATCTGCATCGCAAGGATATAAAGGAATCAATTGTTCAGCCTTCAGGTAATGAATCACTATTACTGGATGATGCAATGTCGCGCCACATTAAATATGTTTTGGACTTTACTAAAGGCAAAGTTCAAGGCAAAGGTGGAGCTGCAGAATTGCTAGGAATCAACGCAAGTACACTACGAGCCAGAATGAGAAATCTGGGTATTCCCTTTGGCCGGGGAGGGAGATGATCTCTATGATGGGATACACATTTACCAAACGAATCCGCATGCTCTGCTAGCTGCAAAAAGTGTGAGTACCAGTTATAAGAAGCCTTGAGGTTTATGATCATTGATCTATGCATATACAGAATCTATAAGTGCAATCTTCATAAAGAATGCAATATATGCTCCGGAGCAATTCTATTAAAATATAACAGCATATTCCTCGCCCTGGCTGCCATCTTAACTGTGAACACTTGAATAACGAGAAGCGTCGTTTTTCATCGAAAATCCGCACTCTCACTTTTTGGGGCTGACGTGCGGACTTGAAGATGAACCATGGTTCCCACATGGTTGCTTACTGGGCGATGACTTCTTATCGGTATTCACCCGGCGCTGAATATATCGGGGTTGGTTAATAATTTAAAGTCAGCAACTTCCAGAAAGGTGCGGAACCACTTCCAAAGCCATGTTGCACAGTTTTATTGGAAACCTTATTTCTGGCACCGTGCTTATTTCGTCGGTAGCGTAGGGGTAGTGTCG
>Ga0181523_10001580_pt1 | contig 23996 bp, 20 predicted proteins | sample PEATcosm2014_Bin_43_FD_119752 | JGI IMG/M metagenome (GOLD analysis project Ga0181523, IMG submission 119752) | Peatland microbial communities from MTU Mesocosm Facility, Houghton, MI, USA - PEATcosm2014_Bin05_30_metaG | ecosystem: Environmental > Terrestrial > Soil > Wetlands > Peat | place... | reverse complement strand
GACGCGGGTGCCGGGCTGCAGCGCTGCTTTGTCGAAGTCGCGTTCTGCTTCGAAGTAGTGGACGACCCTCCCATCTTCCATGTCGGCGACCTCGGTGACGCGGAATTTTGCGTTGGCGTCGGAGGTGATCCATCCCGTGTCGTGAACCTGACCGCCGCTGGTGGGATAGAAGGCGGTGCGGTCGAGGATGAGCGCGGGACGCGGGGCGTCGATGATGTCGCGGACTTCGGCGTCGAAGTCGTAGAGGAAAGAGTCGTGGTAGTAGAGGCGGTCGGTCATGGGGAGAACCATTTAACCACAGCAGGTTTGGCGGGGTTCGATCTTAATCGCGCGGCGCCCCAAGGTTCGGTCGGCGCCGAAAGACCGGAGCCAGCCCGCAAGGTTTGTGAGTTTTATTTGTCGTTTTGATCCTGCTGATCCTTGGCAAGGTGAAGTCCGCTCATTTCCTTTGCACCGGTAGCCGCATCCACGAGCTTCATTTTGCCGCCGATAGACCATTTGACGTAGTAGGTTTTCCCTGCTTCAACTTCCATCCGAAACCGTTCTTTCGCATTTTTTTGCAACTTCATTAACTCTGCCTCGCCAACGAAAACCTGGTTCATCCTCGATAGCGTGGTGAAAATTGCCGTGCCGGCCGGTACTTCACGTTGCGCGTAATTAGAGTTGTGCAAGGCCGCTAAGTATTGGCTGTTGACAAAAATGTGGTCGTATCCAGCGGCACCGACCATCCTCCCTTGCCGGTAGACGTAAATCAACGCTTTGCCGGTCGGTGTGGGTGGCGCTGTTGCGTTGCTCGGGCCACTGTTATCCGGTGCGACCGCTGGCTGCTGGGCATTTGCAGCGGAAAACGCCGTGATCACGCTTATTAGAAGAACAATGAGAGCTAATCTAGTTTTCATGGCGCGAAAGTCTATCACTTTTGAGTTTAATAAGGCCCGATAATTCCTCCGATCTGGCGGGCGGCTGGCTTCGGTTGTGCTGGCTGCACGGGCGAGTCGCCCGTGCCCACGCTCGAATCTAGAACGTCGAGATACTTCAGGCCGCTGCCGGTGTTGAACAGGACTACCGTGTCTTCTGCTTTGAAGAATCCGTTGGCGCGGAGTTTGCGATACGCGACCAGGCTCGCGGCGCCTTCGGGCGCGGCGAAGATGCCTTCCACTTTTGCCCAGTGGCGGGTGGCTTCGACAATTTCTTCGTCGGTGGCGCTTACGGCGGTGCCGTGACTCTTCTTGAGGATGTCGAGGATCAGATAATCGCCGTAGGGCTTGGGGACGCGCAGTCCGGAGGCTAACGTCGCGGCGTTCGGCCACATTTCTGCGGACTGCTTCCCTTCTTGCCAGGCTTTCACGATTGGCGCGCAACCGGTGGCTTGCACCGTAATCATTCTCGGGCGCTCGGAGCCGATCCAGCCCAGGGCTTCCATTTCGTCGAACGCCTTCCACATGCCCAGCAGGCCGACGCCGCCGCCGGTGGGATAGATGATGCCTTGCGGCATTCGCCATCCCAATTGCTCGGCGACTTCGTAGCCCATCGTCTTTTTGCCTTCGACGCGGTAGGGCTCTTTGGTAGTGCTGACGTCGAACCATCCGTCTTTTTTCCAGGACTCGGAATCCTTGAGCTGTACGACTTTGCGGGCGCAGTCGCTGATCAGGCCGTCGACCAGGGTGACGTGCGCGCCGTAGTAGTCGCACTCGATGCGGTTCGCCATGGGGACATCTTTCGGCATGAAGATGTGCGCCTCAAGACCAGATGCGGCACAGTAAGCGGCGAGCGCTCCGGCGGCGTTGCCGGCGGATGGGATTGCGAGTTTCTTCAGGCCGAAATGGCGGGCCATGGTCACGCAGGCGGAGAGGCCGCGCGCCTTGAACGAACCAGTCGGGTTCAGGCCTTCGTCTTTGATGTAAACGTTAGGATATTCGCGGCTGGGTAGCATGGGCGTGAAACCTTCGCCCAGAGAAACCGGGTCGGCCTCGGGAAGAATGGCGTCATAGCGCCACATGGTGGGCGCGCGTCCCGAGAGGCTGGCCGATGAAAATGTACGCTTGATTGCGGGGAGATCGTAGCGGGCGTAGAGAATCCCGGCGTCTTTGGGGCAAACCGATTGCGGGCGGTCCGCGGGATAATGTTCGCCGCAACGAGTGCATTCCAGGTGAGTCTGCATGCCGATGCTGAGTTTAGCATCGGCTTCGGGCTTTCGCATTCCGGCGGCCGGGGTGCGAGGCGGACTCATTTAGTTTTCGTTCCGGCTCTAACTCGCTTCGCTCTTCGGGGCCGATGATCTTTTTGGGTTAGTATGAATGTCCAACTAAGAATAGGGGAGAACGGGATGCGCAAGTTTCTAATCGGGCTGATTCTGGGATTGATCGCAGTTCCTGCAGGTGTCTATTTTTATTTTTCTTCGGGTAGTGCGCCAGTGTCGACGTCGGCAGCGCCCATACCGTTTGAGAAGACGCTGGCGCGCCTGGCGCTGCACGCGCGCCTGGACAAGGAGATGCCGAAGTCCGTCCCCATCGCCGCGGATGAGGCTGGGTATGTCGCCGGCGCGCAGATTTACAAAGAGAATTGCGCCGTGTGTCATGGCCTGCCCGGACAGTCGCAGACCGCCATCGCTCAGGGAATGTTTCCCAAGCCGCCCATGCTGATGAAAGGCACCGGCGTGACCGACGATCCTCCGGGAGAAACTTACTGGAAGGTGGCGGGGGGAATCCGCATGACCGGAATGCCGGGATTCGACAAGACGCTCTCGACCACGCAAATGTGGCAGGTCAGCTTGTTGCTGGCCAATGCGGATAAGTTGCCCCAAGTGGCGAAGGATGTGTTGACGCCGCCCGCGGCTGTGCCGGCTCCAGCACCGGTCAGCGAGGGCGTGAAGAAGTAATCCAACGACTATCAGATCAAAATCCCCGCCCTGTCCCTGCAAAAAAACGCAGGGACAAGGACGGGGCACCCTCCTCTTAATTTCCCTACGGGTCGACGCAGGATTCTGGTGACTGGCTATCGCGGCGGAACGGGGTTTTCATGGGAACCAGACCTAGGTCCGTGTAGAGATAGAGTGTGATCGTGGTCGACGCGCCTTCATTGGAATGGACCAGCAGTTCGGCCCAGCCGTCATGATCGGCGTCGAATTCGTTGAGAATGGATTGGAAGTCGAGGCGATCGCCGAGCGCTCCCGTGGACTCGCCTTCGCGCAACGTGTCCGACCAACTGGAATCGGCTGAGAGCAGAACGGGCTGGGCTTCGGTCGTCATTGAGTCGGGCTGGAACGATGCGGCCTTCAGTTTTTCTGTCTTCCCCGTGTTTCCTGCCGATTCCGCTTTGAGCGATTCTTCCTTGGCCGTTTCTTCTTTGAACCAGGCGGCCATAAGGAATACCGGCGCGTCCGCCAACTTCCAGCGGGCGCGCACGAAAAGGCGCGGCGCACCGTCTGGCGTGAGCCGGAAGGTGCGGATGTCGTAGTCGAGCACTCCTTCGCCGCGCTGCAGTCCATGGTCCGCGTGAATCCATTCCTTAGCGCGGGGGACGTACGCTACCGGCAAGTCTCCGGCTCTTACTCCGGGGCTCGCGGCGTTGGCGACCAGGCACGCGTCAATCTTCGCTAGTTCCTGGCGCATGCGGTCGTTCAGTTGCTGCTCGATTTGCTTCCGCGCGACGGGCGATGGCTTCCAGTCAGGAAGTTCCGCAATGTGCGCCGGGACGGGCGTCTCGACAGACTCTACCGGGTTGCGGCGAACGGCAAAATATTCCTGCGCTGACGCGGCGAAAGCAGCCTGCTGATCGGCCGGCACCGACGCGAGGAATCCGAGGGCAAGCGAGCATCCGATGGGCGCAATCACGGTGCGGTCGATGACCACTGGAATGCTGGAGTCGGCGGAGAGGCCAAGCGTCCACTGCTCGCCCGGCCGCGTCTTCTGCACGATCTCTGGAAAGAAATGAAGAGCTTGCGAATCGGGCTCCCACAATTCCTGCAGGCCGGCCAGCGGCGCGGCGGGCTGGGCGGGAGCGGCAATTCTGGTGGGCGTTCCGCCAAATTGCGGAGAGGACGCGAATCGGGATTCGGTTTGTTGGGCGACCATGAAAACAACATGAGTCGCGTCGTAGCGCGCAGCCACAAAAGCGGGTCCGGCAGCGGTGAGGCGAGACTCCCCGGTGGGCTTGGGCTGAGCCGCGGCTTCTTTCGCGGCGGCTTCGGCGTTTTTGCGCTTTATTTCGCGATCGATGTGATCGAAGATGTTGCCGTCAACCGGGCGCTGCGCGACTCCCCAGCGGTAGGCGGACCACATAACCAACAAATACAGCGCCACCGCCGTCGCCACCCATTTTCGGTTCTTGCGCCGCATCATTTCTCCGGTTAAGGAGAAATGTAAATCGTTTACGGCGGAGATTGGAGTGACTTTGGTTTGGACCGGCGCGCGACCCCTCCGGCAGGTGCGCAGGTCGACCCCGATTCCTACGGCACGAGCGTGAAGTTCACCGTCACTTGCGTATCGACCTCGACCGGATTTCCATTCAGCAGGTAGGGCCGGTACTTCCATTGTTTGACGGCTTCAATGGCGGCCGGGGCCAGCATGGGGTGTCCGCTGATGAGCTGGATTTTGGCGACGTTGCCTTCCTTGTCGACGATCACCTGCAGAATGACGGATCCCTGAAGATGAGCGTCCTTGGCTTCCTGGGGATAAATCGGATTCACTTTGCTGACCAGCAGGCCCTGCGCGACGCCCGCGGAGACGCGAACGCGCTGGGGAACAGTGGAGGGAGCGGCCTGCTCTGGATGCGGAGAAATGATGCCGCTAAACGCGCCGCCGGACTCGCTTGCCTTGGAGCCTTCCGGAGCATCGCCGGCCGACGGCGGCGTGTCAGACAGCGTGAAGTTCACGGCCACGTTGGTATCGACTTCGATGGGATCGCCGTTCAACAGGTACGGGTCGTATTTCCACTGCTTGACGGCCTCGATTGCGGCGGGCGCGAGCATGGGATGCCCGCTGACCAGTTGAACATTCGCAACGTCTCCGGACTTGCTGATTCGCACTTTCAGAATGACCGTACCCTGGATGCGGGCCTGCCGCGCCAGCGGTGGGTAGACGGGAGGAACCCGTTTCATCAGACGACCGGCCATCACATTCTCGTCGGCGCGCACGCGGACGGGAACTGCCTGAGACGCGGCCAAAGAGGTGAGGGCAATCAGTAGAAGGAGATGAGCCACCAGGGGACGGGTCATTGTGACCTCCACGCGGGCCGAGAACAACTCTTGCGATTTTACACCCCGGATCACACTCCGGCCTCGCCGCAGCTGTGTCCGGTAGAACCTTAGACGCCGCTTCCCCGCGATTTGTTCCCGCAGATTTAGCTCGCGAACTTTCTCGTGTCTGGCCCTCGTGTCTGCCGAGTGACCACGCCCGCATTCGTTCTGCAACGAATGTGCAAGATATCGTAAGCTATAGACAGAGATCAGGAGGGACCGGTTGCGCTGCGCGCGTTGCGGCAATGAGAACTCGGATGCGAACCGCTTTTGCGGCATGTGCGGCGCGAAGCTGCTGACGGAAGCCGTCCCCGCCGCTTCCGCGCCGGCCGAAAGCGCGGCCAGCCGCCCGACCACGGTTCTATCGCATGCGCCTTCTGCTCCAGCGCCGCTGCCGAGTCCCGTAGCCCCAAAAACCGTTACTCCTCAGACCGTAGCCGCGCAAACCGGGGCTCCTCGGACTTCCGCGCCGCGGACGGAAGCTGCACCCGTCATCAGCGGGCCGTCATTCCTCGGACTCGATAAGCCGGCGCCTGCTCCCGTACCACATAGCACCCGGCGTCGCGGCAGTTTGAGCATCGATCCGAACTCGGCTCCCAGTTCGACCAACCTCGATTACCTGCTGCAGGATGACGCCGACGAAGAGGAAGCGCGCCGCGGCGGCGGGGGAAAGTTCCTTCTGATTCTGCTGGCGCTGGCGTTGGCCGTGGGGCTCGGGTACTTGCGCTGGAGGAATCAAGGCTTCGGATGGCTGGGTGCGGGGACGAGCAAACCGTCGGCGGCCGCACAGACCTCCGACGGGACGCAGCCCAGTTCAACGCAGCCCAGTTCGACGCAGCCAGGTTCGACGACGCCTTCGAGTACGACGAGCACTCCGGCAGCGTCGACCGCGGATATTCCGGCCACTGCGCCGCAAGTGTCTGCACCGGCAGCAACGCCAGGGTCCTCGCAATCTGCAGGCGGGGCTTCGACGGCCGGGGCTTCGACGGCCACCAGCCCAACGCCCAATCTCGCAACCGACACGGTGCCGGCTAATGCGGCACCCGCGGCGGCAGCCGCTCCGAGCAGTGCGACGGATTCTCCGGCAGACGGTACCGCAGTGCCACCAGTGCCTGCGGCCAAAGCACCTGCACCTGCCCCCGCGAATACTCCTCGGACTGCGAGCGCCAAGCCCAGCAAGCCGGCTGACGCACCGCCAGCGAAGCCGACCGCAGCCATCAAACCGGCGCCGAGGGTTGATCCTGTGAGCGAGGCCCAGAAATATCTTTACGGACGAGGTGTGCCGCAGAATTGCGATCGCGGTCTGCGGCTGCTGAAACCTGCGGCCGACCAAGCCGACCCCAAGGCCATGATCGAGATGGGAGCGTTATACTCGGCAGGTTTGTGCACTCCGCATGATCTTCCGACGGCCTATCGCTGGTTCGCGCTGGCGCTGCGGAAAGATCCCGACAATCAGTCGGTGCAGACCGACCTTTCGAAGCTGTGGGGCGAAATGACGCAAGCCGAGCGGCAACTGGCCATCAAGCTGAGCCAGTAGAAGTTGCAGGAACGGACCGGAACTCTGCCGGGCCAATCCGGCAGGGGCTTAGAGCACGTATTTCTAACAAGGAAGAGACTTAGAGCGTTTGCCGAATCCTGAACGACAAGGGATATCGCCCGATCTGGCCACGGTCACGGCCATGAAGTCGGGCGACCAGAGCGCCCTGGCGGAGCTCTACGACCGCTATTCTTCCGTAGTGTATGCGGTTGCATTGCGCGTGTTGGGCGATACGGGAGCGGCGGAGGACGTGCTGCAGGAAGTGTTCTTGCAGTTGTGGCGCAACCCGGGCACGTTCGATTCTGCGCGCGGAAGTTTGGGAGCGTGGCTGGCGGTGATCACGCGCAATCGCGCCATTGATGCGCTGCGACGCCGTAAGCCCGAAACTGATATTGAAGACGTAATCGTATCCGTCTCTCCGGATCTTGCCGCGAACGCCGACCGCTCGCGAGCCGCAGAAAAAGTTCGCGGCGTGCTGGGCACGATGCCGGCCCTGCAGCGCAGCGCGCTGGAGATGGCTTACTTCGAGGGCATGAGCCATTCCGAAATCGCGAGCAAGACGGGCGAGCCGCTGGGAACGATTAAGACCAGAATTCGCAGCGGGCTGATCGCATTGCGGAAAGCGTTTGAGAAGTAGACGAAGCCGGGTGCCCCATTTCTCGCGCGTTTTGGGCGCGAGAAGTGGGGATTGAAAGAGGAGATTGAAAGACGAAGTCATAGCGCTTAGACCATGACCGAACACGAACAATTCGCCGAGGATCTCGCGCTTTACGCGCTGAACGCGCTGCAAGGCGATGATCGAGCAGTCCTCGAAAAACATCTTGCCACCTGTTCTGCTTGCCGGTTGGAGCTCGAGCAACTGCGCGGCGATGGCGCGCTGCTAGCGCTTTCGACGGTGGGGCCGAAGCCTCCGCTGCGGGCCCGGCAGAGATTACTCGACGCGGTGGCCAAGGAAGTTGCGGCGGCGCCCACCCTTCGACAAGCTGAGGGCAGGCTTTCTCGCGCAGAAAACGCGCGAGAAATGGGGCACCCATCCGTGATCGTGCGACGGTCGTGGTGGGGCGGGTTGGGATGGGCCGCGACTGCGGCGGTCATTGTGTTGGCGGCCTCGTTGTGGAAGGAAAACTCGGCGCTGAAGCGCGACATTGCGACTTGGCGCAGCGTGGCCAGCCAGGAACACCTGGAGTTGGAGAATGTGCAGAAGGTCGCCCGGGCGATCACCGACCCCGAGGTAGAGCGTTTCACCGTGGTCGCGATGAAGACTCCGCCGCAGCCGCAGGGCAAAGCTTTCTACCTGCGTAATCGCAGCAGCCTGGTGTTCGTGGCCAACAACATGCCGTCACTGCCGCCGCAGAAGGCGTATGAGTTGTGGTTGATCCCGATGCAAGGGGTGCCGATCGCCGCGGGCGTGTTCAAACCGGACGCGCATGGCAGCGCGACCGTGGTGAATCCTCCGCTGCCTGCGGGGATTGAAGCCAAGGGCTTTGCGATTACAGTGGAGAACGAAGCCGGGGTCGAGCACTCCACCCAGCCGGTCATGATGATTGGAACGGGCGAATAGTCCTGCGATCGCGAGGGCGTCACGGCATCCGCCAGCCGTGCCGAACGAGTCTAAAGCACGACTCTAAAGATCGAGGAACCGGCTGCGCGTTTCCTCCGTGGGCAAGGGACACGCATCGTAGCGTCCAAACATTCGATATCGACTGCGTGCCACCACGCCATAGCCCCAGTCGCGAATCGCCCGCGGCAAGAGTCGCAGCAGAAATCCAGCCAGCCACCAGAATGAGCGCCCCGCGCCTCCCAGCCGGCGCAGGATAAAGATCACGGCATCCGAGCGAGGTAACAGCTTCTCGTCGGCATGCTCGGCATTCTCGACGACATACAGCGTGTCGAGGTCTCGAGCATCCACGCCATGCCGCGCCAGAATGCGCTCGGCCAGCGGACTCTGCAGCGCCGCAAAGCGAAACATCCCCGCCGGATCCCGCCGCAGAACGAACCGCACCAGCCGGTTGCACAGCCCGCAAACGCCGTCGTAGAGCAGGATCGGGTGGGACATTGCGCCGATTCTCACAGATACTGAGAAGTTACTCCTTCGATCCCAGCCGCAGAAGTTCCTGGCGCAGGCGGGGATGCTGCTGGGTCAGGTGCAGGTAGCGCATTTCGTTGGGACCCGCCTGGGCGCGGATGATCTTGCCTGCATCTTGCTTTTCGTCTGGCGACCAGCGGGACAGATTGGGCATCAGCGCCAGCACCAGCGACCAGTTCTCCAGGGCTTGCTGCTCGGCTAAGTTCCAGCGAGACGAAGCGATGTCGAGCGCGCGGCCGACCTTCGCCACGGCCGCTCGCCGCATGATTTGGCTATCCCCGCCGAACTCCCGCGCCATACGCCGGTTCACCCGCAGGCCAAGATTGCGCGTGGAAAGCGTGTCCCAGGCGCAGTGCTCGCTTCCAGGCAGTTCATAAAACACGTGCGCTTCGGCGAGACGTTTCAGAGTTCTCTTCGGAGTGCGGTATTGCGGATTGTCGGCGATCTTGTGTTCTTCTCTCACGGCAAGTTGCTCCAGAACGGCGCGGCCCGAGCGGAAGCCCAGCTTGCGGTAGAACCAGAAGGCGCCGGAATCGAGCGCCTCGTCGTTGTTCTGCCCAATCTGGTAGGGATAAACGGAAATTGTGGTCGCACCTGTGAAAGAGCAGAGGCAGCGCAACGCCTGCGCGTAAATCCACGCCGTTTCGCCTTGCCGGTAGGTGTAAAAAGTGTTGAAGCCAACTTCGATCCATTCGCAGAGGCCGATGGCTTCGATGTAGTTGATGGGAACTCCGTTCTTGAGTGTAAATCCGGCGACATAGGCGCGCAGCGGCAAACGCCGCTCCGGAGGCAAGTTCCAGAAATACATCACGACGCCGCGGCTGGTCTCGCCAGAACCAGTTTCGCCAGAACCAGTTTCACCAAAACGAAGATCGGCACGCACGACCGAATTCGAATCGCCGAGAGTCGTCCCGTAGAGTTCGCGATAACGGACGGCCATCACTTCGCGAATCGTGTGCAGGACGGACTCGCCTTCGCGCCGTGATAGTTTGCTGAGGCGCGGAGCCGGCCGCGCGAGTTCAGTGGCCAGCGAGACCCCGCTTCTCACGATCAGCGGTTCAGCGTGGTAGTAGAACGAGCGCGGGCGCGTCCAGTTGCGGGTGCGCGAAAGCTTGAGATTCGCGAGATTCCAGCGCAGGGGAAGACGCAGTGAGTCGTAGAGTTCCGCGCGCTCGCGCTCGGTCTTGTTCGCTGGCAGCTGTTCGAAGCGGCGGATCAACCATTCCAGGTCGCGCTCCCGTCCTCGCGCGGCGTCGAGCCAGCGGCGCCACGGAATGTTGGCTTCCACGTCGGCGTCTTCTGCAAGCAGCGGAATGAAGCGCGGCCAGGTCGATCCCATGGAGCGCTCAGCCGGATAATCCTCGGCATAATCGTCCCACGCAATTTCGACGTGGCGCGGGATGCGGCGCGCCAGCCAGCGCGCGGCTTCGAAGTTGAGCGTGTCCTGCATGATCGTGCCAGCGATGCCGGAGGTGTCGAAGTCGTCAAACTCGGCCATGTCCACGCCGGCCGCGCGCACGATCTCGACGCGTTCGTGGAATGAAGTCAGCAATTTCTCGATGCGCGGCACCAGCGCTGCCGACTGCGGGAAGGCGCGAAGAAAGAGCAACCCCTCGTGAAAGCGAATGAGCGATTGGGCGTCGAGGAAGTTGCAGCGCGCGAGTTGATCGAGCAGGACTCTCGTTTCCGCGGCTGCGCCTCGTCCGAAGCGGCTTTTGGCGGCTTCGAGGCGGGCGAGCAGCGCGTCGACGTTTTCGGGCATGTGGATTATTTGGTCCGGCGGCTGGCGACCAGAATACGCGTCCAGGGCTGATCGTCGAGGCGGCTGATCTGGATGACTGGACGTCCGTTGGTGGTCGCCTGAATGAACTGGCCGTCGCCAATAAACATTCCGGTGTGGGTGATGTTGCGCGGCGACGAACCGAAAAAGAGCAGGTCGCCCGGCTGCAGGTCGGTGCGCTCGACCGCGGTCAGGCCCTTCCACGCGGCTTGCTGGTCGGCATCGCGGGGCATGTTGAATCCGCGGGAGCGCAGCAGCATTTGCGTGAAGCCGGAGCAGTCGAAGCCAAAGCTGGAAGTGCCTCCCCAGAGATAAGGCAGGCCGAGGAAGCGCTTCGCGAGTTCAAGGGATTCGGGGATCGACAAAGGCTTCGGGTCGGCGACCACGTCGCTCGACTGGATCCAGGCAACAGTCTTGCCGGGGAGTCGCACTTGGAGCCACCCGTCGTGGCGGCGATTCGTTGCAGCTGTGTTCGTTGCGGTTTTCTTGGATCCGGCTTCCGTTGATCCCGCAGTCTTTACTGCGGCTACCTTCGCTTCGGTCTCGTCTGGAATCAGCTCCAGAAGAGTTCCGAACGGAACAGTAATGACCGGCTTGTGGCGGGTGACATCGGGCTCGCGATAGACATTGGCAAAAAGACTTTCGACTCGGATGGTCGGCCCGGCGGTGGCATATCCGGCGCCAACTTGAACGAGGCGGAGATGGCGGCTGGGCACCCATCCTCTGTAGTGGTCCGCGGTTTGAATGCGGCACCATTCGCCGCGAGCGGTCAGCAGTGTCACATTGCTGCCGTAGATGGCCTGCGACACAACGTCGGACTGGTCGCTGGGGTGCGAGTACATATTGGCGACGGGGACGACAATGACCTGTGTGCTATTTTTCGCAAAGACGCCGGGAACACATAAGATCGCGAGCAGCGCAAGTGCGCCGAGATTGTAGCGTTGACGATTGGTTCGCATGAATAGAATGGCGCGCGCAGCAGGCCCGTGACAGGCAAAGATAATTCTTCTTTGGCTGCCTCGGAGTCAGATAGTACCGGATGGGAAGCTCGGCCCGCCACTGAAAACCGGAAGTCCTGCGGAGCGAGAACTGAAACAATTTGGCTGCCCCACCGTTCACCAGTTGCAACCCATTTTCTCCTGGCTGCACCAAGCTGAGCTACTTCAAAGGTCTATCGGGTGGCGGACAACATGAAGCCTTTCTTCCCACCCGGGCGAGGTTCGGACCGTGAGGCGAGGCGATTCCACCCGCGGAATATCAACACCAGCTTCTCAGTAGGAATTTGCCCTGCCCGCCTCCTAGCACAGCTAACGCCCGAAGTAAAAGTTTCCGCAACGGAAGTGAAACGATCCGGCCGGTCCGTGCACTATAGCGATAGTGGAAAACATCGCGCTGTAGGGCGATTGCACCACAGTCTTCGGCTCCAACCTGGCAACCACTTGGTTGGGATCCGATAGAGTGCCGGAGTCGGCTCGGGGGAGGACGACTCCGGCGCTTCATGACGTTTTCGCTTCATGACGCTTTCGCTTCAACCCAGTGAAGCCCGTCTTTCCCCCAAAAGGAGTTCCCCTATTTCTGTGCGTGCTTCTCGCTCCATCCCGCCCACCACGCAGACGCATAGCCGATGTGTTGTCCTCAAGCGCTCGTCTTTGCCCGCACTCAGCCCGGAAAATGGCCGCAGCCCGTCTGCCCCGATGCTACACTTGTTGTCATTCCCGGGTCCGCGAGGCAAGTCCTTGCAATTCCAATCCTTCGATCAGTCTTATCTGGATCGCCTGCGTGCCGGGGACTTCCGCGCGCAAGAGCATTTCGGCGCCTATTTCGGTGCCCTGATCCAGATCAAGCTGCGCTCCCGCCTCAAATCCCCGGAAGCCATCGAAGATGTCCGCCAGGAAACTCTCGCTCGATTCTTTGTCGCTCTACGGGATGGAAGAATTCTGCAACCTGAGCGCCTTGGTTCTTTTGTCATCTCCATTTGTAACCACGTCTTGCTTGAGCATTACCGGGTAGGCTCCCGCCTCGATTCCCTCGATGATGACCAACAACGGGACTTTCCCGCCAAAGGAACCGATCTGCTCAGCCTGCTTGCGGCCAAAGAAACGGAGAAGAAGGTTCGCGAGGTTTTGGACCAGCTTTCCGAGCGCGACCGCCGCCTGCTCCGCGAGGTTTTCTTCGAGGAGCAGGACAAGGACGAAGTATGCCGCAACTTCGGCGTCGACCGGGATTATCTTCGCGTGTTGCTGCATCGCGCCAAACAATCGTTCAAGTCCTTGTACTTAAAAGACAAAGGTCAGGATAAAAATAAAAATAAGGATCTGGGAGATGACGCGCCGGAGGTTACTTCCACCTAGGTGGTGAAACGCCTGAGCGCTCCGGCTCACTATATTTAAGAGGGGGCATTGCAGCGATGGACCACGAACTGGTGGCTCGTCAAAGAATGACGGAAAGATACCTGCTCGGCGAACTCGACGCCGACGCTCGTCAGGAATTTGAAGAGCACTTTTTTGACTGCCCGGATTGCGCGCTTGACGTGCGTGCCGGAGCTTTGTTCGTCGAGCAGAGCAAGGTTCTGCTGGCGGATGAACCTCGACTGGCGGGCGCGAGCCGCCCCGCTCCGACCCCTGTACCGGCAAAACCGGGATGGCTGGCGGCGCTGCTTGGGATGTTTAGACCGGCGTTCGCCGTTCCCGTCATGGCCGGGTTGCTGGCCGTGCTCGGCTACCAGAACATGGTTACTTATCCGCAGCTGAAGTTGGCATTGAACAGCCCGCGGGTCTTACCTTTCGCCTCGGTAAATGTCGGCAGTTGGGGAGCTGGCGGCCCGACCATCTCCATCCGGCCGGGGGAAGGCTTTCTGCTGTTTGCCAGGATTCCCGCGGACGGCTACTCACGCCATGTCGCAGAGTTGTATAATCCCGCAGGCAAGCTGGAATGGTCGCTACCCATTCCTTTATCTGCGCCAGACACTTCACCTAGGCAGGATCAGTTCCCACTCCAGGTGCCGGGTGCGCAGCGCGAAGCCGGCATTTATACCTTGGTTGTACGCGGCCTTACGGCCGCCGGGGAAAACAAGGAAGTTGGTCGAGGCTCCTTCGAATTGCAATTCAGAAATGATACCGGTGATAAGTGATAAACGATAAATGAGGGGGGAACTGACCAATGGCCGCTGATCCTCAACCGCTGTCGGACCCGGGCGCTGTGCTGGAGCGATACCACGTCTATCACGCCGAAGCCTACATACTCAAAGGTGAGCTCAAGCAGCCGGTCGAGCAGCCGATTGAAGAATACGGTCGCGTTGTTCTAGAGCACACGCGGCGCGAAGGCCTTTTCACCCAATCGGTGGGCGAAACCAACATCGCGGGTTTGATTTCCTTCAAGCGCGGACACACGCGCGTTGCCGGCGCCCTGGTGAAGCAGAAAACCGACATCTTCGGCAACGATCACGCCGGCTGGGTCACGCTCTCTACCGCGTCGCTCGAGGGCTACAACGTGGAAGATATCGTGACCGCAGATCGTGTGGTGGCGCAGCTCTCCACGCAACATCCCATGGTGAATGGCCACGTTCCCCGCGTGAACTTCCTCGGCACGCGCTTTGAGAACCTGCGCATCGGCGGCTATCCCGTCGAAGTGGAACTCGATCTGGCCTTCTGCGGCGCCAAACCGGAAGGCGACCGCCCCTATCTGCTGGATGGCGGCTTTCTCGATCGCGTGCACCGCCAGCTGGATAACATCGTCGAGACCCACGACCTTCCCGAAAGTCTGGAGAAAAAGTACGGCGCCGAGATCGCTTACATCGATGATCTCAAGCAGCGGGCCAAGGACGGTGCGAACGGCGGTTCGAAGATCGGTGCGAACGGTAGCGAGAACGGCTATCCTAAGCTGCGATGTTCCCTGGTCAAAAAGATCAAGCTGCCGGTCGAGATTCCCGGAGTCCGGACCTTCGGGAATGCAATCTTTGTTCGCGACTTTGGCACCGTCTATCTGGGCGAACTCGAAGTGGGCGTCAACAGCGGCACCAGCGACCACCCCGACCACCCGCGCTGGAAAGGCGACGGCTCTCAGACCCAGCCCAGCGACAGCAATTACTTCAAGCTGAACATGCTGGATATGCAGTTAGGCTGCCCGTCTACGGGCCAGACGAGCGGTGCCGGCGTTACGAGCAACGGCGAGACCCACCCGTAGGCCTTTCTCTTCTAGTTTGCCTAATTGCCTGCGGGTTTGCCTGTAGTCGTCAGGAGAACCCGCAGGCTGCTTTCGAACGTGCCCACCAGGCCTTCACGCAGGGTGATTTGAGACGGAGTCAGGCCGAGGCCCACCAAGGGTGTGAAACGTTTCGGGATTCGAGCCCGGAATGGTCCTGGAAATTCAGGACACTGGAAGCCAACTCGCTCTTGTGGCAAGGAATGTACGCACAAGCGCTGACCACCCTTGATTCCCCGCCCTCACGACCCAGAAGCAGAGATTCGCTCATCGAAAACCTTGCAATCGAGGGCGCCGCTCACGGCCGCTTGCACCAGTTCGCCGACGCCGATCAGCGGCTCCAGCAGGCAACGCAAATGTGCCAGGAATCCTCGGAGGCCACCTGCGGCGATGTCATCCGGGCTCGCGGCAGCGTGGCCGTGCAACGCGGTCAGATTCACATTGCGAAACAGCTCTTCGAGGAATCTCTGCAATTCGCCCGCACGCACAATGACCATTTCCTCGAAGAGACTGCCTTGCTCAACCTGGGCGCGGCCGCGCTGCGCGAAGAACATTTTGATGAGGCTATCGACTGGACGAACGCCGCGTATAAGGCCTCGGCGGCCTTGGGCGCTGCCGGAGAAGCACAGGCGGCTCTCGGCAACCTCGGTTGGGCATATTACAATCTCGGCGATGCGGACAGGTCGCTGGAGTTTTCCCTTGAAGCCGAGAAGGGAGCGACCCAGGTGGGCGAAATTACCGATCGGCAGTCGTGGATCGCGAACGCCGGATATGTTTATGCCGAACGTGGCGATCTTCCTCGCGCCAAAGACTCGTATCTGAAGGCGCTCGCCCTCGCTACCAAGATCGGCGGCAGGCAAGGGATTTATAACGCCCAACGAGCTTTGGCTCTGGTATCGGTCGAAAGTGGCGATTTGGACGATGCGCGCAACTATTCCGACCATGCCGTTGCCATTGCCCGCGACGACAACAATCGACTGAATGAACTCTACCCGCTCCTGGTCAAAGGCCTAATCGCAGCCCAGTCGCACGATGGAGCGGAAGCCGATCGACTTTTCCACGAAGTCGAAAGCGATCCGGAAACCAACGCCTCGCTCAAGTTTCGGGCTCAATACGCGCGCGCCAGACTTTATGAAGATCAGGGCCGCTCGGCTGCCGCCGATCGCGAGTATCAATCGGCTCTTAAAACCATTGAAGCCTCTCGAGCGACGCTCAAGCACGAAGAATCGAAGCTACCGTTTTCCAACAACGCGCGGCACGTCTACGACGACTACGTTCATTTCCTCGTGGCAAGCAAAAAGACTGAGGATGCGCTGCGCTGGGCCGACTTCAGCCGCGCCCGCACTCTGGCCGAGGGATTAGGCTTGTTGGCCAACGGCACTGGTGCCGATACTGGCCCTCCGCTGCTGAACCCGCAGCAGATCGCCCGGCAAGCCAAAGCTACCATCCTTTTTTATTGGCTGGGCGCAAGGCAATCGTACCTGTGGGCCATCACGCCAGAGAAAACGGGCCTGTTCGAACTTCCGCCCGGTTCGCAAATCGATGCCGCCGTGCAGCGCTATCTCCAGGCTCTCGCCGGGCCGCAAAACGTTCTTGCCTCGGCCGACCGGGACGGCCAGTCGCTCTATCGTATGCTGCTTGCACCCGCGCAATCCTTATTGAAAAACCGGCCCAAGGTTTTCCTTATCCCCGACGGCGGCCTGAACAACTTGAACTTTGAAACTCTTCTTGTGCCTGAAGCCAAACCGTCTGACACAAATCCGTCGCAGCCGAATCTGCACTATTGGATTGAAGACGTGACCGTGACCAACGCCAGTTCGCTAAGAGTCTTGGGCTCATCGTCGCGCGACCGCGCAGGAAGGAACGGGAACGCCGGCATCAAAGCGAAACGCGACCGCAGCCTGCTTCTGATCGGCAACAGCGTCGCTCCCAACCAAGAGTATCCCGAACTTGCCAAAGCCGCAGCCCAGATGGAGGATGTCGCTCGACGTTTTCCAACCTCGGAAGAAAAGATACTCGCGCGCGAGGAAGCGACGCCGGCCGCGTACCTCGCCAGCCATCCCGAGCGGTTTTCCTATATCCACTTCACCGCCCATGGCAAATCCAGCCGCCTCAGCCCTCTCGACTCGATGATCGTGCTCTCCAAGAGCAGTGAGCAGGACGATTCGTTCAAGCTCTACGCGCGCGACATCGTCGGCTACCACAAACAAAATCCCTTACGCGCCGAGCTCGTCACGGTCTCCGCCTGCTACAGCGCCGGTGAGCGCTCCTACTACGGCGAGGGCTTGGTCGGACTCTCGTGGGCTTTCCTTCGAGCCGGCGCCCACAACGTGATCGCTGCATTGTGGGACGCATCGGATGCCTCCACCGAGCAGCTGATGAATAGGTTTTACGAAGAACTTGAAAAGGGGGCGACTCCGGATGCCGCTCTCCGCGCCGCCAAACTATCCCTGCTGCACACCCGCGATTTTCAGAATCCCTTTTACTGGGCGCCTTTTCAACTCTATGCGCGGCTGGGTTAAAGATTCGCTCTGGAGAAGAGCGCCACAGCCTCGATCAACAGATTACCCTTGCCGAGCTAGAACATCGGGAGGCTCGCGAGGATGAATTCCATGTCCAAGGAGCACTTAGCTTCTCGGAGCATGTGCTTTCGAAAGTAGGGCGTCTGGGTCGAGTCCGATCTACGCGGAAGGCAACGGTTGCAACCGGCATTTTCTGTGCGATAGAGGATGCTATGGCACCAAGAGAAGAGTTTGGCTGCCCCCCAGGGATTCGAACCCCGATAACCTGCTCCAGAGGCAGGTGTCCTAGCCGTTGAACGAGGGGGCAGTCTGTTGGTCGGAGCCTTCGCCCGCAACCTGAACTCATTTTCTGGTCTTTATTTTATGGTTCGGGGAGAGCGCGGTCAACCGGGAAGCGCCTGCGGGGAGTATCACGAAGGTGCGGAGAGCGCGATAGAATTCCTCTGACGGCTTGGTTCGACTGTAAAAAGTAGAGAGGAAATCAATATGGTCATCGCTTTCGAGAACGCCGCAACCACTTCTGAATCCGCCGAAATGGCGCGCCGTCCGCTACAGCCCGAGCAGTGTGCACTGGTCGTGATCGATATTCAGGAGAAACTGCTGCCGCCGATCTTTCAGAAGGAGCAACTGGTGCGAAATGCGCAGCTGTTGATTCGCGCGGCTGCAATTCTAAACATTCCGGCGCTGGTCAGCACGCAGTATGCGAAGGGTTTGGGCGCAACCGTGCCGGAGATCGCTTCCCTGCTGACCGGAACGGAAGCGATCGATAAGACTTTATTTTCCTGTTTCGGCAGCGACGCTTTCTGCTCCGTGCTCAAGCGGCTTCCGGGCCAGCGCAACACTCTGCTGCTGTGCGGGATGGAGAGCCACATCTGCGTAACGCAGACGGCGCTGGGAGCGCTGCGCGAGGGATATCTCGTGCATGTAGCGTCCGACGCGGTGAGTTCGCGGACGGAGTGGAACTGGAAGATCGGCCTCGAACGCATGCGAGCGGCGGGCGCGGTGATCTCGTCGACCGAGATGATGATTTATGAATTGATGCGCTCGTCTTCGTCGGCGGCGTTCAAGGAGTTGCTGCCACATTTGAAGGGCTGAGTTCGTCCTTCTTCTTCACCCGAACCACCGTGATCTTGGCAAAGCCTTCCTCAAACGCCGGCGCCTTCAACTTGGCGGCCATGCGGCGCATCACCTCTTCCGGAACGACGCGGTCGCGGCGCTGATGGCGCTCGACGCAGACTTCGAGCGGCACATCGAAAAAAACGGCGTGGACTTCGTAGTTGTAATCCTTGGCCAGTTTGATCCAGTGCTGGCGCTCTTGCGGGGTCAGGTTCGTCGCGTCCACATAGTTCATAGGACGCTTGGCGATGAGCCGCGCCTTGAGCATAGAGCGCAGGTTGGAAAACACGAGATCCTGAAAGCGCTGCTCGCGCACGTCGTCAAACAGCAACGACCGGACCATGTCGCTGGAGAGCGGCACCACATTGTGGCGCTTGAACCAGGAACTCTTGCCAGATCCGGGAAGTCCGATGGCGAGCACGACGATGCCTTTGGGCGGCCTCGCCGAGGCTGCGGGCGCGGCAACGGGAATCGCGGGCGCTTGTGGCGCGACCTCTGCCTCGGCGGCGTCGGCTGCGATTTGTTCTGGCTGCGCTTCGCCGCCTTGCGCGGGGACATCCGGAATAATGCCCTTCGCCGCAGCTGGCGTAAACGCCTGAGCGACGGCCTGTTCGCGACCGCGGCCTCCACGGCCGCGTCCACCGCGCCGGCGGCGTCCGCGTCCGCGCTGGCCTTCGCCGCTACCGCCGGCCGGACGCGGCTGCGCCATGGCGCCGCCGGACTCCTCAGAACTCGATTGCGCTTCGAATTCAGCTTCGGACGGCGGCAGGACTGCTGCTTCGTGATGGCTCGATTCCGGACTCGACTCAACCTGCTGAGTATCGAGATGGCTGAACTCGGGCGCCGGACTGGGAGCTTGCTCCGCGTCAAAATATGCCGGCTGCAGTGGCGGAGGCGCCGGCTGATTTCCCTGCTCCGGAACCTTCTTCTTGCGGCGCTGTAATCGATCTTTCATCCATTTACGCATGTTCAGGCTTGTAACACAGATGACCGGACCGGGGCAATCGGTGACGTACCACGGATGACAGGGGAGCGACCGGAAATGCCCAGATCAAGCGACTTTTCCTTTTCGTCATTTTAGAATGGACACATGCCCAGCCAGATTCCCGCTCCCATTCAAGGTCAGAAATATATTTCCCTGACAACCTTTCGCAAGATCGGAGCGGGCGTCGCGACTCCAGTGTGGTTTGGAGAACAAGACGGCAAGCTCTACGTGATGACCCGGAGCGACATGGGGAAGACCAAGCGCATTCGCAACAATCCGCAGGTGCGCGTGGCACCGTGTACCATTCGGGGAAAAGTTACCGGACCGGAATTTGCCGCGGTGGCACGCATCTTGCCGCCCGAAGAACACGCCCGAGCGCGGCAGACGATCAATCGCAAGTATTGGATGGCAAGACTCCCGCTGATCTGGGCGCGGACGGATACATATTTTGAGATCAGCTTCGCCTGACTTCGCGGATCACCACTCGCCCGTAGTCAGGTATTCGTGGATCGATTTCGCGGCGCGGCGGCCGGCGCCCATCGCCAGAATCACCGTGGCGCTGCCGGTCACGATATCTCCTCCGGCGAACACGCCTTTGCGCGTGGTGCGCTGAGTTTCCTCGCTGGCTTGAATGTATCCGCGTTTGTTGGTGCCCAGGCCAGGTGTGGTGCTCTGCACAATCGGATTCGCGCTGGTGCCGATGGCGATGATGGCCACCGACAATGGCAGATCGAACTCGGAGCCCTGCTTCGGCACCGGGCGGCGCCGACCGGAGGCGTCGGGCTCGCCGAGTTCCATCCGAACGCAGCGGGCAGCGGTGAGCCATCCCTTGCCATCGGACAGAAATTCGACCGGGGCGGTCAGCATCTGGAAGTCGATTCCCTCTTGCCGCGCGTGGTGCACTTCTTCGGCCCGGGCCGGCATCTCGGCATCGCTGCGCCGGTAAATCACATAGGCCTTGCGCGCGCCCAGGCGCAGGGCGGAGCGGATCGCATCCAGCGCCGTGTTTCCGCCGCCGATCACGGCCACATCTTTTCCCTGCAGATCGAGCATGGGCTCGTCGTAAGTCGGAAACTTGTAGGCCTTCATCAGATTGATGCGCGTCAGAAATTCATTGGCCGAATACACTCCATTGAAATGCTCGCCGGGAATATTCATGAACTGCGGCAACCCGGCGCCGGTTCCGATGTAAACCGCATCGTAGCCTTCTTCCCCGATGAGTTCGTCAATGGTCACGGTTCGGCCGACCACCACATCGGTTTCGAATTCCACGCCCATTTCGCGCATGTAATCGAGTTGCTCGCGGATAATCTGTTTGGGCAGCCGAAATTCCGGGATGCCGTAGACGAGCACGCCCCCCAGTTCGTGCAGAGCTTCGAAGACGCGGACCTTGTGGCCTTTCTGCACAAGGTCGCCGGCGACGGTGAGCCCGGAAGGGCCGCTGCCTACGACCGCAATTTTCTTTCCTGTCGGCGGCACGCTGGGCACAACGTGAGTTCCCATGCGCTTTTCATAATCGGCGACAAAGCGCTCCAGATAGCCGATGCCGAGGGGCTTCACTTTCTTCGAAAGAAGGCACTTGCCTTCGCAGTGATCCTCCTGCGGGCAGACGCGACCGGTCACGGCGGGGAGAACGTTGTCCTCGCGAATTTTGGCGGCTGCGCCCAAGAAGTCCCCAACCACGATCAGTTCGACAAATTCCTTTACCTTCACGCCGACCGGACAGTTGTCGGTGCAGGTGGGCTTGGCGCACTCCAGACAGCGTCGCGCCTCCTGCTGCGCGAGTTCCGGACTGTAGCCGAGATTCACCTCTTCGAAATTGTGAGCGCGCTCCTCGGCAGCCTGCTCCGGCATGAGCTGGCGCGGAACTTTCATGCGCTCTTTCAGCGGCAAAGGATTAACCGACTTCTTAACGGTGGGGCTCATCGCTGCTCTCCTTGCCGGCCGGCCGCAACTGCGGGTGTGGCGTGTTCCAGTTCTCGCGCCGCCGATTCCGTTTTACAGCGATGGAATTCTGACAGCGAGCGCTGTTCGGCGTCGCGATACATCGAGTTGCGCTGCACGAGCACCGCAAAATCCACGCGGTGCGCGTCAAACTCCGGGCCGTCGACGCAGGCGAACTCGCTTTTGCCGTCGATCAATACGCGGCAACCGCCGCACATGCCAGTGCCGTCGATCATGATGGGGTTGAGGCTGACGACGGTGTGAATGTTTTCCTTGCGCGTCATCTCGGCGATCGCCCTCATCATCACGATCGGGCCCACGGCCACGACCAGATCGATGCGCGTGCCGTTCTGAATCAACTGGCGCAGTTTGTCGGTGACGAAACCTTTGTCGGCGTAACTGCCGTCGTCGGTGGTAATCATGAGCGAGTCGCTGACCGCGCGCATTTCCGGTTCGAGGATGACTAACTCTTTGCTGCGCGCGCCCACGATGGAGATCACGCGGTTGCCGGCGCGCTTCAGCGCCGCAGCCGTGGGATAGGCCATCGCCGTGCCCACGCCCCCGCCCACCACGACCACCGTGCCGTAGTTCGCGATCTCGGAAGGCTTGCCCAGGGGCCCGACCACGTCGAGTATCGTGTCGCCGGTGTTCAGCGAATTCAGCAGGTGCGTGGTCTTCCCTGCCGCTTGCACCACGATGTTGACCGTGCCGCGCTCGGGATCAGAATTCTCGATAGTCACCGGAATGCGTTCACCCTCTTCGTAAATGCGCAGAATGACGAACTGTCCCGGCTTCTGTTTACGGGCGATGCGCGGCGCTTCGATCACGAAACGCTTGATGCCGGGCGCAAGGAATTGCGCGTCGATAATTTTGAACACATGCCCCCCCAGGCGTAAGAAATGACGGAATTGCCGTCTCTACAATTGTGTTCGGAGGGCTCATGGGCAGGCTGTGATTTGGATCACAGTGCGATGTGCGGCGGCTTCAGAGTCGTGCAAACAACGCCACTGGAAGCGTTTACGCCCGCTGTAGATGCTCAAGCAAAATGCCGATAATGGCTCCATGCCTCTATCTGACCCCAGCAACGTGCTCCAGGAAGCCAGAATCAAGATTGAAAAAGACGGCGGACTTGTCCTGCCCGCTACCTTTCCGCCGCACTTGGAATCAAAGCCGGCGACGAGATCGTCCTGCGCTGGAAAGATCACGAACTACGCATTAAGAAGAGATTACGCGCGAAGCGCAGCGCACGACGCTCTCGCCGATAGTCCAGTTAATTCCCTTCCGGTTTGAAGATCACGCCCTGGCTGCTGCGGCTGTTCATCACAATGCGCAGCGGCGCGGTAAATCGCAGGTGACGGACACATCCTTGTTCTTCCACCGCGGGCTGCTCGCTCAGCCATTGCCAGTCGACCGAGCCTTCGCCCGCGTCGGGGTTCACGGTGAAATATCCAACCTGGAACGCGGTCAGGTTTTGAAAGAAATGGCTGCCCTGCGAGGGCGTGACGCGGAAGTCGTGGAAGCCGGCTTCGACGATGGCGCGGGCGCCAGAAATTTCGTCCCACTCGACGGGAATGCCGAGCCACGGATCGTTCGATCCCCAACGGCCGACCCCGATCAGCAAATACGGGCGATTCTCCGCGCTCAGCACGGCGTTGAAGTGCGCGACCGCCCGGCCGACTTCCTGGCTGCGGCTGCGCTCGAAACGCTGCGAATCCACGACGATAATGTCGTACAGATTTTCGATGCGGCCGTTGCCCAAGACTTTTGTGCTTTGACAGATCAACTGCGACGAATCGACATCGCCGATCGTGAGGTCCTGATGATCGCGAGCCAGGGTCAGCGGACGAATTTGCAGGAAGCCGAACTCGGCGGCTTCTTCGGCGCGCGGCAGTCGCACGGCGAATTCGATCTCGACCGGATTGCCTAACGCGTCTTCGCCAGCCCGCACCAGCACCTCCAGAATCGTGGCCAGCGGAAAGACGCCATGCTTGAGCATGGGAGCGAACGTGACCACGCGCGACCCAGGACGGCTCAGCCCGTCGTAAACCGCGTGATTGTCGGCGGAATACGTCGAGGCCACCGGGTCGAGTGTGCCATCAGCCTCGGCCACATCGAGTCCGAAGCGGACTTCGCGCAAATGCCCGGGGCCGTCGCCGTGCGCGCCATCGAGGTCGAGCGCGCAGAACTCCGTCTGCGTGTTCGCCAGAATGTCTTCGACCGAAGAAAACTGCAACAGATTCTGCGGATAGCGTGGGCAGAACATTAGGCACTTGCCGCCATCGACCACCGTTCGCCCCAAGCCCAGCGCCACCGCCGCAATCCCGTCGGAAAATGTCATGGGCTCGACGGGATAGAAGTTGTGCGACCGCACCACGCCAGAAAAGTCTGGATAAAATCGCGCCCCGTGCGCCGTGCCCACCACCTGCTGCAGGACCACCGCCATCTTTTCTTCTTCCAGGCGATATGGCGTGGCTCGCACGTAGGATTTCGCATGCTGGCTGAACGTGGAAGCGTAGACGCGCTTAATCGCCTCGGAAAGCTCGTCGAGACGCGATTGCAGGCTGGCTTGCTGATTGCCCAGCATGAACGT
>Ga0181523_10001576_pt1 | contig 24068 bp, 11 predicted proteins | sample PEATcosm2014_Bin_43_FD_119752 | JGI IMG/M metagenome (GOLD analysis project Ga0181523, IMG submission 119752) | Peatland microbial communities from MTU Mesocosm Facility, Houghton, MI, USA - PEATcosm2014_Bin05_30_metaG | ecosystem: Environmental > Terrestrial > Soil > Wetlands > Peat | place... | reverse complement strand
GATGACGACAACGCTCTCGCGCAAGGCTCGCTGCAAACGGGAAATCGCCTCTTTCCGGTTCTGGCCGTAAGCTATGATCTTGGCGATCATCGAGTCGAACTCAGCTGGAATGGCTTCGCCTTCCGTCACTCCGGTGTCAACGCGCACCCCTGGCGATGGCGGAATCCTGAAGCGCTCAATAACGCCCGGCGCCGGAGCAAAACCATTCTCCGGATCTTCCGCATTCAGTCGCACCTCAATGGCGTGACCGGTGGTGCGCGGCGGTTCGCCTTCCAGGCGGCCACCACGCGCGACGTGTATCTGAAGTTTTACGAGATCGATTCCGGTGGTGCATTCGGTCACTGGATGTTCAACCTGCAACCGCGTGTTCATTTCCATGAACGAGAAGTGGTTGATTTCCGGTTGGTACAGGAATTCGACAGTGCCCGCGTTGCGATAGCCGGCTGCTTGACTCAAGCACACCGCCGCTTCGCGCAGCGCCTGATCTTGCTCCGGAGAAAGCGCCGGCGAGGGTGCTTCTTCCAGGATTTTCTGGTGACGGCGCTGGATGGTGCAGTCACGCACGCCGGCGGCCCATGTCGTCCCGTAGTGGTCGGCAATAATCTGGACTTCGACGTGGCGCGCGCCTTGCACCTGTTGCTCGAGAAAAACGGTCGGGTCGCCAAAGGCCTTGAACGCCTCGTTCCGGGCGCTCTCAAAGGCTTGCGAGAGTTGGGCCGCCGATCCCACCTGGCGAATTCCTCGACCGCCGCCTCCGGCGGTGGCTTTAATAAGGAGCGGATAACCCAGGCGCTCGGCATGGCCACGGGCGTCGGCGAGTGTTTCCACCGGCCCATTGCTCCATGGCACTCGCGGTATCAGCGCCTGCTCGGCCAGTCGCTTGGAGGCAATCTTGTCGCCCACCCGGCGCATCACATCGCCATCCGGACCGATGAATACGACTCCCAATTCGCGGCAAAGATCGGCGAACTCCGCGTGCTCAGCCACGAAGCCCCATCCCACCCAGACTGCGTCCGCGCGTGCCACCGCCAGCGCGCGTTGGAGCCGACCATAGTCGAGGTAGCTGCTCTTGGGCTGCTGCGTGTTTGGATCGAGGACCTGAGCGGGACCGAGACACACTGCTTCGTCGGCCTCACGCACGAACATGCTACGGCGGTCAGGCTCGGTGAAAAGCGCGATCGTGCGCAACATCGCGCCTGACGACGTGCCTGACGACGTGCCGTATTCCTGATTGAAATCGCGGGCCGCGTGGATGAAACGCATGGCGGCTTCGCCGCGATTGACAATAGCCACGCGTTGGAATTCGTTTTTCATAAGTCCCCCAATCAGCAGATCGTCGGGACAAAATCGTCAGAACAACGAAGGCATGTTGTTCACGCGGCGACAGTTTCCAGTGACATCGCAGCCTGCAATGTCTTCAACCGCTCCGCGTCCACCGTGCTCGGAACCACTACCGTGCGGTAGCCGCGAAGCTGCAGGTAGCCGTTTCCTTTCGCATCCACAACTTCTGCATCGAAGCTGCCGTGATCCCGGCCGGAAGTGACCACGGCGTACAAAGTGCCGTCGGCGGGCTTCGGGACTCGTAATAACAATGATGAAACGCAATCAATGTGCTGCGGCAGACCCATGCTGCCCTGCGCACTCATCTCCCAGAGCCCCGCAGTTTGGAAGCAAAGCTCAATCAGACGCGGTGCTGTAAGCGTCGGCAGTTCCGACGGCAGATGGTTTGCCGGCAAGCCTTTGGCCATCAGCCCGATAATCCGGTGGCCGTCCCACCACGCCCGCTCCACGACCCGGTATGCGGGTCCGTGGAAGTAGAGGCGATAGATATCGGCGGCTTCGATGATGCGCCCGTCGAGATGTTGGTCCGGCAAGCCCAACGCCGGTACGGTCACCGCTGCGGGCAGCTGTTTTGTGAGCAGCACCCGGGCAGTGAAGTGTGTTGTGACTTGAGGCTCGGTCTGGTTGGGAAGAGACCGCCTACCGGTTAAGCGACAATCAGCAACCAAGGTTAAGTTGCCGATTTGCGGACAGCTGTCCCACTCCGGATGGATAGAGGCTTGGACCGTCACGGGGCGTGGCTCATTTCGATAGAACTTGAACGGCGCCAGGAAGTTCACGTCTTCGATGGCCGCGACATGCCAGCCGGGAAGCAGGCACAGCGCAGCTTCAGCGAACGCCTCGATGCCCATGACTCCGGGCAGCACTGGCGTGCCGTCGATTTGATGATCGTGGAGAAACGGCTGAATCGCCGGGTCCAGCGTCGTCTCGATAGTGATGCCACTTTGCAGGCCCACGCTTGCGATCTTGCCGATCATTGGGCCGGGTCCCGGTGCTGGTCCTGCTGCCAGTGAGGTCTTCGAGGCCTCTGTCGCGGATGCATCCAGACCGCCGGTGGCATCCCACTCGTTCAGTAGAACGCCGAGACGCTGGCCGATGACAATTTCACCTTTGGTGCCTCCCACAGTAAGTTCGCGGCGAGTCAAGGGAATCCCCGCCTCCGGTGGCAGCATGTCGATGCCTGCCAGTTCCATCATCTTCGGGATGGAGCCGCGCGTGGCCATGCCAATGCCGCCCCATGCCGTCCAGTCGACGACGATGCCGCGTGTACCCGGCCGTGTGGTGCGGAAGCTCGACGTGATCTTGCACAATAGATCGTTGGCTGAGCTGTAATCCGTTTGCCCGGCGTTGCCGAAGCGTCCTGCAATCGAGCTGAAGGCCACCGTTGCCCCGAGGGGCATATCGCCGATGGCATGCAGAAGATTGAACCAGCCGTCGCTCTTGACGTCGAAGACCAGATCGAATTCGCGCGCATCCTTCTCAGGTAGGAAGTGACTGCGTTCCACGCCGGCGGCGTGCAGCAGCACGTCGACGTGTCCGCTGCGCTCCCGCACTTGCTGGATGATCTTGGTTACGGCGTCTGCATCGGTGAGGTTGACGCTGAAGTAATGCGCCGTACCGCCAGCGGCTCGCACCGTGGCGATTGCACTGCACGCAGCCTGCGCTCGCTCCAACGCTGCCAGCTCTTTTTCCACCAGGGCGGGCGTGGCCCGTTCGCCGCGCGCCTGAATGCGTGCGAACAGATCACGCTTGAGCCCGTCTTTATCACTGTCACTCACCAAGCTGCTGGCGAAGCGCTTGAGATCGGGATTTTCCGGATCAGGCTCGGGCACCAGATCGAGCAGGTAGAACGTGCCCCCGGAGGCCGTCGCCAAATCGGCCGTAATGGCCGAGACTATACTTCCGGCGGCGCCGGTGACGAGAAACACGGAGTTGCTATCCAAGGTCAAACCCGGCTTGCCATCGGCGGCGAGCTGTTCCTGAAGGCCAACCGTCCAGCGCAAACTTTCCTTGTAGCCGATTTCGACAGCGCCAGGATCGCGCAGAGTTTCTTCAATCAAGATGTCGGCGACTTCGGATGGCTTTCTATCCACTTCAAAGTCGACCGCCTTGACCAGAGCATCTAACCTCTCTCGTTTATAGGTTTTGGAAAACCCGGTGACCGCGCCACCTAACGGCGCCGTCGCTCCGGCCTCATCGTAGCCGTGCTGTCCACCCAGTCGCGTCGCCGACACGAGAAACGTGCCCGGCGCCGCAATCTGCTCGTACAGAATGCGCATGGTGACATATAGCGACTTGACGCGCACCCGCAGGGCTTCATGCCAGCTGGCGAGGTTCATAGCAGTGAGGTCACCCTCGTTGTCCAGCGCGGGCAGCCAGTAGATGCCGTGTACCGGACCGGCGGCCAGCCAGTTCTTGAGGCGACTGGTCAATGCTTCTGCCTCTGCCTCTGCATCGATCGTCTGCTCGATGCGTAGAACTTCCACACCCAAAGTCCGCAGCCGTTGTGTTAGCGCGTCGGCTACCCCAGACTTGTCCGGCATAATAACGACTCGCCTACCGGACCCGAGCGCCACACCAGTTAGCTTGCAAAGGGCAAGCGGCGGACGCAGGTTGGGAACAGGCACGCGGCGTGGAATACGATTGGCGGCCTCGAAGCTGACGGGGATCGGACGCGCAGTCGGTATCGGTTTTGGAGCGGGAGATGCAGATATCGCCGGTTTTTTCTGCGCCGGTTCTAGCTCCTCCGGCGTGGCGAAAGCGCCTACAGCAAGCGCTCTAGCCGACCCGGGCTGACGGTCGTGAGCGAACTTGATCACGCTGGCCAGGGTAGGGAAGTCGCGTAGCTTTAGATTCTCATCGCGAGGAATCTTGTACGCCGCTCGCACAGCGGCAAACATTTCCGCCTGTTTCACGGTGTCGACTCCGAGGTCGGCTTCCAGATCGAGATCCAGATCGAGCATGTCTTTCGGATAGCCGGTTTTCTCGGCCACGATCTCCAGCACCTTCTCTTTAATTGCATCGTCGGTTGCCGCTTGGGCCACGACTGCGAGGGGAGTAGGCACTGTTGGCTCGCTGATACTTGGCGAGGACGGAGTCGCAGGCGCCCCCGCCAGGTCGGGGCGCTTCTCATACACGAAACGGATCACGTGCGCTAACGTTGGATAGTCGCGCAGCTTGCGGTTCTCGTCGCGCGGAATGTCATACGTGGTTCGGATGGCGGCAAACATCTCCGCTTGCTTTACGGTATCGACGCCGAGGTCGGCTTCGAGATCGAGATCCAGGTCCAGCATGTCTTTCGGGTAGCCAGTCTTCTCTACCACCAATGCGAGAAGGCGTTCCTTGACGGCATCGTGTGCGGAAACCGGCGCCGATGTCGCAATCGGCGCCGGCTCCTCAGCGGCTACAGCGGTCTTCCCCGCGGCGGGTTTGACGTCCTCCGCAACCGCCGTGGCTGCTGCCAGGTCTGGCCGCTTCTCATACACGAAACGGATCACGTGCGCCAATGTTGGGTAGTCGCGCAGCTTGCGGTTCTCGTCGCGTGGAATGTTGTAGATCTCACGGACGGCCGCGAACAATTCGGCCTGTTTGACGGTATCGACGCCGAGGTCGGCTTCGAGATCGAGATCCAGGTCGAGCATGTCTTTCGGATAACCGGTCTTCTCTACCACCAGCGCGAGAATGCGTTCCTTCACGGAATCGCCGGCGACGACTTGGGCGGATGTCGCGGTGGGCACCGGTTTCTCAACTACCACGGCGATTGTTGGCGTTGCAAGTTTGACTTCTTCTTTCGCAACCGCCGGGACTGCAGCCAGGTCTGGCCGCTTTTCATACACGAAACGGATGACGTGCGCCAACGTTGGATAGTCGCGCAACTTGCGGTTCTCATCGCGCGGAATGTTGTACGCCTCGCGGATCGAGGCAAAGACCTCCGCCTGTTTGACGGTGTCGACGCCCAGATCGGCCTCGAGATCGAGATCCAGATCGAGCATGTCAACCGGATAGCCGGTTTTCTCGGCGACCAGAGCTAACACCTTGTCTTTCACTGGATCGCCCTTCTTCGCCGGTTCTGTTCGTGCGACAGGCGCGGCAGTCGTGACTGGAACGTGGGGTGCCGCTTCAGCGACCACATTGAGCGGCAGTGGATCTGGTTTTGCGACGACTGGCGTGGGCGGCGGTGCTTGCGGCGTGCGGGTCGTTACCGTTACTGTTGCCGTTCGTAACTCCAGAGCGTCTGCGGAGACTCGCGCTGCCGCCGCCTGATCTCGCACTCGCAGCGTGCGATGGACCACTTCCAGATCGGCGGCCGGATGCCCCGCGATGCTACTAAGCCATGTACCCCAGGCGGTGGCATCGGCGATGCGGTAGGAATATCCCAGAGCGTTCGGGCTGCGCCGGATTCCGTCTTTCGTCTTTATCCAATGCAGCAGCATCATGCTGATCTGCGAACCGAAGCCCGCTCCCAGGTGCAACGCGTATTCGACGGGATAGACGCCGCCTTTCGACAGGTTCAGCTGTCCCAGCTCCGGATCAACTTCCTTAAAGTTGGCGACCGGAGGCACGCAGCCGGTTTCGAGCGCCTTGACCGCAACGACATCTTCGATGCCGGTGGCCATGGCGTGACCAGTGAAGCCCTTGGTGTTGGCGATTACGATGCGGTCTGCCACGTCGCCGAAAACGCGACGAAGCGCGTGGATCTCGGCAGAGGCGCTGCCGCCGCGCGCCGGTGTGTAGGTTTCATGGGAAACAAAAACTGTTTGCGGCGCGATCTGGTGACGCGAAATGCCGCTGCCCGCTTCGGCTTTGGCCACCAGTGTTTCCATCACTTGGCCGATGTGCTGGACATCGAGACGAGTACCGTGGAAAGCGCTATTGCCCGTCATGGTGGACAACACTTCGCAAATGGGCTGAATTCCCCGTTCGCGAGCGGCGGCTGCACTCTCTACCACCAGAGCCGCGGCGCCCATGCCAATGATCATGCCGTGTCGCCGCCGGTCGAAGGGAACGGCGGCATCCGCGACCACTTCGTCGGTGGCCGCCGCACCACTGGCCAGGAAACCAGCGCCCATCCAATCGATCAGATGGTCGGAGGTCACGTCGTCAGCCGAGATGACAATCACGCGACTGCACCGCCCAGCGTAGATCCAGTCTTGCGCCAGCGACACGCCTTGCGTCGTGCTGGCACAAGCAGCGTTGATCTGTGTATTGGGACCGCGGGCACCGATGAATTCGGCGAATTGCGAATGTCCCATGGACAACACTCGGAGCAGGAACCGCCGGTTAAAGACATACGGTTCTTTGTCCATGGTGGCGCGCAATTCGTCGATGCGACGGTTTATTTCCTGCAGCAGAGCGGAATGGCCATTCGCTTCAACCGAACGGGCAAGCAAGCCCTCGAGCGTGGCCAACTGTTGGCGGCGTCCGTGATCAGCGTAGTAGCGCGTCATCTCATCGGCGAACGAGTCTAACCCAGGGAAGGCGGAAGCAAAAATCACGCCGGTATCGTCGCGCAAGGCCTCGGGCAATCCCCAGCGCTCTGGTAATTGCGTGCCTTTGGTTGTGGTCTTATAGCGCATGACCAGCGGAATGCCGGCATCGCGCAAGGCGTCGAGGCCGGCGGCCATGGCCAGTTGCGTGACGCGGTCGAGTGCGCCCACGCGTTCAGAAGAAATTCCAAATTCGTTTTCCAGATCGAACGCGCCCCCGCGTCCTGCCAGCTTGATGACGTCAGCGACATTGCTGATGGTCTCAAACCGGGGTTCTCCGTTCTCACTCTTCACCAGACGCGTGATGTGCTTGTCGAGCATGGCGTTCCGGAAGCGCGTGGGGATCGAATCAATGAACTGATCGCCGCGCAGAATGCGGCCGATGTTGGCGTCATCAAAGATGCGCTCGGTCCCGGGCAGGCCTAACGCCGCACCCGTGATGACCACGGGCTCAGAGGTGGGACGCCTATTCTTGCCGTGGTAGAGTTCGTAGCCGCGATCGAGAACAACGGCGAATAAACGGCCGAGTTCGTTGTAGCGATCGCCGTTAGACGGTGCGGTTTGCGCGGCTCGTGCAGGGGAGGGCGCCGTATCGGCGACTGGCGCGGCCGCCACCGCGGGGATTGGTTTAAAAGTCTCTGCTGGTGAAGAAATGACCGTCACCGAGGGCGCGCCCAAGGCGTCCGCAGTTCCACGGCCCAGTCCCGCCGCATAAAGGCCGCACAGCGCCTGGTTGAACGCGACGATATCGCCGACCTTCGGATGATTGGTAAACAGCGAAACCACATCGCTGTGGCCGCCTAGCACATCCTCGGCAAATCCCTGCAACGCCTTCTTCGGTCCGACTTCAACAAACATGCGAGCGCCGGCATCGTAGAGAGTGCACAGGCCCTTAACGAATTGGACGGGAGAAGCTACCTGTCGCGTAAGAATGTCCAGCATGTTCGGCACGGCATCGGGCCCGGTGGGATAAAAGTCGCCGTTGGTGTTGGCGACGATTGGCAAACGCGGAGATTCGAGATGCAGGCGTTCCAGCACTCGCCGCAGCGGCTCGCTGGCTCCCGCAACAATCGATGTGTGGAAGGCGTGGCTGACAGTTAACGGGGCTACATCGTATCCAGCTTTCTGGAAGGCTTCCGTGGCCTGCTCGACTGCCTTGCTCGCGCCTCCGATGACTCCCTGACGGTTGCTGTTGACGTTGGCGATCACCACGTAGCCGGTAATCGTCTTCAGAATTCGCTCGATTTCTTCCAGCGGAGCAAACACTGCGGCCATGCGGCCGTTGTCATCCATAGCCACCTGGGTCATTCCCCGGCCGCGAGCGCTGACGGCTTCGAGCGAATCAATAAAGGGGAGACCGCCAGCCGCAACCAGCGCTCCGTATTCGCCCAGGCTGTGCCCCATCGTGAAGTTGGGTTCGATGCCATAAGCGGCCAGGAGCCGGGTCAGCGCGAGGTCGGTCGCGAGAACGGCGGGCTGAGTAATCGCGGTTTGCCGCAGATCGTCTTCGGCCTTAGCAACGGCCGCGGGGTCAGCCTGGTCAATGAAGATGAATTTGCTGAGCGGCTTGCCCAGCAAAGGTGTCATGACGCGATCAGCTTCGGCAAAGGTTTCGGCCACAATCGGCTCCGTCGCGCGGAGCACCTCCAGCATGTTTACGTACTGCGAGCCTTGACCGGTATATAGGAACGCCACCTTGGGCGCCGGACCGTGACCACGGAAGATGCCTTGCGCGCGCAGAGCCTTCCATATCGCGGGTTGATTGGCTGCCAACGCTTTGAGGGCACTGCCCACTTTGTCCGCCAGTTCGGCGGCGTTAGCGTAGTCGATCACCAGACGCTCGGGCGCGCGCAGGTCGGATTCAGCCGGAGGAATTGGCGCCGGCGCCAGGCCCGCTTTAGCGTCCTTTTCTACCGCGCGCAAACGCTCGATGATCGCGGCTTCAGACGGAGCGCCGATCACCAATGCTCCGCGTAACGGAGCTTTGCAGAAAAAAAAGCTGGGAGTGCCGGAAAAAGAAGTGCTGGAAACACTTTCCACATTCATAATTGGCTCTTTCGCTTGCGGCGGTATCTCGCTGACCGCCACTGACCGCTTTCCGTTTCCGTTCAGCCGGTGCGGGATGTATTCCTCGAGCACCGCATGGAAATTGGTGCCGCCGAAACCAAATGCGCTCAGTCCCGCACGGCGCACGCCATCTTCGGGCATCGTCCAAGGTTTCAGTTCGGTATTGACGTAGAGCGGAGAGTGGGCAAAGTCGATGTTCGGATTGAGATGCTCGCAGTGCACGCTTGGTGGCAGCACCTTGTCGCGGAGCGCGAGTGCGGTTTTGAGCAGTCCGGCAGCGCCGGCCGCTCCTTTGAGGTGCCCGAAGTTCGACTTGACCGAACCAAGTGCCACAGAGTGCGACGGAAGATGAGAATTGCTGAGCACGTCAATCATACTCCGCACTTCGACCACGTCGCCCACGGCGGTGGACGTGCCATGGCCCTCGATCAGAGTCACAGTGGCGGGCGATAACCCGGCATTCTCCCAGGCCCGCTCGATGGCGAACTTTTGGCCGATCGGATTGGGCGCGGTAATGCCCTTGCCCTTGCCATCGCTCGATCCGCCCATGCCGCGCAGCACCGCATATACTTTGTCTCCATCATGCTCGGCGTCGGCGAGGCGCTTCAGCAGAAAAATCGCAGTGCCTTCGCCCATGACGAAGCCATCGGCTCCGTCGGCGTAGGGACGAGTGCCGGTCGCCGAGAGCGCGCCAATCTTGCAGAACTTGACGAAGGTCGAGGCGCCCATGTTGCGGTCAATGCCGCCGGTGACCGCCAAGTCGAAATCGTGTGCTATCAGACCTTCCGCAGCGGAGCTGATCGCCGCCATTGCCGAAGCGCAAGCGGCATCGCAAACGTAGTTTGGACCGTGGAAGTTGAAGACGTTCGCGATCCGGCCGGCAATGCAGTTGGCCAATTCGCCCGGCATGCTGTCTTCCGTAATTCCTGGCAGCAGGCTCCCCATCCGGTCGTGCAATTCGCGCGTAACGTCGTCGCGGACCGACTCCGGCAACCGGGCGAAAGTAGCGCTCCCGGCCAGTTCGCGCGCGTATTCCGGAAAGAGCACGCGCAACACCGTGAAATAGTGTTTTTCACCAGCCATCGCATTGCCCAGGATCACCGCCGTGCGATCGGTATTCAGCGGACGCTTCGGGTAGCCGTAGTCTTCCAACGCCTCGCGGGTGCAGGCGATGGCCCACTTTTGCGACTCGTCCATGGCATCGACCACACGCGGCGGAATTGGCAAACGCCACTTAACCGGATCCCACACGTACTTGCGCGCCCATCCACCGATCTTGGAATAAGTCTTGTCCGGCGCACTGTGATCCGGATCGTAGTAGAGCGCGGGATCCCAGCGCTCCGGCTGAACCTCAGAGATGCTGTAACGGCCGTTCTTCACGTTTTCCCAAAATTCCGAAACGTTGGCGGCGTCGGGCAGAATGGCTCCCGCTCCCACAATTGCTATCGCACGATAAGAAGTGTTTTCCATGACGAGACTCCTAGATAAGAGAAAGAACTGAAGCGTCAGCTTTCCTCTGTGCTCCTCTGTGTTCCCTGTGGTTGGGCTTCTTGCCCGTAGCCACAGCGGACGCAACAAGCTCATCCCTCCAACGCTATGCGGCCACCATCGTGGTCTTGGCCACGCGGCCGTACAGTACATCTGCGACGCAATCCAGATCCGAAACCAGGCCCGATTGCGCGCGATGAATGGCGGGCAATCCCAAACTTGTTTCAAACGCGGCGACCTCGGAATCGCTGACGCCGCCAGCTCCGATCACCCAGCGCAAACCTTCTTCGCCCACCTTGAGCGCGGCATCGCGGGCAAAGATTCGGCTGATCGCCGCCAGCCCGGTCGCATCGAAGCGCCGGTTCGCTTTTTCGTTAAGCTTGTCTTCCGCCATGAGGGCGGCGCGCCGCGACAAACTCCCCGCGCACTCCGCATATGCGATCAACTCGCCCAGGCGCAGGAGGATGTGTTGAAAGCGAGTGAGACGCGCCACCCGCGCTTTTTCCATAATCTCAGCCAGCGCGTGCAGAGCCAGCGCGGCGATGTCAGCACCGACATCCGCATGGCGGGCGTGCAACGCCTCAAATTCTCTCGCGCGCTCGTGATAATGCTGCCCGCGGGTTTTGAGATGAGACTGCCAACGGTCGCGGCTGATCGTCATCTCCATGATCTCGGACGTGCCTTCATAGATCGTGGTGATGCGAACGTCGCGACTGATCTTCTCTACCATGTACTCGTGCGTGTAACCGTAGCCACCAAGCGCCTGGATGCTGGCCTCCGCAGCCGCATTGCCGGCCTCCGTCGCCATGTACTTGGCGATCGCGCCCTCTGTGTTCAAGCTGCCCTCGGTGCCGGCGTCGATACGCTCCGCGGTTTCTTCGATGTAAGCGCGGGCAGCCTCAAGACGCGCGACGTGCGGCACGATCAGCTTGTGGGTGTATCCTTGCTTTTGCGAGAGCGGCGCCCCAGCCTGGATGCGCTTGGTGGAATAAGGAATGGCACGGTCGAGTGCAGACCATCCGGCCCCGAGGCCAAACGCCGCCACCATCAGGCGCGTATAGCCGAACACAGCCTGCGCTTGATTCAATCCCTGGCCTTCGACGCCGCCAACAAGCCGGTCAGCGTCGACATAAACGTCGTTGAACGCAAGGGCCGCCGTGTTGCTCAGGCGGATACCGTGCTTATCTTCCGGTTCGTCGTGGGTGAAACCCTTCGCGCCTTTTTCCACGATGAACCAGCTCGGCCCGCTGGGCGTGTTAGCCAAGACCGTGTAAGCATCGGCGATTCCGCCATTGCTGATCCACTGCTTGTTGCCATTGATCTTGTAACCGATGACGCGGCCGTCCTCAACGACTGGGTCGGCTGTAGTGCGAAGCGCTCCCAAATCGCTGCCTGCTTCCGGTTCGGTGGCGCCGTAGGCGAATAAAATTCCTTCGTCCGCGATACGTGTCAGCCAGATTTTCTTTTGCTCGGGAGTCGCGCCCACCGTGATCGGATCGCTGCCCAGAAACGTGGCCAGCACCGCCGTAGCGACGCCCAGATCGATGTGCGCCATCTCCTCGCAGACGCAATACACATCGAAGGCGCCGCCGCCCATGCCTCCAAATTCTTCGGGAATGAACAGCAGCTGAATGCCCAGTTTGTCTGGACTGCACATGTGACGAACGATTTCAAGCGGACATTCATCGCGCTCATCCAGCTCGCGGAGCACTTCGTCCGGCAGACGTTTCTTGGCGAAGTCCTTGAGCGACTTCAAACTTAACTTGAGAGTTTTGCTTGCGATCATTGGCGACTCCTCACTTTGCTGCGACGCTGCGCAGTTCAAGAACTTTGTTGGTCAATTCCGGCAAGAACTCCAGGATGTCGTCGACAATTCCGACGTCCGCCACCTGAAAGATCGGAGCCTTCGGATTCTTGTTGATGGCGATCAGGAAGGGACTACCTTTAATGCCCGCCAGATGCTGGAAGGCGCCACTGATGCCGCATGCCAGATAAACCTTGGGCTTGACGGTTTTTCCGGATGAACCCACCTGGCGTGACTTCTCCATCCACTTGGCGTCGACCACAGGTCTCGAGCAGCTCACCGCGGCGCCCAGAGCGTCGGCCAGTTCCTGAGCAATAGTTACATTGTCCTTTTCCATGATGCCGCGGCCGATAGACACCAGGACGTTGTACTTGGTGATGTCGACATCGCCCGCCTCGGCGGCAACTGTCTCCAGGTAGCGACGGCCCGCTGCCAGCGTCCCTATGTCGGTTGATTTGTCGACGACGCTGCCGCTGATCGCAGCACCTTCCAGCGGTTTGAATGCACCCGGACGTATCGTCACCACCGCGCCCGATGAAATATCGCAACCAACGTGCGCGCTCACCTGTCCGCCAAATTCCTGGCGGACAACTCTAAGGGTGGTGCCCTCAACCCCCGCGATCTCCAACACGTCGGAGACGAAAGCTGAATTCGTCTTAATGGAAAGACCCGGCGCCAGATCGATTCCGAAATGCTGATGAGCAACCAGCACAATGCTGTCGCTCGGCAACACCTTTAGAAGGGCTTTGCGAACCAGTTCAGCATTGGGGTAAGAGAGAGCTTCGTTGGCGATTTTCCAAACCTCAGTGTAAGAAGCGGCGACTGCCTTGCACGCGGCATCGAGATCGGCGCCCGAACCGGTAAGAATAGCCGTCGGCGCAGCTGCCGGATCGATCTTGCGCGCAGCGGCCGCCAATTCGAACGCGGAATCGTCGGGCACGCCGGCTTTGTGCACGATGTAACAGAAGATGCGAGCCATTATTTCAACCCTCCTTTGGCTGCCACGAACTCCAGAACTTTGTCGACGTTCTCTTCCCGGCTGCCGCGCAGAATCTCGGCGCCCTTGCCCAGCGCAGGCACGAAGTAGTCCACCCGTTTCACTTTTGCGGCAGTTTCTCCGACCGCGCCCGGATCAACGCCAAGGTCGGAAACGCCGAAAGTTGGAATGGGAACTGAAGCCACTTGGCGGATGCCTCGCATGCCGACATAACGCGGTTCATTGATTCCGGTCTGAATCGAAAGCACGCAAGGCAGATCAATCTCATTCATTTCTTTGTTGCCGCCTTCGATTTCCCGGCTGACCTTCAGCTTCTTGCCGTCCAGGACCTCGATGGAATTGACCAGGGAGGCAAACGGGTAGTCGAGCAGCGCTGCCAGCATTCCGCCGACCTGAGCCGCACCGTCCTCGGCCTGAACACCGGTCAAGATCAGGTCGTAATGCCCCTTTTGTACGAAAGCTCTCAGGATCGTCGCGATGCCTTTGCCGTCCGACCCACTAAATGCTTCATCTGTGATCAGCACGCCACGGTTCGCTCCCATGGCCATCTCCCGGCGAAGAACTTCCTCGTCGTCTTCACCACCAACTGTGGCGACGGTAACGGTTCCACCGACTCGGGCGACAATCTGAAGTGCTTCTTCAACCGCGTAGTTGTCCGCTTCGTTGATCGAATAGACCAACTCGTCACGCTCGATGTCGTTTCCGACACTGTTAAGCTGAATCTCGTTTTCCGAAGTGTCAGGTACTCTTCTTGCACAAACTAGAATCTCCACATTCACCTCCAGAACTTTTCACGCCACTTTCTGACTTGCGCGCGCGATTTGTTGGTCCACCAATTCCGCCAGATCGATGGCGGTCATCTTTCCTTCCAGCCCCGCGACCTTGATCGCGTCTTCCATATTGACCATGCAAAACGGACATGCGGTCACGATCACATTGGCTCCGGCCTCGGCCGCCATCTGCACTCGTTTCACGCCCATTCGTTGATCTTCTTTCGGCTCGTAGAACAGCATCAGTCCACCACCACCGCAGCAGAACGAGCGGTCGCGACACCGCGTCATTTCGACTCTCTTCAATCCGGGAATCGCATCCAGCACATCTCGAGGATCGTCGTAAACCTCGTTATGCCGCCCCAGATAACAGGGATCGTGGTAGGTGTACACATTGTTCTTGTCGTCCAAGGGATTGAACTTGATCTTGCCGGCTTTCAATTCGCTGGCGATCACCTGGCTGATGTGCTCCACCGGCGGCACATCCTTGTAGTCGTGTTTTAGCGCGTTGTAGGCGTGCGGGTCAGACGTAACGATCCGCCGGACGCCGGAGGCTTTAATGGCATCCACGTTGTGGTCGCGCAAAGCCATGAAAAGCGTCTCTTCGCCGAACCGCCGCACTTCATGGCCGCTATCTTTTTCCGCCGCGCCCAGGATGCCGAAATTTTCTCCGACGTGGCTGAGGATTTTCGCGGTGGCCCGGCCGATCGACTGCATGCGGTCATCGTAGGAGGTGATGCTGTCGACAAAATAAAGAGTGTCCGCGCCATTCGAATGGTCAAGCGTTTTGACGCGGCAAGTCTGCTGGAAGTCTTTGGCGTTCGCCCAGTCCGCCTTCTTCTTCTCCATCTTCCCGTATGGATTGCCGCGACTCTCCAGCGCCTTCAGCGGCTTTTGCAGGGACTGCGGCACATTCCCGTCATCGATCATGCCCCGCCGCAAATCGACGATCTTGTCGATATACTCGACCAACAACGGGCATTCGGCTTCACAAGCGCCGCAGGTCGTGCACGACCAGATTTCGTCTTCGGAATAAATCGTACCGACCAGCGCTGTGGCAATTGTCGGCCGCGAATGTTTCGGGTGTGAAATGTCCGCTCGTCCAAGAACCGGATAGTGCTGGAAGGCGTAATCTCTTGCCTTGATGCTGATGAATCGCGGCGACAACGGCCGCCCCACTGCATTGGCCGGGCAATTGTCTGAACACCGCCCACAGTCGGCGCAGGAATAGAAATCGAGGATGTGCTTCCAGGTGAAGTCTTCGAACGTCTTTACTCCGAATGATTTCACCTGATCCAGGTGTTCTTCTGCAACGCCCCATCTCACCGGTTTCAGAATCTCCCGGTCTAACTTTGCGAAGTAAATATTGAAGAGGGAGGTCTCCACGTGGAACTGGATTCCAAAGGGCCGATAGCAGAGCAGGAAGTAAAAGGTCAGTTCATGGACGAGATAAGCGCCAAAGTAGAGCCTTCCAAGAGTCGGCAGCGAGGTTGAGGCGAGAGCCTTCTGCAGTATCCAGGGGAGCGAAAATACGGCGAGCGTCTCAATAGACTGGCCTTGCTGTGACTGGGCGGCGGCTTTGACGGCAGCAAAGAGGCTGTCGGCCACCATCAGGATTGCGATCAGCGAGAGAAGAAAGATAGCGTCGGCTGTGTGGGCTTTGCCGTACCTTGCCGGCACAGCATACCGCGCAGGCTTGAAAACCAGGCGGCGAATCACGGCGATCACCATGCAGAGGAAAACAATGGTGGCCGCGTAATCCGTGATGATGTCGTAAATAGGGCCGGCTCTTCCCGCAAGGCCGGGCATGACGAAATCCCCGGAGACGCCGACTATCAGCACCGAAAAGGCGCGAACGGCGAGGACGATGAAGCCGGTAAAAATGAAAATATGGAGAGTTCCGGCGAGCTTGTAGCGCGGTTGCTTCCACTGGCCCAGCCAGAATTGTAGAACTCTCCCCAGCCGCAGCCAGGGGTGGTCAAAACGAAAATCGCGTTCCGCACGAAGCAGCGGAACCATGCGCCTTGCCACAATGTAGGCAAAACACGAGATCCCAAGAACATGAATAATTAAAAATAGGGTTTGCCCCGTGACTAACCATGAGGTCACTTGCGATGCTGATTGGATACCTACCACGGTACCAACTTCCTGCTTGACGATCCCTAGGCGATCAACTGCGTCAAGACTTTATCCTCCGTAACTGGGGGTTTTGGTTGTATTGCTGATTCGACTGACGCGACGGGCGGAACCCGCACTGGTGCTCGAACTGGCGCCTTCGCGGCCGGCGATGTCGGTGGAACCTTCACCTTGGCTTTCGCACGGACTTTCTTATTCTTCTTTTTCTTCTTCTCTTCTTGTAAGGTTCTGAGCCCGATGGCTTCTCCCAGTTCCGTAAAACTCAACTGCAAAAGCGTTTCCAAACGCCGCAGATCCGGTGCTGCGTGTACGTCTCCGCTGAACCCGAAATACGCCGTGCCGTCGTAGCTCAAGATGGCGCAGTTGAGCGCCATCTCGCCGCCGACCGGAACATAGGGATAGCAGTGCAGCATCTTGTGACCGAGCAGGTAGAGCGGTGATTGCGGTCCCGGCACATTGGTGCAGACCATGTTGAAAGGCGTGAACGGCAACCGACTCAGGATGTGGCCACCCAGCGCCTGCGCTGTAGTCGGAAACATGCCGATCAAACCGCCCGCCAGACTCACCAACTCGGCGGCATGCGAGTGCTTCAGAAACTCCGTCCTCTCATGGACTGCAGCCAGCAGCTTCCGAGGGTTGCGAATATCCAGCGGAATGGTTACTGGGACGATGGAGATGCGGTTTCCCAACTCGCCCGCGCTGTCATTGCCGCGCAGATTGACCGGAACCATTATGCGGAACATCCGCCCCTTAACCGGATCGCCATGCAGTTCCACGTAGCGCCGGATCGTCGCCGTCACCAAGGCGAGAATGACGTCATTCACGCTGGTCCCGCAGCTGCTCTTTATGGTTTTAATTTCTGCCAGTGGAATCTCAGCCCAGGCGAATTTCTGCGGTCCGCGGCAGAAAACGTTGAACCGCAGCCGCTCGGTAGACCCGCTAATTTCCGGGAGTAGGCGAGCGAACTCGTCCGTAGCCAGATTTCCGCCATTCGCGGCCAAGCGCTCGGCCATGCTCGATACGTCTGCCAGAGCATCAAGAATTCGTTTGGCGAAATCAGAATAGGAATCGACGCAGCCGTTGGTCAGCGAAGTCAAGACGTCACGCGGCGCTGGGACTTGGATCCGAAGCTTTCGTCTGGGCAGACGAGGCGCCACTGCGCTCGCGTCCATAAGCACATTCATGATCCCAACCCCAGCGATGCCATCGGCGAGGCAGTGGTGCAGGCGGAAAACCAGCCCGCTGCGCTCACCCTTCAACCCATGCACCAGTGTCAGGTCCCATAGCGGGTGTTGCCGATCCATCACCGTGCTCAGAATCTTCCCCGCCAGTGTTTTCAACTCGGCGTCGGAGCCGTGCTTGAGCGTCACCTCGCGCACATGGCGGCCGATGTCGAAAGTTGGGTCGTATTCCCAGCTGGGAAGGCCGATATTAAGCGGTGGCTGCACCACGCGTTTCAAGTAGCGCGGAATAAGCGGCAGCTTCGACTCGACAAACAGGACGCAATCCTTAAAAGAAATCTCGCCCTCAAACACGCAAACACAGGCGACGTTGAAGGGCATGTCCTCGCGTTCCAAGTGGAGGAAAACGGTGTCCCCCCAGGATAGGCGGTCACCTTGCGGCTTAACGGTCTGCTCACGGTTCGACAAGGCAGTTCTCCTATTCAGTTTTTGCACAATCGCGCCGCTCAGCTCACGAACAAAAATCGCGACCCGATCTTTACTAGCTTGAGCACTTTGTAGACACCGACGTCGACACCGCGCAACACGACCTTGACGCCTCTGTCATCCGCCATGCCCGCGAACCTTTCTAACGCCCTGAGCGCACTGGGATCGATCCGGCGCACCGAAGAAAAATCCAAAGCCACCTCACCCTCGACGTTGCCCAGTTGTTCTTCGACCTCTTGCAACGCTTGCACAACGCGTTCTTCATCAATCTTGAGCCACACGGCGATCATTGCCATACCCACCACCATCCGCTACGCGCTGTGTTGCAGCGATGCTTGACCAGTTACCCCGGCCGCTTTCGCCGGGCCTCGTCCGTGATAAGCCTTCCAAAACAGGTCTGCCAATTCGCTCATGAGTGGCATACGAGGGTTCGACCGCCACGACGGATCGTCAAAGGCCAGCCTGGTCAGTTCTGGCATGGCCCGCTCGAATTCTTCCTGCGAAATTCCCAGGTCGGCGATCGAACGCGGGAACCCCAGTTGATCAAGTAACTTTTCTGTCGCCACCACCAGGTTCTTCACTTTTTCGTCGATCGTGTGGCCGCCCAGACCCAGCAGATCCGCGATCGTCGCGTACTTCTTGTGTGCGATATACCCCTTCTGGTAAGGCGACGGCAGAAATTTCGTGGGCACGGACGCGTTATACACAATGACGTGCGGCAACATGAGCGCGTTGGCTCGTCCGTGGGCCACGCCGAAGCGCGCCCCGAAGGCATGCGCCAGCGCATGATTCACGCCCACCGACGCATTGGCAAATGCCATCGCCGCAATGCAGGCGGCATTGTGCATCATCAAGCGCGCCTCTTCATCGCGGGGATTCTCATAAGCGATGGGCAGATACTTGAATGCCATCCGGATCGCCTGCATGGCGTTGCAATCGGTGTAGGCCGACGCGTAACTGGATACTGCGGCTTCCAGCGCATGGGTCAGGCAGTCGATGCCGGTATCGGCGGTAAGGCCCTTCGGCATCGACATCACGAATTGCGGATCGACGATGGCCACATCCGGGGTCAGCGAGTAATCGGCGAGGGTCACCTTGCGTGCACGCGCTTTGTCGGTGAGGACGGCAAAGGGAGTGACTTCGCTCCCCGTTCCGCTGGTCGTGGAAATGGCAATCAGCCGCGCCCGGTTGGTTTTTTCCGTCGGGTACTGGACCACGCGCTTACGCAGATCCAGAAACGGCGCGGCCAACTCTTCCAGGTCCGCGTCGGGCGACTCGAACTTGAGTTTCATGATCTTCGCCGCATCGATCACCGACCCGCCGCCGAGTGCGATGATCTGGTCCGCTTTGTAGAAGTTGAGCGCCTCCACCCCCTGCATCACCACCTTGATCTCTGGCTCTGCATCGGGAATCACCGAGACGTGGACGTGGGTTCCCTCCGGAAGGTAGCGCCGGACAATATCGACGTGGCCAAACTTCTCCAGCGCCGGGTTAGTAATAATGATGGTCGATAGCGATGGGAACTGGCGCACATTTTCCACCGCGTTCAGGTTGAAATAAATCTGATTGGGAACTCGGAACCACATATGGGCTTGCGTCCTCCGAGCCACGCGCTTGATATTGAGGTAGTGGTAGATATTGACGTTATCGGTGGTGCTGTTGCCGCCGCCGGTGCCGCATCCGAAGGAAAAGGTCGGTGCGAGATCGTTGTAAACGCCGCCCACTGCTCCGACTGAGCCGGGCGAGTTCACCAGAATCCGCCCGGCGTTCATCACCTCGCTGAACCTGCGGATGACGTCATCGTCGCGCGAGAAAATGACTGCTGTATGTCCCAGTCCACCAGCATGATTCACGTCGACGCAAACCTTCAGCGCCTCATCGGCAGATTTCGCGCGATAGACCGCGAGCACCGGGAAAAGCTTCTCCACCGACAAGGGATGTTCGCGGCCTACACCATGAATTGGCGCAATCAAAAGTTTGGTGCCTGCCTTCACGGAAATACCTGCAAGACGGGCGATATCGGCAGCCTTTTGCCCGACTGCCATGGGCTGCATAAACCCGGTCTCAGCATCGATGACGGTGCGCGCCAGCAGTTTCGTCTCTTTTTCATTGCAGACGTGTGCGCCCAGTTCCGCAAATTTCTTCAGCACGAAGTCGTAAATCTCATCGTCGATCACGGCCGTTTGCTCGGATGCACAGATGGTGCCGTTATCGAACGTCTTCGAGAGGATGATGTCGGTCACGGCGGTGTTCACGTCCGCCGTTTTTTCCAAATAGACCGGAGTGTTGCCCGGTCCGACGCCCAGGGCTGGCTTGCCCGAACTATAAGCGGCTTTGACTGCGCCTGGCCCGCCGGTGGCATCAATCAGGCCCACGTCTTTGTGCCGCATCAGGTAGGCGTTGTCTTGCAAAGTATGCGATTCCAGGCAGGCAAATACCCCTTCCGGCGCACCATGCTTCAGCGCGGTCTCATACATGATCTTCACGGCCTCGGAGCAACAACGCCACGCGTTCGGATGGGGACTGAAAATGACCGCGTTCCGCGTCTTGATGGCCATGATGCACTTGAAGAGCACCGTGGAAGTCGGGTTCGTAATCGGTGTGATCGAGAAGATGACTCCGATCGGTTCCGCCACCTCTACCAGATTTCGCTCGGGGAATTCGCGGATGACGCCGACGGTACGTTTATCCTTTATATAGTTGTAGACGAACTCGGTGGCCACCATGTTCTTGATGACCTTGTCTTCCATGACTCCGAGCCTGGTTTCTTCAACCGCCAGGCGGGCGAGATGTTGAGCTTGATCCAGGCCAGCCAGGGCCATCGCTTTGACGATGCGATCGACATCTTCTTGGGTGAATTGGGTAAAGACGGCGGCGGCGCTTCTAGCCTGACTGACTAGTCTCTCGAGATGGGCAATTCGTTCTTCACTCAGGCTCTCTGCGGCAAGCGAGATCTGAACCCGCTCCTGTACTACTTCACTCGTAGCCATTACTGCCCCCTCCAACAATCTGTCGGGGTCCCTTGCCTGTGAGGAGCACGCTTACCCTGATGTTCCCAGCTTTTGTGGCCGTGACTCTAGTAGCCATGATTCTTGTAGCCACGACAATCGTGGTCTGATCGCTGGTGAAATCTCGTTAGTCTCTCTACGCGTAGTCGATGGGATGCTTGGTCAGCCAGTGCTGGTCGCGAACCTTGTCAATATTCCTCAACGCGCCTCCAGCGACGCTCGCAGTCAGGCGGCGGTTTTCCCAAACGAGGCCCGCGCCCAGACAGACGGCGCCGCCCAGCAACCCGAACATCAGCGTTCTCGTAATGGATTTCTGCCGATACCCTGCACAACTGCCCAGCACACCAATGCACGCACCAATGGCAGCCGGCATCAATGCGCTTCGAACTGATTCGTTAAGAAAGGGGGTAAGAGCTTTTCCGTTCAGGAATGCTTCTTGACCAGAACGCGCTCCCGCTATTCCGGAGTCCAGGAGCGTACGACCGTAATCAGCACTTGACTTCGACCACTTGTATAAGTCCATCGGGATCTCCTCACATTCTTTCTTCGGGGATACCGAGGTCAGTACAGCACCAAGCATTCACTATTTCGGTACCGCCGGTCACAGTTCTTTGTGAGATTTGCCACTACGGTTGGGTAATCCGGGCGGGAAACGCTCTGCGTGGCATAGTGCGAGAACGGGTTGGGTACGGCGGCATCCCCGGCGTCTTCGGGCGACGGATCGAGGGACGACAGATCGGGTCCTGCTCGAAGGCAGCGGGCAGAAAACCCGCCAACGTGCCCTTGCACACTGCAGGGGCACGTTGGCGCAGCGCCATGCGTCGACCGGGTCAGGTCCGACCCGTCGGCGCGCGGCACAAGACAACAGAAGCAGGTGCCACCTTGGTGGCGTTCTTATCGGCGAGCTTTAGGCGACCGCTGCCGCTGCTGCCGCGTGCCTCTTTGTCGACCGCTTGGCGCGATGTGTGACCTTGGACGCGCGATTGTGTGCACCACTTGGCTTCGCCATGACGTCCATCAGCTCTTTCTGGGCGTCGACGTAGCTTTTCACGCCTTCCCGGGTCAGCTCTGCCAACGGCAGGAAGGGAAATGGCCGCAACAGTTCCAGAGTCTTGCTGGCGGTCTTCACATTCGCGTTCATCTGTTGCCCGGCCACATCAACCATCTTTCTTTGGGCATCGATGAACGACTCCGTAGCGTGGCGTGCCAGCTGCGTCAATTCGGTCTTCTTGACCTTCTTGGCGCCGTTGGTGTGCGGTTTGCTGCCGGTGGCCTTGGCTGTCTCCTCCGCGATGACGTCCATGAAGTGCTTCTGCGTCTTGACGAAGTGGTCCATGGACTCGCGGGCCAGGTCTACCAGGTGCTCGGTCTGGAACGGCTTCCCCGCCTTGGCTGCTTCTACCCAGGTGTGAGTTTGTTTGCCGGCAATCTTCAGAAACTCCTGCTGCATGTCGATGAAAGTCTCCACACTGCGCCGCAGCAGATCGGTCACTGCTTGCGCCGGAGGCCAGTCTCCAACACGCTCCTTTACGCCGGACATGAGGATTTCGTTCTGCTTTTGCCCCAGTTCCAGCAGGATTTTTTGCCCTTCAATGAAGTTCGACACTCGCTCGGCCGCCGCTTCGCTCAGAATGGCGGTCGGGGAATGATTGGCATCGGACAGTTGTTGTCGGAGAGAGTGCATCAGGCTTGCATTCTGCCGCATCGCCAGATCCAGAAGGATCCGTTGCGTGGCAAAAAAACTCTGCACGCCCTGCTGCGCCCAACCTGACAGAAGAGAAATAAATGGCGGCTCCCCGGAATGAGTGCGGGGGGTCTCGGACTTGACGGTTGGCATATAACCTCCACATATGCTGCATTGCAGCATCAACTAAACTGTACGATTTTACAGAATCTGTGTCAATATATATTTTCGGTGTGTGCATAGCAGCATGGCCACAACCAAAACCAAATCCGCTCCCGTCGTCATCAAGAAATATGGGAATCGCAGGTTATACGATTCCTCGAACAGCCAATACGTGAACCTGGACGACATTGCGGGATTGGTGCGCGAAGGCCGGCAGGTCCAGGTGGTCGACGCCAAGACCGGTCAGGATTTGACCCGGGTGACGCTGACCCAAATCATCACCGAGGACGCCAAGGAAAAGCAGACCGGCCTGCCGCTCGAACTGCTGCGCCAACTGATTGTCGCGTCCGACGAGGTGCGGCAGGAGTTCGTCATGTGGTATTTGAAATCCGCCTTCGATACTTATCAGAAGGTGCAGGAATCGGTGCAGAGCCGGCTCGGCGAGGTCCAGTCTGCGATTCTTTCGCCGGTGGACATGATGAAGAAGTTCCTGGGCGCGGCAGCGCCTACCCCAGCCGAGGCCGAGCCGGAAGTCGACGCACTGCGCAAGCACATCGCGGAACTCGAGGCCCGGCTGAAAAAATCCGCGCGAGGAAAACGAGCCTTGCGTCGGAAGCAAAAGGGAAATGTATAATGCGCAGGGCGAGGCCACGGCCCGCTCATGCGATGTACCCAGAATGCCGGACAAGAGTAGGATGAGATTGCAGAGCAAACGGAAAAGGGCTACAGGTTCATCGAAGGCGGGGAGTCGGAAGCAAGTTCACCGGGTTGATTTGGAAGCCGACATCTCTCCCTGGACAGAAATGCTCTTTGCCGCTGAGATTCTTTTGTTGCACGCAACTCCCGTCTATTACGGCTTCGGCATACCCCGCGGTGATGGCTCCGCGGTGGTCATCATTCCTGGTTTTCTCGGCACCGATCTTTATTTGATGGAACTCCATGCCTGGCTGGGGCGCATTGGGTACCAGCCTTATTTTTCCGGAATCCCGATCAACGCCGAGTGCCCGAATTTGCTGGTCCAGCGCCATCTGAACCAGACCATTGAACGAGCTCTGGCGGAGACCGGGCGGAGAATCCACTTGATCGGTCACAGCCTCGGCGGCGTGATCGCGCGTTCAGTGGCGGGTCAAAGGCCGCGGGACGTCGCTTCGGTCATCACGCTGGCAGCGCCCTTCCGCGGCACCGCCACCAGTCGAACGATTCTCCGCGTTGCCGAAACCATTCGCCTGCGCATCCTGAAGGAGCATGGCCGAGGCGTCCTGCCCGACTGCTACACCGGGCGCTGCACCTGCAGTTTTGTCGACTCACTGAAGCGCGACGTTCCGGACACGATGTTGGAGACCGCGATTTACACCCGCGATGACGGCATCGTGGACTGGCACTATTGCATGACCAGGAACCCTGAGGTCGATTTTGAAGTGCCGGGCACGCACATTGGAATGGCGTTCAATCCTTCAG
>Ga0181523_10001575_pt1 | contig 24074 bp, 22 predicted proteins | sample PEATcosm2014_Bin_43_FD_119752 | JGI IMG/M metagenome (GOLD analysis project Ga0181523, IMG submission 119752) | Peatland microbial communities from MTU Mesocosm Facility, Houghton, MI, USA - PEATcosm2014_Bin05_30_metaG | ecosystem: Environmental > Terrestrial > Soil > Wetlands > Peat | place... | reverse complement strand
TCGATGTGCGCGTAGTGACGATTCGGCGTCTCGTACTCCACGTGCGCCACCGCGATCGTGATCCCGCGCTCCCGCTCTTCCGGCGCGTTGTCGATCGTGTCGAACGCCCGGAACGATACCTTGGGATTGTTCTTCGACAGCACTTTGGTGATCGCCGCCGTCAAAGTAGTCTTGCCGTGATCGATGTGTCCGATCGTCCCGATATTTACGTGCGGCTTTGATCGTTCAAACTTTTCCTTCGCCATTTCCTTCACTCCCCAGCGAATCGCTGTGTCGCGCGCCTCGCAGCGTGCGGACGGATGTCATAAATGCCAAATGGAGCGGGGGACGGGATTCGAACCCGCGACCATCGGCTTGGAAGGCCGAGACTCTACCGCTGAGTTACCCCCGCCCGGCACTGCTCCCCCCACATCCCGAACGCTTCGCACATCGTTGCCTTTGCCGCTTTACGTCTACTGTCGTCCCTGGAGCCTGGGACCGGGATTGAACCGGTGACCTCGTCCTTACCAAGGACGCGCTCTACCAGCTGAGCTACCCAGGCGAATTTTCGACCGCGCTTCGCGCCGCCCTTCGCGCGCAACCTGCGCGGGGTTTAAGCCGCGAATCCGAATTTTCGCTCGAGAACCTCGTGTTGCCGGCTCGCTGAAACCGGCCATGCCCTTCAGTTGACCTCAAATGCATTCGAGTGGTGGACGGGGGAGGATTCGAACCTCCGTAGCCCGCAAGGAGCGGCAGATTTACAGTCTGCTGGTTTTAGCCACTCACCCACCCGTCCGCACGGGGAAATAAAATCGCAGACGAATCCCCAGTCTTCAACCCGCGCGAAGACACCAACTCGCCTGCTTTACAACGGAGGAAATCGGCCTCCAACCCCTCGGGAAAATTCCCGGCACTACCATGATTCCAATCTCAGCTGGCGGAGGGGATTGAACCCCCGACCCTCTGATTACAAATCAGATGCTCTACCGCTGAGCTACGCCAGCACAGCCCAAACCGAAAGAGAATAGCAAAAAGGCACACCAATTGCAAGACACCTCAACGGGCGCTCAGCAACTTGTGGGCCAGTCTTTCGCTTATGATCCACTGCAGGCTGAAGTATACACCCAATCCGGCCCCCGCGCGCAAGTCAAGAACGCAAGCGAAGGCGCGGGCGGGGAAACCTGTCGCAACCCCGCCAACAAGTGTTGTGAGGAAGACCAAGACGATTCGACCGAAAGCACATCGCGACGCCTGTCCAGATGCATGGCGACGCTTCCGCGGCGGGCTTGACGGTGAGACAATGCCACGCATGATTAGGACTCGGCGTGGAATCACAATTGGCGTTGCAGGCATCGTTGCGGCGACATTCGCGATCATTGCCACGGGATACCACTTTGGATTGACGCGACTTCTGGGCGCGCGTGCGGACTCCGTTGCGAGCCTCACGGACTACGCGCCGGCAGACTCCGACGTGGTTCTCTACGCCGACGTTGCCGCGTTGCGCGCATCGCCGCTGCTACAGCCGCTAATCTCGGTGGCGTCGAACAACACTCAGGAAGACGCGGATTATGCGGCTTTCGAGCACGCCACGGGATTCGATTACGGGCGCGACCTCGACCGTTTCGTGCTCGTGTCGCGCAAGAACTCCGCAAACGCGCCGAGCGAAATTATCGTCATCGGCGAAGGGCGATTCGACGAAAAGAAAATTCGCAGCTACTCTCTCGCCAACGGAACGATCGAGCATCACGGCTCGCGAGAGATTTTCCTCGTCAAGTCGGATACGGCCGGAAAAACTATCGCGCTGACGTTTCTCGCCCCGAATCGAATTGCGATTTCCAATAGCGGCAATCTCGATGCGATTCTCTCACCGCCCCCCGCAGCCAAGCCCACCACCGAAGGCGCTACCGACTCAACCGATGGGCCGGCGCTCGCGACGCGGATCGCGCGCGTGGAAGGCGCGCCGCTATTCGCCGTCTGGCGCACCCGGAATATTCCCCCAAATTTTGCGCCCGGTGGAATTCAATCGCAGCAACTCAGCGATCTGATTCACTCGCTGCACTGGGGCGACCTCACGATCCAGCCGATGACAGACCAACTGCGTTTGCGCCTCGAAGGCGAATGCGAGACGCCCGACCAGGCGGAGACGCTCGCTGGAGTGCTCACCACCATGCGCCTTTTCGCCGATGGAATGCTCGGCTCCGAAGGAACGAAGAAAAATCTGGATCCCCAACTCCTCGCGCTGTGGCATCAACTGCTCGATTCCGCTGAAATCGCGCACACCGACCGCTGGGCCAGCCTGAACTTGGACCTGTCGCAGGATTTGTTGAACTATGCCGCACAGCACATGAAGCAAACCCCCGCCGCCGGGCCGGCCCCGCATCCTGTCCCAAAGGTTGCCTCGCCCGCCGCTCCGCCCTCGTCCCCCGCGCAGCAGAAGTAGCGGCTGCCTAGCAGAAGGCTATCCGAAGGCGCGGATCTCGCCTGCAGGAAATTTCCACGCACCAAGCTCACTTCGCAGAAGTCTCGGAGGATTGTAATTCCCGTGCGCTGGCGATGAGCTTCTTAAGCCGGCCTTCGACCGAAGCGTCTCCGATGTGCTCATCTTGAAGGACGCCGTCCGCATCGATCGTGAACGTATGGGGAATAGCCTCTACGTTAAACATCTTGGATATGGGGCCGCTAAAACCGCCGTCGCGATATTGCAGCCAGGTCATATCGTTTTTCGTGATGAAATCTCTCCACTGTTGGGCGTTGGCGTCCAGGCTCACGCTCAGGATCACCAGCGGCTGGCCTTGAAATTTCTTGGCGATCTCCTTCATGTGCGGCAGCGCTTCGCGGCACGGCTCGCACCACGTCGCCCAAAAATCGATCAACACCACCTTGCCTTGCAAGTCGTCGAGGGAAACGCGCTGTCCATCGACGGTCGTCACCGCGAACGCCGGCGCCATCCGCGCGCGCGCCAGTTCAGGACGGCTGATATAGCGCAGCGCGCGCTGACGGTCGGGATCGCCGGCAGGTTCCATCTTCACAAATTGCTCGAATCTCGCTTTCGCTGCGTCGTCCTGCTGCAGATACGCCAGCGCCCTGCCATCCAGGAAAACAGCCTCCGGGAAATTCGGATAGGCAGCAAGCGCTTTGGCGGCTTCTTCGTCGGCGTGAGTGAAAAAATCATCCTTGTGCTTCAGCAAACCTTCATCCAGGAACACCATCGCAAATTGATAGTGCGCCATGGCCGTGTCTTGAACGCCCTGGGCCTCCGCCACCATCTCCCCCGCGGCGAATTCGGCTGTCTTCCAGTCGCCGATTTCCGCCCCGCACGCGATCATTTGCTTCTGGCACGCCAGGCAGTGACCGCCGTCCTGTTTGTCCGCTTTCTTGAACCCATCGAGAGCCCATTGCGTATTGTCCTCTTGCAAATCTTGCAGGGCGCCTTTGTAAGTTTTCTGAGCCTTTGCGTCCGCCGGCCCGTCCGCTGTCTCCTGAGCGAACACGGGAGTCAGGGCGAATGCCAGCACCAAGCTGAAAGGTAGAAATCGCATGGGAGACCTCCTGATGCGGAAGACACGTAGTCCAATTATACCACTCTGGCACTTCATCGCGGAGGGACCGACATGGATTCTTAGGGCGTTCGAGCCTTGGCGTTTTTGGAGGAGCCAGGGGTTTCTATGATTTGCAAAAACTAGAGAGACCTACCCTCGAAAACCGCTAAGTCAGGGCACTCGCGGGCTCGCCCCCCAATGGCTTCGCCACCCACCTGCATTCTTGCTTCACTCCATCTGGACGCGGCGACGGATTCGGGAATAGTCTACTTGGATGGTGAGGCGGGTTACGGGGCACGGTCGAGCCGAAAAGAGCGCCGAGAGGAGTTAACGAAATGAATGAGACACCACAGGAGTACACGAAGCGCATGCTGAACAACGCTGGAGGGAAGGACTCGCTGAAGGTCCAGGCCGCGACGGCCAAGAAGCTTCAGCAATTGGTGAAGGGTAAAACTGCCTCGAAGTTGCGAAAGAGGCCCGCGCCGGAGAAATGGTCGGTGGCGGAAATCGTCGCGCATCTTGCCGACACGGAAATCGTGGTGGGCTGGCGCGTGCGTTCCATTCTTGGCGCGCCGGGAACGCCAATTCAAGCGTACGACCAGGACGCATGGGCCGCGGCGGGAAAATATGCGAAGCGCGACGCGCGCAAATCGATCGAGCAGTTCCGCGCCGTGCGAGAAGCAAATCTCGCATTCTACAAATCGCTAGCGCCCGAGCAATGGAAGCACTTCGGCATGCACGCCGAGCGCGGAGAAGAATCCCTCGAGCACATCGCAAAAATGATGGCCGGGCACGACCTCAATCATCTGCGGCAGGTCGAGGCGATCCTCGCTGACAAGAAGTGAGTCCGGCCGCTCGTCACGGACGAAAAAAACTCAAAACTTACTGACCAGCGCGAGGGGCAGACGTGTCCGGCGCGCCATTCGTCGCGGGGGAGGCTGAGGATTTCTCGCGGTCGGCGCGGCCTTGGGCCATGATTTTTTCTATTGTGTCGGGATCGCGGGGGAGGCGCTCCGTTAGGAATCTTGCGCCTGTGGCGGTGACCAAGACATCGTCTTCGATGCGCACTCCAATATTTTCTTCGGGAATGTAAATGCCCGGCTCGAGCGTGATGACCATGCCGGGCTCGAGCGTGCTGTACATCAACTGCTCGGCGATGTCGTTGTCGCCGTTGTCGTGGACTTCGAGGCCGACGGGGTGGCCGAGGCCGTGGATGAAGTAGCGGCCTAGTGAGTGGCCTTCGCGATCCTTGCCATGCGTGTTGATGTAGTTGTAGGCGATGTCGTAAAGGCTGTTGGCCTCGCCGTGGCCGAGCGTCATGCCGGGCTTGGTGGCGGCGAAGGCGGCGTTCTGCGCGCCCAAAACGATTTCGTAAATCTCGCGCTGGCGCGCCGTGTAGTGGCCGTTCGCCGGCAGCGTGCGCGTGATGTCGGAAGCGTAGCCGGAATATTGCCCGCCAACATCAAGCAAAACAATGTCGCCATCCTCGATTTTTCGGCCGAGCTTATCGTAGTGCAGCACGACGGAATTGGGCCCCGATCCGACGATCGGCGCGTACGCTTCCGTCTCGCAACCGCCCCAATCGTGAACTTCGACCATGCGCGCGGCGACCTGATATTCATAGAGGCCGGGGCGCATCATCTTCATCGCTTCCAGATGCGCGTCCACGGAAACATCAATCGCATGCTGCATCAGCGCCAGTTCACCGGGCGATTTCACCAGCCGCATTGCGCCGATCGCTTCGCGCGCGTCTTTCCATTTTTCCTGCGGGTCTTTGTCCTTGAGCCAGTCAAGTTCATCCTGCTCGTGCGGATAACCGGTTTCGCCCGGCGCGGGGAACACGGTGAACATCTGCGGATATATTTTTTGGATCTTGCGGAGAGTGTCGTGCAGAGCTTCGAGCGATTCCACATCGGCGAAGCCCGTGCGTTCGGCGATGCCCGGGTCGTCGAATCCCATGCGTGCGCCATCCCATTGCTCCTTGCTTGGATCGCGCGGGGGAAGAAAAAGAATGTCGGTCGCGCCCTGCCAACCTTTCGCGACGGCATCGGCGGGCAATTCTACGAGCGCGGCATTTTCCTCGTTGTGGCCGCTCAAGTAATAAAAATTCGGCTCCTGATTGAAAACGTATTCGGGAGCGGACTCTTCTTTGCCGGTGTAGCCGAACACCACGATCGGCGCTCCGAGTTTGGCGGCGAGTTGCGCGCGGCGACCGGCGAAGACGGAATTCGGCTCGCGTTCGCGCGCGACGAGCATGGCCGCGAGCGACGCGATTGCGAGACAGCACGCGGCAAGCGTGCGGGCGATACGCGCGCGGCGCTTCGCACAGGCCGGCGCCGCGGAATCGGAACGCGGCATCACGAGGTTTCTTCTCCGGCAAGACGCGCAAGAGCAGTCCCGGTCACGCGGAAAATCGTCCAGTCGTCCATCGGGACCGCGCCCAGGCTGCGGTAAAACTCGATCGCTGACTCGTTCCAATCGAGAACGGCCCATTCGAGGCGGCCGCAATTTCGCGCGCGTGCGATGCGCGCAAGCTCGATCAGCAACGCCTTGCCGATGCCCTTGCCGCGGTGCGGCGGATCGACGAAGAGATCTTCAAGGTAAATGCCGGGGCGGCCGAGAAACGTCGAAAAATTATGAAAAAACACGGCGAATGCCACTGGCTCGCTCCCGAGATATGCGAGTAAAGCTTCGGCGACGCGGCCCTCGCCAAATAGCGCCGCGCGCACGTGTTCTTCGGTGGCTTCCACCTGGTCCGAGAGCTTTTCATACTCGGCAAGTTTGCGAACGAAGGAAAGCAAAACGGGGACATCGGATTCCGTGGCCGCGATGATGCGCAATGCAGGGGCTGTGCCTGCGGGCATTCTAAGATTGTCGCAGATGCGCGCGCGCGAGGCCAGCGTCAGAAGCCAGGGGTGGTGCCGCTCGCGGCGGGACGCGCCTCGACCGCGGGCTGATTGCCGAGCCGCATGCGTTCGAACCACGATTGTCCAAGCGACATCAGGCCGGTGTAGAGGTAGCCCCAGACGAAAAGAAGCAGGAACGGCACGGTGAAATAATTTTCGTTCTGGATAGCGTACACAACCGTCGCGGCGAAGTAGAGGCCGAGGAGCACTTCAAGATATGGCATCCATCCGGCGCGATTGCGATACGACTTCTTGCGCCACGTGCCGGATTGTCCGGAGATGCTGTACTTTGGCGTGCGCGCGAATGCCGATTTGATTCCGAAAATCGCTTCGAGCACGGCCTTGGCATTGCGCACGGAGAGGCCGATGCCGACGGCCATAACGAACGGGATGTACAGAATCGAGCGGTACCACTTGCGCGGATAGAGCGCGCGCTGCGCCGCGAGATAAAAACCCGAAATCGAGCAGCTCGATGCCAGGAACAGCGGCAGATCGATCAGCAGCATCTGAAACCAGCCCTGGTAGAAACGCACGATCATCGCCGGCAACAGCAGCGCAGAAAACAAAACCATGAGCGGGTAGCTGACGTTCGCGGTGAGATGGAAGATGGCCTCGGCCTTGACTTCCGCGGGCTCATCAGAGCGCAACACGCGAGGCAGAATTTTAATCGCCGTCTGCATCAGGCCTTTGGCCCAGCGCGCCTGTTGCGATTTGAACGAATTCATCTCGACCGGCAGCTCGGAGGCGCATTCGATGTCCGGAAGATAGAGGAAGCGCCAGCCGCGAAGCTGCGCGCGATAGGAGAGATCGGTGTCTTCGGTGAGCGTGTCGTGCTCCCAGCCGCCGGCGTCGTCGATCGCGGCGCGGCGCCAGATGCCGGCGGTGCCGTTGAAATTGAAGAAGACGCCGTTGCGCGAGCGCGCGCCGTGTTCGATGACGAAATGGCCGTCAAGGAGAATGGATTCAACATTGGTCAGCGCAGAGTAGCCGCGATTCAAATACGTCCAACGCGTCTGCACCATCGCGATTTTCTCGTCGGCGAAATACGGCACGGTGCGGCGGAGAAAATCGGGACTAGGAATGAAATCGGCGTCGAAGATGGCGACGAATTCCGCTTGCGAAACTTTCAAACCTTCGAGCAGCGCTCCGGCCTTGAAGCCGGTGCGATCACCGCGATGCAAATAGCGAATGGGAAGGCCGAGGGACTGATGTTTTTCGACACAGGCGCGCGCAACTTCGCAGGTCTCGTCCGTGGAATCATCGAGCACCTGAATGTCCAGCAACTCGCGCGGATAATCGAACCGCGCGACGGCCTCAATCAGGCGCTCGATGACGTAGCGTTCGTTGTAAATTGGGAGCTGAACCGTCACCAGCGGCCAGCGTTCGACCGGCGGAGGCTGGCCGGGAACGTTGTTCCGGTTCTTAAAATAACTGTAAACGAGCCAGTAGCGGTGCAGCCCGAACGCGGCAAGAATCACCAGCACCACAAAATAGGGAATCACAACGGCCAGATCGAATGTATTCGTCTGGTAGAGACCGCGAAACGGATTGCGGCTCGGATCGGTCAGCTTCGACCAATAGCGCACGATCGGGCTTTGAAGTGCCGCCGCGAAGAGACCCAGGCTGTGTGTGTACCACACGGGTCGCATTCTACCTCACCATTCGGAATCGGTGCCGCTGCTGGGCGGGTATTGCATTAGACGGCGGCTTTCCAACCGCCGTTTCGACCTGACCGGCCACCTGCGGAAAGAACGTGGCCGCCCGGCGAAATCCCCTCAAGTCTCAATTATACGGGCAACTGCGGGGGCGCGGAAGGGGGAAGCCGCCCGGAACCACGGCAAAAATTCGATGGGGCGCCCTCGCATTTACGCTAGGGCGCCCCTCGAATTTGGAACTTTTTCAGTTTCGTTATTGCGCCGGCTTGGGTGGAGGTGCAGCAGCCGGTTTCGGCGTGGGCTTCATCATGGGTTTCGGCGCCCAGAATTTCGGATCGGCGTCGACCCAGGACTTGTCAACGTAGCTGGAGTGAGGATCCACGTTGTAAATGTTGTCTTCGACGCTGGCCACGCCCTCATCGGTGAGCCTGTCCATCCGGTGCGCTCCTTCTTCACCGAGCGCTTCGCCGAAATCCTTCATATGCGCCAAATCATTGTCCTCATCCTTGAGGGACACCATCGGCACCAGGATCAGATATGAATCTTGCGCGCCCTGCATGGACTCGTACGTAGCCCACGGGATGTTCTGGCCAATCTTGGCATTAGTTTCCTTGTAGAGCTTGGTCAATTCGTCGAATTGGCTGTCGTGACCGGATTTCATGTGGAAGATGATGAGCTCCCAATAATGAGAGTGCGGGAGGTCCGCGCCAGTGGGGTTGTTGCTCAGATCTGGGCGGTAATGCCAGATGACGTAGTGGACTTCAGAGGTGTACTTCGCCTCCTCGGCGTCCAGCGCATCAAACGTAGCTTTGACCGCGGCGTTGCCCATGAACTCTTCCGTTTCCTTCTGCATGGTCTCGTAAGAGTCGGCGTCGAAGATGTAAATCGCGCGCGGCGCTCCCGTCATGGAATTCAACGCCAGATAATGGGAGGGCTGCTTGGTCTTAACCGAAAGCGCTGGATATTCTTCGGCCACTTTGTTGTAAGGCACGAATTCGTAGGCCTTCACGTTGTCGGTTTCAATGTTCAAAAGATTTGGCGGCGGTGGAGTTGCTGGAGTTTGCGCGCGCGCAGCAAGGGAGCCTGCCAGTGCAAAAGACAATCCGGCGATCGTACAAAGCAATTTCTTCATGTGCTGCCCACCTCCTGGGAGGGCTGAAGCGAAACGGTGGAAGAGGAGCGGGCCGAAGCCTGCCCGCCACGGCGGGTGGCGGCTCGGGGTGCCACTGTACTCCAATCGGGCCGACGGTGCAAAAGTGTACTCTGCGGCGTGCCGTGGTCAAGAGTGATCTCGGAGTTTTCAACAGGCCCGAGTCGAAACAGCGCCGAAGCGCGCGGCTAGACGTTCAAGGTAAGGGTGACGTCGGGGCGCGGGGCTGGAGGCGGAGGCATCTTCGAGCGGTCCACGGGGCGATAGAGCGTGTCGCGCTCGACGGGGACGCGGCCCGCTTCGCGGATCAGGCGTTCCAGATCGGCGCGCGGGGTGAACTGCGCGGTGGTGGCGCCCGCGTCGTGGTAGATCTTTTCTTCGACGACGGTGCCGTCGAGATCGTCAGCGCCGAAGCTGAGCGCGACCTGCGCCACCTTCGGCGTCATCATGATCCAGTAGGCTTTGATGTGATCGAAGTTATCCAGCAGCAGGCGCGAGACGGCGATGGCTTTGATGTCGGCGAAGGCCGTGGGCTTGGGCAGATGCGCGAGCGCCGTATTCTCCGGGTGGAAGGCCAGCGGGATGAAGGCGACGAAGCCGTGCGTTTCGTCCTGCAATTCGCGGAGCAGGAGCAAATGCTCGACGCGCTCTTCTTCGGTCTCGATGTGGCCGTAAAGCATGGTGGCGTTCGAGCGCAGGCCGACTTGATGCGCGGTGCGTGCGATATTGAGCCACTGCTGGCCGCTGACTTTGTGATCGCAGATCACTTTTCGCACGCGAGGATGGAAAATCTCCGCGCCGCCGCCGGGGAGCGAATCCACGCCGGAGTCTTTTAGCGCAAGTAGCGTGTCGCGAATCGAAAGCTTTGCGATGCGCGCGAAATAACCGACTTCTACCATCGTGAACGCTTTCAGGTGAACGCCGGGACACCGCTGCTTAAGGCCGCGCATGAGATCGAGAAAATAATTGAACGACAGATCGGGATGCAGCCCGCCGACCAGATGAAATTCCGTTGCGCCCTCGCGCATTCCCTGCTCGGCGCGCTGCCAGATTTCTTCGAGCGCGAAGGTGTAGGCGCCCTCGGAGTCCGGGCTGCGTCCGAAGGCGCACAGCCGGCAATGGGCCACACAAACATTCGTGGGATTAATGTGGCGATTGACGTTGAAGAAGCACGCGTTTCCGTGGCGCTGTTCGCGAATGCGATTGGCGAGCCAGCCGAGCGCCAGCAAATCGGCGGTGCGATAGAGCGCGATGCCGTCATCGAAATTGAGGCGCTCGCCAGCGAGCACCTTTTCGGCGACGGGCTTCAAGTGGGGATCGGCGATGTGCAATTCGGCCACGCGATTTTCGTTCCCGCTACGGGTAGCGAACCGGCTGCGGGAGTCGAGCCACCCACACCGCCGCGCCCCAGAAGAGCAGGAACAGAATACTAATATAGCCGTTCACGCTAAAAAACGCAGCATTCAGACGGCTGAGATCGTTTGCGTGCAGCAGCGAATGCTCGTAGATCAAAAGGGCGGCGACGACGGCAATCCCCAACCACGCCGGCCACGGCAAACGGAAGCTGGCCGCGAGGCAAGTTAGAAGCGCGACGGTGAGCACGTGCATCGCTTGCGAGATGCGCAGCGCCGGGCCGATGCCGAAGCGGCGGGGGATGGAATGCAGGCCCTCTTCGCGGTCGAAGTCGATGTCCTGGCAGGCATAGAGGACGTCGAAGCCGCCGACCCACAACGTCACCGCGGCGCACAGAATTAAGATGCGCGGATCGAGTTTTCCCGCAACGGCAATCCACGCCGCCGCAGGCGAAATGCCAAGGCAAAAGCCCAACACGACGTGCGACCAAATCGTGAAGCGCTTCGTGTAGGAATAGAAAAACAGAATCGCGAGGGCCAGCGGCGAGAGTTCGAGTGCAAGGCGGTTCAATCGCCACGCCGCGAAAACGAAGACTGCGGACGAAATCACTGTGAAGCCGATTGCGAACCCAACGGAGAGCGTGCCCGCCGGAAGCGCGCGCTGGCTGGTGCGCGGATTCCGGCGATCGTATTCTATGTCTGCGACGCGATTGACGGTCATCGCCGCCGAGCGCGCGCCGACCATCGCGGCCACGATCCAGAGGATTTGATGTCCCGTGGGCCACGCGACGCCAAGAGAATAGCGCGCAGCGAGGAGCGCGGCCGTCAGCGCAAACGGCAGCGCAAAGACGGAGTGCTCGAACTTGATCATCTCGAGCAGCGTCCGGATGCGGCCCACGCCTAGGCCCCTCGTTTCGGATCGCGCAGCTTGCGGACAGCTTTGCCTTCGATGAGCCGGATGCGTTCGCGCGCGGCGGCTGGTTCGCCCGCGCTGGGCTGCTGGCCTTCCCAGCGATAGGCGCCCGGTTGCCGCAGGCCGAGCTGCTGCAGCGCGCGATTCACGAACTCGTCTGCGAGATCCTCAATCGTCTGCGGCTGCTGATAGAACGCAGGGATTACGGGCATGATCACCGCGCCCGCCTGTTGCGCGCGCAGCATGTTTTCCAGATGAATGCGGCTGAAGGGCGTGTCGCGCAAGCAGAGCACCAGCTTGCGGCCTTCCTTGAGGCAAACGTCGGCTGCGCGGGAGAGAAGATCGTTGCTGAGGCCGCCAGCGATGGCGGCCAGCGCCCCCATCGAACACGGAATCACGAGCATGCCATCCACCGGATAGCTGCCGGAAGCGATCGAGGCGCCAACGTCTTTATTCGGCAGGACGTCGGTTTTCCGCGCCGCCGAACCGAGCAGCAGCGCCGGAATCTGCTTCGCATCGCCGCTGACGCCAAGTTCATGCGCCAGCAGACGCCCGCCGGTCTCGGTCAGGACGAGGTGGACGCGCGCGACGCGAGAATCTTCCTCAAGCTTGCGCAGAGCCGTCCGGGCCAGCAGAGCGCCTGATGCGCCGGTGACGCCGAGAACAACGACTTTGCCCTCAATGGTTTGCATGAGACACGGTTGAAACTTCAAGTCTAGTGAGGTTGGCAGCAAAGTCAAGGCAACGGCCGCACTTGAAGATGTAACGCCGCAGGTCACGTGCCGGGTTGCGCACGTCTGTACTGCGGTTCAATTGACCGTGGGCGGCCCGCACCCTACGATTCCCTAGGACTCTGCCAACCTCTTATGGCCACTGTTGAAGAAGACATGAACGCGCTCGAGAAAGACATTCGAGCGTACAAAATCGAGTTCGAGCAGTACTTTGGCGGGGGCAAGAAGCGTCCGCCCAATGAGATCGAGTGGCGCATCGACACCATCACGAAACGCTACAGCGAACGCGGGCAGAACATGAATTCCGGGCAGCGGTTCCGCTTTTCGACGCTGATGCAGGCCTACGTGAAATACCGCGAGATGTTCAAGAAGCGGGTGAAGAAAAAAGAAGAAGGCGTCGTCGAAAGGCATTTCGGCGCCGCGGCGAAAGCCATCGAAGTTGAACGCGCTCACGCTCGCAAACACGAACCCAACCGGAAAGTGGCGTTCGCGATCACTTGTTCGGACCCTGAGCAAGAAACCGCCAAAGTGGAAAACCTGTTTGTGGCTTTCTCGCGGGCGCAACAAGAGGCCGGCGAGAAGGCCAAGCCCTTGAGCCTCGAACAGTTTCGACAATTCATCCGCAAGAAGACGCAGCAACTCAAAGACGCCCAGCATTGCAGCGAAGTGGAGTATCGGATTGAAATTGAGGACGGGGAAGTGCGGTTGAAAGCTGCTGTACCGTCGTGAACTAGGTCCCGCCGTTTCCACATTCTTCATTAGTGTCTCGGTTTGTGTCGTCCCTACGGGGCTCACTTCAAATACAAGACAATTGCCCAGGAAAAGCGGACAGGCAGGAATGCCTGTCCTACTCAAACCTCCGGTGAATTAACTTCTTCTTGCTTCGCGTTTGTGGCGACCTCGCAATACAATGTTCGCTCGTTGTGTGGGCCGGAGGTACGGTGGCAATCGAGCGGGCGCTCATCAGTGTGTACGACAAATCGGGACTGCTGCCGCTGGCGAAACGTCTGGTGGGACGCGGCATCGAAATCGTTTCGACCGGTGGCACGGCGAAGCTGCTGCGCGAAGCGGGATTACCGGTGCGCGACGTCTCCGAGCTGACGGGCTGGCCTGAAATGCTCGGCGGGCGCGTGAAAACGCTGCACCCGAAGGTTCACGGCGGAATCTTGTTTCGCCGCGGCGAAGCGGGCGATCAATCGCAGACCGCGCAGCACGGCATCGCGCCGATCGATCTCGTCATTGTGAATCTCTATCCGTTTGAAGCGACAGCGGCGCGCGCAAACCTCACACCCGAAGAGCTGATCGAGAACATTGATATCGGCGGGCCGGCCATGGTGCGGTCCGCGGCGAAAAATTTTGAGAGCGTTGGTGTGGTGTCGGATCCTGCGGACTACGAGGCCGTCGGGAACGAGATTGCGGCCGCGGGCGAATTGAGTCTGGCAACGCGGCTCGAACTGGCGCGCAAAGCGTTCGCGCTTACGGCGCGCTACGACGGAACGATTGCGACGGAACTCGAACGATTGAGCGTATCGCAAGGGCGCGTGGCGCTCGGCCCACCGGCGCCGCTGCCCGAGCGGCTGCATTTGGCGCTCGCGCGCCGCCAATCGATGCGCTACGGCGAAAATCCCCATCAGCAGGCAGCGCTCTACACTCCGGCGGGGCGGCCCGCTGAGGGGATTGCGGGGGCGACGCAGCTCCAGGGGAAAGAGCTTTCCTACAATAATCTCGTGGACCTCGATGCAGCGTGGGGGCTGGCGCAGGAGTTCGAGCGGCCCGCGGCTGTGATCGTCAAGCACAACAATCCCTGCGGCGCGGCGGAGCAGGATACTTTGGTGGACGCTTACCGGCGCGCGGTGGAATGCGACCCAGTGTCCGCTTACGGGGGCGTGCTGGCGTTCAACCGCGCGCTCGATGGCGCGACCGCTGAAGAAGTGGGGAAACTGTTCGTCGAGTGCGTCGCCGCGCCAGGTTACGACGCGGCCGCGCGGACACTCCTCGCCGGGAAAAAGAATCTGCGCTTGATGCAGGTTGCGACGAGCGCGGGCTCGGCCGGTGAGCTTCAATGGAAACGCATTCCTGGCGGCGTGCTGGTGCAGGAGCCCGACCAACACGAATTGAGCGAGCGGGATTTGAAGTGCGTCACGCGACGCGCGCCGACGGCAGGAGAAATTGCGGCGCTGCTCTTCGGCTGGAAAGTCTGCAAACACGTCAAGTCGAACGCGATCGTCTTTGCGCGCGCCGGACAGACACTGGGCGTCGGCGCGGGGCAGATGAGCCGCGTGGATTCGGTGAAGATCGCAGTGATGAAGGCGCAACTGCCGCTCGCGGAAAGCGTGGTGGCGTCCGACGCATTTTTCCCTTTTCCGGATGGAGTCGAAGAGGCGGCGCGCGCTGGCGCCAGCGCCGTGATTCAGCCGGGAGGCTCCGTGCGAGACACGGACGTGATTGCGGTGGCGGACAAACTGAATCTGGCGATGGTGTTTACGGGCGTGCGCCATTTCCGGCACTAGCACCAAGGGAAGTTCCACACTGTTGGCAATCGAACGAACCCGAGCCGGGCAGAGCGCATCTTAATCTCTTGCGGGTTTTCACTCGAGTTGTGGCCTGCAGCAACTAGTGGGGCGAACGTTTTGACCCGCTGCATTGCGTATAGCATAATCAGCGTTCCGGTGAACTCATGAAACTGCGTCCTCTCTCGATGGCTCTCATTCTCATTCTTCCTGCATGCGCGTTCGCGACGCCGCAAGCTTCGCAGCCGCCTGCACCCGCGGCGAGCTCCGACTCTTCGCAGACTCCCGCTTCGGAGAGCCCGTCTGCCGACACTTCGAACGGGGACAAGCGCGCCGACGCATTTTTCAATTTCACGATGGGGCACTATTACGAGCAGCAGTACGAAATGTCCAGCCGCAGTGAGGACGCCGACAAAGCCATCGATTATTACAAGAAGGCCTTCGAGCTCGATCCCGCGAGCGACGTGATCGGCGAGCAGCTCGCTGAGATGTATTTTCAGGCGCAACGAATTCGCGATGCCGTGCTCGAAGCTCAAACGATTATCCAGCGCGACCCGAAAAATACAACTGCGCGTCGGCTGCTGGCAAGAATCTACGTGCGCACTCTGGGCGATCTCAACGACACTTCGAACCAGCCCGATACCGTGCGCCTCGCGATCGAACAGTACACGGAAATATTGAAAGTCGAACCGACGGACACGGAATCCGCGCTGTGGTTGGCGAGGCTTTACCGCCTTTCCAACCAGACGGATCAGGCCGAAGCCACACTGCGCACGGTCCTCGCGCGCGAACCCGAGAATGAAGCCGCAATGGACCAGTTGACTCAGCTTCTGCTCGATCAGAAGAGAGGGACCGAGGCCGTCACAATGCTGCAGGGAATCGTGAAGCACGCGCCTACGGCGCATCTTTACGACCTGCTTGGCGACGCGTACACGCAGCAAGGGGATGCCGCCGGTGCGGAAACGGCGTATCGCAGCGCCGTGGAGTTGGATCCGGACGAGGTCAGCCACCTTCGCGGACTGGCGCAATCGCTGCTTACGGAAGAAAAATATTCCGACGCGCTCGAGCAGTATCTGGCGCTGACCAATATGGATTCTTCCGATCCGGAGAATTATCTGAGGCTGGCGGAAATTTATCGCCAGTTGCATCAGCTGGATAAGGCGGAACAGGCGATCCTCGAAGCCAAGCAGCGCGCGCCAGGCAGCCTCGAAGTGATTTATTACGAAGCTTCGATTTACGAAGCGGAGGCGCGCTTCGACGACGCCATTCGCGTGCTCTCCGACGCCGTGGCAAGCGAAAAGGCGGAGAATGATTACACGCCGTCGCGACGCCGCACGCTGGCCATCCTGTACGAACAGCTCGGGCAGCTGTACCGCGAAGCGCAGAACTACACGGCGGCTGTGAATACTTTTTCGGAAATGGTGCAGCTCGGGCCGGAGGAGGATCGCCGTGCGCAGGTTTTGCTGATCGATACCTATCGCGCCGCCCGGGATCTGCCGCACGCGCTCGAGACCGCGCGGAAAGCCGCCACCACCTATCCGGACGACCGCGACATTCGCGCGAATCAAGCGCTGCTCTACGGCGAGAACGACCAGACCGAAGATGCGGTTGCGATCCTGCGCAAACTTCTCGACGGCAATCCCGAGGACGATCTGGAAATTCAACTCGATCTCGCGCAGGTTTATCAAGAAGCGCGCAAGTACACCGATGCCGAACAGGCTGTGCATGCCGCAGAGCCGATGGCGACGAAACCCGCAGAGAAAGAGTTGATCGGTTTCCTGATGGGCGGAATCTTCGAGCGACAGAAGAAATACGATCAGGCCGAAACGGAGTTCAAGACCGTGCTGGCGATGAATCCGAATGACGCCGCGACGCTCAACTATTACGGCTACATGCTTGCGGACCGCGACATTCGTCTCGATGAAGCGACGAAATTCGTTCAGCGCGCCCTGGCGGAAGACCCGAACAATCCGGCGTATCTAGACAGTCTGGGGTGGGCGTATTACAAGCAGAACAAATTGCAGGAGGCCGAGCAGTGGCTGCGCAAGGCCGTAAATTTTGACAGTCACGATCCGACGATTCTGGGCCATCTCGCGGACGTTTACTTCAAGAGCGGTAAGACAGATCTCGCCGCTGCGGACTGGCAGAAATCGCTCGACGAGTGGCATCATGCGTTTCCGGCCGACGTCGAGCCCGACAAGATCGCCGATACCGAACAGAAACTCGCCGATTTAAAACGCCACGTGGCGCAGCATCAGACCTCGAACGATCCCATCACGAAACCGTAGAAGCCCACCTCCTCCAAGAGTCGCAAATCTTTGCTGAGTGAAAGGCAACGGCACTAGAATAGCCCACCATGAGTGGAGTCCGCGTTCCAGCATTCGCGAAAATCAATTTGTGTCTGGACGTCCTGGGCAAGCGCCCCGACGGCTATCACGAGCTGCGGACCATTTTCCAGACGATTTCGTTGCGGGATACGTTGAGCCTGGATTGGAAGTCTTCGGGCGGGATCGATCTGGGGATCGCCGGCAATGCGAGCTTGTCCGCGGAATCGCCCCAATCGAATTTGGTGTACCGCGCGTTGGACGCCCTCTGCCGGGAATTGGGGATCCGGCGCGGGATTCGCGCGCAACTCCACAAACGCATTCCCGCGGGGCGCGGCTTGGGCGGCGGGTCGAGCGATGCGGCGGCCGCGCTGCTTGGATTGTTGCGACTCGCGGATCGCAAGATCCCCTTCGAAAGGCTGATCGAGATTGGCGGAAGTCTCGGCGCGGACGTGGCATTCTTTCTATTTGGTGGACGGGCGGTGGGGGTTGGGCGCGGAAGCGAAATTTATCCGCTGCCGGATGTGCCGCGGCGCGACCTCCTGGTGATTTCGCCGGGGGGGATTTCGGTTCCTACGCGCGACGCCTACGCATGGCTCCGCCGCGGATTGACAAAGGCCCCTGCCCCCTCTAGACTGGTCAGGTTCTGCGCTCTCTGCTGGAGCCCGCAGGAGGCAGCCCTCTCGAACGATTTCGAGGCGGCGGTCTTCCGGCGGCACCCCCGATTGGGCCGTATCAAACGGGAATTGCTTCGACACGGAGCCGTAGATGCCGCGCTGGCAGGTAGCGGGTCGGCGGTGTTTGGAGTATTCCGAAACCCAGCGCAGGCGCGCCGAACCGCTCATCGGTTTCCGGACGACGAGGTTTTCGTCTGCACAACTGTTTCGCGTAAAGGGTACAGCCGCGCCCTGGGCGGAAGGGCGGGCGTGTGAGGCATGCGCCATGATGGACGATAAATTCAAAATTTTCAGCGGCAGCGCCAACGTGCCTTTGGCGACGGAAATCTGCCGTCATGCGGGCGTGAAACTCGGCCAGATCCGGCTGGACAAGTTCAGCGACGGCGAGTCGTATTTTCAGATACTCGAGAACGTGCGCGGCGCGGACGTTTTTGTGGTGCAGCCGTGCTCGCATCCGGTGGACGTGCACCTGATGCAGTTGCTCATGATGATCGACGCGTTCAAGCGCGCGTCGGCGTGGCGCATCACCGCCGTGATTCCGTATTACGGCTACGCGCGGCAGGATCGCAAAGACAAACCGCGCGTTCCGATCTCGGCCAAGCTGGTAGCCGACTTGTTGGAAACGGCCGGGGCCTCGCGGGCGCTGACGCTGGATTTGCACGCGCCGCAGATTCAGGGCTATTTCAACGTGCCGGTGGACCACCTCTACGCGGCGCCGGTGCTGGTGGACTATTTTCGCAACCGCGGGCTGGGGCAATTGACGGTCGTTTCACCGGACGCCGGCGGCGTGGAACGGGCGCGCGCCTTTGCGAAGCGCCTCGATGCGCCACTGGCCATCGTGGACAAACGGCGCATCGACATTGACGTCAGCGAAGTGATGCACATCATCGGCGACGTGCGCGGCGCCACCGCGCTCATCGTGGACGACATCATCGACACCGCGGGGACGTTGACCAAGACCGCTGAGGCGCTACTGAAGGAAGGCGCCAAGCGCGTTTTCGCCACCTGCACGCATCCGGTACTCTCCGGGCCGGCGGTGGAGCGAATTTGCAAGTCCGCGATCGAAGAGGTCGTGGTGACCGATTCGGTGCCACTGTCGGAAGAGGCGCGGAAGGTATCGAAGATCAAGGTGCTGAGCGTGGCCGAACTGTTGGCGCGCGGGATCCTCTCGATTCACGAGGAGACCTCAATCAGCGAGTTGTTTATCTGAAGCAGGGATTCGCAAAAGATCAAGAGTGAAGGAAGGTCGTTATGGAGCAGATCATCGTCGAAGCTACACCCCGTGACTTGCGGGGGAAAAATGCCGCGAAGCGCCTACGTGTCGCGGGACAATTGCCCGCGGTCCTGTACGGCGGGAAAGATAAGTCTGAGGCGCTCGCGGTCAACAGGAAGCAACTCACCACGATCCTGAAGTCCGCGTCCGGCCACAACACGATTTTCAAGGTGAAGCTCGGCGCGAGCGAGCAGCCGGCCATGGTGAAGGATTGGCAAGTGGATCCCGTGCGCGGCGGTCTGCTGCACGTGGACTTGGTGCGCGTGGCGATGGACGTGCGCATCAAGGTAAAAGTTCCGGTGCACGTGTTTGGCGAGCCGCAGGGCGTGAAGCTGCAGGGCGGCGTTTTTGAAATGGTGACACGGGAAGTTGAGATCGAATGTTTGCCGAGCGAAATTCCTGGCGAGTTTCGCGTGGACGTCACCGAATTGATGATCGGGATGCAGCTTCGCGCGAGCCAGCTCTCGCTCGATCCTGAAAAAATGAAGCTGGTAACCGACCCGCAACGCGTCCTGGCGCACGTTGTGGCGCTGCGCGTCGAAGAAGAGAAACCGGCCGAGGTGGTGGCGGGTGCGGAAGCTGCGGCCCCGGCGGAGCCCGAAGTCATCAAGAAGGGCAAGAAGGAACTCGAAGAAGGCGAAGAGGGCGAGGGCGAGTCTGCCCCGCCCGAGAAGAGCGAGAAGAAGAAGTAACGCGCGAGCTGGTACGTCCCTGCGGCAATTTGCCGTGCGGACAATGGGGACGCGCGGCCTGCCTACCGGCAGGCAGGGAGAGCGGTGGCCGAGCGGATGCGCCTGATCGTTGGACTGGGCAATCCGGGACCGGAATACGCCTGGACGCCGCATAACCTCGGGTTTTTCGTCGTGGACCGGCTGGCGGAAGAGGGCGGGATTCGCGTCGAACGGCCGGAAGCGAAATCGTATGTGGGCCGGGGGAAATTGTTCGGCCAAGAAATCGTGCTGGTGAAACCGCAGACGTCGATGAACTTGAGCGGTCTGGCGGTGCGCGAGTTGCTGGCCCGGATGGAATGCGAGCCGTCCGAGATGCTGGTGGCCTACGACGATGTCGCGCTGCCGTGGGGCATGATTCGCATCCGCGAGAGCGGGACGGCTGGCGGGCACAACGGCTTGAAAAGCGTGATCGGTGCGGTCAACTCGAAGGAGTTTCCGCGGTTGCGGCTGGGAGTAAAGCCAGAGAAGCCGCCAAAGGATCTTGCAACCTACGTCCTACGGCCGATGCGCAAGCCGGATCTGGAACTAGTGTCGGAGATGATCGATCAGGCCGCCGAGGCCGTTCGCGTGATGCTGACCGAGGGCGTGGGCGTGGCGATGAACCGGTTCAATCGCCGCGCGGAGCCGGACGAGGAAACGGCCGAGTAGATTGGCCGGAAAAGTTTGGATTGAGTGGGATGGTGACGGAAATAGAAACGAGGGAACATGGAAGAACGCCTCTATGATTTGATTTTCATCTGCCGGCCCGCTACGCCGGAAGAAGAGATCGACAAAATTATCGCTACGCTGCAACAGGTCACCACGGAGCGCGAAGGCCGCGTCGAGAAGGCCGAGAAGTGGGGCACCAAAAAACTGGCCTATCGCGTCTCGAAGAATCGCGAAGGCTATTTCGTCTACCTGCTGCTGCACAGCACGCAGGGCGAAATGATGAAGGAGCTGGAGCGCCGCCTCAAAGTGTCCGACGCGGTGATCAAGTTCCAGACGATTCGCATCGACGAAGAGTTGAAGCGCCAGCAGAAACTCACCAAGCGCCGCGAACGCCGCGCCAGCCGCCGCCCGCGCAAGCCCGTGGCGGCAGCGCCGTCGGCCCCACCGGCGCCGCCTGTGGCTCCGCCCGTAGCCGAGCCGCCAGCGGCCGCAAGCTGAATTGAGATTCGATCGCGCCCGCTGTGGCGGGCAAAGGGAGAAGCAAGCAAATGTCTGAGCAATCTTCTGGGCAAGGTGCACCGTCCTCCGGGCCTTCTTCAGGCCAGGGAGGGCACGGCGGTCATTCGTCGGGCGGCCGCGAGCGGCCGCGCGAAGGCGGACCGGGTGGCGGTGGACCGCCGCGTCGCGGGAAGCGGCAGTATTTCCGCAAGAAGAAGGTCTGCCGGTTCTGCGTGGAGCGCGTGGATTTTATCGACTACAAGAAGGCAGATGTCTTGCTGGCTTTTGTGCAAGAACGCGGCAAAATTTTACCGCGGCGCATCACCGGCACCTGCTCGCGGCACCAGCGGTGGCTCGGCGAGGCGATCAAGCGCGCACGCAACATTGCGCTTCTGCCATTTGCGACAGAACTCTAATTAGAACGGGATCGGAGCGCGACGAAATTTGTTCGCGACGAATTACTGAGTTCAAAGCGGAAGGGATTACCGATGCAAATCATTTTGCAGGAAGACGTAGAAAAGCTGGGGCAGCGCGGCGAGGTGGTGGAAGTGAAGGCAGGTTATGCGCGGAATTTTCTATTGCCGCGCAAGCTCGCGCTCGAGGCTTCGGCTGGCAATCTCAAGCGGCTGGAAAAGATTCGCGGGCAACTGGCCAAGCGCACGGCCACGGAAAAAGAGCAGGCGCAGAAGCAGGCCGAACTGCTGGCCGGCGTGACGCTCATGCTCACGCGCAAAGCCGGCGAGAGCGATCAGCTTTTCGGATCGGTCACCGCCGCCGATTTGTCCGAGGGGCTTGCGGCGCAAGGCTTTGAAGTGGATAAGCGGCGCATCCAGCTCGACGAACCCATCAAACTGGTCGGCGAGTATCAGATCAACATCAAGTTGGTCCACGACGTAACCGCACAATTCAAGCTCATCGTGCAGAAGGAATCGTAGTCGTCCTCTCCGGGCCGCGACGCTGCACGCGCCGCGGCCCGGAAGTTTTTTCTTTCCGCTTTCTCCCTGAAAATTAGTTTTCAGGGGAGTTTTCGAACACATCCCACCCGGCCGGTTTCCCACAGTTCAAAATGATTTCCACCGATACGCCAAGTCTGCATTGCGCTAGGCTGTGCCACGTCTGCTCGCGCGCGCCGTGAGAACGCCGCGCTTGCCACAAAAAAGTCCCTGAGAGACAATGGGGCGAATGGAAAGCGAATTACATGGCAACTGAACCCGTCCTCGAACGCCCGCTCCCGCAAAATCTGGACGCCGAACGCAGTGTGCTCGGCGCGATTCTGATTGATAACAATGCGTTGAACATCGCCATCGAGCGATTGCGCGCCGAAGATTTTCTGAGCGATTACAATCGCCGCATCTACCTGCAGATGATGGTGCTGGGCGAAGCGCAACAGGCGATCGATCTGGTGACGCTGACGGATCAGTTGCACCGTCGCGGCGAACTCGAAGCCGCGGGCGGCGCCGCGTATCTCGCGCAGTTGCTGGACGGCGTGCCGCACGTCACCAACGTCGAGCACTACGCGCGCATCGTCAAAGAGAAATCCGTTCTTCGCAATCTGATCCACGCTACGCACGCGATTCAGCAGCAAGCCCTCGAAGCCGATGAGGACGCCGATGCCATCCTCGACCGCGCGGAATCCTCGATCTTCCAGCTTGCCGAAGATCGCATTCGCGCTGGCCTCATCAGCATGAAAGAAGTAGTCGCCGGGAACATGGAGCGCCTCGAGCGCATCATCACCGAAGGGCGCAAGGTCACCGGCCTCGCCACTGGCTACCCCGAGCTCGACAATTTGACCTCGGGCCTGCAACCGTCCGAGATGATCATCCTCGCGGCGCGGCCCTCGGTTGGCAAGACCGCGTTCGCGTTGAACCTCGCGGAAAATATCGCGGTGCGCGCGGAAGAGCCCCAGGCGGTGGCGATCTTCAGTCTGGAAATGTCGAAAGAATCGCTGCTGATGCGCCTGCTATCCTCACTCTCGCCGGTGGACGCGCACAAATTCCGCACCGGCCACCTTTCGCAAGGCGATTGGAAGGTGATGACGCAGGCCCTGGGAAGACTTTCGCAATCGCCACTTTGGATTGACGACGCGGGCTCCGCCACGGTGGTGGAGATCGGCGCGAAGGCGCGCCGCCTCAAGCGCGACAAAGGGCTCGACCTCATCATCATCGATTACCTGCAGTTGATCGCGGCCCGCGGACGCTTCTCCAATCGCAACGAAGAAGTCACCAGCATCACGCGCGGGCTAAAAGGCCTCGCGAAAGAATTGAAAGTCCCCGTGCTGGTGCTCTCGCAATTGACGCGCGCCCCCGAACGCGAAGATCGCCGCCCGCAACTCGCCGATTTGCGTGAGTCCGGCGCCATCGAGCAGGACGCCGACGTGGTGATGTTTATCCACCGCCCCAACGCCTTCAAGACCGAGGAATCGCCGGACGAGCGCGCGCGCACCGAACTCGTCATCGCCAAGCAGCGCAACGGCCCCACGGATCGCGTCCATTTTGTTTTCCGCTCGCAGTACACGCGTTTTGAGGTGGCTGCGCCGGACAGCATGGAACCGCTCTAACCCGTTGAGCTCCCGCATGTCTTGAGGCACCCGTGTCCCCCCGGGCTCACGGTGTGTTCCGGCGGACGCAGCGGGACCGCGCCACAGCCGCCTCCGTTGAAGGGCAGCTTATGGTTTCCGGCTGATTCCCCGCTTTCTTGCGCCAATCTCAACCAGTCCGGTTCGGCCCCCGGCGTGCGTATGTCAGAATGAACGTGTTGTACGAACCGCGTCAGCGCGGCGATGTGGTCGTGTGCGGCGAGAGAATTTGTTTTACTCTTGTTAACCGCGCCCATCGCGCGAAGCGCTCCGCGGCAATCGCGCGACGAAAAGGAGTCCGTTGACGTCCGGAATGAAATTCGAGGGGCGACCCACCTGGGTGGAAGTAAAGCTCGGAGAACTGACGCGCAACCTGCGCGCGATCCGCCGGCACATCAATCCTCCCGGTACGCGTCCGCGACGCAAGATTCTTGCGGTGGTCAAAGGCAACGCCTACGGACACGGCGCCGTGCCCGTAGCCAAGGCGCTGGAAAAAGCGGGCACCGAATGGTTCGGTGTTACGAGCCCCGCGGAAGGCGCCGAGCTGCGTGAATCGGGGATCCGCGCTCCCATCCTCGTTATGACCGGCTTCTGGTCCGGCGAGGAACGCAGC
>Ga0181523_10001574_pt1 | contig 24100 bp, 25 predicted proteins | sample PEATcosm2014_Bin_43_FD_119752 | JGI IMG/M metagenome (GOLD analysis project Ga0181523, IMG submission 119752) | Peatland microbial communities from MTU Mesocosm Facility, Houghton, MI, USA - PEATcosm2014_Bin05_30_metaG | ecosystem: Environmental > Terrestrial > Soil > Wetlands > Peat | place... | reverse complement strand
TTGCCGGCCACGGTGACTGCGGTGATGGTTGTCATGGTGTTTCTCCTTTTCGGTTGATGCCGGGTGGGGCGCTTTTCGCCCCGCTTGGCCCGACATCAATCGGTGACCGCCGATTGCCCACGTCGGCACCGGCGGTCAAGGGAGCGAGCAGAGCGAGAGTGAGAAGCGAAGGCCGGATGGTGAGGCGAGGGACGAGCCGGCCCAACGGGTCACCTTCCGAGCCGGCGCCTCGGAGCGTCGACCTTGACGGCCAAGGGGACGGTGTGAGACCAGCAGCCGCTGACCAGGAGAAGGTGACGTTCCCAATCCGAGGGTGACGTTTGGTTTCCCCCACACCGAGCGCCGCACGGCGGCGGTGTGACGCTCCCGAGTACTTCGGACCGGTTGAGGAAGCCAAGTTCAGTTCCGCTGAGTCCATTGGCATTGAATCTGGTGCGGCGCCTACCCCTACGCAGTCACAACGGGGAGCCGACACGGAAGGCGCGGGCACCCGAGGGGTCGGCCCTCCCATTGACCGCCCGTTCGACTACCGGGCCTGTGGGCCCGCCCTGCCCCGGCCGGTCATGCCGGCCCGGGGTAGGAGTCCCGATCCGAGAAGGGACCGAAGGCGTCGTACTCGCCGACCTGGTCGGTGAGCTGGGCGTCCCAGGCGATCCCGTCCACGTCGGTGGCGTTGCACGGCTCGTCGAACGGACAGTCAGTGGGAGTGGGTGAACCGGCCATGTCGGCCTCCTCTTCGTTGAGCGGCGGTTGCCGCTGGGTACCGAGGAGGAGGTCGCCGGGGACCCCGCCGGGGTCAAGGGGCGCCCAACGGGCGAACGAGGACACGAAGACCGGATGGTGAGGCGAGGGACGAGCCGGCCCAACGGGTCACCTTCCCTGCCGGCGTCCCGCAGTGACCCTTGACACCGGGAGGGGTGGCGACAACAGACTGAGAAACCCCAGCAGCCCCCTACGGCACGCCAGGGCACCGCCCGGACGACTCGATGTCGTCCGGGCGGCGGGCCTCTGCGGCGAAGCCGGTGGGCCCGGTCATGCCGGGACCACCTCCTCTCCCGACTCGTCGGCCTCGAGAATGGTCCGGGCACAGGCCAGAACCTTGGTAGCCGTTGCGGTGATGGCGGCGACGTCGCCCCCGCTCCATGCGGTCAGGTACCCGGTGGAGTAGCTCGAGGTGTCGAGCCCCCAGGCGGCGGAGACGATGTACGCGACGGACTCGGCTTCCACTTCGACGGTGCCCCGGCGATCGTAGAGACGGTTTCCGTGAAGCAGCACGTGAGCCAATTCATGACAAATCGTCTTACACGCTCCCGATGGATCGGCCGTGCTCTTGACGGTCACGGTCCGGTCCCCGAAGTGCGTACGGCCCCAAGCGGCACCGAGTGCCTCGTCGTGATCCGGGCCGCACTGGATGGTGAAGCCGGCCTCTTCGACCCGCTGGACCAGGGTGTCCCACATGCCGTCCGGGGCGACACCGACCGGGTGTTGGACGTGTAGGCCGTCGTCTGGGAGATCCTGACCCTCGGTGTCGGCCACATCGAACACGTAGCCGACCCGGAATCCGGCCACCCGGGAGTGGGTACTCGTCTCGTCGCTGTCGGCGTCCTCGACAGTGGTCCGTCGCACGCAGGGACAGAGGATGGCGATGCCCTTCGCCCCTTTCTTCACGCTCCGACCCAGGGACTTCCACGTGTGGAACCCGGCCACCCGGGTGGCGTCCGGCCGCTGCACCATGATGAGGAAGGTGTTGTTGGCGCTGTATCGGGTGAACTTGGCCGCCACGGCCAGGTAGGCGAGCCATTGTTCCGAGGTCGTGATCGCCTCGACACCGGCAATCAGTTGATCGTGCGCCATCTCCGGCGTGAGCTTGGGTGAACGTCGAGCAGTTGCAGTAGCCATGTCGGTCTCCTTCGATTGAGCGGCGATTGCCGCTGGGTACCGAACAGGAGGTCGCCGGGGACCCCGCCGGGGTCATGGTCGAGCGCAGCGAGAGTGAGAAGCGAAGGCTGGATGATGAGGCGAGGTACGAGCCGACCCGGAGGGTCACCATCCGTGCCGGCGCCTCGCAACGTGCCATTGACGCCGGAAGGGGTGGCGACATGATGAGAACCCCCAGCAGACCCCCGAATGCGCCAGAGCGGTGGACGGGTGACTCGATGTCGGCCGGACGACGGGGCTACTCAAGTAGGCGCCGGCAACGTCACCAAGTGAAACAGGCGAGTTGGCGTGGACTCATGACACGAGCGGACACCATCCTCCGACGTGGTACTGCGGCTGGCATTCGCGTCCGGGCCCAAGTGTCGTCAGTCAACAGATTCTGAATCGGCGTTGGGATGCCCAGCGGCTCTGTCATGACTGCTGGCGCTGGTGGCCGCGGCGCTCAGCTTCACCGCCCGAGAAACGAACGAGACTGGTGGTGCTCAGCTCACGCAGCTGAGGACATTCGCGACGTCCTCAGCTAGCCGGGCTGAGGACGCAATTGGCACTCTCGCCCTGACGCTCCTGGGCTTAGTAGTGACACTGAATGGCGCTAGGTCCTCGGCTTCCCCCAGCTACTCCATCGCCGCAAGGGCAAGCCCCGGATCAGCACTAACGACCTGTTTCCGCCCTTGCCACATCGGAGTTCCACCGGATGGGAGGTGGCCGTAAATCGACCTGGCCACGGCCATCGTGCCTCGGCTGTCGCTTTCCACATCAGCCATCTCGGCGATCATCGCCAGAGCCGCCGCCTGGTCACGATTTCGGTCGGCCCAGTTGGCAACGAACAAGGGCGCGGCAAGCAGATCACTCTTGTCGCCGTTGCATCTCCGATCGGCCAACACGAGGTTCTCGACGGCATCGTTCGCGGATCGCACTCGAGGAATGAAGTGGTCGACATCCGTAGGCCCCAATAGCCGATAATCACAGTAGAAGCACCGGTTGGCCTGGAGATCTCGTAGCCCGTCCCGCAGCATCTTGGGGGGAGCGATCCGAGGTGAGCCGAAGAGGTGGCGGCGTAGGTCCTCTTCGACAGTGGCCACCCCGTTCAACTGGGCGACCATCCGGGTCCAGTGGAGTTCGACCAGTGGGCGGATCAACGGCGAGAGCCGCACCAGTTCGTCGCCCGCTCCGGGGAGCAGCGGAATCACCGGGCCCCTCGGGCCATGGCTGCGCAGCCGCTCGACGGAGAAGTGCTGGTTGGCTCCCCATTCAGGCCCGAGGTCATAGATGAACGGGAAGACCGTCTCGCTGGTGCCGACCGTCTGCAGTCGGGGCAGCGGCTGCTCGGCCAGCGTGCGTTCGACGCGGTCGATGACACGGCCGTACTCGGACGTGAACCGTTTACGGGCGATCCACAACGACGTGGCGCCTGCTGGCTCGACGGCGGCTCGGAATGCCCGAACGGCATCGATGATTAGGGAGCGCTTGTTCGTGATCTGACGCAGATCGAGGGCATCGGACGAACCTTCCTGGCGGAACGGAGCGACCTGGGCCCAGTAGAGGCTGGCCACCTGCTCGGCGAGGTCACGTGTGGTCAGTTCCGTCGGAGCGCGACCGTCTGCATCGCTGTGAAGGGCACAGAGGTCAAGGAGAGCAAGCAGGAGAGCGAGCTTGTAGGTGGCAGTTCGCCGGCCCGAATCGGCGACCTCCAGCAATCGTTCGGCGAATCCGGTTCCGGCGGCTACCGTCATCCGGTCATCGTGTGGCACGAACTCATCTTGGCCCACGCTCGGGCCCTTGAGCCCTGGCTTCGTCGTAACCTCGCCGGGTGGAACCTGATCAGTGCCCATTCTGCCAGCGGATCGAGGAGGAACACGTAGCGGCCAGGACTCTTCTGGCAGTGGCTTTCCCGGATGCCTACCCGATCAGTCAGGGCCACATGCTGGTCGTCCCCCGTCGCCACGAGCCAGAGTTCTTCAACCTGTCTCCGGATGAACAGGGGCAGATGCTGGCCCTTGCCGGCGAGCTTCATCGACGGCTTGTCGTTGAATTGGGCTTCGACGGAGTGAACCTCGGGATCAACTGCGGCGAGGTAGCCGGCCAAACGATCGCCCACGCCCACCTCCACTTCATACCGCGCTACCGGGGAGATGCTGTCGAACCAGCAGGGGGGATCCGCTGGCTCTTCCCCCACAAGGCCCGCTACCGGGTGGAGTGACCTTTGGAACCCCGGAACGTGCGGACCGTCGGGTCGCACCTCTAGGACCGACCGTTATCTTGACCGTCGCCCGACCTCTCGATCGCGAGCGTAATGGGGCGGTTGGAGACGACCCTGACCCCGGGCAGCTGAGCCAGCAGTGCACAGACGAAGCTCGAGCGGTGCACTCGCAGGTCGTTCAGGAGCGTCTTGTTGGTGAGCGTGCCGTGGGCGATCAGCCAATCCCACGCCAGCTGCACCATGCGGGGCTCGACCAGTTCGGGTCCTCCCCGTTGGGCGGAGCGTGCCGTGTCCACCCAGATGCCCGTCGGGGTCATCTCGGCAATCCGGTTGGACGCTCCCTGGCCGAGGGTGGCGATCACGTCACCGGTTCGCACGACCTTGGAGAGTAGGCGCCAGAGATTCGGCTCGATGATGTCAGGCGACTCGTCGCCGGTCGGGTTCCAGTCCTGAGACCGCTCATGATTCCAGAGCTCCTCGGCAAACGACCACAGCAAGGAGAAGACCGGCTCGCCAGCTCAAAGGGTAGCGGGATCTATGAGCAACTGTTCAACTGACTACCCGATGACGCCGCGGATGAGGATGACAACGACGGCAATCACAAACCCAAAGGAAGCCATCGTCCAGCCAATTGCTATCCCACGCACTGTCTTGAACCGTAAGGCCCAGAGCCCTAGCCCGGTAGCAGTTGCCGCCGCAGCGAAGGCGATGCGCCAATCATGCGCGAAGCGCGTAAGTGAAATGGCGTAGGCGGCAAGAACGAGCCCCGCCATCGGCTTGAGGGCCCACTCTGTCGCAAGGCTCCGCACGGTGGGAGGAACAGACTTGCCAGCTTCGATGTCCGCCTGGTCCAGCTCATCGGCTCTCTGGCCAAGCATCGAGTACACGTGATCAACCGTCTCCTTGCCCACACCGTCACGCGGAAGCTCAGTCTCAATCCAACTGCGCAGACTTGGCCCGTTCACGAGGATCGTGGTCTTGTTGCGCCACGGCTCCCATCCGACACCGCTCTTACGAGACCCTGTCCAGAAGACAGCCAGCGACATCACCGGAATGGTGATCCCGGAAGTACCGAGCCAGTCAACGACATCCTTGGCATTGCGCCCAACTTGCTCCGCAGCGTTCATCTTCTGACTTTCCATGAAGCGGGCTCCATGTCCGTTCACGGGCCAGCGATTCGCGCTCCACTTGCTCTCCACGACCAGCACGCCGCCGGGGCCCACCAGGACATGGTCGATGTCCCCCCGGTTTGTCAACGTCACGTTGTTGACCAGTCGCCAGCCGTCCCGGCCAAGTTCTCGAAGTACGTCAGATGTCCAAGCCTCGCCGCTTGCTCCCATGAATTTGCTTGCCGCACCTGTCCACACCAGGGCGATGAGCACATCGAACCACAGGCCTGAGACTACTGCGCCACCTAGTACAGCGCCTCGGACAATGCCTTCAGTCTTGAGGGCCAGAGGAACAAACACGAGGACGAAGCCGAAAGGCATCAATGCGAGCAACCACCAGAACTGTGCACCGAACTCTCGAACCAGCTCCCACCCTTGGCTTCGTGGGTAGCGCGCCGTCCGTTGGATGCCGCTCAGTTCTCGCCTACGTTGCCAATCGGCAAGTTTGCTACCCGCCTTCGTCGCCATGACCACCACAATGCCAGGGAGGTGTATCGCGCCCGTGTATGGCGACCTGTGACGACTACCGAGGTCGATACGTACCGAAGTTGCCGGGCCCGGAGCGTGGTGGCGGAACCTCGCTCAACGGACCCGGCAGGTCATGATATCGAGACGATGAGCGCGCGATTGAGTGAAAGCCACGCCCGTCAGCGACGACCTCGGTGAGTCCCATGCTGCGTAGTCCGCTCTGTCGAAGTCCGCCACCAATTCTGGGTCAGGCTCGATTGGGAGCATGTACGAGCGCGCCGTCTGATTCGCCCACCATCTGGCCACCGGCCAAGGTGGAGGGTTCCCCGAGAGATGCCATCTGTCGTTTCCGAAGAAGTGATGTAGCTCACCCCCCCGGGGACCGACACCGTTAAGGACATCGCGAGCTGCAGCGGAGTTACCCCAAGGGAGAGTCAAGTGAGTGGTCAGGCGCCTGTCACCTCTCTCGATGACCCATCGGGAGCTGGCGGCAGCCACATCAAGATTGATCTCGGCAACTTCGCTAGGAAGAAGATCGGGAATCGTCCCCAGATGGTCAAGCTCAAGATCAGGATGGAACATTGCCAGCAGATGGGCCGGGCCAAGTGGAAAGATCACCACCCCAGCAGTCCCGTACCCAGGATCTCTCCGCCGCGAACAGGTTGGTCCACCAATCGCCACTACCGGCTCGTCGCAGGTAATCAGCGGAGCACAGGCCTCGAATACTCGCCAGTTTCTGAACATGAACGTCGATCCAACGATGACCGCCAACTGCCCCGACAGGCCAACTTGTTGGGCGTGCTGAGGGGAGGCGAAGTACTGACCAGACTGTATGCCGTCGATAAACTCGCGGGCTGAGGCAATAGCCTCATCGGTCGGCTCTGTTCCAGACTCTTCCAGGCGCTTCCGGATTGCATCATCAGTTATCCCAGAGAATTGGATCTTCACCGCCTCACTGGCGAAGAAGCCGATGTCTTCACGAAATGAACGACCCCGCGTCGCCTGAAAGCCGAGGTACCACGAGAACTGCGCCACCTCCTCGGGTGAGATTTCCTCAGCACTGACCAACTTGTTCACGATCGGAGAGGCTGAACCCTCGATCTCGCCCAGGATGGTTTCGAAAAGGAGGGGCGGCATCTCAGCGGCATCGATCTCCGGCGATTCGATCCGATAGAAATCGCGGACACGGGCGGCTTGCGACGGCTTGACTCTGTAGCTGTGCCGGGGACTAACGCCAAGATCAGTTACTCGGACCATCTTGTCGACCGCCCAGGCATCCAGATAGAAGCGGGGCACCACGTGGTGCTGTCGAGGCGCGGACGGTCCGTCGTTACCTTTGGCAATCTCGATCAGGCGCTCGGTTGTGAGTTCGCCCGTCTCCTGGCCATCAGAATCGAGACTCGATGTGGCTGCTCGCTTGGTGGCATTGCTACGCACGTCACCATTCAACTCCAGGCCTGTGACGCCTACGACCAGCGCCAGCCCATCCGAGTCGAACGTCAACTCGATCTTCCCCGCCGGGGACGCTGGCGCCACCGGGACCGGCTGCGGAGCGAGATACACCCATCACGTATCATCGTTGCCTGATGACGCTAGATCCCCGAATCCCCCCTAACCAGGGGAAATCCACAGATATGGACACCGGACTGACTAGCGTGCAGTCGTGAGTCTCCTCGGCGCAGAAACGAACATCGCCGACATTCGAAAGGCGCGAGGAGCATTCTTCACCCCTTCCGACCTGTGCGACTACATCGTCGAGTGGGCGATTAGAAGTCCGGACGATCAGGTCCTCGAACCATCGTGCGGTGAGGCGGCTTTCCTCTTGTCTGCCGGGGCGAGGCTCCAGGCTCTCTCCTCGGCTAGTGGCCAGAATCCAGCGATCCTCCACGGGGTGGAGCTTCACGAGGAGAGCGCTCGGTCGGCATCTGCGTTCCTTGCCTCCAAAGGTCATGAAGCGCACGTAGACATCGGCGATTTCTTCACTTTCGATCCGACTCCTCGATTTGATGCCGTCGTCGGCAACCCTCCGTACGTCCGATACCAGGACTTCGCAGGTGAGTCACGTGCCCGAAGCAGGGCTGCTGCACTTCGAGCCGGTGTTCCACTTACAGGGCTTGCCTCGTCGTGGGCAGCATTCACGGTCCATGCTGCCCTGTTCCTGAAGCCCGAAGGTCGTCTCGGGCTCGTTCTCCCCGCAGAACTCTTGACCGTTAACTATGCGGCAGAGGTTCGTCGGTATCTGATGCAACGATTCGCCCGAGTTCGGCTCGTGATCTTCACGGAGCGGGTCTTTCCTGGCGTGCTCGAAGAAGTTGTTCTACTTCTAGCCGATGGTGTCGGCCCGACGGATCATTGTGAGCTGTACCAAGTCCGAAGTCTTTCTGAGCTTCGTAGTACAAGCGCCGTTGGTCGAAATTGGCGACCGGATCGGCCCGAAGGCAAGTGGACACCAAGTCTGTTGTCCCCCGAAGCTCTAGAGGCATATGCCGGTCTGGTGGCACACGATGGCTTTACGACGCTCGATTCGTGGGGCGACACGACTCTTGGAATGGTTACCGGGAACAATCGGTACTTCGCCCTGAGTCCTGCTCGGGTGAAGGAGCTGGGACTCAATGCAAGGGACACGATTGCTCTCTCACCACCCGGCTCTAGACATCTCCGCGGTTTGGTGTTCAGCGAATCAGCCTGGAAAAAGCTCGGCCAGTCTGATCGAGCAACGATGCTCTTTCGCCCTCCTGGCGAACCCGGTGCCGCTGCTGCGTCCTACATCCAGGCGGGAGAGGCGCTCCAAGTGCACAAGGCATACAAGTGTCGAGTGCGAACCCCGTGGTGGCGAGTCCCACTCGTGGAACCTGCTGACGTGCTCCTCACCTACATGAACGCTGACACGCCTCGCCTCTGCTCCAATAAGGCGAGGGTGCACCATCTCAACTCTGTCCATGGGCTGTATCTCAAGCCGAGGATGATCCGCACGGGAATGGATTACCTTCCCGTTGCATCACTCAACTCGATGACGCTCTTGGGAGCTGAGACGGTCGGACGCTCGTACGGCGGTGGGATGCTGAAGCTCGAGCCTCGAGAGGCAGATGAGCTTCCCGTGCCAACGAAGGCAGTGCTCGACAGCGCACAGAAGGCGCTCTCGGCACTCCGCCCACAGATGGCGCAGGCGCTCCGGAATGGACGACTCCTCGAGGCAGTGCGTCTGGTCGATGACGCACTGCTTGTTGGGCAACTCGGCTTTTCGCGGATCAAGGTCAAGGCACTCCGAGAGGCACACGCCGAACTGAGTACCCGTCGAACCGCTCGAGGAGCCAGTCCCCGTGTCTCGGATTGACGATCTACTACACACAGCGCTCAAGACCCTTCCGACGAAACCGCCAGATTCTGCGAGTCGTGAAGAGAAGCGGGCTTACTCCGAGCAGATGAGCGCCAAGGTGGCTGTCGCAATTGCGGATGAGCTTCGTCACCGGGGGATGAAGGAAGCCCACCCGTCGGGTCCAGGCGATGTCGGCACCTCCGGCGCAGAACGACGACTTGCGGGAGGGATAGGAGCAAAGAAGGTGGACGTCACCTGGACAACGGAGGAATCCGGTCTACTTCTCGGAATCAGTGTGAAGACGATTAACTTCCGTGATGGCCGCTCGAAGAACTTTCAGAAGAATCTCACCAACCGTCGGGGTGACATGGTCGGTGAAGCGCTGACCTTGCACCGGCGCTTTCCCTACGGCGTCGTCGCTGGTTTCCTCTTTCTCGACAAGGATGCGAAGAGCGACCAGACAGAGCAGCGAAAGTCCACCTTCGAAATGCCTTTCCTCGCCTTCGAATCTTTACTGGACGCCAGGACCCGGCAGGGCGAGACGAACAATTCGAGCGGCTCTACTTGCTACTTGTCGATGCGAACCAGTTCACGCCGAGCCTCGAGTGCTACCAGGTGAGCGACCCCACAACCGCGCTTGCTTTGGATGATGTCCTCGACGAACTCATCACCCTCGTCGCCGAGCGCAACTTCGACTTCTACGAAGCAAGCGATGGAAAGGTGAAGCGTGCCTGAGCGTGAGGATGTCTTCGACGGCTTCGAGGAGTCGATCCGGGCGCGCCCCGACAGCAATCCGTGGCTGCTTGATGAGACCACTGGAGCGGCAACGTACCTTCCGGATCACGAGTTGCTAGAGACCCTCGTAGGAATCCCGGTGGGAGAAGGGAGAGGGTCCGAATCTGGGCGGCTTGCCAAGGCCATTGATGCCTGGGTCGCGTTCGAACTTCGTCGGTGTGGATTCCCGCCGGACGAAGTCTGGCCCCGTCTCACCAAGCCGCGGGTGCTCCCTAGGGAGCTGGGCCTCTACTTGGAGGGCCTACCGACGCGATTGCGCGAGTCGGCCTACGACCAGGTGCTCCGCAACAAGAAGGCAGCCCCGTCCGATGCAAGGGTGCTCGGCCGGGCCTATGTCAAGCAGGTCGACGTCTTGGTGGCACAGTGGTCTCGAGGTCCGGAGCTGCTGATCTCCACCAAAAGCATGGTGTCGTCGTTCAGGAACAACCTGCCGAATCGCTTCGAAGAGTCCTACGGGGATGCCAAGAACCTGCGGGGGCGCTATCCGCTCGTCTCGATGGGATTCCTCTTCGTGCTACGAGCCACGATCCTCACGGAAAGCAGCGGAACCTTCGAGAAAGCCATCGACATGCTTCGTAAACTCCGAGAGGAGAACGACGTGTACGACTCCACCTGCGTTGTACTGGCCGACTGGAGCGATGACTCGTTCGCAGGGATCACTCTGCGACAAGATGCCGTGCCAGCGGATCTCCGGACGGACGCGTTCGTCGCGACCCTTGTTGACCGAGTGCTTGAACGGACGCCCGTTGAAATGCACGTCGAGGTAAGGCAGCGCCGAGAACACAGGAAGCTGACCCTCGATGAGGAGGAGTGACTCATGAACTCCTGTCGACCTGCTAGTGCATGCAACTCCTGCCAATGGCTGTCCATCGATGGACGGTCCGCGCTCCAGCCGCGACTCACACTGAAGGGGCGAGCTCATCTCCACTTGCCGTTCCGTGTTCCTCCGCTAGTGGTCCGCTAGCGTGGACCGATCGTCGCCCTAAAGGATCGAAATCCGCCATGCCACAGCTGTCAATCCAGAAGACGGTATATAAGGTCAGCGACTTCTTGGGCTGGCAGCGGGAAGGGGCGCTCGTCCTGTCACCAAGTTTCCAGCGCCGACCCGTGTGGAAACCCATCGCAAAGTCCTTCCTTATCGACACCTTGGTCCGCGGATTCCCAGTCCCGGTCGTCTACATCCGCGAGCGCGTTGACCTGGATGTTCAACGCACCGTGCGTGAGGTAGTGGACGGTCAGCAGCGACTCCGGACGATCATTTCCTTCATCGATCCAAGTGCGCTGCCTGACTTTGAACCAGATCGAGATGAGTTCACTGTGCGGGCGACTCATAACTCCGAGATAGCCGGAAAGCCCTATAGCAGATTGCCCGCGAACATCAAGTCAACCATCCTTAGTTATGAATTCAGTACGCACATACTGGCTTCAGAGACAGACGACAGGGACATACTTCAAATGTTCTCGCGCATTAACAGTACGGGCACCAAACTCACGCCGCAGGAACTCCGGAATGCCGAATACTTCGGGGCTTTCAAGGGCCTGATGTATGAGTTGGCACTCGAACAGCTGGATCGCTGGCGGACTTGGGGAATCTTCACCGAGGACCAGATCGCGAGGATGAAGGAGGTCGAAATGACCAGTGATCTCGTGGTCAACATGGTCTCCGGCATCACGGCGAAACGTCAACCGGTGTTGAATAGGTGGTACGAGGAGTACGACGATGATTTTCCAAACGCCGAGGAGTTGGCGAAGCGTTTCAGAAGAACCTTTGACGAGCTAGACGAGGTCATGGGCGACGACATTCCCGACAGCGTGTTCAAGTCAGAAGTGCTCTCGTTTAGCCTCCTGGTTCTCACATACGATCTTCTCTATGGACTCGACTCGAGGCTAAGTGCTCGTCGAGCCCGCCCTCTGCCCCGATCATTCCGGGACGATGTCCTGTTGGCGGGTGAGATGATTGCAGATGAGGAGGCACCGCTCGAGGTGCTCGATGCCATTCGACGGGCACCGGTAGATGAAGCCCGCCGTCAAGCGCGCCACGACTTTCTAAGAGAACACGTTCGTGCCCAGGCCAACCGGTGATATCGCCGACCGTGTAGCCCAACGAGCACGCGGAGTTGACACATTCGTCCGGAAGCTCGAGACGCTCGCTTCCGAGAGGCGCCTAACGCGTACCGACATTGAGCGTGCCTACACGGGGGCATTTCTCTCGTTCTTCACATTCTACGAAAGCGCCTGGGAAGACCTCTTCTTTGGTCTTCTCATGCAGCGCCTGACTCACCCCAGGGCCGTGCAACCCCTGGTCGAGATCCGATCCGAAAATGTTGCCCGGGCCATGGTGCGGGGACGTCCTAAGGGCTACTTGGACTGGCTCCCCGCAGACCGGACGGTGGAGCGTGCCGGAATCTACCTCGGGAGCGGTCGGCCATTCAGTGAGATGAACAATGCCGATCACACGACACTGAAGCGCTATATCGCCATCCGGAACGCCCTGGCTCACGACTCGACGTTCGCTCTGGCTAGTTTCCGGAGGCAGGTGATCGCGGGAAGAGCACTGCCACCCTCTGAGCGGCGGCCGGCGGGCTACTTGAGAGGCGTGCATGCTGTCGGTCAGACGAGAATGAATCTCGCCCTTGCCGAGCTGACTGTCATCTTTCGACGCCTCTGTGTTTGAAGGCAGATCTTCCGGAGGTGAAACGTCGACTCTCTGGCCTCAGGAGCCGTGCCTTCAAAGCAGCGGCTCGTCTCCTCTCCAAAGCGCACCGCTTCCAAAGAGCGGCCCCAAGCCAGGGAATCGGTCTCTGTCGATCTCCAGCTTGAGTGTGGCTACGCTGAAGTCGCTTAGAAGGTTCTTCCGGGCGTCAAAGGTTGCAGTGGCTGAATAGGTGACGGTCTTTGTCCCCGAGCCAACGTCGGGCTGGGTTCCGTCCCACCATTCGACGTAGAGGTCAAGATCAGCATCCCCCTCCAAAGTAACGAAGGCGATGTTGTGGTCGTCCGGCGCAGTCACATCGACCAGAGCGATCGACGCTGGCCTATGGGCTTGTTCTATTACGATCCGGCCCTGCCCGTAGCGGAACTCAATGTCGGCTTGGCGAAGAGCTATCTCCAGGTTGATCCCAATCTGTGACTCTTCGGCAGCAACGATCTCAGCTACTGCTGCAAAGGTTCTCGGATCCGCGGTGCCAGTTGCCTTCAGGTAGGTCTCCAGGTCTGGGTAGAGCACGACACCCTGGCCAGCTCGTCCCATTCCAGCAACCTCGGCAGCCAGCGCCGGCGCCAGGCCGAGTTGTTCCTTGTCAATGTGAAACGCGATCCGATCATTGCTGATCAACACAACTGGATCGAACTCCTTCAAGAGGGATAAGGCGTGCTGCCAAAGAATGGCATCCCGAAATCCGTTCCCTTGTTGGTCGAAGGGTCGCAACCTGCGGATTGCCTTGGTGACCAGATGAGAGAGATCAACTGTCGGCAGCTCCGGGATGCGACCTTGTGCGCCCAACACCTTCGCCCGCAGCGTGGCCTCGTATCGCTCAACCTGTTCATCAACGGCAAGGCTGGAAAGCGCCATGCCGACGCCAAGGCGGCTTAGGGCCAGCTCAGCGGCGTGCCTCTTCTCTAGCGCCTCTTCGAGCGCCGCCCTATATCTTCCCGCGGATTCCTGAATCACGAGCGCGGGAACGACCAACTGGAAGTGACCTTCGCGCGCGTTGAAGCGGATCACCTTCCATGCAGCAGATTCGAGTAGCCAGTCCTTCCTGACGATGGCATTCGAATCGATGACAAGGGCGCGTCGCTTGACCATTGTCCGAGCTCGACTCAACGATCTCTTCGCCGACGACCGGCAAACGGCACTGAATCGGATACGAGCCACGGGCTGAAGGGCGTGGAGACTAAGCATCGAGTGCTTGTCGCGAAGCCCAGGTCCACGAAGATCACGAGGCAGATTACCTTGCTTCGAGCCACCTCGAACTGGGCAGCCTCCACGCCCTTTGGAGCGATCATAGTTGTCGACGTGATCGGCAAGCCTCTGGTAGGGATCTAGCCATGGCACGCAAAGCATTTTTCAGTTTCAACTTCGAGGATGCTTCCCGAGCGATGGTCGTTCGCAATAGCTGGATGGCCAATGGCAATGAACCCACTGGCTTCATGGACGCCATCGACTTCGAAGGCCTGGAGCACGAAGGTGACGCTGCCGTCATGGACTGGATCGACAACCAGTTGACTGGCACGAGTGTCACGGTCGTTCTCCTCAGTGCCGAGACCTGCGCCAGTCAATGGGTCACGTACGGGATCCAACGCAGCAAGGATCTCGGTCACGGCCCGCTGGGTATCGACATCAGCAGGATCAAGGACTTCAACGGCGACACCTCTGGGAAGTGGTTCAAGATCCCCACGGGTTACCCCTTCTATCAATGGAACAAGGACGACGGCCACCACAATCTGGACGACTGGATCGAAGCTGCGGCGAAGGACGCTGACCGCCAGGGGTTTGAGAACGGCTCCGGCGGCACGACGGACTAGCTCCGAAAAGTGCCAGCACATCTGCTATCCAGCGGTGCTGGCGAGGAACCCGGTCCATATCCGCCCTGGGGGTCCGGCGTTGTCGGAGTCGCCCGGACTCCAGCGAAAGTTACCCAGCCACTGTTGTCGGCAAGATGGAACCAGGCATCACTATCCCAGGGTGGCTGGTTCGATGGGTACGGAGTGCGCTCTCGGACCCACCCGTCAACCGTTATCAGTTGATTCGGCCCAAATGCCGGAGAATTCGAAGCGGTTGGGGAAGGACTTGCCCACAAGAGGGTCCCGTACGGCTCATACTGATTCTGCGCGTAGAGATTGAACGGGGTGCAATCTCCAACAATTCCGTCCTGCGAACTCTGTGACAAGACGTGTGCCAAGAGCGCCACGAGCCCCGCCACGATCAAACCGGCCACAATCGCGGCTGACAATGCCTGCCAGCTCCACTCTCTCGGCCACCTTGCGAACATGGCCCGGGTGCAACGAGGAGGTGGATCAGGGGCCTTGACGGGTCCCCGCCAGCTGAGACACCGACCAGACCGTAGACGCCTTAGTGTTCCAGCAGTTCTGGGAGGTTCAATCGGGAGCCCTAATCCTCGGACCAACTCCGCCGGATCTACCTCCAATCCATGAGCCCGATTCAGGATGTTGTGCAGCGTCACGTTTCGACAGACGCGCTCGACCTGCCCAACGTGTCCAATGGTTCTCCGCGGGCTCAGCAGAGGTGGGCCCTTGTTGGCCTCCCCTACTTAACCGGCGGCGGTAGGTCTAACGCCCTTCTCTGCCGCAGCCTTCTCCTCTGCAACCTTTCTTGCCTCAGCCATCTCAGCGGCGACCCGTTGAGCTTCGACGGGATCTGATTGAACCAGTGCTGCCTCGTTTGCGGTGCGATACTGCTCAGCCTGCCAGTGGATGAGTTTGGATGTCTTCTCGGCAAGTTCGTGGTCGAGCAAGATCCACGCAAAGGGAAAGAGCAGAAGGACGCCCACCAGGTCAAAGCCAAGTGCAGCACCGGCGCAGATATCCGACGGTGGCAGCTGAACCCACCCAGGCCCCGACGGCCATATAGGGCTCGTCGAAGGGAACAGAGCTCCAATGGCGAACGCAAAGCTGATGAGTAGGAAGGTGAACCCGCGCAACAACGGACGCACGCTGGCAACCACTGCCTTCGCGTGCCGATCGACGCTGTCCGCCGCGCCGGCTAAATTCTGCGCGTCGCCGCCAGTGAGAATCCTCGCCAGGTATTCAAGCATTCGCCCTTCGAGGTACCCATTAGCCAATGCTGCCGCAGGCAGAATAAGCGCGACCAGCGCTGCGTCCGAACCAAGAAGTGCACCGCCGAGATCAGGGCTCGATGCGTGGTGCAGCCCGGTGGCAACGGCAAAGCTAAGTGCAGCTGCGATGAGAGTGCTCGGCACGAACAGGGTCGCCAAGGAATCCTTGAGCGCTAACCACCCGGGAGAATCGGCCACTACCCGAGCCTCGCTCTCGCAGAGGCGGCAGCCTTCAGGCACTCGGCAACAGCTTCCATGTCATCTCCGTGCAAGTCGAAGCACGTCTCGACATCAACGATGCTGTAGCTAGCCAAAGCAATCAGTGGGTACGGAACGGCCGCGGCAAGCATGCGCGCACCGTTGACAAGCGCATGCGGCTCCCAACCCAAGTTCTCGTAGGTGACTGCGAACTGGCTTGCGCCGGTGCTGGGCCAATCGTCGACCCTGGACACAGCGAGCTCAAACATTGCGCTCGCCGGATCAGAATCAGACTCCGAGGCATAGCCTGTTGAGAGGCAAATTGCCGCCCACAAATCTTGTCTCCCGCTTGCCAACGAGAGGACCGAAGTGATCCCTGTGGCGAGGATTTGAGTCGGAAACTCCAGATCGGAGGGCGACGGGTCAAATCGCGCCGGGGCAAGCAGGCCATTGACCGCCTCCCAGCGCTTGTACAACACGACCGGATCTACTCGCCGATCCCACGCCATCGCCGACCTCCCATGAGTACCCTGGGAGAACTGTAGGCGCTCCAAGCAGCGATTTCTACATCTCTTGCCGGCGCATCTAGATCACCAGTGTGCGAGCGGATGGACGGCCATGCTCGAATGTTGCTCCTCCGCTAACTTGTCGCCGCCTCCGAACCCCACTAGAGCCTGAAATCCCAACAGGGACAACTTCGCCCAAGATCACTGAAACATCAGGGCCACCGCCGCCACTCTGCTGGGGCAGGTTATCGGCAACCGAAAGAACTGGCCGATCGGACTGACCGGATCCGAGTTCGGAATCACGTCAGTTGGCCACTACGCCTGAGAGGGCGACGAGGGTATGATGATCTCGATATGCATGGGGTATCACACATTCGTCCGTCGAGATGCACGACCGGGAGGCTGACCTCGTTGCGAGGTGGGTCCAAGCGGTCATCCCTAACCCTCGACAATTGCGCGAACGGAGATCCACATGGTGGCCAACCGTTTTGTGAGGAAGAACGGGTAGGTAACTCAAATGATGCACTTCGCGACGAATCTTGTCGCGTTGTGCATGAGCCTTGTTGTTGTGTACACGGTCATACTCTCGACGCTTGCACTCCTCGGAGTAATCCGAGCCTTGCTCAAGGGCCATGCCGTCAAGCAAGTCCAAGGTGGTTTGAAGCCAACCATCGAGTTCTTTCCAGTAGTGGAAGTCTCAACCGCAACACAGCAGTCCACACCCATCCGTCATCGGCGGATGATCACACCTCGGATGTGTCGACGCCACACCGGTCGGTAACATCCGAATTGCAACATACTAATTGCAGCGCATCTACGTGTCTTCGGACAGACAACTCGTATTCAGGCATAGCAGAACCCTCCGTGGGAGGCATATGCTTCATTGCCACCGCGAGATTCAGCATCACATCTCGCCACCTTCCAAATTCAGGGTTTAGTGGCACTCTACGAGAGTCCCGCGCGACCCGGCCGCGAACGGTTACCTGGAGTTCATGGAGTGGATCGCCAGCGCACTGTTCGTCACAGCGGTGGCCCCAGCCTTAGCGCCGGGGCCACCGCTTCTCTTTCCCATCTCAAATCGGAGATGTGGCCCTCCTTCATGCAGGTGGACAGATGCAATACCACCTTGCGATACCAAGGCCCTGACCTCGGGTTGAACGGCGAATCTCTCTTGGTCGTCGATCGTCCGCTCTAGAATCCGTCGGGGACGCGAGTCTGAAACACGACTCCCTGCGCCCTGTCGGAGCTGGACGCTCCATCTCCTGTAGCTACGGTGTGGAGACTCGAACACAACGCTTGCCGCTGCCGGAAGCTTGGTCCCTGCGGGGATCAGCGTTCCGTAATCACGATGACCAATGTGCAAAGAGATTGGCATCGAAAGGACATCCTCCGATCGGAGAACCCTGTCATCGGACATTGTCAATGCCTCGATGGCAGCGCCGATTGCAGCGAGCTCACCAGTTGGCTCAAAGACCTGACCATCAAGTTGGCGAGGAGTGGTCGCATCATGCTCCGAGATGCCAGCCACCTGAGACGCCCGACCTGTAATGAGCCTCAACTTGAGGAATGAGCCGGGAGCCCTTCTCAAGATACGTCGGTAATCGGAGACAAACGCCTCACGACTCGTCTCAAGTGCAGAATCATCGATATCCACTCGACTTGGCGTAGCTCTGTCATCTTGATTGATCCAGATCGTCGCCCGAGGGGCGCCTCCCAACAATCGAAGCTTGGCCTCCTCGATTGAATCGTCGAGCTCGCTGTTATTGCGGCCCGCCAGCTTGGCGCCTCCATTCCTTAGTCGCTGCTTCACAATATGTCGGAGTGTGTCATCAAGTCGTGAACCGAAGACACCTCGACCGATGGCCGGAAACAGCGAAACCTCGGAAATGCCATCTGATCCGCACAGCACCGCTGCAATATCGATCACCCCAGCCCCGATGTCGACCACGATAAGTCCACCGGTGAATCGCGCCCGAAGTGACCAGGACCGCGCACACGCAACCGGTGATGAGATGAGTTGCACAGTTTCGACTCCCGCCGACATGGCGGCTTCCCATAGAGCGATCCTGCGATCGGACTCGAGGTTTGGAGAGACTGCCACTACTGCTCGTCGAATGGGTTCGCCGTACAGCTTCGAGACTCGTCGCTGAACTTCGGAGAACGCTGCGGCCGCGAGCTCACTCGCAGGGATGAACGCGTCGCTCTTCGATTCTCTAGAGGGATCTCCAAGTTTCCACAGAAGATCATTGACTCTCTTCGCAGCGGCTGGAATCTGGGCCCGGTCACCCATGGTTCTAAATGTGACTCCAGACCCTGTGACTATCGGCCTGGCATCGAGTGAGAACAGAAGTTCTGCCATGAGATCTGAGCGGTTTCCGAGCGAGGAAAGGGAAGCGTTGGGCCCCGCGACGGCAATGTGGGAAGTACCAAAGTCAATACCTACATCGGGCGACACGTACATCACACTATCCGACGGCGAAATGCTGCCTTTTGGAGTTGACCCTCCCTCGTCGGTAACAGCCTTTGATGGACCGACTCTGCGCACGCCCTCAGCGACGAGCTGGGCACACTCCACTAATCCACTGGCACACTTCAAACGCACTGTGGCCGACACTTGGCCCTTCTGACGCTTGGTTGCCACTTCATCCTGAATCAGACTTGCGCAAACTAGCGTTGGCTCTCCTGGACCTCGCCAACGAGATGCAGGCGGAAGAGCAAGACGGCGAGAAGGAGAAGGCGGCGTGAGGTTCTCAGAGCACTTCAACATTCAGCGGGCACCGGAGGATGATTGGTACGACTCTCACCTCACCGTGGATACCAAGCTCTTCGTAGATCCCTTGTTGATGCTCATTGCCCAGGGGACCATCTGGCCAGCAGCGCACGACGAACTCATCACACACTTTGTCAGATGCTACGAACTCGTCGCCCGGGCTGGCTCTCGCACTTCGCCAACCGCGCGAATGGCGCACACACTGCTGACGTTCCCCGAACCAGGCGAGTTCTGCCTTGGCTTTACGTCGAAGGGAACACGCGGTTCAGGGTCGGGTCCCGGATTTGCCATCATGATGGCAGACGGAATCGCGGCAGCCATTGCCGCTGGCTTGGACAATCCTGAGCACATCGAAGAAATCGGAATCCTCAACGTGGGGATTGGCGCTGACCGGATTTCGGACGCCGTGTGCAACGTGCTGAAGCACCACTTCATTGAATACACACAAGAGGTGGCACGCCGACACGACCTGCCGACCGAGCCTCGCATAGTCAGAAATGCCGAGTGCCTTCCTGAGCACGGACGTTGGCGAAACGTCACTCATGAGCTACCGATCAACCCTTCCACCGGTGCGCCGATCCTGCTCGTGCCGGACTTCCTTCTGAACTCGATGGACACGCTGAACGCTGAGGACTGGTACGACGATCATCTCAATGACGACTTGCGGGCGCAGATGAACCTGAAGGTCGGTGAGAGGGTTCGCAAGGAGGACATTGTCCGCTTTGCACGTTTGCATCCTGAGCGCGTTCGCCAGTGGGCTCGGGAGCAGACGAGCCGAGATGACCTTGAGGGATACAACTTCACCGGTGACCCCGAAGGTGTTGCCCAGTGGGATCGACCCACGCGCGAGTACGCGGAAAGCCATCCCATCGACGCCAGTCCACCTACCAACCAGGATGAACTTCGGGCCCTCATGGAGAAGGTCCTGAAGCAGTTCAAGCATTACATCGAGAGCCAACGAGGGTGGTCGTTGCTCTGGAACGACGACGGCTCGGAAAAGAAAGAGTCCGCCGCACAGCTCGTCTTTCTCGGAATCGCCCAGAACTACATGCGGATGTTTGATGTCGAAGTCGACCGTGAGGTGGAGCTGGGCCGCGGTCCTGCCGACTTCAAGGTCAGTCGAGGTACGACCTGTCGTCTCATCATCGAGGTCAAGAAGGCCCACAACGGAAAGTTCTGGAACGGACTAGAGCAACAACTCCCTAGCTACCTGCAATCGGATGACTCGAAGGCCGGGTGGTACTTGGCCATTAGGTACCGAAGCAACAAGGCTTCGCAACAACGAATGAACGAACTTCCAGGACGAGTTGCTCGGACCGCAACTGCTTCTGGCAAGGATCTGCGCTTCATCGCAATCGATGGCAGACGGAAGGTATCCGCCTCGAATCTCAGTTCCGATTCCGAATCGCGATCCCGCCGCGTCGGAGTGCTCGTAGGACGGTCTCTGCCGAAACATCAAAGTGTCGCCCGATCTGAGTCGAGTTCAGTCCTCCTTCGTAGAGACGACAGACCTCCTCGCACTGGTCAGCATCCAGGGCCGGGTGGCGACGCTGGAGATCTTGGCGCTTGAGGTGCTTGAGCACCGTACTGCGATTGATCTCGAACCGAGCCGCCAGGTCGTTGACTGGAGTTCCGGCCTCGTACGCTTCGATGAGTTGGGATTCCTGGGCAGCTTCGAGTACTTGGGTGAATTCGCCTACGAGACCCACACACTGGAGTCACGAGTAGGCGTCCACGGGGGGCTGCGCACCGGCACATCGTCTTCACACTTGCGCCCTGGTAGGAACTCAAGCGAATGGGGCGTTTCGCGCGGTCCTGTCACCTATCCCAGGGGATGGGGCGTGCGCACACAACGGCAGCATTCGAACGTCAGGCCCAGCTTCCACCTGCAGAGCTCGGAGCGAGCTATCGACGTCGTCGGCCCCGTCCTCAGCTTGGAAGCCTGAGCTGCCCAGGTCCACGGCGTACTCAGCGTGCGAAGCTGAGGTCCAAAGGATCGAGCACGATCACTTCTGGATTCGCGGCCCATTATCACCCGCGCCAGGATCTTCGAAGCTTTGGTCCCCTCTTGTGCACATGCATCCGGCCCAGGACGGTCACACGAACTTCATTCTGGCGTCATCAGTAAATGATCCTGCTCGTCGACCTTCCTTTCGTTTCACGACGAGCGCACCGGCCTTCTCTGCGGGCTTCAGGGTGAGAGTCTTGAGGTGCCTCTTCGCAAGATACGGCGACGGGAGCATTACTTTCTCGGCGTCAGCGACCGAAAACCACCGTTGCCCGAATGCACTCCGAAGCTCGTCCAGCAGAGGACCCGTGTCAACCTTGGGCTGAAATAGCACCTGTTGCCCGTTATCCGTGTGTGCGATGTACCGCGTTCCCTGCGCCGGGTCCACCGACCACATTGCTTCCTTCATCAGCTCTACACCACGGTCGTGTCCCGTCGCGAACACAAGGCGGTAGTCGTTGCCATCTCTCGTACGAAGCTCAAATGAAGTGACATGTTGCACCTGTCCTTGTTGCCGCAGCTGCTCCTCGAAGAGGTTGAGGAGGAAGTCGCTGCGCTCGGCGCCTTCGAGCGGTATGGCTTCCCTCCAACGATCCGAGTTGAACAGACTTGTCAAGGCAGACTCCTGCCCGTCTCGACCAACGAATCGATGTATGAACGACAGGGGGAGGAAGAAGAGAGCCTCGGACCGTGGGAAGTCGAGGAACTTTCCGGCGAGGGACATGGAAGCTGTGGAGTACCCGAAAGGGTCAACAAAAGCAAACGTTGGGATTAGCGCTTTGTCTTTGCCTTTGATCTCATCGACCAATCCCCCGAACGTGTCCTCGAAGGCTCCGTGCTCCGTGTGCACGTCAATGTTTGGCGGCAGGTCAATTTCCTTGAGGAGGCCCTTGAGGTGAGCAACCCTTCGAAGGTCCTGCTCAATGAACAAGAAGTAGAACTGAACACCAGCCATCTTGGGCAGGGCGGCATGGCTCCGGAGGGCGTTCAGCATGATGATTGGTGAGCCCGGCTCTCCACCCTCGTAGCAACCGGGTCCTGCGAACCCGTCCACGATCAGCAACCTGGGCTTGCTCCCAACCGGGTGCGGAACCTTGAGCGCCTGCAGTCCCATCACGGGGAGCCAAGCATTGATGTAGGCGGTCAGCACTCTGTGCTTCGCACGGGTGTGGATGATTCGTACCGCTCCGGCGCAGCCGACCTACTGGTGCCTGGACGGCGGTCATGGCGGGCTCAATGCCCGGCGTGACCGCCTCGATCGCTGGCGGCACCAACGACACCTGTCCGGGAAGCTGAGGGAAAACAGGGGAGGCTGGACCGGGCACACGGGGATCGGACCCGGGACACAACGATGCCCCGGCTCGAAGCCGGGGCATCGTTGGCGGCTACCTGGTGTCAGTCAGGCGGCGTCGGGCGAATCGGCAGCCTCCTCTCCGAAGACGAGCCGCTCCACGTCGGAGACGCCGTAGCCGACCGACTCCAGGTACGAGAAGTACCGGGCCAGGCGCCCACTCGGCGTGCGCCACGAGGAGCGCCCGGTGGTGGCCTCGATGCCGGCCACCACCTGAGCCAGCAGGAGCATGGGCAGCCGGGCAGCCGGGCAGCCGGGCAGCCGGGGTGGTCTGCTCCAACAGTGCCATTGCTGCCGGACGTGCCCACCAGTCCCCTTCTCGGGGCTCCCGGTGGCCGAGGACCCGGTCGAGGTCCCGGTCGTCGCCGGAGGTGGCAACCGCCGGGTCGGACAGCAGCGTCTCGGTCACGAACCGGAGCGTGCCCTTGGGGGTGGTGCGCCGGTGGAGCAATTCGGTCACGAACGCCAACCGGACTTCCTCGGCCGCGTCCCATGCCTTGTTGTTGGCGACCACTAGGCGGCGCTCGGCCTTCTGCTCCTCGGTCCAGCCACCCGAATCATGACCGACCGGTGATTGACCCGCACTCGGCTGACCTGGGACTTCTCCGTCACCCTCGGCCAGGGTGACGTGGCCGTTTCCGACCGGGTCGAGGCAGAGGTAGGCGGCCTCGTACCCTTCGTCGTCGGTGGACTCGATGACCGCCGCGGCATGACCGCGACAGGTCCGGTGCTTGGCCCCCGTGAGTGCCTTCCCCTTGACGGGTGGAAGGTCGTCCAGCCAGCGGGCGCCCGCGGGCAGCCAGTAACCGGACTCGAGCTCCACCACCGGACAGCCGGACCCGGTGAGCTCGGCCACCACCGCGTCATACCGCTGGCGGTCGTCCCGCTCCCGGCGAAGCCGGGCCACCACGTGGGGCCACTGCTCGGGCTGCTTGACCGCTGCCGCGGTGAGCAGTTTGACCGCCTCGGGGTCGTCCCGGAATTCGGCCACCACGGCAGCCTGGTCCAGGGTCAGGTCGTAGCGTCCGGCCACCTCGGTGGCGACCTCGCTGCGGGCCACGACGAGTGCCTGGTGCACCTTCGTGGCCTTGATGCCGGTCATGGCGGTGATGTCCTTCTGGGTCACGCCGTCGAAGCCGGCCAGTTGCTGGATGGCCACGGCCTCCTCCACCGGGGTGAGGTCGTCCCGACCGACGTTCTCGACCAGCATGCCGGCCACCTGGTGGACCGGCGACAGGTCGTTGCGCACGTAGACGGGGATGGTGGCAAGCCCGGCCTTGATGGCCGAGTGCTTCCGGCGCTCCCCTGCGATCAGCACCAGCTCTCCGGTGTCCGTCGTCCGCACCAGCGGCGGGGTGAGGATGCCGAGGGCGGCGATGGAGGGGGCGAGTCCTTCCCGGTCCCGCTCCGGTCGCCGGGCGTTGTCCGGATTGTCCAGAACCTTCCGGGGGTCCACCTGGCGAAGTTGCCAGCCCTCGGGGCCTGAGAGCGACGCTGGGTCTGTGGCTGTGCTGGCCGCATCCGGTGCGGCTGGCTGGTCGTGTGTGGCGGTTGTCATGGTGTGTCTCTCCTTGGTGTCATCCGGG